>ERZ827088.101-NODE-101-length-115413-cov-50.095052_pt1 | contig 115413 bp, 90 predicted proteins | sample MGYA00519922_ERZ827088 | MGnify/ENA primary metagenome ERZ827088 (study PRJEB31778, sample SAMEA3449254) | human gut metagenome | biome: human gut; feature: human-associated habitat; material: faeces | place: United Kingdom | collected 2010/2012 ... | reverse complement strand
CAAGGTTTTTATCTCTCCTCGACGAGCGCATCGCAGTTCAAAGCAGGCTCATTGAGGATTTGAAGAAATTTAAGTGCGCGATTGTTGAAAAGTTATATTCGGAAATCCAAGGCAAAGAATATTCTTATAGACAGCTTTTTGAAATTATCAATGAACGAAATAGTCGATTGGAATATTCTAATGTCCTATCCGCGAGTCAAGAAAAAGGGATGGTAAATAGGGAGGATTTGAATTTAGATATTAAGTTTGAACTAAGCAATATCAATACCTATAAAATCGTGAGAGAAGGTGATTACGTCATTCATTTGCGCTCTTTCCAAGGAGGTTTTGCCTTTTCAAATATGGTAGGCGTATGTAGCCCTGCATATACAATAATGCGCCCGAAAAAGTTGTTGGAGTATGGTTATTTATCATACTATTTCACTTCTCGGAAATTTATTAAGTCACTAATTATTGTAACATATGGTATTCGGGATGGGCGTTCAATAAATGTAGATGAATGGCTTGACATGAAAAACATTATCCCGTCAAAAGAGCAACAACAGCATATCCTGAGAACGATTAGGGGATTTGAAAATAAAATAGAAGTCGAAGAAATGTATGCCTCATATTTGTCAAAACAGAAGCAGTATTTGCTCCGCCAAATGTTTATATGAACATTTGGCGAAGTAAATATTCCTTTTGTGAGGTATATAATACACAGAGTGATGTGGCATTTTCAATCATAAAGTCCACAGATGTAAGTAGTTTTACGCAATTATTCTTAACGGGAGCATCAGGGATTGGAAATGACATACGGAGTATATCTTCTCCGTTTAGATTGGCAATTGCGCCATTGCCTCCTTGCAATGAGTTCCATATATACCTACGATATCTGTTTGTTTGAAATAACCATTTTACAATTGGTTCTTCTGAACGATATATTCCACAAAAAGCGCCAACAGTTATAGATCTTGGGCATTTTCCATCGTAAAAAGAAGATTTACCAACCAAGGCAGAACAACCATTTGCCATACAAATGATAATGTCACCATTTTGTAGCATCTGTTCTTTTGAAATACGCTTATTCACGGACACAACATCATTATAATAATCTAGAGAACAACCGTTGACAATATTATTAGACCGCATGATAAAAGTTCCATTTTGTTCAACGACATCGTTGCTACTATAAGTCAAGCCACGAATATATGAACCAATATCCCCCAATCTAATCATACGGGGGTGCCTACTGTTCAATACATTTTCAACAATCGCGCACATTAGAGATTGTGAGGAACTATGCGAGCTTGATGTGTGTTTTTGATGTCAAGAATTATTCGTATTGCATTTGTCAATACATTGTGTTATATTTGTATCAAAACATAATATTAAATTATGGCACAGTCAACATTATCTATGAGAGTGGATGAGACTCTGAAGAAGAAGTTCGATATGATATGCGATGATTTTGGATTCACCAGCACCGCTGCCATAACTGTCTTTATGAAAGCTGTTGTACGGGAAAGAAAGATTCCGTTTGAGATAAAGGCATCTTCAAAGAGACAGATAAATCAGGATGCCTGGAACGCATTTATCGAAATGAGAGCGCAGGCTAAAGAGGCCGGCGCGCAGGATATGTCTCTGGATGAAATCAATGCGGAGATTCAGGAGGTGCGCAATGAGCGATAAGATATTTGCAGTAGTCGATACCAACGTACTTGTTTCAGCACTGATTTCAAAATCAATAGATTCCAACCCGATGAAAGTCTTTCTGGCTATTGTGACGGAACGGATTGTCCCACTGTATAATGATGAGATTCTTCAGGAGTATCAGTCTGTCCTTTCAAGGGAAAAATTTCATTTGGATAAAACCTTGATTGAGACAGTCCTTAAAGCAATTGTGACAGATGGCCTATGCCTTGACAGGACACCTGCGGTGGATGTAGAGTTTCCAGATCCAAAAGATGTCGTCTTTTATGAGATAGCATTGTCAAAAGAGGATTCTTACCTCATAACTGGAAATATCAAGCATTTCCCTATCAGACCATTCGTGGTGACCCCGGCTGAAATTGTTCGAATCCTTGAATCAAGACAGGACTAAAATAGGCAGTTTCCAGTACGACCTTTCAGAGAATAATTTAGGTGCGACTCGATGATTCCACAATATGCCAACAACTATCAGGAGAGTCCCTAATCTTCGGCCAACTGTCGCATCAAAAATCGGCCAACTGTCGCATCAAAAATCGGCCAACTGTCGCATCAGATTTTATTTAATATCCTTGTTTTTAACAAGATAAATCATTATTTTTGTCCAAAATTTATTGTTGGATGAATGGATATAAAAATAGAGTGGCAGACCGCCTGCTTGCAGAGAAACTAGAAGCCTTCGGGGCCGTTCTCATAGAGGGGCCTAAGTATTGCGGAAAGACGACGTTGGCATCGCAACAGGCCGGAAGCATTCTATCAATGGCCGACACTGACACTCTTGGCCAAAATCTAGCACTGGCGAGAACGAACATTTCAAGGCTTCTTGCGGGAGCCCCCCCCAGACTTATTGACGAATGGCAGATTGCGCCTCAATTTTGGGATGCGGTAAGGAATGAGGTCGATAAGCGTAACGAGGACGGTCAATTTATGCTCACAGGTTCCGCTGTACCGCCAAAACCGAAGAAAGATGAGAATGGAAACATCATTGAGGAAGAGAATATCCATCACACTGGAACCGGACGTATCTCCCGCCTGAGATTACGTACAATGTCCCTATGGGAGTCGGAGGATTCCACCGGAGATGTCAGTTTGGAGGAATTGTTCATCAATCCGGACACGGTTGATGGTGTCAGTGACATTGACCTGGACAGGCTCGCATATCTGACTTGCCGTGGAGGTTGGCCTAAGGCTGTTCTGAAAAAGAGTGAGAAGGCGGCGTTGGCCCAGGCATTCGACTATTATGATTCTGTTGTAAGCAATGATATTAAACGGGTTGATGATATTGACAGGGATGAAGAATTGACAAAGCGGATTATGCGCTCATATGCCAGAAACCAAGGCACACAGGCAACTGTCGGAACCATCCTTGCGGACATCAAAAGCAACGGAGATGAGCGGATGTCAGACAGTACTGTTTACAGTTATATCAAGGCGTTAAAAGAAATTTTCGTTATCGAGGATTCTATTGCCTGGAATCCAAACTTAAGGAGCAAGACGGCAATAAGAACTTCAGACACGCGGTATTTTATTGATCCGTCAATAGCCACTGCGGCATTGGGTATGGGGCCTAAGGACTTGATAAATGATATGGAGACATTCGGGTTTATTTTCGAGACATTGGCCATAAGAGATCTTCGCGTATATGCGGATGCACTGGATGGCAAGGTCTATCATTATAGGGACAAGAACAACCTTGAATGTGATGCGGTCATACATCTAAGGAATGGTTCTTATGGATTGGTAGAAGTGAAGATAGGCGGAACCGAACCAATCAGAGAGGGTGCGGAAAGCCTTAAGACATTATCTTCAAAAATCGATTCTACCAGAATGAAAACACCTTCGTTTATGATGGTTTTGACTGGCATAGGCAACTTCGCCTACAAACGTCCGGAAGATGGAGTTCTGGTTGTTCCGATAGGTTGCCTAAAGCCGTGACATAGCTCCCAACCTTGGCTATGCTCCCTAATCAAAGGGATTATGGTGAAGCTCCAACAACAAGGTTTGTCAAAAGGCACTTGGAAGAGAGTTCCTCTTAGTAGTATCTTAAAAGAAAGAACGGAATTGAATGAAGGGCTTCTTCCTGTTTATTCAGTCTCTGTCAGTCAAGGCGTTGTCAACCAAATGGAACATCTTGGTCGCTCTTTTGCGGCGAAAGACACAAGCAAGTATCATGTTGCGCATTTCGGAGATTTGATATATACGAAAAGTCCAACCGGCTCATTCCCATATGGTATTGTAAAGCAAAACAGCAACCGATACAAAGTCGCGGTGTCACCGTTATATGGTGTTTATACTCCTGCGAACTACTTTACCGGTGTGTTCCTTCAAGAGTATTTCAAGAGCGAGGTCAATACCTTTAATTATTTACACTCTTTGATTCAGAAAGGTGCGAAGAACACCATAAATATTACTAATCAGCGATTTTTGGATAATTATATTCTTATACCAACGGACTCAAATGATTTACAGCAAATCTCGAATTTGTTGCTTCGGCTGAATGCTAAAAAGGATCTTATGCAAAATATGCTTCAACAGTATCAAGAGCAGAAACAGTACTTGCTTCGTCAAATGTTTATATGAACATATGACGAAGCAGATACCTCTTTTGTTCTTGATAAAATGAAAGAACATCCTTTTCTGTCTTCAACTTTGAGTACATTGCTTGATATATGTTACATACCTGTTGTTGTTTTTCTAAACTCGGAAGCATAACAATAGTCTTTCCTAATTCTTTTTGATTGATACTTGCTTGAGATACAGCTTTGTTGCAAATAGTCTTAAAATGTTTGAGCATTCTATTCGTGTTTAATAATATATACAAATAGAACGGAACGACTACGTTGCGGAATGGAATTAGTCTTAGCAAGTTCATTCCATGATACAGGTTGTAGTCTTTATCAATGAATGCCGTATTACCAATGTATTCAACACTATTGATATTGCTAAATAAAATATCTCCAACTTGTAGTCTGTAGTTCTCGGATGCATCAAAAGGCGCAACATAACCAATCCTTTCAAGATTAATATTGTGTGCACTAATTGTTTCTATTCGAGACACGCCTAACCCTTTTCCCCCTTGAAGCTGATTGCCAGAGTAACCACTTCTTATTTCACAAACATCACATAAACTATATTCAAGACCAGAGCCAGTAAAGATGGTTCGATTAATCCCTTTGATTAGGGACTGCAATCTGTCAATGAGCCTGCTTTGAACTGCGATGCGCTCATCTATCAGTCGAAGTAACGTAGCTATTTTTGACTGTTCTTCTTTTGATGGAATGCCAACGTAACATTCTGAAAAGTTCTTGCAGTTGATAGAGTATATCTTTGTACCTTGTGCAATTCTTCTAATTTGATGATGGAAAGATATCGAAGAAAAAGCATACCCCTTATAACCAACAATGGTTCTTTGATGATTGTCTCTACCATGTATCGTATGCAATCCGCAAATCGCCTTATTGCCATTAAGGTTATAAAATTCAACTGCTTTTGCTACTTCATTAGTATCTTCCGATGCATCCGCAAAAGCGACATCACCTTCTTGACAAAGCTCATAGTTCTTAGGGGTATTACCATTCACAACATTAGGAAGTTTGTCTTTACTGAGGTCTACCATTGTCGGTAGTCCAACATGAATAAGACCATAATGTAAGTTTTGAATTGCGTTCGTGCCATACTCCAACTTATCCCAACTAAGTGAGTTGGTTGGGTAGAAATCCAACAGGTCAGAAACTTTGCATTTCTCCCACTCCCCGGTGAACTCCGGGAATCTGATAGACGGGCTCAAAAGGCAAGATTATCTTTAATTGTTCAAATGAGTGGCGGATTTCGGGCAACGTTTTCGCCACATAATGATTCCATAGCGTGTCACGTGACACTCTTCGGCAACGAAATCACACTAAAACGTCGCTGGATAATCCACGCTTACCACAACGGTGGCATTTCCCTTAGATAATGCTGCCGTCGAATGAACTTTTGACGTCGACGGGAGCAATATCGCTTTTTTATGATCCTTTAGCTGTGTGTAAAGATGATTTTCCACAAGACTTAAATCATAGTCGATTTCCCGTTCCATTATAATTACCTTTCACAAAATTAAGAATCATTATGGAGACAAAAACCATCAAAGAGATCGCATTGGCTTGGAAAGATGACAAGCGATGCTATGTAAAGCGGTCAACATTCGCTGCTTATGTGCTTATTCTGGAGAATCACATCTTGCCTTCATTTGGCGAGTGTGATACTCTGAATGATAGTCGGGTACAGGATTTCGTCTTACGGAAACTGGACAGCGGACTCTGCGTCAAGACGGTGAAGGACATTCTCATTGTTTTGAAAATGGTGATGAGGTTCGGCGTGAAGAACGGGTGGATGAACCACTGCGAATGGGATATCAAATATCCGACGACAGAGTCCAGTAATGAAATCGAGGTACTGACGGTGGCGAACCATAGGAAGATTCTCGAGTTCGTCAAGTTGAACTTCACGTTCCGTAACCTCGGAATCTACATCAGTTTGACTACGGGGCTACGCATCGGTGAGATCTGCGGATTGAAGTGGTCCGACATAGATGTCGTTAACGGTACGATAACAGTAAGGCGCACCATTGAGCGCATATACATCATCGATGGCGAAAACAAACACACGGAACTAATTGTCAATACTCCCAAGACAAAGAACTCCTGCCGAGATATACCGATGTGCAAGGAACTGATGGCGATAGTCAAACCTTTGAAGAAAGTTGTCAATGATGATTTCTACGTGCTGACCAATGAGGAAAAGCCAACGGAACCACGGACATACCGCAATTATTATCATCGACTGATGAAACGCCTCGGAATCCCACGTCTGAAATATCATGGGCTCAGGCACAGCTTCGCGACACGTTGCATCGAGAGTAATTGTGACTACAAGACTGTCAGTGTGCTGCTCGGACACGCCAACATAACGACAACTCTGAATCTGTACGTGCATCCGAATATGGAGCAAAAGAAGCGTTGCATTTCCAAGATGCTTAAATCGCTCGGGAAGTAAGTCTTGGAAAACCCGACGAATATTATTGAATCTGTTCCAATTACGGGAACATATTCTTATCTTGCGTGATATTGGAAAGCGTTTATGTTTATGGACAGGAGGATATTCATAACATATTTATTGATTTGTGTCTGCGCTCTTTGCGGGGCGCGGGAAAGACAGGAGAGACACAGGTACGAGATTCGCTTTGACACTCCGGCCTCGCTTCGGCGGCAGCCGACGTGGTGTGGGGGAGAGGATCCGGAATGGGAGTCACGGTCGCTGCCGCTCGGGAACGGGAGCATCGGGGCCAATGTGCTTGGGTCTATTCAGGCGGAGAGGATCACGCTCAATGAGAAAAGTCTCTGGAGAGGCGGTCCGGGAACTTCCGGCGGGGCGGAACATTATTGGAACGCCAACAAGGAATCGGCCGGAGTCCTTCCTGAAATCCGCGGCGCTTTCGAGGCTGGCGATTATGACAATGCGGCGGAACTGACCCGGAAGAACTTCAACGGGCTTGTGGCTTACGACAGTTCGGAAGAGAAGGAATTCCGTTTCGGCAGTTACACGACTGCCGGGGAACTGAAAATCTGGACGGGGATTGATTCGGCCTCTGTCACGGATTATCACCGGGTTCTGTTACTTGAAGATGCCGTGGCACGGGTGACTTTCAGCAGCGGAGGGGTAAACTATTCAAGGGAATATTTCATCTCGTACCCGGCGAACGTGATGGTGATGCGGTTCCGTGCCGACCATCCCGGAATGCAGAGTCTAAGGCTTGAATATTCACCTAATCCCACCGCTGACGGCAGTGTAAAGCCTGACGGGAAGGATGGCCTTGTATATTCAGGAAGATTGAAAAACAATCAGATGGAGTACGCCGTGCGCGTCAGGATGACGGTCAAGGGTGGCTCGTTTTCCAATAGTGGCGGTGTGCTGGAGGCTTCGGGTGCGGATGAGGCCGTGTTTTATCTGTCCGCCGACACCGATTACAGGATGAACTATGATCCGGATTTTGGCGACCCTAAGGCCTATGTCGGAGTGGAGCCGTCAGTGACGACCGGAAGAAGGATGAAGGCGGCGCTTGCGAAAGGCTACGATGCTCTGCTGGACGAGCATATTTCCGACTATTCCTCATTGTTCGGTCGGGTCGATCTGTCGTTGGGAGGAAATTCCGCTCCAGTCGATCTGTCCACTCCTGAACGCCTTGAACGTTATCGCTCTGGTGCTTCCGATACTGGTTTGGAGGAACTTTACTACCAGTTCGGCCGCTATCTGCTGATCGCCTCCTCCCGGCCCGGTAACCTGCCCGCCAATCTTCAAGGAATATGGCACAATGGCATTGACGGCCCGTGGAATGTGGACTACCACAACAACATCAACATCCAGATGAACTACTGGCCGTCCTGCTCCGCCAACCTGCCGGAATGCGCCGAGCCATTCTTTGAATATGTCCGCTCGCTCGTGAGGCCGGGAGAGAGGGTGGCACGCTCGTACTACGGAGCTCGTGGCTGGACCGCATCGATCTCCGGGAATCCTTTCGGGTTCGCCTCCCCTTTGACTTCCGAGGATATGACCTGGAACCTTTGTCCGATGGCCGGTCCGTGGCTCGCCACACATCTGTGGGATTACTACGACTTCACACGTGACACTGCATTCCTTCGTGACACGGCTTATGAAATCCTCCGCTCAAGTGCCCGTTTTACAGTCGATTACCTTTGGCATAAGCCTGACGGTTCGTACTCCGCCGCTCCGTCCGCATCGCCGGAACACGGCCCTGTTGACGAGGGTGCCACTTTCTCTAATGCGGTGGCGAGGGAGATTCTGCTGGACGCGGCGGCAGCCGCTGAGATTCTCGGTCTGGATGAAGAGGAACGATCCGAATGGCTTTCCGTGGAAAAAGCCCTGCCTACGTACAAGATCGGCCGTTTCGGTCAGCTGATGGAATGGTCAAAGGACATAGACAATCCTGATGACCATCACAGGCACGTCAACCACCTGTTCGGGCTTCATCCGGGCCACACTCTGTCTCCTTTGGCTACTCCCGAGCTCGCCGAGGCCGCCAGAGTCACCTTGAACCATAGGGGAGACGGGGCCACAGGCTGGAGTATGGGCTGGAAACTGAACCAATGGGCACGATTGTATGACGGAGACAGAGCCTACAAACTGTTCAGGAATCTTCTTGGGAACGGTACTCTGGACAATTTGTGGGACACCCATCCTCCGTTCCAGATCGACGGCAATTTCGGCGGCACCGCAGGCATCACCGAAATGCTGTTGCAGAGCCACTTGGGATTCATACATCTGTTGCCGGCGCTTCCTTCCGCCTGGCCTGACGGCAAAGTCACCGGCCTTCTTGCCCGAGGCGGCTTCGAGGTCGATCTCGAATGGTCCGCCGGCAGGCTGACAAAAGCCGTCATCCATTCCCGCGCCAGCTCCCGATGCGCCCTCCGCAACGGTCAGACCACCCTGGAATTCGACACAAAGCCAGGGATTGCTTACCACATCACGTTCTGAAACGGCGAATTAATATTCATGACGAGGCTTTTGAAGTGAATATTTTATGTCCTCGCATTGTTTGCTAAAGATTATTTGATATATTTACGCCCCCAATTCTGGATATCCTCGTCTTGATGATGAGGCGGCTTCATATTCAACGTGTGTTATTGCTGAGTGCGGAGCCGGGTCGGTGACGAACTTAATAAATATTCTTATGAACCACTTTCTCGGGAAAAGTGTGTGGGGTGCTGTTTGCCGTGCTTTCGGCTTGTGTGCTCCCTGCGTGCAAGACAGACCTTTCAGATGTCTGGAACTCCATTGACAACATCGATGACCGGTTGTCGCAGGTGGAGAAGAAAATCGAGGAGATGAACACGAACATCGACGCGCTTAGTAAAATCTGTGACGCGTTGAGTTCCAATGTCTCCGTCTCAAGTGTAACCCCTCTTCAGGATGCATACGGCTATGAGATTGTCTTTTCGGACGGAACCAAGGCCACGATCCACAACGGGACAGACGCGGAGCTTCCTCGTCTCGCTTCCGGGGCTTCGTTGGGTGAGCCTTATGTTCAGGATGCTACCTACATCTCGGTTGACGGAGGAAAGACCTGGACCAGGATTTCCGGAGAGAACGGAGTCTCCTTCTTTGAAAGTGTCAAGGCTGATGAGTCCTCCTCCAAGGTCACATTGGTCTTGGCTGACGGAACGGTGATCGAGGTGCCGTTTGTGAAAGATTCTATGTTCGCTTTTGCCGAGTCCGAGGTCAAGGCGACCACCGCTCATTCCGTCTGCACTCCTTCGTCTGATGCCGCCTACTATCTTATGAAGCACGCCAATGACACGCAGTGGAGCGTGATTGACCAACAAGAGCAGGGCGGAATTTATGAATATGTCTGCCGCAACGGATATAAACTCAAGGCCACGGATGTCTATGATTGGACCGGACTTGTCGGTACCTATTCTGACGGAAAGATTGAGTTCGCTGACAACGGAGCGGTCGGAGGTCCGTACACTCTCCAAGGATATTGCTGGGTCGCCTTTGATTCTGATGGCAATCCTGTGGGCAGGGCTGACGCTGTGATTCCGGTCAACATCTCTTTCGGGAAATACGCTCAGACGGCTTCCGTTGCCGCTAAGAGCAGTGCGGAAATTTCCGGCCGTACTGTCGCGGACCGGACAAATGCACGTGATTCGAGAAGTCAGATGCTCTTTGGATTTGATATTTTGTCCCGCGATAACAGACAACGCGCTCCCTGGCACGGAAATCCGGCAGGGAGCGCGTTTTTGTTAAAGGGCCAGACTTGTTGACGGAGGTTTTCTTTGGTCAGGACCGGCCGAATCTCCAGGCAAGGAGGGCGGCCAGATTCTCATCGGACTCCTTCCGCCACGATCTTTGGCAGGAGGTGATGTCAAGATATTCATCCTTGAGTCCGCTGTGGTCGAAAGCGAAGCCGAGCGAAGGATCTTCGGCGACCATATTCCTGACTTTGGTGTACATCTCCAGAAATCTGGCTCTCAGCGGACCACAGAGGACGAAGCCCTCATCGCAGTCGGACCAGTTGAGGTCACTGCCTGAAGTGCAGACACTTGAGGCTTCGATGTACTGCCTGAGCGCCAGGAATGTAAGGCCTGACTCGTTCAGAAAGTTTCCGTACTCCTCCCGCGCGAAGCTGAGCGCAAGGATGAACGGGACTTCCTCGCCGGCCTTGTGACGTTTATAGACCGTGCTCTCAAGACTTTTGATCCTTTCGAGATACTCTTGGGACATTTCCTTGATCAGGTCAAGGCTCATCTTCACATTCCCGCTTTCCGTCCAGGCGACAAGCTGGCATTTGTCGTTGTTCATACGCACAAAAAATTTCAAAGAACATAATGGTTGACAAGACGCTGTCGGCCAACCACATAACACCGGCCACCCGGTTCCTGCTGTCAGGGTACAATACACCCTCCTTAGGACCTTCGTCCGGCTTTGTGCGTATGTAAGGAATGATGTGTCAGTGCATTCTGCTGTGCGATTACAATCACAAAAGTAATGAATATTTTTGATAATCCACAATGATATTCATATATATTTTGTGGAATGCGGATTGAAATCTATTAAGGGGGACTATTATAGGAGTTGGACAACATTTCTCTTATGGCACTGATATGTAAACAATTGCGACCCATCGATATTCCTGCGCAAGAATCTGTATGTAAAGGACCTGATCTCCATCGTAGAATAAGACAAGGTGTAGCGGAAGATCCCTGGCTTATGCATCGGGTGAAAAAAGTGGCTTTCCGCACCCGACTCTAATCAGGGATGTCTCTCCGGGTGTATAACCACCATTTTTTCACCCGGAATAATAGTTGTTTGGATCTGAGCCGACAATGCCACGCGCCAAGGTTGATGAATGAATGTCGCCCACTGTTTTCTTCCCCTAACCAAAACCAGACGTCTTGTCCTTGTTGGTACACCAGAAGCGCGTTTCAGTCCATCCCGAGCTTTTCCTTCACTTTCGACCAGAAGGATGTATGTTGGACTATCGGGGTGCTGTACGCATCGATGATGTCCTTCGGCTCAACATTCAGATTCATGACCGTATTGATTTGGATGGGCAAAGGTAGCCAATAAAAGGATGCGAGTCAACCTTGCGGGGAGAATAGGCTTTTTGCTCTGAGTCTTTTCTGAAAACAGCAACATTATTCAACGCAAGCCGGGAAATATTCGTAAATTTGCGGTTCGCTAATCGCTGAACTATGACGGAGGAAGGAAAGATAATCATCAAAGGGGCAAAGGTCAACAACCTTAAGGACATCACGGTTGAGATTCCGAGGAACAAACTTGTGGTGGTGACAGGCATTTCGGGCTCGGGAAAGTCGTCATTGGCTTTCGACACTTTGTTCGCCGAGGGACAGAGGCGTTTCGCTGAGAGCCTGTCCTCGTACGCGCGCCAGTTTCTTGGAAGGATGAGCAAGCCTGATGTGGAGTCCATTGAAGGCATCCCTCCGGCGATCGCCATTGAGCAGAAGGTCAATGTCAAGAACCCACGCTCCACGGTCGCTACCACCACGGAGATCTACGACTATCTCCGCATCATCTTCGCGAGGATAGGCCGGACATATTCCCCGGTCAGCGGCAAGGAGGTCAAGTGTCACAGCGTCAATGGTGTGATGGCCAGTATATTAAGCGGAGATTCAAGGACAACGTATATTCTCGCCGACCTGAATTGGTCCGCCAGGGAGGACAAGGTCGAGTTGATGCTCCGCCTGAAGGAGGAAGGATATTCCCGTTTCTTTGGCGACGATGGCATCATCCGCATCGAGGATATAATGAGGATGGCTGACAAGGGGAAATATCCTGAACATCTTAACCTGTTGATCGACCGTCTGAAACTGCCCATATTCAAAGAATGTCTGCCATATTCGGAAGACGGCTCTCCGTGGCCACAGAACGATTGGGAGGATCTACAGACAAGACTTCGCTCCTCGATTGACACGGCGTTCAGGGTGGGCGAGGGCAAGCTTATCCTCCGCAAGGACAATTCCGTTGAGGAATATTCCAACCGTTTTGAACTGGACGGAATGACGTTCCGCCAGCCTGATGAATATCTCTTCTCGTTCAACAGCCCTCTTGGGGCGTGCCCGGTCTGCGGAGGCCTCGGAAAGATCATCGGGGTCAGCGAGGACCTTGTGATTCCGGACAAGACCAAAAGCATCTACGATGGTGCGATCGCCTGCTGGAAGGGTGAGTCGATGGGCTGGTTCCGGGATCATCTGATCAAGGTGGCGCCTCGTTACGGGATTCCGATTTTTGAGCCGTACTGCAATCTGCCGCAAAAGGTCAAGGACATCATCTGGGACACACACAGTGTTGAGGGGGATGACAGTACCCTCATCGGAATCAACGAGTTCTTCAAGTGGGTTGAGTCCAATAGGTACAAGATCCAGTACAAGTACATGTTGAGCCGATTCTCTGGAAGGACCACCTGTCATGCTTGTCACGGCACGAGACTCCGTCCTGAGGCATTGTACGTGAAAGTCGGAGGGAAGACGATCGCGGAACTGCTTGACATGAACGTGGATGAGCTTCTTGACTTCTTCTCGAACTTGAAGTTGACAGACTACGAGAACACGATCGTTCGCAAGGCCGTTGAAGAGATCGTCTCTCGTCTGAGGTACATAAAGGATGTCGGTCTGGCGTATCTGACCCTGAGCCGGGCATGCAACACCCTTTCCGGTGGCGAAAGTCAGAGGATCAATCTGGTGACAGCTCTGGGAAGCTCGCTGGTCGGCTCGATGTACATTCTTGACGAACCAAGCATCGGCCTGCATCCACGTGACACTGACCGGCTTATCGGAGTCCTGCGCAAGCTCAGGGACATCGGCAACACGCTTGTCGTGGTGGAGCACGATGAGGAGATCATCCGCGCGGCCGATGTGCTGATTGACATGGGACCGTACGCCGGAGTGAACGGTGGCCGGATAGTTTTCCAAGGCCGGACCGATGATAAGATTCCGGAGAAGGTGATGAACAGTTCGCTGACGCTCCAGTACCTGACGGGGCGGCGTTCCCGCTATGTCAGGGAGAAACATCCGTGGACATATTCAATCACCGTGGAAGGCGCTCAGGAGCACAATCTTAAGAATATAGATGTGCAGTTCCCGCTGGGAGTACTGACCGTCGTGTCGGGAGTCAGCGGCAGTGGCAAGTCGTCCCTTGTGGGGGACATCCTCTATCCTGCGCTCTACCGCATGATCAACCAGACCGGCGACCTTCCTGGAATATTCAGGAAAATCTCCGGCAACACCGACCGCATCAAGAATGTTGAATATGTTGACCAGAACCCGATAGGGAAGAGCTCACGCTCCAACGCCGTGACCTATCTCAAGGTCTATGATGACATCCGCAAGCTCCTCGCAGAGCAGCAGTACGCCAAGATCAACGGCTACACTCCGTCCTTCTTCTCGTTCAACCAGGACGGCGGCCGCTGCCCGGAATGTCAAGGGGACGGTTTCGTGCGCATTCCGATGCAGTTCATGGCTGACGTGACGATGGTCTGCGAGACGTGCGGCGGCAAGCGCTTCAAGCCGGACATCCTTGAGGTCAGGTTCAAAGGCAAGAACATCGACGACATCCTGAACATGAGCGTCGAGGAGGCGATCTCGTTCTTCGGATCGCAGCCTGAGGACCTTTCCAAACAGATCGCCCGCAAACTTCAGCCTCTTGTGGATGTGGGGCTTTCCTACATCAAACTCGGGCAGAGCTCGTCAACCTTGTCCGGTGGAGAGAGTCAGAGGATCAAACTGGCTTGGTTCCTGTCCAAGAACGAGGAAGATCCGATGAACGGCCGGAAAAAGATTCTGTTCCTCTTTGACGAGCCGACGACCGGCCTGCATTTCTACGATGTGGAGAAGTTGCTGAAAGCCTTTGACTTCCTGATTCGTAACGGGCACACCGTGATTGTGGTGGAGCACAATCTGGATGTGATCAAGGCGGCGGACTGGGTGATCGATCTCGGTCCGGAGGCCGGTGACAATGGCGGACAGGTGGTCTTCGCCGGTACCCCTGAGGACATGGTCAAGAATGGACTGTCCTGGACCGCGAAGTACCTTCGTGGGTAGGATACTGCAATGCTTTTTAGGTCAGAAAAAGGCAAATTCCAAATTTTGCACGTTACCAAAATTTGAAATTTGATTTTTCTGACCTTGATAAAGAATCTGGTATATTCTTTTATTGTCACTATTTCTGGTCGACAAATCTTGTCGATGGTCACTGAATTGTAACTATTTCTGGTCACTGAGCTTGTCGAAGTGACCAGATTTGAGCTTGCCGAAGTGACATGATTAATCTTTCCAGTAGAACGAGATGTAATTCTGAAGAGGTCTCCGTTTGTTTTCCGGAGGTAGGGTCATGAAATCTCCGTAGGAGTCGCGCAGTATCTTGTCGTAGCCTTTCCAGACAAAGAACTCGCTGTCTTCGAAAGGCATTTTGACATATTCACTGATCTCGTCGTCATCGAAAAACTCGTTGGTCCCGGAGTCTGGACAACAAAGTTGCGACCAATGATGGCTTTCGGCGGGGGAGACCAATGATATCAATGTGTTCATGTCCTTGACAATGTCGGCGGGATTTCGCTTGATAAGGCGTGGATGAGTCCTTTTCAAGACCCAAATTTTCAGTCTTTTCCTAACGGATAATCTGGATGATGAGATTGTGTGCACTCTGCGTATTCCGACATTGAACTTCATGAGCAGAAGGAGGGAATCGTAGATTCTGTCAAAAGTGTCCTTGTCGTCAGGTACCCTGTCAACCGGGAATATGTCAATCCAGACCCCGACATCCTTTTTCACCCAAGGAATGCAACTTGACGCAAGAGTCTTTTTGGTGTCACAGACCCTGCCGAAAGCGATGTAGCAGTCTGGAGTGTTACGACTGTCTATGAATGAGTACAGCTTTGACTTGTAGATGGTTCTGAACTTTTCATAGTCCTCGCGCGGCATCATGATGTCCACGTCGTCATCCCACGGAATGAACCCTTTGTGGCGGACCGCGCCGAGCATAGTGCCGTAGCCTAATGAATATCTTATATTGTTCTTTTCGCAGAATCCGGCCACATCCTTTAGTATGTCAAGACTGAACTGTTGAAGCTCCTGGAGTGTGAGGTGTCTCATTGCTGTCACTAACTTAGTTTGTAAACGTTCTTCCCGTTGATGTAGTCCTCCTGGACACGAGCCATCGCGATGATCTCCTCCTTTGTCAGAAGATAAAGGTTCTGCTCCGGGTTGAGAATTTGTGAGACGAACTCTCTGATCTCGTATCTAAGCCCTTCTCCCATAAATGGATAGAAACATTTCCTGTTCATGTTCTGATCCTCGAACCGAAGCTCGAAATAGTCCGTCTTCCACCACGGGGCCGGGACATAGATGTAGCCCTGTGTCCCGGAGATGACCATATTTCCCTCCGTCTTGGCTCCGAGTCCGACTTGGAATGAAGCGGTGGCGTTGTCGTAACGGAACACAGCCTTGGTGTACATATCTACATCATTCTTCATTATCGAGTAGAAGTTGATGTTCCGGATGTCGCGCCCCAACAGCTTTATTATAGGCAGGAGAGGGAAGCACGCGTTCTCGTTCATGCTGCCACCGAATCTTGCGTGGTCGAGTTTCGAGGAGTTTTCGTCGGTCAGGGTGGTCACTGAAGCGTTGATGTCCACGATTTTTCCGATCACGCCGGATTTCAGCATAGAGACAAGGTGCCTGAACGCCGGGCAGTATGCTGTCTTATGCGCCACCATCAGGGTTCTTTCCTTGGCCCCGGCTATCGAGAACAATTCCTCCGCCTCGGAAAGATGCAGGACAAATGGGGTCTCCGCCAGCACGTGCTTCCCTGCCAGAAGGGCCGCTTTGGCATATTCATAATGAGTGTAGTGTGGAGAGGCCACATAGACGGCGTCGCAGTTGGCCAGCAGCTCGTCAAGTGTCCGGGCCGCCAGCGGTATCCCGTTCGCCGAGCAGAACTTCCGGCATTCCTCCTGATCGGGATTGTAGGCCGCGCTGACCGTGTTGCCGCTGACGAACTTCGCCTCCGGCACGAATCTTCCGGCTATGCTGCCGGTCCCGATTATTCCGATCCTCACCGAGATCTGCTCCTCCCTTAGCATCGTGCTTGAGATGCCTTGTGTGCGTGGCAGATAGACCACCTCGCAGTACTCTTTGAGATAGTCGAAGTAGCCTTCCCAGTCCGATCCTATGGCGAAGACATCCACGTTGTATTTCTGGATGTCGTCGATCTTCTGCCCTTTGTACTCCTCGATGATCACCTCATCGACGTAGCCCGTCTCCTTGACCGCCTGGACACGTTTCATCACGCTGTCCCTTGTGTTCATCTTCCCGCGCTCAAGATCGAAGTTGTCAGTGGTCACCCCCACAATCAGCCAATCACCAAGCTCCTTTGCCCTGCGCAGCAGATTGATATGCCCTTGATGCAGTACATCAAAGGTACCGTAGGTGATGACAATCCTCCCGTGCGGGCGGTCGCCGCCTATGTTGGGAATATCCTTACTCATCAATCTCTGTCTCGATTAAGTGGATGCGCTCTGCCAAGGTCCGGAGCTCCTCGTCAGTCTGAAGCCCCATATGTGAGATCCTGTAGAATCCCGGAAGCGAGCCTGGCATAATGAATGTCTCGTAACGCTCTATCAGTCCTCTGAATATCCTGCGCTCGGCTGTGTCCTTTGTCTGGATGGCCGTGATGGCGTGGGACGGATTCTCGGCCGGCATTGTCCAGCCGTACCTGCGGCACTCTTCTCTGAACACCTCGGCCCTGTGACGGACTTGCGAGATGTTGTACATCTCACCTCCCTGAACTTGAAGCTGCCTGAGCCTCGCGTTGAGCTGGAGGTAGATGAGGGTGGCCGGGCTGAACGGGGTCTGCCCCCTTTTGAGATTGCCCAGGTTGTCCTCAAAGTCCCAGTAGTAGCCTCTGTGGGCATATTCATAGCCTTCCAGCCTTTTGCTGATGAACAGGATCGACAGTCCCGGAGGAATATTCAGACCCTTCTGGGTGCTTGTGACGCAGATGTCGATTCCAAGCGCGTCCATATCCAGCTCTTCGGCGAGGAATGTGCTGATGACATCGACAACCAATGAGACATTGTGCCTGTGGCATATCCCTGAGATCTTCTCAAGGTTGAATATCTGGCCGGTCGAGGTTTCGTGGTGCTGGCAGAGGAACACTTCGGGGCTCTCGGCCTCCACTGTCCGCTCCAGCTCGTCATAGTCGATGTCCTTGGCGAAGGGAACCTTGAAGTCAACCACCGGAACTCCGTAATATTCACAGAGTGAGACCCAGCGCCTGCCGAACGAGCCGCCGTTGATCGCCAACGCCTTGCCCTTCGTGCTGACGTAGTTCTCCACAACAGCGCTCATCGCGCCGGTGCCGGAACCCGTGTAGATGATTGTCCTTCCTCCCTGGCAATGGATGAGGTCCAACAGGATTCTCTCGGATTCGAGATTGATTTTTGAGAACTCCTCGGTTCTCATATATGGGATCGGCTGTGACCCGACCGCCGCTATTTCCTTGTCCAGATCTCCTGGAAAAACATAAGAATGCATACTCGGTTCGCTACAGATTACGCAAATTTAGCAAAAATCAGTTATATTTGTGAATATTCGGCAATATTTTGGACTTATAATGCAAAAATTATCACATAGAGAGATTCAACTCTACCTCCTGGACATCCTGAAGGCTGTCGACGCTTTCTGCGCGAAGGAAGGAATCAGGTATTCTATGGCTTACGGAACGCTTCTCGGAGCGGTGCGCCACAAAGGCTTCATTCCTTGGGACGATGACATTGACCTGTTGATGCCACGTCCTGATTATGAACGCTTTGTCGCTACTTTCGGCAAGGATCCGGACTCCCGTTACCGCTGCCTTTGCCACAAGGAAGGGGTGAAGGGGGACCGTTTTGTCCATTTTTTCGCCAAGGTTGAGGACACTCGTACCAAGAGCCTGCAAGGACGTGGTTTTGACTATGATTTCGGTCTGAACCTCGACATATTCCCGGTTGACGGAAAGCCTGAGGACGCTGTCCTTCAAAGAAAAAGGGAGCGGTTGCTGACGCATTGGTCCCACAGACTGAACATCTGCGGCACCAGATTCGACCTGTTCAATTTCCATCAGCCGCTGTTCTCAAAGCTTGAGGCGCACGCGAGGGGTGTTGAATATTGGTGGAGGAAGATCAACACCGAGATGCTGAAGTACCCTTACGAGACCTCAAACCTTGCCGGAACCGTCTCTGTGACATACAACGGCACAAGGGAAATCTTTGACAGGAATATGTTCGAGGAATATGTTGACCTGGAATTCGAGGGCGCGGCGTTCAAGGCGTTCAGGCGTTGGGACGAATGGCTGTCACAGGAGTTCGGGGACTATATGACCTTGCCTCCCGAGAATGAGCGTAAAACTCACGATCTTACTGTTTATCTTCTTGATGATTAGTTCTCTATGGATGTCGTTATAACCTACGTCAACGGCCTTGACCCTGTTTGGAGGGAAGAATATTCACGGGCATTGAATATCCCCGCATTGGACAAAAGGTTCCGGGATTGGGGAACATTGAGGTATCTGCTCCGCGGAGTGGAGACGTATATGCCGTTTGTCAGGAATGTCCATCTGGTGGTCTCCGGGAAGACCCAGGTTCCGGAATGGGCGTCGGATCGCTTGAAAGTGGTGACCCACAGGGACATTATTCCGGAGGAGTTCCTGCCGACATTCAACAGCACGACCATCGAGATGTTCCTTCACCGGATTCCGGGGCTGGACGAACGGTTCATCTATTTCAATGACGATATGTTCCCGGTGTCGCCTTGCCGTGAGGAGGATTTTTTCCGTGACGGGAAGATTGTGATAGGGTTCTCGACCCATCTTTTAGCGACCGGGATGTACAAGCGTCAGTGCCGGAATTCGGACCGTTTGGCGAGAAAGGCTCTCGGGCTTGGACACACTCCGTTTTTCATACGTCCCCAGCATATCTGCTCACCTATGTTCCGGAGCGCCTGCGAGGAGGTTTACGCTAAGATGAGAACGGAGATTTTCTCCACTGTCTCACAGGTCCGTACTATGGATAACCTGAACCAGTACCTGTTTCTGGACTATATGTACCATCAGGGAAAGGCCATCCGTGAACGTCTCTCCGGCAAGTTCTTTTCCATAGCCACGTCTTCCGCGTCATCAATCAGGGAATATCTTCTACACCCGTCACGTAAGCTTGTCTGCATCAATGACGTGCATCTTAAGGACGAGGCTTATGTTTCGGAACGCCGCATCCTGTTGGATTCCTTTGACGCGGCTCTTCCAAAGAAGTCAGTTTACGAGAAGTGAGGTTTACCGTTTCAGGGCGCTTTTGAACAAAGCGTCCCATTTCTCCATCGTCTTTTCCAGAGAGAAGTTCTCCGAGCGCCTTTTTGATTCCGCCCCGAACCTTTTCCGCAGCTCTTCGTTGGCTATGACGCTGCATATTCCCTGTGCAAGCGTGCCGGTGTCGCCAACTTTCGCAAGGTAGCCGTTCGCGCCGATGGTGACAATTTCCGAAGGCCCTTTAGGGCAGTCGTAGCTTACGATAGGCAATCCGGTCGCGAGGGCTTCGAGAAGGATCATCGGGAAACCTTCGAACCTCGATGACATCACCAGGCAGGAGCTTCCGAGCAGTTCTTTCCTGACATCGTTTGTCCGCCCTTTCAGAGTCACTTTCCCTTTCAAGCCCATTGAGTCTATCTGATCCTGAAGGGATTCTTTTTGGCTGCCATCGCCGTAAACGCTTAATTTCCAGTCCGGATGCCTGGCATCAACGGTTTTCCAGGCCGTGATCAGATCCTTGAAGTTCTTCTGGCTTTCCAACCGTCCGGCGGCTATGCAGCGTTTTTCGTCGAGGGGGGAGACTTCGTCAGACACAAACGGGAGCGGGTTGTAGATCTGCTCGACTTCAGGAGTCACTTTCCGCCAGTCATTTTTGTCTGCCTTGGTCAGCACGACAAACCTGTCCAGTTTCCTGACAGCATTTTCCAGTTTTCGTGTCCTGAAGGAGGCGTATAGCTTACCAATGGCGTTGGTGCCGTATTTCATAAGGAATTTCTCGTGGGAAAAATGAAATTCCCCTATTTTCACGCTACCGTCAGTGCATCTTGTGAGGGCATAGAGACTGTTGTCGCAGACGGTCACGGTGATGTCAGGACGGATCTTGGCCAAAAGCGCGTCAAGGCGTTTCCTGTACTTGATGAGAAACATCCTGTCATTGGCGTCAAGATCGTGGCGGATTATCTTCCCGCTTAGTGGAAAGAACTCTTTCCGGCCTTTTTGCCGGGCCGTGATGATGTGTATCTCATAGCCCATAACATCGGCCAGGTAGTTGGCCTTTGTTGTGAGTACTCTCTCGATGCCACCGGAAAGGTTCAGGGCGTGTATGCAGTATGCAAGTCGCATATCTTGGTCTTTTTGCGCCACCAATTTACGAACTTTATGCTGGAATTCAAAGTGTTCGGATCATTTCACGCATCTTCCCGCCGGCCAACCTTCGAGACTCCGACGAAGAGTAAAAGCAAGTTCGAAATTTTGAGTGGATACCGCGGCAGAACGCCGCTTAGTGTTGTTGTGAACCGGTGTCTGACCGGCCGGCCTTCAGGCGGGATTCAAGCGTGAAAAGAATCATGTCGGACAGTCTCTGCCGGGCAAAACCCTGATGCAAAGATAGTTCTGTGGGTGACATGGAGCGCCGTTCAAAAAGAAAATCGATGAAAAAGTTTCTGTTTTTTATCGAATTGTGGCGAAATCGCGAAATAGGTTGTAAATTTGGGCCGTGACAAAAAAAGTTTATCGGGTATAAGAAAATATTTATGGGGCTTTTGAAAAGATTTAGGATGTTGTTCCGTGGGACACGCCACGATTTTGTTCCGATTCTTGCGCAGCAGACAGATTTTCTGTGCAAGACCTCCTCTCTTCTGGTTGAAATGTTCGGGACGGATGATGTGGAACTCCGTTCGGGGATGGAAAAGGAGATCAAATCCTGCGAGGCGCAGGGGGATGCCCTTCTGACCGAATTTCACGAGATGTTGTCCGCACGTCCGTTCATTCAGGTCAACAAACTGGACCTTCAGGCTGTGGCGATGGCGATGGACGATTGCCTGGATGTCATCAAGGACACTTCCAAGGCCGTCCTGATCTACCGTCCCGCCAAGTTGGACGACCAGTTGAAGGATCTGGCGCAGATGGCCAAGTCCCAGTCGGAGGTCATTCATGACACGATACCTCTTCTTGTGGATCTTCGCAGGAACCTTTCGGCTGTCTCGATGGCCTGCGAGCGTGTGACGGAGTTGGAACATGCGGCGGATGACGCTTATGAGGAGTACATGGGGTACATATTCGGCAACGAGGAGAACACCCGTGAACTGATCAAGTACAAGAATCTGGCGGAGATGCTGGAAAACGCCACGGACGCGCACAAGCGCATTTCCGATAATATTCGTAAACTACTGCTGAATTATTTGGTGGATTGAACCGGCGGAATAGGTGTCTATGATGCGTAATGCGCTGATTAATAGTGTATTAATGCGTGGATAGGCGACCTTTTAAGGAATGAGGCCTCTGACTGACAAAAGGTCATTCCGCCATTAGGGGCTTAAAAATTGTAAATGTCTTTGATTATCATTAAATTTGTAGGATAATCAGAGACATTTGATTTTTTATGGCTATAGCTAGTATTCTTAAAAAAGTGTTCGGCTCGAAGGCCGACAGAGACCTCAAGCAGATCAGGCCTGTTCTTAACAAGGTTCTGGAGGCTTACGGTCCTATAGACAAGCTCTCCAATGATGAGCTGAGAGCTAAGACAGAGGAGTTGAAGGCAAGGCTGCGTGAGTGCGAGGCACCGTTCGAGAAGAGGATTGCCGAGATCAAGGCCAAGCTGGACGAGGATATTCCTGTTCATGAGAAAGAGAGTCTTGCGACTGAATCCGACAAGCTTGTGAAGGATGAGGACGCGGAGATCGAGAAGGTTCTGGAGGAGATTCTTCCGGAGGCTTTCGCCATCATGAAGTCCACTGCCCGCAGGTTCAAGGAGAACGCCACCATCGAGGTGACGGCCAATGACTTCGACCGCGCTCTCAGCATAAACCACGATTTCGTGCACATCGAGGGCGACAAGGCTGTCTATCAGAATCACTGGATCGCCGGCGGCAACGAGGTGACCTGGGATATGGTCCACTACGATGTCCAGCTGATCGGTGGTATTGTGCTTCATCAGGGCAAGATCGCAGAGATGGCGACAGGTGAGGGAAAGACCCTTGTGGCGACCCTCCCTGTGTTTCTCAACGCCTTGGCTGGCAAGGGAGTGCACGTGGTGACCGTCAACGATTACCTCTCCAAGCGTGACTCCGAGTGGATGGGACCTCTCTATATGTTCCACGGCCTTTCGGTGGACTGCATCGACAAGCACGAGCCTAACAGCGACGCGCGCAAGAGAGCGTACAACTGCGACATCACTTTCGGTACGAACAACGAGTTCGGTTTTGACTACCTTCGTGACAATATGGCAGTGAACATGACAGACCTCGTTCAGAGGAAGCATCACTATGCCATTGTCGATGAGGTGGACTCCGTGCTCATCGATGATGCCCGTACCCCGTTGATCATCTCCGGTCCTGTGGCCAAGGCTCAGGACGACGAGCAGTATATGGAGTTCAGACCTTATGTCGAGAGCCTCTACCAGAAGCAGCGCACACTCGTGACACAGGTCCTGAACGATGCGAAGAAGGCGATCGCCGCCGGCAAGGAGGACGAAGGAGGAATGCTTCTTCTGCGTGCCTACAAGGGTCTTCCGAAGTACCAGCCTCTGATCAAATTCCTCAGCGAACAGGGTATGAAGCAGCTGATGCAGAAGGCCGAGAACTACTATATGCAGGACAATGAGCGCGAGATGCACATCGTCACCGACGAACTGTATTTCGTGATCAGCGAGCAGCAGCATTCCGTGGACATGACCGACAAGGGGCACGACTTGCTCGCCAATGCTGTCTCCAACCCGGATTTCTTCGTGCTTCCTGACGTTGGAAGCCAGATTGCCGAGATCCAGAAGAACACGGAACTCTCCGCCGAGGAGAAGCAGGAGAAGAAGGATGCCCTTATGGAGGACTACTCCCTGAAGAGCGAGCGTGTCCACACCGTCATCCAGCTCCTCAAGGCCTACGCTATGTTCCAGAAGGATGTTGACTACATTGTGATTGACAACAAGGTCAAGATTGTGGATGAGCAGACCGGACGTATTATGGAAGGCCGCCGCTGGAGCGATGGTCTGCATCAGGCCGTCGAGGCAAAGGAGAACGTCAAGGTCGAGGCCGCCACACAGACATTCGCGACTGTCACCCTTCAGAACTATTTCAGAATGTACCACAAGCTTGCAGGTATGACTGGTACGGCCGAGACAGAGGCCGGCGAGTTCTGGTCCATCTACAAGCTGGATGTGGTTGTCATCCCGACCAACCGTCCTGTCATCAGAGACGATCAGGATGACCTTATTTATAAGACAAAGAAGGCAAAGTACACCGCCGTCATCAATAAGGTTGAGGAACTCATCAAGGAAGGCCGTCCGGTTCTGGTCGGCACCACGGATGTGGAGACTTCCGAGCTCCTTAGCCGAATGCTCCGGATGAGGGGCATAAAGCACAACGTCCTCAATGCCAAGGAACATGCAAGAGAAGCGGAGATCGTCGCTCAGGCTGGTATGTCAAGTACAGTGACCATCGCCACGAACATGGCGGGCCGTGGTACCGACATCAAGCTCTCCCCGGAGGTGAAGAAGGCCGGCGGTCTTGCGATCATCGGTACGGAGAGACACGACAGCCGCCGCGTTGACCGTCAGCTCAGAGGTCGTGCCGGCCGTCAGGGAGACCCGGGTTCCTCAGCGTTTTATGTTTCCCTTGAGGACAAGCTGATGCGTCTGTTCGGTTCCGAGAGGATTGCCGGTGTGGTTGACAAGCTCGGAATGGCCGATGACGAGGCTCTTGTCAGCGGAATGCTCTCTAAATCAATCGAGAACGCCCAGAAGAAAGTCGAGGAGAACAACTTCGGAATCCGTAAGAGACTCCTTGAGTATGACGACGTGATGAACTACCAGCGCGAGGCCGTCTATGCCAGAAGGCGCAACGCCCTTTCCGGCGAGAGGATCGAGATCGATGTCAGGAATATGATGATCGACTCCGCTTCCATCATCGCGGCCCACGCCGAGGGGATGCCTTACCAGGATTTCGAGGAATATGTGATGGGACAGCTGTCGATCGACCTTGGCTTCGACGAGAGTTTCTACTCGAACACCAAGGGTGACAAGCTTGCCGACGCTCTCTGCAAGCAGATGCAGGCGGTTTACGAGCGCAGGATGAACACCCTCGCCGAGAAGGTCTATCCGTTCATCAAGATGATTTTCGAGAAGCAGGGGAATATGTACAAGAACATAGCGATTCCTATCTCCGATGGCCGCAAGATGCTGACACTCAGTGTGGATCTTGAGAAAGCTTACAATACTCAGGGCAAGGAGATCGCCAAGGCTCTCAGCCGTTCCATCATCCTCTATCAGATTGATGAGCATTGGAAGCAGCATCTGCGTGATATGGATGACCTCCGTCAGAGCGTGCAGAACGCCGCCTACGAGCAGAAGGATCCGCTCGTTGTTTACAAGCTGGAGAGCTACAACCTCTTCGCCACAATGCTTGAGGAACTCAACAAGGATGTGCTCTCATTCCTCCTCAGAGCCTTTGTTCCTCTTCGTGAGGACAGTGAGGCCCGTCCGGCGCAGGCTCCGAGAAGCCAGGATATGAGCAACATGAGGACCCAGCGCAATGACCTCACCACAAACGGCGAGCAGAAGGCGAGGACTCCGATTCACGTGGACAAGAAGATCGGTCGCAATGACCCTTGCCCTTGCGGATCCGGCAAGAAGTACAAGAACTGCCACGGCGCGGGTCTGGTTTAATGAATATATTAACTGAATATAATAATAAAGGAATATGAGCGCGAATTATGGTTCCAATGATTCTGCAAGCGTGAACGACATCAGCAGGATCTCAGCCGGTTCGGTAATAAAAGGAGAGATCACTTCCCCTAATGACATAAGGATTGACGGTACTTTCGAAGGAAGGATTTTCTCCCAGGCAAAGGTTGTTGTCGGCGAGAAGGCCGTGATCAAAGGCGACATCATCTGCAACAACGCTGATTTTTGGGGAAAGATCAATGGTAACTTCTTCGTGAAGGATACTCTTTCCCTTAAGGACACCTGTGTTGTAGAGGGTGATCTCCACATCCGCCGGCTTCAGGTTGAGTTGGATGCCAAGTTTAACGGTAACTGCAAGATGATCACCGAGGAAGAGTTCAATCAGCTCACCTCCGGCTCCCGTCCTGGAATGTACGAGGTCCCTGCTCCGGCTCCAAAAGAGGAGGAGGACTTCACCGTGGCTTCCGGCAAGTCCCCGTTCACCATATCCGCCAACGACGAGATCCCTGAGGCTTAGTTCTATTTTCCACAGGTGTGTCCAAAGAATCAGGAATAAATGATAACAATGTAAAGTTCAAGGAAATATATGATAAGTATTTCCACGAACTTTACTTGTATCTTCATTCTGTGACCGAGGATAGTCAGGAAATCGAGGATATTCTTCAGGATGTCTTCTTGAAACTTCTTCAGGGAGGCATAGATATTTCATCTATCTCCAATGTCAGGGGATATGTCTATTTTTGCGCTCGAAACGCATTGTACAACCGTTTGAGGGACAAGGCGAACAGAAAACGGATTATTTCGGAAGTTTTCACTGAGCTCTCTATGCAGTCGGATGAGCCTGACGTGACAGACACGGAGGCATTGATCAAGTGCGCCAATGATGCAGTGGAGAGACTTCCGGAGAATTGCGGAGAGATTTTCCGTATGGTGAAGATGGAGCATAAGTCGTATCGGCAGACAGCGGAGGCCAAAGGGCTTTCCATCAAGACGATCGAATCGCAGATGGGCATTGCTCTCAGAAAGATCCGTGAATACGTGAAAAAAAATCTTAAATCTTTTTAAGGGTTTTCCGGAATTGAGTGTCTATATTGTGAAAACACAGATAACAGATATGGACAAAATCCCTTATGAGCTGATAGCCAAGTATCTAAGTGGAGAGTGTCTGCCGGAGGAAGAGCGGACGCTTGAGCGATGGTTGGATGAAGGCTTGGAAAACAGAAAAATTTTTGAGGAATTGTCGCAGGAATGGTCGGCGGTGTCTTCATCCGAGAAGTATTCCCAGGTGAGGAATGATGTCTGGTCGTCTTTGAAGGACCGAATACATTCATCGGGCCATCAAACTCACAGAACCGGCATATTCAGGCGTGTGGCAGGTATCGCTGCCGCTGTCGCGTTGGTTTCCGTGCTTGCGTTCGCTTTTGTCAAGGTGGACAGGACGGAAAAGTTGTATGCCTCGCAGATGATAACGGTCAGGACGATGCCGGGGCAGAAATCCGAGGTCGAACTTCCGGACGGCACCCGTATTTGGTTGAACTCGGAGTCCGAGATCACCTATCCTGCCGATTATAATGTCAATAACAGGAATGTCTTCCTGACCCGTGGAGAGGCGTTCTTTGATGTTGCGAAATCCGAGACCAGCAAGTTCTTGCTTGATGCCGGTGAACTTGGCGTTAAGGTCTATGGCACCAGGTTCAATGTCAGGAGATATGACGAAGACCCGGAGGTGGATGTCGCGCTGGAGGAAGGTCACATCGATGTGCTCTCTCCTGAGGGTGGAAGATGGGCCGAGATGTTCCCGGGGCAGAAATTCACATTGGAAAAGACCACGGGCGACAAATCTCTGGTGAAATGCGACGCCGGGATTGAGGGAATATGGCGTATGGGCGAGCTTGTGATAGATCAGGCCTCATTCGACAAGGTCCTCAAGTCAATGGAACGCTGGTACGGGGTCCGGATAACAGTGTCCGGGGAATATGATGCCGGGAGACAGTTCTGGATGACAATCAAGACAGAATCCCTGCGGGAGATGTTGGACAAACTGGACAGACTGATTCCGTTCAGTTACGACATCAACGGTGAGGAAGTCACACTAAAACTTACGAACTAGAACTCATTATTACATAACTAATAACAGTATGAACAAGAGATTAATGTTTATCTTGAGTTCGTTGCTGTTCAGCCTTGTCACCATTGCCTCTCACGGGCAAGGGAAAGGGGTTGCAGTCTCACTTGAACTGAATAAGGCAAGTGTTGTGGATTGCATCAGAACCATAGAACAGCAGACGGACTACACTTTCATCTTCGACGATTCGGTCGTTGCCACCGGGACTGTCACATTCAGTTGCAGCAATATGCCGTTGGAAGATGTCCTGAGACGTATTTTCACTCCACGTGGGGTCGGATTCGAACTGACCGGGAAGCAGATTCTGCTGAAAAAGCCGGAAAGGAAAACAGCCCAAGTGACTCTTAAGACAATCTCCGGAATAATCAAGGATGAATCCGGACAACCTTTGCCTGGAGTCGCCGTCGTGGATTCACGTACAAAGAACGGAGTGTCTTCCGATCTGGACGGGAAGTACAGCGTCGAGGTTCCTTACGGAGAGACGGAACTGATGTTTATGTGTCTCGGCTTCGCTGATATGCGGGTAACTGTGCCGGCTGACAGGCAGACTGTGGACGTTGTCCTTGGGGACAATATGCAGTCCCTTGAGGAATCTGTGGTTGTCGGCTACACCCCGATGCGTAAAAGCGACTTCACTGGTTCCGTCGCGCAGATCAAGGCCGGGGAACTATCTCTGACCTCACCGACTGTGGGACAGTCTATAGTCGGCAAGGTGGCCGGAGTGGAGGTTCATCAGACAAGCGGCGCTCCGGGACAGGGCGTGCAGATCCGTGTGCGTGGAGTGAACTCTCTGTCAGCCAGTTCCGAACCGTTGTACGTTATCGACGGCTATCCGGCCTCGGAGGATGTTTACATCAATCCGAACGACATTGAGAGCATCGATGTCCTGAAGGATGCCGCCTCCGCCGCGATCTACGGATCCAGAGGTGCTTCCGGTGTTGTCCTGATCACGACTAAGCGTGGCAAGGAGGTTGACAGGGCTAAGATCTCCTACGATTTCTCTTACGGGATCCAGCAACTTGACAGGAAGGTGAAACTTCTTGACGCTGACCAGTTCCGTGACTTGTACATCGCCGCCAGAAACAATTCATACCGTCTCCGCGCGACTGCCGCAGGTGTAGAGTGGAGTCCGAATGACGACAATACCGTAAGGGCGGCGAAAGGCTTTTCCCTCTCGGAAGTTGGCATCCATCCTATGTTCTTTGATTTCACGACTCTTACTCCTGTCGAACAGCAGTACAATACGGACTGGCAGGATCTGGTGTTCTCAAACGCCGGAATGATGAGGCATAACGTCTCCGCCACAGGCGGCACCAAGAATGTCAGGTATATGGCCAGCATTGGGTATATGAACCAGGATGGTATCATCTCTCCGTCAAACCACAAGAGGACCAACGCAAGGCTCAATCTGGATGTCAAACTGACAAAGAGGCTTTCCGCCGAATTCTCATATTCAATGTATGACGCCAAGAACAAGGTGGTGCAGGCAGAGGGGCGAATGATCAATGACGGTATCATCCAGAGTGCGTTGATGTACCTGCCGAACCTGCCGGCCTATGAAGAGAACGGTGATTATGCCAGAAGCGCGATGATCAAGATGCGTGACGACTGGGGCATCAACTTCCCGGAAAACCCTCTTGTGATAGCCAACGAATTGGACATCCGTGAGAAAAGTTCAAGGCACAATCTCAATGTCAATTTCACTTACGAGATCCTTAAGGATTTGAAGTTCTCGGCCCGCCTCGGACAGCAGTGGTACAACTACCGTTATTTCTATTACCGTCCTATGAGCATCGGACGTGATGGGGCACCGGCCTACAGTTCGGCCCTTTCGGCCTACAATGTAGGAAGGACGACATCTGTGTATGATGTTGACAAACTCGGTGAGTTCACGCTGAACTACCAGAAAGATTTTGGAAAGAGCAGGATCAACGCCCTTGCCGGTTATACGATGCAGAAGAAGACCTACGACCGAGTCGGTGTGGAGGCAAAAGGCTTCGCCAATGACCGGATTCACGAGGTCACGGCTCACGGAACGAATGCGTCAGACATCTCTCTTTACAGTACGAGAAAGGCTGCGTGGTCACTTCTGTCCTACTTTGCTCGTCTCAACTGGTCGTATGACGGGAGGTATGCTCTTACCGGAACAGTCAGGGCTGACGGCTCTTCCCGTTTCGGTGTGGACAACCGGTATGGATTCTTCCCTTCGGTCTCGGCTGGATGGACATTGTCCAACGAGCCGTTCCTGAAGGACAAACTGGAGGATGTCGCATCCATAAGGCTGCGAGCCAGCTGGGGAAAGAGCGGCAACAACAACATCGGAAACTATTCCAGCATCGCGTCGATCTCCACAGGTGGCTATGCGTTCGGCAACACGGCTGTCTCCGCGACCGCCGAGGGGGCTTTTACAGACACCGCGCTTGGCTGGGAGACCACGACCCAGACCAACATCGGTGTGGATCTCGGATTTCTGGACAACAGAATCAATGTGATAGCGAACTATTACAACTCAATATCCTCTGACATCCTGTACAAGGCTCCGATCTCCGTGATCTCCGGCTCCACATCCACAACAACCAATATGAGCGGGGCGAAGATCCGCAACCGTGGTTTCGATGTCCAATTGGACACAAGGATCCTCACAGGTAAGGTGGACTGGAACTTAAGCGCCAACGTTTCCGTGAACAGGAACAAGGTTGTGGATATGGGTGGTCTGGACGACATCATATCTGTCACAGAGAGGTCCGTGGGCTCACATATCACCAAGAAGGGCTACCCTATAGGCTCGTTCTATGGCTATGAGGCGATCGGCATAATGTCGGAGGCCGACTATGCCAACGCGCTGCTGGACAGGAAGGTGTACGTTGCCAACGGCAACAAGTTCCCTGAGGGGTATGTCCTCAAGGGACCTGCGGTGGGATCATATTCATTGGACAACCTTTCCTACGGTAACGTCATCTGGAAAGACCAGAACGGGGACGGAGTCATCAACACTGACGACAAGACCATCATCGGGGATGCCTATCCTGATTTCACGGGCGGTTTCTCCACAAACCTCAGCTGGAACGGCTTTGATCTTGCGGCAAGCTTCTCGTATTCATACGGTGGGGAAGTGATCAACTTCCAGGACTATTACCTTTATAATATGGAAGGATCGTCCAACCAGTACGCCATCGCGAAGGACCGCTACATCTCCGATGCAGAGCCAGGTAGGAACAATGTTCCTATAGCAACCAGAATATCCACGACAAACGGTTCGCTGAAGCTTTCGTCTTACTATGTTGAGGACGCTTCATATTTCAGGTGCACGAATGTCACCCTTGGATATTCATTGCCTTCAAAATGGATGGAGAAGATAAAGATCGCATCCTGCCGTATTTACTTGAGCGGCGACAATCTGTTCACCATCACTCCTTACCGTGGCTACAATCCGGAAGTGTCCTACAAGAGCAGCAACCTTATGCCAGGATTCGACTGGGGATGCTATCCTCTGTCCAGAATCTGGTCCGCCGGACTTAATCTGACATTTTAAACGATTACATTATGAAAGCAAGAAATATATTGATAAGTGTGTTCGCGGTGGCGGCTCTTGGCTCCTGTGACTTCCTGGATGAATATAATCCTAACTCCGTGACCACAGGAAACTTCTACAAGACGGAGAGTGATGTGGAAACCTCTGTCAATGGAATATACTCGGCACTTACCCAGAGTTATTATTTCACTTACAACCACTACTTCACGGATGTTCGAGCCAACGCCACAATCGTCAAGGACGCCGGTGCCGTGAGCGGAATCCCGTACCAGTTCTATAACTTCACATTGACAGAGGAGAACTCTTACGTTTACAACCGTTACGCTCAGATGTACAAGACTGTCTCAAGGGCGAACAAGGTTCTTTCCCACATCGATGATGTCGTGTGGTCCTCGAAAGACAGCAGGGATATCTGCGAGGCCGAGGCCAAGTTCCTCAGGGCGTTGACCTATTTCTACCTTGTTACTGAGTGGGGGGACGTTCCTCTTGTGATGAAGGATCTAACAACTACGGCTGAAGTCAAGGCAAATAATGTCAGGACTCCTAAAGCTGATGTCTATAAGGCTATAGCGGAGGATCTTGAGGCTGTGGTTTCGGGACCGATTATGGATTTCCCTTCCGCGTCAGTGTGTGGAAGAGCCAGCAAGGCAGCCGCTTACGCCTTGTTGGGAAAAGTGTTCCTTCAGCAGGCCTGCGATGAGGATTTCTCCGGAGAGAAAGACGGGCTGCTCAAGTCAGCGGAGACTTCCTTGAAGAAGGCGTGGGAGCTCAGGAAATTCACAAACCTGACCGATGTGAAATATTCAGACATTTGGTCGCTCAGCACGCAGAAAGGCTGTCCGGAGAACATATTTCAGATCAACTGCATTCAAGGCAATGAGTCATTGAGCTCGTCCTGGAACTGGCTGTTCGGCCCGAACACCACCGGGGTCACATCGAAGAAACTTGGCAATATGCAGAACATCACCACATCAGCCGTGTATGACTCGTTTGAGCCGGGAGATGTCCGCAAGGGATTCCTGCGCAAGTTCGAGACCGCTGGCCAGACATATTACCATACTATGAAATATGTTGACCTTGATTGCGGCGCCGATGGGTATGGAGGCAACAATTGGGTTGTCCTGAGGTATGCGGATGTGGCGTTGATGCTTGCTGAGACTTATTATTGGCAAGGTAACGCCGATGAGGCAAAGGCGTGGATGAATATGGTCCGCGGGAGGGCTGGCCTTGCGGCGTGGTCTGGAACCGATCTCCGCCAAGGAATTTACGATGAGCGTCTGCACGAGTTTATGCAGGAGGGGTTGAGGTGGCAGGATGTCCTCAGGATGTATTCCAGAGAGGAGATGATCGCCCACTACAATGCCATCAACAGCAATTTCGGACTTAAGGATCTGCTGCTTCCTATCCCTTACAATGAGAGGATCCAGAATCCGGATGGACTTTATCAGAACCCTGGCTATGGCAACTAATCTGAAATATCTTATCCCGGCGTTGGCCGCGCTCATCGCCGGGTGTTCGGGAACCTCTGATGAACCGGAGCCTCCTGTGTCAGATGGCTATGAGATAGTCTGGACACCAGAGTCCCCGCTGAAAGGCGAGACAGTGACTTTCTCTGTCCCGGAGGCGGAGAACGATGTCAGGTCGATTCTATGGACATTCGGCGACAATGGCACGAAGAGTGCCGATGGAGCCTCATCCGTGACTCACGTTTATGAATATGCCGGGACCTACAATGTGCAGGCGTATCTGACTTTGAAAGCCGGCGGAATGAAGGAGGTTACGGCCAAGGTGTCGGTTTCCGACACTGACGCAGCGATGATCCTCAGCAACATCTTTCCAGCCAGAATGGAAACGGTGACATTTGGAGTGACATCCGTGCCTGGAATCCAATCTATATCCTGGGACTTCGGAGACGGGCAAACGGAAAAGAATTCGATGTCTCCTGTTCACCAGTACACAAAAGACGGCAAGTATGAAGTCAACGCCGAGGTCTCATTGTCAGGGGGCAAGGCCATAAGACTTTCACAGTCGGTTTCGGTAGAAGGGAAGAGCCTCAGCTGGGCCTGCCGGAATTTTACCAAAGGTAAAGTCTGGATTATGGCTCACCGTGGCAATGTCGATGCCGGCTACGAATATGCTCCCAACTCTCTCGCCGGTTTCCGGAAATGCGTGGAGTCCGGTTGTGCTGATTTCATCGAGACGGACGCGCAGATAACCAAGGACGGTGTCGTCATCTGTCTGCACGACAACTATCTGAGTCGTTTCACGGACTATAGTTCGTACGCCTCGGACAGAGGGTATGTCTCGCAGTTTACTTATGATGAGATCAAGAAGTACCGGATCAAGACAACTGACGGAAAGGTCTCAGACCAGATTGTGCCTACATTGAAGGACGTTCTGACTGAGTTCAGAGGGAAGGTCTGGTTCGATCTGGACAAGTGCTCAGACACAGACAAGGACATCGGGATGATCTCCAGGATCTATGATGTCGTGAAGGAGTGCGGATGTCTTGACAGGGTTCAGTTCTATGTCGGCAATTCGGGAACTTCCAACGCGAAGTGGCTGACGGAACAGCCGCAGCCCGCAATCATCTCTCCACACGCCAACAACAGCAAGCAGTTGACTGCGATGACTCCTTTTCAGCCGTTCTATTTCGTCCAGATTTCCACAGCCACATTGCAGAACAATCTTTCTTGGCTCAGGACGGCCGGGGCCGCTGGGCTGACGGTCACCAACATCCTGGATGACAACGGGCAGGCTTTCAAGGAAGGAAACACGGCGTTGGTCGATAAGTTTGTTGGGGCCGGATTGGATATGGTGCAGTGTGACTATCCTGTTGAGATGGACAAATACCTGAGATCTATTGGAAAACGTTAATGATAAGACAATGAAAACATTAAGATATTTGGCAGCAATGCTGCTTTGTGCGGCCGCTATGGCCTGCTCCGAGAAAGAGGAAAGCGAGCCGGTTTATACATCGGACCTGCAACCGTCATTCTCTTATGATGTCGAGGGTGACATCGTGGCGGGCGAGACGTACATCAACTTCGAAAACACCACGGAAGTCAAAGGAACGGATGTGGAGAGATATTTCTGGCATTTCGGATTCTCAGGGGAAGGGAACTGGTCCGAGGATGCCAATCCTGATCCTGTCTTGTACAAGACTCCGGGAGAGTACACGGTCAAACTGACAGTCTGGGGAGCTGACGGCAACAAAGCTACGGCCGAAAATGTTGTCAAGGTTCTTGCCGCAAATGTCCCTCCTGTCGCTGCTTTCTCATATTCACCGCTTTCCGTAAAGGCAGGAGATTCGGTGACATTCACTGACGAGTCAAAGGATGAGGACGGTGAGGTGACCTCACGGAAATGGCTGTTCCCGGATGGAACGACAGCGGAAGGCGCGCAGGCGTCGTTCACTTTCGCGTCCGAGGGAATATTCAAGGTCACTCTGACTGTCGTGGATGACAGGGGCGCGGAGTCCTCATTGACAAAGGCTTTGTTCGTCCGTGGAGCGGATGTCAATGACTTTACTGTAAACTGGTCGGTTCCAGTGGCTTCCGGTTCGGCAAACTGCCCGGCGTCTGTCGTGGCTGTGAGCGGAATGGGAAACATATTCTTTGCCTCCGGTGACGGCAGGATCCTGGCCCTGGACATTCTTGGAAACAAGGTTTGGGAATATGACGCCGAGGCGAATGACGGCATTTATGCTAAAGGCTATGTGGCATATCCGTCCGTTGATTCCGACGGTAAAGTCTATTGGGCGGCCAATGGCGTAGGCGGTCCGGCGACCTCCAAGTCCGTTATGTATTGCTTTGACGGCTCCGACGGGACGACTCCGCTATGGAAAAACACGACGGCATACGCTCAGGGTGCAAGACTTTCGTTTATGACTCCTGCGATCACGCCTGACTTTGTCGCTGTCGGCAACCGAGGCACGTCAGGAAGCCTCAAGGCATTTGACAAGAACACCGGTAAGGTTATCGCTACTGTGACCCCGGCCAAGGGAGGTGTCAACTCAGCCGTGGCATTGCTGAAGAACAACACCGCCGTTATGTCCTTGAGTGGCAATTATGGCTATGGCCTTATGATCTCAGACCCTGATTTCACTTGGTCAGCGGTGCCTTACGACGCGTCATTGACTCCAGGTGGCATCTTGACGGGCAACCAGAATCAGATCTGCATCGACGCTGATGGCTGTGTCTATGTTGTCGGAACAATTAAGAATGGAACCTGGAACATCGCCTGCTTTGACTGCTCCGCCGTTGATCCGAAGACTGTCAAGACCGCTAAATGGACGCAGACTCTAGACGCTGGCTTTAACAGGACCGGAGCGTCGTTGAGCGCTGACGGGCAGACATTATATGTGATCACGGACAAGGCGGCTCCGTACAACCTCTATGCCTTGAATGCCGCTAATGGCTCCGTAAGGTGGTCATATTCACTGGAATCGCAGAGCCATAGCGTGCCTGCGGTGGACAATCTCGGTCAGATTCATTTCTGCACGATGGATGGTGTCTATCACGTTTTGAAGGACGGCGGGACAGCGGCGTCTGTCGTGTACGAGAGAAAAGTGGCTGACAGCATCGACGGCTCGCCTACCATCTCATCAGTGGACGGAGCGTCGTACTTTGTGGGCAAGGACGCCGCGGCTGATGTCCTTAAGGTATATTCAATATCATTCCCTGGAGTTTCAGGACCGGCTGAGTCGGCGTGGGGGCAGTACGGACAGAACCCTGGACATATCAATTATCAGAAATAATCAATTATGAACAAGATAACATTATTCGCTCTTTCGCTGGCCTGCCTGTCGTTCACGGCCTGTCAGGACGACTTTCCGACAGTCCTGAACACTGAATATGCCCAGTCGGATGATGACACACCAGAACCTGGCGACGAACCAGGCAAGGAGGGTGAGGAACTGTCAATCGGCTCGTATAATCTTTGGATATCCACAAAGGGTGTAGCTGAATATTCCTGGACTTCCAGACGTGAAGTCCTGGCGCGGTCAATCGTGGATAATGATTTCGACATATTCGGATTTCAGGAGGCTGACGCGACCATACAGAATGAATTGCCTGTGCTTGTCGGGAACAAGGGAGGCAAGTACGAGTGGTGGTTTGTCGGCAGGGACTCTCAGGACGCCCGTGGCGGCGAGGCTGTCGGACTGGCCTGGAACCCGGAACGTTTTGAATTGACTGACAGACACTATTTCTGGCTGTCGGAGACCCCGGATATCATCAGTTACGGTTGGGACGAGAAAGCCTACCATAGGGTGGCGGCCTGTGCTGTTGTAAAGGACAGAATCTACAATAAATCATTCTTTATGATGGTGACCCACGCTCCTCTCTCTTCGGATGCGAGGGCGAAGGCCTCGGCGCTTCTTGTGGAGCGCGCGAAAATGTACAATCCTAAAGGGATGCCGTCCGTCATTGTCGGTGATATGAACGCTTCTCCTTCCGACCAGGCTTCGCAGGTTTTCCGTTCTTACTGGTCTGATTCCAGGTCGGCTGCCCCTTCGGACAAGGTCTTCGGACCATTAGGGACATTCCAGAGCCATAATCCGTCAGTGGATCTTTCCCAGGAGAGCAGACGTATAGATTACATCTATGTGAACGGAGAGATTGATGTCAAGTCCTACAAGGTGGATGACAGTCTTTACGGGAGCATCTATCCGTCGGACCATTGTCCGGTGAAGGTGACGGCTGCCGTCACGTACATTCCTGACGAGGTGGAAGGAAAGGGCACCGCAGAGGAACCGTACCTTGTCAACAGCGTCTCGGATTGGAATGAGATCGCCGCGTCGATGGATCCGGCTGAAGAGTCACCGGAGTTCTCAAGGTCCGCGTACTACAAGATTCTCAATGACATTGATTTCTCTGAGAAGCAGTTTTCAATCTGGAAACAGTTTGACGGTGTGCTTGACGGAGGGGAGCATAAACTGTCCGGGATAACGGCTGCCAATGAGACTGACGACTATTCTTTCGGTCTGATCGGTGTCAACGCCGGAACGATAATGAATATTTCTGTGGAGGCTTCATTCACGTCATCATTCAAGAATCTTGGCGGAGTGGCCGGAACCAACAACGGATTGATTGACGGCGCATTCTATAGAGGAACTCTGACGGGAAAGGATGGAGCCTCCTGCATCGGAGGCATCTCCGGAATGAACACGGGAGTCATCGTGAACTCCGCCAACCTCGGCGGAAAGATCCTTGCCGCTGACGCGACGAAATCCGAGAACTGTGGTGGTGTGGCCGGTGCGGTGGCACAGGGGCACTATGTCATCAACTGCTACAGTTGGATCGAGCGTATCGAGTCGAGCAACAACAACATCGGCGGTGTTGTCGGGTTTGTCGGCAATAATAGTTTCGTCGTGAACTGCTACTCCACGATTGAGAGTATCAAGTCCAACGGAACGTATTGCAGTGCTGTCGGTTACAGTAAGATAGGCAACATACGTAACGTTTATGGCAACACCGTCTGCAATGCCTCCAAGGCTGGAGTTGTCGTGGCCAATGATAAGAAGGCCGGGACCGTTTGGAAAGTGACAACCGGAAGTCTGCTCACATTGGAGCAGATGAAGGACGGTCCTGTGGCGGTCGCCTCGACCGGTGAGACTGCGGTAAGCTTCGCCGAGGCTCTCAGCAAAGGTGCGGAGGAGTTCGCCGCGATGTCGAAGGATATCCTTCCGACCAAGCCGGATGTGGCTCTTCGCCATTGGAAGATGTCCGCATCCTATCCTGTGTTCAAATAATCGCTTTAGAAAAGTCCGGAGTCGCTGTCGGAGTTATTGATTTTCTTGCTGACGGCCCGGACTTCCTTTCCGTAAGAGAAATTATAGACACAAGTGAGGATGACCGTGTTTTTCTGGCTGGTCATCCTGCTTGTGTTTTTCATTGTCACAGGCGATCCGGGTGCGGTTTCCTCACTGACTTTCCAATGGTAGAAGGGGTAGCGCATTCCGGCTCCGATGCGGAGGTTCTTTCCGATCCTGCGGGCGAACTCAAAGTAACCGTAGTTCTCGCCCTTCGAGATCCCGATGTCGCTGATCGATTTGAAGGGCTGGTTGTACATGGCCTCGGCTGTCCATTTCTTTCCTGAATATCTCAACATCGCCATTCCGCCAAGACTCTTGACCGATCTGTCCGCACCGCCTCCTGTCAACCTTTGGTCGTTGTACATAGCATAGACGGTAAGCGAGAGAGGAATATTCCTGAAGGGCTTGATCCTGCCTCCGAGAGCGGCCATCACGGCAATCATATTTCCCGAGTTCTCATCCCTTTCAACAAGCAGCCCGTCAGTGTGGCTGAAAATCGGAATTATTCGATTATTATTGTGATAGATAAGAAAGTACGGGTTGATATAGAGCCACGAATTGTTGAATGAATATCCAACCCTCGCATCCCTTGTTGTGTAACTTTCAAGTTCAGGGTTGCTCCTTACGATCCATTTGTCATCCTTGTAGTATGACGCATCGCCCATCCATCCGATCTTCGGAGTCGAAGTATTGCTTGAGTAATTTAAATACATCGATGAGTGATCGTTGAATGTGTAGTTTAGCTGGATCAGCGGGCGGAAATAGATGTAGTCGTGCCTTCCGGAAGCATTGGTTTCGTAGCCGAAATGTTCCATAGCCGCTCCGACAGAATAGCGGAATCCTCCTGCGTTTCCTGAATATTCACACCACAGCCTGCCGAGATCAGTGTTGATGTCCGACCTGACGGAGACTTCCCCGTTACCGCTGTCTTGCTCGGCAAGGCTGGCCGTGGTTCTGGCCCCGAAACCAAGTTTATGTTTCTCGGAAAGCGTCCAGCCATAGACGGCCTCAATGATTCCTGAATATTTCCGCCCGTCGGTCAGGCTTGTCGAGGATAACAGGGGAGTCGCTCCGGCATATTCATAAAACCCTTTGCGGCTTTTGGTGTCGTAGGCGGTGGCGACGAAGTTTACAGACAGTTCGTGTCTGTCGGAGAATCTGCGGTTCCAGTAGATGTCGAGTGCCGGGGAGAGATATTCGGACCAATCGTCCTTGTGGTCAGTTACTTCAGATGTCGTGGATTCTTGGGTTGTCAGATTCGTGACGGTTTTGAGTGCGCTTTGGCTTACGGGCCAGTCCTTTTTCTCGTAGCCTAACGTGAATTGTGCTTTCAAGGCGCTATTCTCGTCTTTCATCCTGACCAGATCCAGAGAAACGTTGTGCTGGTTCCGCGTGAAATCCGTGTCCAGACCTTCTTTCTCTTTTGTGTAACGATTGCCGCCGGCTTCATATTCAAGAAATTCATCGATGCCGTAGCCGCCGCTCTTGCTTGGTTTCCCGGAATATTCAATGCCGATCATCGTGTTTTTCAGGATTTGGCGGTAGGAGACGGCGTTGTTGCCCCAAGGGGTTGTGACCGCCTCCTTTAGGTTCAGCATCAGGCTGCCGCCGATTCCGGGTCTTCGGGTGATGATGTTGACCATCGAGCCGCTGCCGGCGAATGAATATCTTGCCGGGGCGTTCTGGTAGAAGTCGATGCTTTTGATGTCCGCCGGGGTGAGCAGGGATAGGGAAGCGCTGGTGGTCGGCAGTCCGTTGAGGAGGATCGTCAGACCTTTGCCGTTCATCATCGAGACCTCGTCATCCCTGACCAGGATTCCCGGAATCAGCTTGAGCGTCTCCAATGCTGTCGCGCTACCTTCCCGGTCTTCTTTTCCGAGGTAGAATTTCTGATGGTCGCTGTAATGCCTGACACTTCTTCCGGTGAACACTGCCGCCTTCAGTGTGTCCGCTCTTTCCTGTTCTTGTTTCAGCTCCAGTTTCCATTCCTGCTCCTGAGCCTCATCCGGTTCCTGTCTAAGTGATTCCTCTTGAGATTTATCCGCTTCCTGCTCCTGTCGGAAGGTCTGCCCCAGAACTTCGCCCGGTTCCAGCTCCTGTCGAATTGCCTGCCCCAGAACTTCGCTCGCTTCCTGCTCCTGTCGGAAGGTCTGCCCTGGCCTCCCCGCTGTCTCTGTCTCTACAATACTGACTTCGACATACGCGGCGACCGAACTGTGAGCGGAGACCAGCACGCAGACCGCGCCAACTGCAGCTCCGGCAAATAGTCTTCTGATTCTCATAACTGATGTCCTTTTTAACAAAATTATCCGGAAATAGTTTTACATCAGCAAGAATTGATCGCTATTTATTTTATGATAACATATTGACAGTTAACTTACTATGTTCTTATCGGCTAATATTGGCTCATTACAAAGTCTTACATCTCACGATTTTTTGCTATCTTAGAACCCGATGAGGCCCAAAACCATCATATTCCTTGCTGTCATTGCCTTGTGCTTTGCTTCCTGCGGCCGCTCGTTCAGTCTGGCGGAACGTTTTCTCGATGAGGCCGAGGCAAAGTTGGAGACACAGCCTGACAGCGCGTTCGTCGAGCTTGACTCGTTGGACCGTAGTCTGCTTGGCACGAAGGAACTCCGTGCCCGCCACGCCCTGCTCTACACGATCGCTTTGGAAAAGGTCGGAATGGAGATCACCTCCGACAGCATAATCAACATCGCGGTTGACTATTATTCCACGTCTGGGGATGAGGCGATGAAAGAGAAAGCCCTTTATTACAAGAATATAATCGATCAGAACGCCGCCTCTGTCCACAAGGATACCCTTGCCCTTCAGAGACAGAAGATCATCGAGGAGCGTTATACCGACAAGCAGGCGATTGTGGATCGTGGCAAGTCCATCTGGCTGCTTTGCCTTTTGGTCGTCATTGTGATTGCGGTTCTGGTTGTTGTCGTAAGGCTGTTCAGAAGAACCCACCGAGAGCTGATGGGTAAGCCGGACGATGAGGCATTGGCCATAATCCGGGAAAGGATGTCGGTGCTGGACAAGTTCTTAGCGTCCAGGCTTTCCTCGGACTGCTCATTCGACAGGGCAGCGGAGGCTGAGCTTGACCGCCTGGTCTCGGATCAGGATGATTTCCTGCGTTCCACGATGGTGCTCTTCCGTGACAGCCATCCCGGATTCGTGTCCGAGCTGAAGTCCCACGGCCTGACGGATTGGGAGATCGGCTATTGCTGCCTCTATGTCCTCGGGCTCAAAGGCAAGGATGTCGGCAACTATCTCAAGAAGAAGCGCAACTACATAATCAGCAGTGACATCCGCCGCAAACTCGGCCTGACCGAGCACGACACCAACCTCGGAATCTGGCTCCGCTCCCGTCTTGCTGCCTGACATTCCGTTCCCGTCCTGCCGCCAGATTGTCTGACTTTTCTCCGGTATAAGTGCCTTTGCCCGGATAAAGTTTGCAAATAACATATTTCCTCCGGTAAAAGCCTCTCTGCCCGGACAAAGCGGGAGATGACAGCCGTTTCTCCGGTGAAACGCTTGTTTACCGGACAAACTATTTAGTCTTTGCGAGCATAATGATCGGATCCGATTCGGCAGTGATTCCATCCATGCCAACGGATGACAGGTAGGTGTATGCTTTCTGACGGGCCTCATCGGTGATGTCCCTGTAGTATGCATAGTTGATAGTCGAAGGATCAAGGACATCAATCAACCAACCCTCGCATTGCCATCTCGGGCTGAATTCTGTGCCAAAACTGTCAGAGAGTCTGAAATCTCCCTTGTAAATGATTCCGTCAGTCTTTTTTAGGACAAAGTGCTTATAATCCCAGCTCCTGTCGAAGATGCTGAGATAGAGATTCTTGTTGTCTTCAGCATATTCCACTATAAACTGCGTGTCTGAGACATTGCTGTTGAAGTCCCTCAAGTCTTCCTTTGTGACAGAGTGAGGGAAGAAGAATGAATATTTCGGGGTCAACCGTCCCGCCCTGTACGAATAGATAGTGTCGCGGCATGCTGGGTTGAACAATATCTCATCTGCGTACTTCCGTAGGGAATGGTGATTCGGAAGCGCGAAGGGGCTCTCACAGTCAAAGAAGAAGGTATTCGGAATATAATGGAGTGTGTCTCCTTTCTGGCTTAGCTCAACTATGGCATCACGCTCATTCCCAATGATGTTCAGCACATTCTCGATTATTGAGCCGGAATCGGACACCACAAATTGCCGGTTTTTGTAGCTCGTAGTAGTAGAGATAGTTGAAAGATATGTGCCATCGCTGGAAAACTTCATTATTCCCTTGGCGATGTCCGCGACATACAAGACATTGTCCGCTTTGCTGTAAGCGATGTCCGTCGGAATCAGATATTCACCCTCGGCGCGTCCCTCCACAGATATTGTTGAGATCAGAGAGCCGTCAAGCGCGAAACGGAATATTCCCAAAGGATTTACGGTCAGAAGATAAAAGGAATCCTCCGACATACACACCTTAAGGATGTTTGAAAGATTGTAGGCCTCGTCCGTCTTAAGGGGGATGAATCTTATCGGCTCGAATACTTCTGACAGCGACAACGTGGGCGCATTCTCAAAATCCCGGTAGTCGAAAGAATTTGCCAGGGGGCTTTTCCCACAGGATGCAATACTTGCCGCACAGAGGATGATTCCCAATGAATATGCGAGCATCGCCGTTTTTCTCTTTTTCATTGCAGTGAATGTTATGTTAGCTGATCGTAATACGTTGTTTTAATAGCTTGCGCCAGCAAATTTACCTTGAAAAAGTTTTACAAAAGTGTTTTGAGTGGATATTTTTGTTGCTGTAATTTATTGATGGATAGAATTTTGTGCGTTTCCTTTCGCTATTGGCCTCTTGCAAAGTCTTACATTGGCCGAGAGTTACAACGTATAGAAAACAAAAAGGTCAAGGACTGTCTCCTTGACCTTAATCTGGAGCGGAATGCGAGGCTCGAACTCGTGACCTTCGGCTTGGGAAGCCAACGCTCTACCAACTGAGCTAATTCCGCAAAACAAATGCGAGACTTATTGATTGTGTTCAATAGCCTCGCATCTTTGTGATCCCCACAGGATTCAAACCTGTAACCTTTTGATCCGTAGTCAAATGCTCTATTCAGTTGAGCTAGGGGACCAGTTTGTCGGAGACCCGCTCCGACTTTATCTCTACAAGGACTATGCTTGCTCTTCCTTAACTATGGCAAGCTTCTTTTCCTTGATTCTTGCCTTCTTACCGGAAAGCTGACGCAGATAGAAGATTCTTGCCCTGCGAACCTTGCCGACCTTGTTCAGTTCAATGCTGTCAATGAATGGTGACTGAATCGGGAAAATCCTCTCAACTCCGATACCTCCTGAAATCTTGCGGACTGTGAAGGTCTTTGTCTGAGGAGTAGCACCTCTAAGCTGGATAACCACGCCTCTGAACTTCTGGAGTCTATCCTTGTCACCTTCCTTAATTCTGTAGGTTACGGTAACTGTGTCACCGGCCTTGAATTTTGGATACGTAGCGACTTTCTCGTTAGCGAAAGCCTGTTCTACAACTTTAATCAAATCCATCTCTCAATAAATTTTGTGGCAACATTACGCACATTTGATAACGACCCGTAAGCGGTTGCTCTTGTTTTTTCGGACTGCAAATGTACGAATATTTTCTTAATTCCAAAAACTTTTTGAGATTATTTGAAAAATTTCAGCGCTGATCTGCACAAATCGGTGATTTTTGACCATTCTCCGGCCGCGATCATCTCTTTCGGGAACAGTTTAGAGCCCATCCCGACGCAGGTGACTCCGGATTTGGCCCAGGCCGAGAGATTCTCCTCGGTCGGTTCCACACTTCCTGTGGCCATGATCATAGACCAAGGCAGAGGTGCGAGAACGTCCTTCACGAACTTCGGTCCGCCTACGCTTCCGGCAGGGAAGACCTTCACGAGGTCACAGCCGAGTTCCTGCGCGTTGCAGATCTCGGTGACGCTTCCGCATCCAGGGGTGTAAGGAATCCCGTGTCTGTTGCACAGTCTGGCGACCTCCGGGTTCAGAGACGGTGACACGATGAAGTTCGCGCCCATCTGAATGTATAGAGCTGCCGTTGGAGTGTCCAGAATGGTTCCCGCACCGAGGATAAGCCCGGGGCACTCGGCCAAAACGAACTTGGACAACTCCTTGAAAACCTCGATCGCGAAGTCTCCGCGGTTTGTGAACTCAAAGGCCCTGATGCCGCCTTCATAGCAGGCCTTGACAACGTTTTGGGCGATTTCCACATTATTGTTGAAGAAGACCGGGACTATTCCCGTCTCTTTCATCGCCGTCAAGGTCTCAAGCTTTCTGTATTTTGACATATCCGTAAAATTATCTTGACACGCGGCCTGAGCCGTTTCCTTTCATAAGATTCTCCACTTCCTTGACGCTGACCTGGTTGAAGTCACCGAAAATGGTGTGCTTCAGCGCAGATGCCGCCGCGGCGAAGTCAATCGCCTGCTGGTCATCCTTGTAGGTCAGGAGGCCATAGATGAGTCCGCCCATAAACGAGTCTCCTCCGCCGACACGGTCAACGATGTGTGTGATGTCATAGCGGCGGGACTGGAAGAGTCTCTCTCCATTGAATATTACCCCGCCCCAGGTATTGTGGTTGGCGTTGATCGAGCCGCGCAGGGTGATGGCCACCTTCTTGCAGCGCGGGAACCTTGCCATAAGCTGTCTGCAGACGCTCTCAAAACGACTCTGGTCAATGGCTCCATCCGTCTGTTCGGCGTTGAATCCCTCCGGCTTGATACCGAACTCCTTCTCGGCGTCCTCCTCGTTGCCAAGGATGAGGTCGCAGCCTTCCACGAGGGCCGGCATAACCTCAGCCGCGGTCTTGCCATATTTCCAAAGGTTCTTCCTGTAGTTGAGGTCGCAGGACACGAATATTCCAAGTCTGTTCGCGGCCTTTACCGCCTCATGGCAGACATCCGCCGCACTCTGGCTGATCGCCGGAGTGATACCGGTCCAATGGAACCAGTCCGCTCCCTCGAAGACCTTCTCCCAATCGATCATTCCCGGCTGGATGGTTGAGATTGATGAATATGCACGGTCGTAAACTACCTTGCTTGGACGTGCCACTGCACCGGTCTCAAGGAAATATATTCCCAGGCGCTCTCCGCCGAAGACGCAGTGCTTCGTGCCTACCCCGTAGGAGTGAAGGTCGCGGATGCAGCTTCGCGCTATGTCGTTATCGGGGAATCTGGTGACGAATTCCGTGTCTATTCCGAAATTGGCCAGAGACACGGCCACATTGGCCTCACCGCCTCCGAAAGTGGCCTCGAATTGTTTTGCCTGCGAGAATCTCAGGTAGCCCGGGGTGGAGAGCCTGAGCATGATCTCGCCGAATGTGATTACTTTTGCCATTATCGTTCGTTGTTATTTTCTGGTGTGTAAATGTAGATGTTGTGGATCTCCCGGTCGTAGCCTGGGTAAAAGCCCTTCGGCATGCCGAGGATGATCCTTGCGCCTCTGTTGGACATCACGATGAGATTACCGTTCTTGGGATTCATCGTAAGCCCCTCTATCTCACCGGTCAGGATGAAATCGTCCATCGTGCGGAACAACGTTACCTCACCTGTCTCCAGATCTACCTTGTAAAGGTTGTCAGGCTCGTCTTTCTCGGCGTCACCGTCATCGCAGGAGACGAGTATCTGCCCGTCCACGCAGTAGATACCCTGCTGGAGTCTCGGGGCGGGGGAGAGTGTCAGATTCCTGAGGTACTTCCCGGTCTTGAGGTCGTAGCAGTAAAGTTCCGAGCCTTGTACCCAGTCGGCCATCCAGACCTCCTTGCGGTCACGGTCAACGGTGAGGCCGCAGCATTCGACCTGGCCGGATTCCGGAACCCAAGGGATTGAACGCTTATATTCAAGGGTCTTCGCATCGTAGATGGCGGTCTGGATGTTCTTGCCGACACCGTCAAGGAAATATTCGCAACCGGCGAAGATCTCTCCGTCATATTCGTCGATGTCACCGATGTGGTTGCATTCCAGTTGAAGGTCTTTGAACGGGGCTTCGTTCCTGGCGACCAGATTGCCCTCCATATCATATTTATAGAGTGCGGTGGATCCGGAAACATAGTAGAAATCCCCGTCGGTGGCGACCCCCTGGCGGCCTTCGACCTCCAGCACGTGATCCAGTTTGAAGTCGCTGTCAAGAACGGAAACAGCCCTCCCGCACGAAACGCACAGGAAGGCCATTACGCCGATTATTAGTTTGCCTCTCATTTAGAAAATGTTCTTCATTTTGTCGAACAACGCCTTGTCGTCACGGGAAGGATCCGGGGTGAACGAACGGCTTGTCCTCATATTCTCCAGGGCGTTCCTCTCATCAGAGGAGAGTCTCTTTGGAATCCAGACCAGAATCTTCACGTAGAGGTCTCCCGTTCCGCTTCCGTACCCGCTCACGGCAGGGAGTCCCTTTCCGCGAAGCTTCATCACGGTGCCGGATTGGGTGCCGGGATCGACTTTCACTTTGTATGACCCATCCAGACAAGGTACCGTGATCTCGGTTCCCAAGATGGCGTCGGTAACGGAAATCACTGTAGAATAAAACAGGTTCTTGCCGTCGCGTTTCAATGATGAGTGAGGAATCTCCTCGATGATAACGAGCAGGTCACCGTTCACACCGTTGTGAGGGGCGGCGTGCCCTTCGCCTCTGATTGTCAGTTGCATACCATCCTCGACACCCACCGGGATCTTGACCTTCACGGTCTCGCGTCTGCGGACTAAACCAGTGCCGCCACAGGTGCGGCAAGGATTGCTGATGACTTTCCCTTCGCCGCCGCATTGCGGGCAGGTTGAATATGTCACCGTCCTTCCGAACAGCGAGTTGACCACACGCTGTGTCTGTCCTGTGCCGTTGCAGGTCGGGCAGGTCTTGACATCGGAAGCGTTCTTGGTTCCGCGTCCTCCGCAGTCAGGACAAGGTCTGTTGCGCTCGATTGTGATCTCTTTCTCCGCTCCGCTGGCGATCTCCTCAAGGGTAAGACGAATCCTTGTACGGATGTCACGGCCTTTCATAACCCTTTGCTGCTGAGTGCGTCCCTGACCTCCGCCGAATCCACCGAAGCCGGTGAATCCGCTGAAGCCTCCTCCGAACAGGTCGTTCAGGATGTCGTTCAGGTTTCCGAACCCTCCGCTGAAGTCCGGCCCAGACTGGCCGTCCACACCAGCGAATCCGAACTGGTCATATTTTGCCTTTTTGTCAGGGTCGCTGAGCACTGAATATGCCTCCGAAGCTTCCTTGAATTTCTCCTCGGCGGTCTTCTTCTCAGCCTCGGTGCCGTCCACCCAACGGTCAGGATGCCACTTCATCGCGGCAGCCCTGTAGGCTTTCTTTATCTCATCGGCGCTGGCTGTCTTCGCGACCCCCAACACCTCGTAGTAATCTCTTTTTTCTGCCATATTCGTCTATCTCCTATATTCCGACAACAACCTTGGCGTAGCGGATGACCTTTCCGGAAAGGGTGTAGCCCGTCTGGACGACATCATACACCAGGCCTTTCTTGTCTTCCTCCGGAACCGGGAACTGGGCCACAGCCTCGTGGAAGTCCGTATCGAACTTCTCGCCCTTGGCCTTGATCACCTCAAGTCCCTTGGTTTTAAGATATCCCATCAGTTTGTTGAATATCAACGCTGTGCCTTCCTTGGCCACCTCATCGGCCGAGTTCTCCTCCAGCATCTTCATCGCCCTCTCGCAGTCATCCAGCACCGGAAGCAGACCCTTGATCGTGTCAGCCGCCGCTGACGAGACAAGCTCAAGCTTTGCCTCCGCGGAATGTCTGCGGAAGTTCTCGAAATCGGCCATCAGGCGGATGTAGTCATCCTTCTCCTTTGCCACGCTGGCCTTAAGCTCCTCGTTTTCTTTCAGAAGAGTGTTGAGTTTCTGCTCAATCTTCTTGGCCTCCTCGTCAACCTCCGGAGCCTCTTCCTTGCCTTTCTGCTCGTTTCCGGCTTTGTTTTCCGCCGATTCGGCAGTCTTGCCGGCCTGCTTAGGCTCTTCCTGCTCTTTATTATTTACTTCCTTGTTCTTTTTGCTCATATCTGATACTCCTTATAATCAAAACAATCCACGCTCTGGACAGTCACCGGACCATCCAAAGCGACTGCAAAGGTATCAAATTATCTGCCAATTACATAATCGCTGACATAATGTCAGACCATATTTATGTTGCGAATTAGCGTTACCATTGTTAACTTTGTCAAGCCAGGTTCTGACGGAGGAATGACTTAGGCTACAAGTCTTCCGGACCGAAAGAACATCCAAATGTTAAAGAACAGACAATGAGCGCATTCATCAACGAAAACTTTATGCTGTCCAATGAGACGGCACGTCAGTTGTTCCACGGCGAGGCCGAGAAACTGCCGATAATAGACTATCACTGCCATCTTTCACCACGGGAGATCGCCGAGAATATCCGGTTCCGCGACATCACGCAGCTTTGGCTGGTGGACGGCCACAGCGGCGACCACTACAAATGGCGCGCGATGAGGGCGAACGGAGTGCCGGAGGAATATATCACCGGAGACAAGTCAGCTTGGGAGAAGTTCGAGAAATGGGCGGCGACAATGCCTTACCTGATGCGTAATCCGCTTTACCACTGGTCGCATCTGGAACTGAGCCGTGTTTTCGGAATAGACCGGATTCTGAAGCCTGAGACCGCCCGTGAGATCTTCGAGGAGTGCAACGCCAAACTGGCTACTCCGGAGTTCCGCGGCCAGGCGCTTATCCGCAAGTTCAACGTGGAGGTGGTCTGCACGACCGATGACCCGGCGGATGACCTGCGTTGGCACAAACAGATCGCTGAGCATCCGTTCGGCACCAAAGTGCTGCCTACCTGGAGGCCTGACAAGGTGATGGGAATCGAGGATGTCAAGTCATTAAATGAATATCTTGGGAGACTCTCCGAGGCTGCCGGAATCGAGATACGGTCATATTCATCATTGATCGAGGCCCTCCGCAAAAGGCACGACTTCTTCGAGTCGATGGGCTGCCGTCTTTCGGACCACGGCCTTGACACTTTCTATTCAGATGATTATGATGAAAGCGAGATTGAGAGAATATTCAGCACCGTCATTTCCGGGATGCCTGTTGATGAATATGACGCTGTCAAGTACAAGAGTGCCGTCCTGTACGACCTTGCCGTGATGGACGCGGAGTCCGGGTGGACGCAGCAGTTCCACGTAGGGCCTCTGCGCAACAACTGTACGAGGCTATTCAATGGTGTCGGACCTGACGCAGGTTGTGATTCGATGAATGACAAGCCAATAGCCGTGGCCGGAAACAGATTCTTCGATGTCTTGGACATGACCGGCAACCTTGCGAAGACCATTCTCTATTGCCTCAATCCGAAGGACAATGAGGTAATGACCACGATGGCGTACAATTTCAACGACGGCACGGTTCCCGGCAAGATGCAGTTCGGCTCCGGCTGGTGGTTCCTCGATCAGGAGAATGGAATGCGCCGTCAGATGGACACCTTGTCCTCTCTCGGCCTCCTCAGCCGTTTTGTTGGAATGCTGACCGACTCCCGCAGCTTTATCAGCTATCCGCGCCACGAATATTTCCGCCGCATTCTCTGCGACATCATCGGCACCGATGTCGAGGCCGGCAAGATTCCGGCATCCGAGATTGACACTGTCGCCCGTATGGTCCGCGACATCTCCTACAACAACGCCCGGAACTATTTCGGTTTCTGATGCTCCTCCGGGCTATCCGAAAATGTCGTTCAGGACAGCGGCAAGCCGCAGGCCGCCGCGTAGAAGCTGGACTTCCACCGTCCCGGTCCATTCGCCCACGTAGTCATAGGACAGTTTTGAGCCGACAGGAGTCGAGGCGTAGATTGTCCTGCAGATCCCGTAGGTCTCCTCGCCCCAGGATTCCGGTGTCCCTTCCGCCATCTTCCTGTTCTCAGCCCGAGGGTTGGTGTCAATCTGCTCGACCCATTCCGAATATGTCCATTTGTGGGCGCTCTCGATGATTCCGGTGTCCCAGATGGAATGAAGGTTCGTACCGTTGTTGAAGAATAGCACCTGCCATCTGTTGCCGCCGCGGTCCGACCTGTGCCCCATGTGCATCGGACAATGCAGGTCGCCCATAAGGTGGACCAGGAACTTCAATGAGAGCGCCTGCTCCTCCTTGTCAAGCTTTCCGCTTTTCAACGCCGCTATCTGCTCGTTGACGGCGCGGACGACATCGCCGTTCTCGTTAAGGGGAGCTCCGCTGAAAGTCTCGCCCTCGTCAGTGTTCCTGTAATGCCACGAGCTGGTGTACCTGTATTCAGGAGTGTGGCTGGCATTGTCCATCCAATTCGCCCAGTACACAATGGTCTTCCCGTCAAGTATTTCGTCAATCTTCCTTGCCGCCTTTCGGGTAAGATGCCGCTGCGCGACAGCGCAAGTGACATCATGCCCCTTCTGCCCCCAGCAGTACCCATCGACAGACACCGCAAAAAGACCCGCCACCAGCAGTGCCATCATCAGAATCCTATTCGTAAACCTCATATTCTCAATTATTTAATTTTCGTGAATATTCAACATCCCTATTCGCTTTTCCATCCCCGCACATGACGGGAAGGCCTCCAGCCGCATCGCCCATAGCCCACCCTTCTCCGTTGGGACTGCAAACTTACACAAAAAACGTGATTCTTCTCCCCTCCGCGCAAAAGAAATCCCGTTTGAGGATGAATGCTGACGGAAAGTTGGTGGGAATGTAGGTAAAAATGTAGATAGAAATGTGGGTGGAAATGTAGATGGTGTTGCCGGTAATATTGTTGATGTGGTTGCAAATCCGCGACTCCCACATCTTACAAAACACGTTCACACCGATAGCCGGAAAAACTCTTCGGTCTATCTCTGAGAACTACTGTGTGGCGCGAATATTTGGTGCGGCCGCTCGCCAATGCCGGATGTGGCTCTGGGCGGAAACACCGACCGCGGCCACCAGAGCCGCGATCAATGACAAGTCGTACTTTCTAAACGTCAGTACATCAGATGTTTTTTGCTATTGTTCCTCCATCCGGCCTCGCTCTTGTAGTCAGTAAAATAAATCACAATGTCGGCCTCGCTCTTGTATTTCACAAAAAAACAAAGCCCCTTGTTGTCCTCGGCCTCGCTCTTGTACTTGCATTTGTAGACGACCAGATCCGCCTCGGACTTGTATTTGGTGACATGGACTTTCACGTCCGCCTCGCTTTTGTACTGACATGAATAGACGGTCTGCGCCTTGGCGCCGATGCCGAAAGCCATAAGGGCTACAATGATAGTGATGATGTGTTTATTCATATTCTTTGGTTGTTAGTTTTCTTCCGAAAGTAGGGTTCTCTTGCCGTCATAAGCCGGAATGACCCTCGCAAGGGAAGGCTTTCCGGTCTCCTTTCCATCGTGTACTCCTGATGGATCTGGTTCATAATCCCGTCAATGATATGAAATTACTCTGAAAACACAAACAACAGTACGTAATGATTCGCTTCGGATGCTTCGGAGGTTCCGGAGCTTCGGATGTCCCAAGGCCTTCGGCGGCTATAGCAGATGGCCGTTGCATCTTACAAAACACGTTCATGCCAATGTGCCTTAGAACGTTGCCTATTAATGAATATGTTGAAAAACTCAGATGATTTACCACGAGCTATTCAGCTTATTCATTGTCTTACCGCCTTCCGCTGCCACTTCGGCTGAACGTGTTTTGTGAAATTACTTCAAAATGCGGACGGAGGCTGGGAAGATTTTGAAGGGGCGAATAGCGAATATTCGGCGATTAATCGCTAATTTTGCAGGCGGCAGGAAAGCGGGGCTGGTTGTTTTAGAAGATTTTGTTGACGGTTACATTTTACTACGAATATGCCAAGTTATCTCCAGATAGAGAACATCTCCAAGTCATACGGGCCGAAAGTCCTGTTTGAGCACATCGGCTTCAACATCAACGAGGGCGACAAGATCGCCCTGATCGCCCCGAACGGCACCGGTAAGACCAGCCTTCTGCGCATTCTGGCCGGCAAGGACAGCTCCGATTCCGGCGGCAAGATCATATTCCTCAAGGACATCCGCATCGCGTTCCTTGAGCAGGAGTATGAATATGATCCCGAATCCACCGTGTGGGATCAGATTATGCGGGACAGCGAACAGTGGACGAAGAATCTTGATCCTGAACATCTTGCTGAATATGAGCAGCGCGTCCGCCGCCTTCTGACCTCCTTCGGGATGTCTGAATATGACCGTAAGATGAAGGTGCTTTCGGGCGGGGAGATCAAGCGGGCGGCCATCATCGTGATGCTTGCCAGCGAGGCGGACTTCTTCGTGATGGACGAGCCGACCAACCATCTGGACATCGACGGCATCGAGTTTCTGGAGAACTATCTGTCTCACGCCCGATGCACGCTTCTGATGGTGACCCATGACCGTTATTTTCTGGATTCCGTGGCTAACACCGTGATGGAGATGGATCACGGAGCCGTATATATTTATAAAGGCGACTATCAGAACTATCTGGAGAAGAGGCAGGAACGCATCGAAAACTACAATGCCGAAACTGACAAGATCAAGAATCTGCTCCGCCGTGAGCTGGAATGGATGCACGCCAGTCCGTGCGCCAGGACCGGCAAGTCCAAGTACCGCAAGAACGCTTTTTACGAGCTGAAGGACAGGGCCGAGCAGGTTTACAGGACTGACAGCGTGAGCCTCGGCGAGATGGGGCCTGCCTCCAGGCTCGGAACCAAGATCATCAACTGCAAGGATGTCAGTTTCTATTACGGCGGAGACTGCTACCTGAGCCATTTTACTTATAATTTCCAACGCTACGAGAAGGTCGGAATCGTGGGAAAGAACGGTGTCGGCAAGACCACATTCATCAATCTTCTGATCGGGAATATGGATCAGTCGGATTCTGGTTCTTCTACGGTTGGTGAGCCTGGCCGAACCACGGTAGGTGAGCTTTGTAGAACCACCGGCGTGATCGAGAGGGGAGAGTCTCTGAAGATCGGCTACTACCGCCAGAGCGGAATGCAGTTCGATGAGAACCAGACTGTTCTGGAGACCGTGAACGACACTCATCTGTTGAGCCAGTTCCTCTTCCCGCACGATATGCTGAACAACCGCATCAGCAAGCTTTCCGGAGGAGAGAAACGCCGCCTCTACCTGCTGACCATCCTGATGAGGCAGCCGAACCTGCTGATAATGGACGAGCCGACGAACGATCTGGACATCGTGACCATAAATATTCTTGAAGAGTATCTGAAAGAGTTCAAGGGCACTTTGATCCTTGTCTCCCACGACCGTCATTTTCTGGACCGCTTGGTGGACCATCTGTTTGTCTTCTGCGGCGATGGTGAGGTCAAGGACTTCATCGGCAGCTACAGCCAGTATCGTGAGTTCATCAAGGACTATGAGGCCGAGAAACGCGCCAAGGCCCGTGAGGAGGAACGTGCCTCTAAGTCCGCCGCTGTTGCCGGCTCACTTTCAGCCTCGTCTCCGCTTGACGCCGGTGCTTCATCCAAGCCTTCCCGTCCCGATGCTCCCCGCAAGCTAAGCTATAAGGAACAGCGTGAGCTTGAGCAACTTGAGAAAGACATCGAGTCCCTCACCGCCGAGAAGTCCGACCTGGAGTCCAAGATGAATGGCGGCCTCACCGACCCCGCCGAGCTCCAGAAGGTCACCACCCGTTTCGCCGAGGTCTCCTCGGAACTCGACACCAAGGAAACCCGCTGGCTTGAGCTCTCCGTCTGACATCTCCTGTACCTACAAATCGAAAGAGTCGTGCAAGGGACTTGCTGGCTTGTGCCCTCCATCTGACATCTCCTGTACCTACAAATCGAAAGAGCCGTGCAAGGGACTTGCTGGCTTGTGCCCTCCATCTGTCACTTTCTGCACCATCCTCAATAGAATCAGGCTATGGAGGTGTGAATCGTAATGTGTTGTAAATGAATATGTTCGTAAAGGCTGCCCTCTGAAAATGACCGGCAGCCTTTCGTAACTCGCACTGAATCAATGGGTGTGATTCCACATTATGATTGTGAAGAAGACTGTGACCACTTGGTCAACAATCGAATCAATGTTGACTTTACGCTAACTCGTCGGCCAGATTATCAACTTGTTCCTTTGTAAGTCCGCAGAACCGCATCACGAGTTCCTTGGCCATTCCGCCAAGAAGCATAGCTTTGGCTACCTCTGCCTTTCCTTCTGCCTTTCCTTCTGCCTTTCCTTCAGCTTTTCCTTCAGCCTTTCCTTTTGCTGTCCCGTCAGCGATTCCCTTGGCCTCGCCATCGGCGTATCCCGCCTCGAAGCCCTTGCGCTCGGCGAATTCCCGCTGCGCCAGAATGTCCCACTCGTTCATCTTGTCAATCTCGTATTTAAGTTTCTTCTCCTTGTCGAACGCCGCCACCTCACACGCCTCGGCGAGCCGCCTTGAGATCCCGCCGGCCTCCTCAATCCATTCGGGGACCCTTTGGAAGCCACCGCTGTTCCTGAATATGTAGAACAGCCTGTCGAACTCCGTCACGCACTCCTCCAGCGTCTTGGTGAACAGCGTCATCTCCACAAAGATAACACTAATTGTCTGATCCGCAACCATTCCGGTGCGTTTTTCGGTGAACCTCCAGTTGGAGATGAAGTGGTCGGTGTCCCAGAGGGACTCGTCGTCGTGCTTCAGGTGATAGTTCAGGAACGACACCACATAGACCGGACGTAGTCCCTTGTATCGTTCCCCGTCCGACAGCTCCAGGTGATAGAGTCCTGATGCGTAATAGACGCACCTTTCGAAGAAGTAGTCCTCTTCCGCTGCCTGCATCTCGACGATGAAGGTCCTGTCGTCCTTGTCCACGCAGACCAGGTCGAGGACCGTCTTCTTCCCGTAGGGTACATCCCTCCGCTGCTCGCGGTCTGAATATTCCTTGATGTCCTCGATCCTTGCCTCTGGCGGTAGGATCTGGTTCAGCACTCCGATGAGGATGTCCTTGTTGTTTTTGTCGGCGAACACCGCCTTGAATCCGACGTCGCTCCGCAGGTTGACGAACGGGGCGAGCTCATTTTTGTCTTTAAAGAAGTCCATATATTTAGGTGTTAAATATTTGAACCGCAATAATATGGACAAAAAACGTAAAAAACGAAAAGAAACATATTCAAAACATAAGAAACAGAAAAATCGTCTTAAAAAACAGAAATATTTTTCTTCCTATTTTCCGCAGTTTTTGACTTTTAGTCCAGCAATCGGCCCTACAGCTACGTGAGAGGGGCCTCAAGCGGCTTGAGAAGCGCTTCAGGACGGGCAGGATCACCAAGGACAAGCTGAACAACCGCGGTTACAACCGCTTCCTCACCATGACGGGGGACGCCACGGTCGGGATAGACTACGACAAGGTCGCCAGGGACGAGCGCCTGGACGGCTACAAGGGCTACACCACGAACAGCTCGCTTCCGGATGACAGGGTGATAGAGGAATATGGATACCTCTTCATGATAGAACGCGCCTTCCGCCTCTGCAAGACGGACCTTGACATCCGTCCGATGTATCATAGGCTCTTCAATAGGATTGAGGCCCACGTCTGCATATGTTTCGTGGCGTACACGATCATGCTAGAGCTGGAGCGCATCCTGAAAACTGCCGGTACTAGGATCACCTTGGACAGGGCCCGCTTCCTCGCGGAGAAAATATATCAGATCGATTACATCAATCCATACGACAACAAGCGAAAGTCAGTGCTCCTGCACACCAAAGAGGAGCCAGAAGTCACCGAGTTGCTTGACATCATCTCGGCCAACTGCTAAAATGGGTGTCCCATTGCGGAAAACAGGAAATACAAGGAGGTCGCCGAGTTGTTGAATATCTCCGAAGACAAGGTTGACAACAACATCCGTTTCGTCCGCAAAGCCCTCCAGTCCAGCCTGAAAGACTACCTCCCTGTGATTCCCCTCACCTTCATCAGTATCAAATAGATGGTTGGAAGGCAACAGAAAAACTCAATTGTTTTCTGAGAGTTAATCTACCTGAACAGCCTGTCGATGTCCTTGACGGTGTGCGGGAGGGCGAAGACGACGACTCGGTCGTAGGGCTCTATGCGGGTGGATCCGATCGCGATGTAGGATTCGCTGCCTCGGATGAGGCCGCCGATCACGGCGTCTTTCGGGAACGAGATGTCTTTCAGGGTGCCTTTCGTGATGGCACTGTTCGGGGCGACGGTATATTCAAGAACCTCCGCGTCCGTGCCGCTCATATACTTGACCAGGCGGGCCTTGCCGCTTAGGGTGAACTTGAACAGGCGGCCGGCGGTGATCAGTTTCTTGTTGATGACCGAGTCCACGCCCATCTCCTCGGCAAGGTGGATGTACTCGATGTTCTCGACCTCGGCGATGGTCCTGTCAACGCCGAATTTCTTCGCCACCACGCAGGCCAGCACGTTGGCCTCGTCGTTGCCGGTCAGGGCCAGAAATGCGTCGTAGTCCTTGATCCCTTCCTCCAGAAGCAGGTCGGAGTTCCTGCCGTCACCGATGACGATGATCACATTGTCCGGCAGCCTTTCCGACAGAATCATTCCACGCTCCTTGTCCCGCTCCAGAATCTTCACGGAACTGATTTTCTGGCTGAGCCTTGCGGCGACCAGCTCGGCGATGTCCGATCCGCCGAGGATCATCACCTTGTCGATCTCTATGTTGCTCTTGCCGAGGAACTTCATCAGGAATGCCATACCTTCGCGGGTGGCTATGATGAAGACCAAGTCATTGAACATAAACTTGGTGTCGTACTTCGGCATAATGGTCTTGCCACCGCGTGAGATAGCGATCACACGGAACTGCAACTCGTCACTTGTCGCTATGGCGGCGAACTCAGCGAGCTTCATGTCCAGAAGAGGGGAGTCCTCCTCCAGCTTGAACACCTCGACCTGAAGCTTTCCACGGGCGAAATCCATCGACTCGGTCGAGGACGAGTGCTTCAGCAGATCGAAGATCTCATCGGCGGCGAGCCTTTCGGGATAGAACATCAATTCGATGCCCATCTGCTTGAACAGCAGCTTGTTCTCTGCTGACAGGAAGTCGTTGTCATCGATTCTGGCAGTAACTTTCTTGGCTCCGAGATTTTTGGCCAGAAGTGCGCTCACAAGATTCACATCCTGCGGCACGAAAGGCACGACGGAGATGAACAGGTCGGCGTCCTGCACGTCGGCCTCGCGCATCACCCTCAGCGAGGATGGCGCTCCTTCGATGGCGATCACGTCGGCTATCGAGCTGATGTTGGCAAGCCTCTGCGGATCATCGTCAATGACGGTTATGTCATTGGCCTCAAGACTAAGCATCTTCGCCAGATGCGAACCTACCTCGCCGGCTCCCTGAATGACGATTTTCATATCAACTTTCTTAAATATTCAAAAATTCCGTTCCCCTTGAGCATAGCAAGCGGCACGATCCACTCCGGGAAAAGCGCCGGAACATCAATCCTGCGGTGTGTGTCGGCATATTCCTGAATCGCCTTGACATCTGGCCTGACCTCCAGTCGCCGGAACTCCTTGTGCGCCTCCCAAACCGCCTTGAAGCAGTCTTTCTTGCCTGTCAGCAGATAGACAAGCGCAGAGCAGCCGTCCAAGCACATTCTTAGGAATATGGTGCCTCGGGCGCGTCTGCAAGCCTTGACGGCAGCCTTTTCCGGCGTCAGCTCCCTCACTTCCTGCAATGAATATGTCTTCGCGAGGTTGTTCTGGAGCATCAGCAGATTGTTCCGGTAGTTCAGTTTCAGTTTCCACGGGGAGTCGTTCGGCAGTGTGCCGCCTCCGAGATGCCACACAACCGACTGAGGCACAACGAATATGTTCTTTCCCTCCAACTGAAGTCTCCAGCAGAGATCAATCTCCTCCATATGGGCGAAAAACCTGTCGTCCAGCCCTACCATCTTTGAATATTCCGTCTTGCGGACCATCAGGCACGCTCCTGTGGCCCAGAAGACCTTGGCCGGAGAATCGTACTGGCCGTTGTCCTTCTCAACTCTCTTGAGAACCCTTCCGCGGCAGAACGGATAGCCGAAACGATCCAGCATTCCGCCGGCCGCTCCTGCATATTCAAAGGAGTCTTTTTCGTACCACGAATGGAGTTTCGGGGCGCAGGCGGCGCAGTCCGGGTGGCTGTCCATCCAGTCGGTGAGCGGTTTCAACCAATCTTGGGGAACCTCGATGTCAGAGTTTATGAGCACGAAATATTCAAGATCTCCGGCGTCCGGCAGCTCGCATACAGCCTTGAAGGCCCTGTTGTAGCCACCGGTGAAGCCGTAGTTCTTGTCCAGGCGGATCTGCCGCACTGTCGGGAACTTCTCGGACAGCATCTCCATCGAACCGTCCGTGGAGGCGCTGTCAGCGACAATGATATCCGTCCCGTCCGTGGCCGAGGCCAGCAGACCAGGCAGGAAACGCTCAAGATATTCCTTTGTGTTCCAGTTCAGTATGACAACCGCCGTGCGCATCTTCCTTTATTACTCTTTGTGGCAGTCGCAGTTGCCGTGGCAGCATTCGCCGTCCTTCTTGCCTTCTCCGTGGCAGCACTCGCCATCCTTGTGACCTTCGCCGTGGCAGCCGCCCTCGCCCTTGTGGCAGTGGCACTCATGCTCTTCCTGTGGGAGGAACTCGCCGTGGAGGCCTTCCTTGAGCTCTTTCTCCGTAGCTTCCCTGACGCTGACCACCTTGCCGGTGAAGTTGAGGGTCTTGCCGGCCATCGGGTGGTTGAAGTCCATCACAACGGTGTCTGGCTTGACCTCGTGAACGGTTCCCTGTACGACCTGGCCAGTGTTGCTGAGCATAGGGATGATCTGGCCTACGACGAGAAGATCCTCGCGAACTTTCCCGTCGATCTCAAAAGCGGCCTTAGGCAGCTCGAAGAGACGGCTGGCGTCGAATGTGCCGTAGCCTTCCTCCGGAGTGAGGGTGAACGCGAACTCGTCGCCCGGCTCCTTGCCCTCGACCTCGCTCTCGAATTTAGGAAGAAGCATATGTGTCCCGTGAATGTAGCCAAGCGGACGCTCCTGCGTCGCCTTGTCGGCGAGTTTTCCGTCCACAATCAGTTCGTAGGTCAGCTCGACCACATTGTTTTTCTGTACTTTCATAATGATGTCTTATTGTTAATGAATTTATTTTCTGTTTGTTATGAACTGCTGACGATTCCGCGTCACGCGCTGAAATCAACATTTCCGAACGCTAAGGTAGGAATAAGTTTTGACTTACAGAACCTCGCATCGTTTCCGGCGGCCAAAAGATTGTTCCAAAGGGTGAGGAGATTGCCGGTTATGAGCATCTCCCTTACCGGATGGACGATCTTTCCGTCCTTGAAAAGGAAGCCTTCGACTCCGAAGGAGAAGTCGCCGGTGGCTGAGTTGCTGTTGCCGCCGTTGAAGCCGGTGACAAGGATGCCTTCGCCGACTATACGCATCAGCTCCTCCTTGCCGCAGGTCGCTTCGACAGGCTCAGCGACCGATGGCGCGAAACAAGGCAAAACCACCGGTCTCGTAGCGTCCTCAACCGTAGCCTCGACCCCCATCTTCCTCGACATATAAGTATTGACGAAATATTCCTTCACAACCCCGTTCTCAACAATCGGCATCTCCGCGGTCGCAACCCCTTCAGAATCAAACAGCCTCGACCCCGTCTCCCCGACGCTCACCGGCCTGTCCCATATATTCAGCCACTCCGGAAACATCTTCTTCCCCAGCGAATCCAGCATAAACGAATTCTTCTGCTGCAATGAATATCCTCCCAGAGCGTTCAGCACAGGCGTCACAAGCCTCGATGCCACCTCGCTTTCAATGACCATCGAATATTTCCCGCTCTCGATCTTGACCGGGCCTATCTGTGACATCGCCCGCTTGAACGCTATCTCACCGCAGTCCTTGATATTCAGATCCTTGAGCATCGGTGTGGCGTCCCACCGGTAACTGCTGAACCTGTTCCCGTCCGCATCCTGCACGGTCACCTCGACCCCATATTCAAAGGAAGTCTCGGTGTGGCGGCATCTAAGTCCGTTGGAATCAAGCACAAGCGAGTCGAAGATGGAATCTGAATATTCCCCCTCCTCCGAGATGAGTCCTTCGCCACAGTGCATTTTGAATATGCTCGCGTCGATCGCCATCCTTAGTCTTTCGTCCGATGTCAGGGCCGGATAAGTCTCGTCATAAAGTCCGAGTTCCTTGCCGGTCACGGCGTTTTTCGCCGTTCTGGACGGATCCGGCAAGTCTCTGCAAGGGTCTTCCGCAAGCATCCTGACCGTTGCGATCGCCTTTTTCAGGAAATCATCCAATTCGCTTTCCACCAGCCGGTTGGTGGAGAAACTGCCAAATTTCCCGTCCACGAAAAGGCAGACGCTGATCGATCTGTCCAGACAGTGCGAGACCTTGTCAAGTTCTCCGTTAAGGGTTCCGAACAGCTCCATCAGGCTCTTGTTCAGCGTGATGCGCACCTTGTCCGCTCCAAGTGCCAGAGACTTCTCCAGACATTTCTCCGCGACGAGAATCTCCTCCGCAGTCAACATTCCGTTTATCTCTTCCATCTTATTCTCCTCCAACTGTAAGCTTGTTGATCAGCACGGTAGGGATTCCGCAGGAGACCGGGCAACTCTGTCCCTTTCCGCACGTCCAGGCCCCCTCGTCAATCTTCAGGTCATTCCCCACGGCCACAATGTAGGCCAATGCTTGCGGCCCGTTACCGATGATGTTTATGTCCTTGACCGGCTGGGTCAGCCGTCCGTTCTCGATCAGGAATCCGCTCTTGACAAAGAACGTGAAATCTCCTTCACCGATCTGAACCTCACCGTTGCTGAACTGATCCACATATATTCCTTTCTTCACGGATGCGATGATGCTTTCCTTGTCGGCCTTGCCGCTTTCCATATATGTCGCCCTCATTCTCGGGATCGGAGCGTAACGGAATGATTCCCGCCGTCCGTTGCCGGTAGGGGAGACCCCGTAGAATCCGGCGCTGATCCTGTCGTGCAGGTATGAGGTCAGAATCCCGTCCTTTACCATATATGTCTTTTGTCCCGGAACGCCCTCGTCGTCGAAATTGATGGAACCTCTATTGAACGGAATCGTGCCGTCATCCACGATCGAGATGCTTTCGTCGCAGATTTTCTGTCCCATTTTCTCTGAGAAGACTGACTGGCCTTTCCTGTTGAAATCCGCCTCGAAAGCGTGTCCCATAGCCTCGTGCAGCAATATCCCCGAAGCTCCGGCACCCATCACGACAGGCATCTGCCCGCCATTCGGGCGTTTGGCCATGAAACGGTCGTCTATCCCCGCCTCAATGCTGTCCGCGATCTCGTCCAGAAGCGATTCCGTAAGCATCTCTGTGCCCGCTCGGTACGCCCTGGAGGTGTTCTTGCTCTCGATCTTGCCGTCCTGGCTGAACACGACTGAGGCTGACAGGATTCCCATCGGCCTTGTCTCGAATGTCAATTCTCCCAAGGAGTTGAACATCAGGATATCGCTTACTTGTCCGGAGAACGAGACGATGATCTTCACTATTCTGGAGTCTTTCGCGGCAATCTTCTCCTTCAATTTTTCCAGCCACGGGACAAGCTGCGTCGCGTCGGATGATCTCCAATCATATTCATAAGAATATCTGTCCTTAGGCGCTGTGACGGTTCTGCAGCAAATCGCAGACGCTGTTCCGGTGCAGCCTTCCGCTATCTTGGAGGCCGTCAGGGCCGCCTCGGCCATCGAGCGGGAATCCGTGCTTTCGGAGTAGGCATAGCCGGTCTTGTCTCCTTTCAGAACCCTGATTCCGACACCGTAGTCGATGTGGAATCCGCCTGAGGAGACGATTCCGTCCCGCAGCAGCAGATCGTTGTAGGACGTGTTCTCGAAGAACAGGTCGCAGTAGCTTCCGCCTCCTTTCAGACCATCGGCCGCAAGCCTTTCCAATTGTGCTTCGCTGACCTGGAACAGGTTGAGATAGAAATTCTTATCCTTGTACATTCTTTAGTTTCCTTTTTTCTTCTTCCAGATGTTTTTCATATTCTTCGTTGATCGCCTGGATCTTGCTGAACTTCTCCGGCTCCCGGATTATCTTTCCGTCCTCCGACGCCTCGGCCACAATCGAGAACGGCACATTCGAGTTGTCAAGGAGAAGCCATCTGTCGCAGATCGGCATAAAGTCCCGGAAAAGATAGTGGAGTCCGACATTGTAGCGCCTCCGGATGGTCTCTTCCTTGATGTTATGCCCTCCGGTGGCCACCCTTGCGGCCACTCTTGCGACTGCAAGATCCGGAGAGTTCAGCCAAAAGTACAGAATCGTGACATAGTACCCGGCTTCCTTCGCGTCCTTTATCACCTTGAGAAGAAAACGTGTGGCGAGCGTGGTCTCGATGCAGAAATCGGCCTTCCTCTGGAGCAGGAACCTCATCTTCATCAGCATATAGCGGCTGGCGGCGACGTAGGCGCTTTCCGGATGGAACGGCGAAAGGCTTTTCGCGAACTCATCGGAGTTCACGAACTCGCTGCATTCCAGCATCCCCGGCAGAAGCGCGTAGGACGCCGTGGTCTTCCCGGAACCGTTGCAACCGGCTATGATGAAAAGTCTTGGCATATATCAATTCCCAAAGGCGGACAATCATTTGCGAATATTGCAAACTGTCGGCCACATTTATTATTATACGAATATATTCGTTATTTTGTTTTGGTCGGCTTTGGATGTGTCACACCGTAGCCGAAGAGGGAGAAGTCCCCTTTGCAAGGATCGCCGGGGAATATGTCCGCGAAGCAGTCGGTGATCTCCCGTACGGTCGTGATGTCCTTCTGCTTTCTGGTCGTGAGCCCGAGCGCAATCGCCTCGTCATAGACGTGCACATCCAACGGGATGAGAAGATAGGCTGGATCCGTGTCCTTCCATATACCCAAATCCACCTTGCCATCGTTCCTGACCATCCACCGCCTCATCATATTGATCTTCTTGTTCGGAGCCTTGAGGTCGGATTTCTGGCCGAAGACATTCGTCCTGAACTCGTCCTGGGACAGAGATTCGAGGGATGGGCTTGCCTCATAGGCGCTTTTCAGACGGGAGCATATTCCAGCCACCTCGCTCCATTTGATCGTGCGGTGGATGCTGGTGCCGTCGTCCCGCCACTTGCCGCGCATCACATATTCATAAGGCTTCCAGCCCATTTCCTCGAAAAGTCTGCCGCAGTCCCTGATGATCATCGCCCTGCGGCCCCAGGCGAAATGCGCCGCGAAGACCGCCGCGATTTCCACATCGGCCAATGAGCGTTTCCCGGCCTTGAAACGCTGCGCGAACAAGGTCGGGAAAGCTATCGGATCTTCCTGGAAGTACTGAGGGTCGTTGTAGGTCTCAGCCCACAGGATCAAAGTTTGTCTTGTCTCTTCTGTCATTTAGAAGTCATTTTTGCCGAGCCTGAAGTATTTTGTTTTAATCCTTCGTCGCCGCCTCCAGTTTCTTAAGCAGTGCGAACATCACCGCACCGGCGGCGATGCAAAGTCCCATCAGAATGCTCCAGTTGGCCGTGAGGGAAACCTTTTTCCAAAGCAGTCCAGGGATGGAACTGAGGTAGTTGCCGACAGCGGTCGCCGCGAACCACAGACCCATCATAAGACCTTTGTACTTAGGAGGCGCCACCTTCGACACGAAGGAGATGCCCATCGGGCTGAGCAGAAGCTCGGCGAATGTCAGGATAAGGTAAGTTCCGATCAGGTACATCGGCACCACTGGATCCGGAGCTACCGTGCCGTTGAGCGAAGCCGGTGAAGGCTGGCCAATGGAGGCGAAGATCATCACCAGATAGCCGCAGGCCGCCACAAGCATTCCGATACCGATCTTCTTCGGCGCGGAAGGCTCCATTCCCTCAGGATGCTTGGCGGTCTTTTTCGCGGCGAGGGCACTGAATATGGCCATAGACACCGGTGTGAGGGCCACCACGAAGAACGGATTGAACTGTTGGAAGAGCTGTGGCTGAATCTCCAGAGGGTTAGGAAGGCCTCTGAATATCGCATACGCTCCGCACCAAAGGACGGCAGTCACGACTCCGCAGCCTACCTTGCCGGAAGTCTTCTCAGACTGGAATATTCCGAAAAGAGTATAGACTGAGGTCGCGATGAGAGCCAGCGCCCAGATGTTGAATCCGATTCTGCTCCAGCCCTCGGCTGTGCTCTGGGTGTAGTCACGGGCGAACCAGGTCAGTGACTGGCCGTTCTGATGGAACGCCATCCAGAAGAAGATAACCACAGCAAACACGAGGCACAGGGCCACGATACGCTCCTTGGTCTGTTTCGGAGTGAGTTCCACGTAATTGCCTCCGGAGGTCTTGGCCTGTTTGGCGTTGACGTCAGCGTGCTTGAACCAGCTCTTTGTCGCGAAATAGATCGCTATCGAGACCACGAGTGAGATGCACGCCACCGCGAATCCCATATTGTAAGAAGCAGAAAGCTTGTCGATGTAGTACGGACAGAACTGGTCGAGCCCCATTCCGGCCGCGTTTGCGTCCGGCATCATCGCCATAAGCCCGTTCAGTTGCTCGGCTCCCTCCGGAGTGATCGTGCCGGCCATCTGCTGGTGGGCCAACGCCGGAATCGCAGCCTTGTATATGAGCCCCGCCTTTGCCAGGAACTTGTTTGTGATGGCGGTGGCGGCGGCAGGAGCGAACATCGAACCGATGTTGATGGCCATATAGAACAGGCTGAACGCGCTGTCCCGTTTGGATGCGTACCGTGGATCATCGTAAAGGTTGCCGACCAGAACCTGAAGGTTCCCCTTGAATAGACCCGTTCCGACAGCGATGAGCAGCAGGGCCGCGAGCATCACGGTGACTCCAAACCCGTTGGCCGCTGTAGGGACTGCCAGTACCAGATAACCGATGAACATCACGCAGATGCCCGTCACGACGCATTTTCCGAATCCGATTTTGTCCGCGAGCCATCCTCCCACGACCGGCATAAAATAGACCGCCGCGAGGAAGATTGAATATACCTGGCTGGCCGTTGACTGCTCCCATCCGAACTTGGCCTGGAGGAACAGCATGAAGATGGCCAGCATCGTGTAGTAGCCGAAGCGCTCGCCCGTGTTGGCGAGGGCGAGCGCGAATAAACCTTTCGGTTGGTTTTTGAACATACTATGTTACTTTGTTACTTTCTCAAGCCACTTGACCATGCCGAGCATAACGCCCATTGCCAGGAGGCACATGCAGAGGAACACGCTCCAGCATGCCCACAGAGGCATCTTGTTGTACATCAGAGGCCCGATCCACAAGAAGAGGTTGCCGACGGCGGTCGCGCCGAGCCAGAGTCCCTGGCAAAGTCCGAGAAGGTGCTTCGGGGCGACCTTCGACACGAACGAGAGACCCAGAGGAGAGATGAAGAGTTCCGCTACCGTGAGGAAGAAGTAGGTCGCGATCAGAACCCAAGGGCCGGCCTTCATCGTGGCCTGCTGGGCGACTTCCATACCTCTGAAATCGGTGGCTGAAGGGTAACCCATCACGCCTGAGAATATGGCCAGGAACAGGTAGGCCGTGGCGGCGATACCCATACCGTAGGCGATCTTGCGAGGGGTCGAGATCTGCTTGCCTCTCTTCCCGAGCGCGCCGAAGATCCACATGATGATAGGGGTCAGCACGATCACGAAGAACGGATTGACGGCCTGCCAGATCTCCGGGGCGATCTTGTCGGTGTTGACGAAGTCACGCGCGAAGAGCGAGAGGGACTGTCCGTTCTGGTGGAACGCGAGCCAGAAGAAGATCACAACGCCGAGAACCGCGAACAGGGCGTACATTCTCTGCTTGATCTCCTTTGCCATGGTTGCCTTCTCCTCGGCGGTGTAGCCGGCATTGGCGGAGGCTGCCTTCTTGGCAGGAGTAGGGAATTTCTTCTTGTTGGCAAGGAATACCACAAGAGAGATCATCATGGCCACGACGGAGGCGATGAAGGAATAGTGGATACCGGCGTTGAACACGTCCAGATAGTTCGTGCAGAAAGTGCCTACGGCCTCTCCGCCCTGGGCCAGCATCGCAGGATCGGCGCCCGCCTTCACGGCCTCGTCCATGAAGTTCTGCGAGGTGGTGCCGTTGCTGATGAACTCATGGCAGAGTCTAGGGAGCTGTGAGTTGTAGATGAATCCGTTGACTTTCAGCCACCAGCTTCTAAGAAGAGGAGCCACGAACGGAGCCACGAGGCCTCCGATGTTGATGAACACGTAGAAGATCTGGAATCCGGAGTCACGCTTCCCCTGTGCCTCCTTGAGTGCCTCGGGACCTTGCTTGGCGGCCTCGGCCTCGAAATTGTCGTACATCTGTCCGACGATCGCCTGAAGATTGCCCTTGAACAGACCGTTGCCGAACGCGATCAGGAAGAGAGCGAAGCAGGTCAGCGGCAGCAGCCACGCCTTGTTCTCAGGTGTCGCGAGGATCGGAACGGAGAGAACCACATAGCCCAACGCCATAATGATGAGACCTTTCTGGATGGTTCCCTTGTAGTTCTGCGTGCGGTCGGCGATGATACCTCCCACGAGGCTCAGAATGTAGATTCCAGCATAGAAGAATGAGTAGATGAGTCCTCCAGTCTCGTCACTCAGCCCGAACTTCGAACAAAGGAAGAGTGTGAGAACCGCATTCATAATGTAGTACCCGAAGCGCTCGCCCATGTTGCTCAGCGCCGCTGAAATCAGTCCTTTAGGATGTCCTTTCATACAATGTTGTTTACTTTTAAATTATTTGTGTTATTAATATTTCATTCTATGCCCCGCTTGGCTCTCCGTTTGGCTGTCATGCGTGCGTCCAAAATCCATCTCTCTCTTCCTGCTCGCATAACAAGTTACTAATATACGCAAAACTCCTCAACTCACCAAATTTATGTCGTAGTCCGACTCTCGGTCATAAAATCAGCTTCAATATTTGATTCTGAAATAGTCAAGGAGTTTCTTGTAATAGTCTTGTGCTGTCAGACAGGTATCTGTAAGATACCCGGGAATTGTTTTCCATTCGTGCAATCCACGATAATAGAACATTTTCAGTTCGTCTGTAATAATGAACGGAACAATGTCGTGATTAAGACATTCCTTGAACATTATCAGGCGTCCGACTCTGCCATTACCATCCTGAAAGGGGTGTATTGCCTCAAAACGCTGATGAAAGCCAAGTATATCATCAAACAGAATTACCTTTTTCCCTCTGTATTCTTTTAACAATGCACGCAGTTCATGCCCTACATTCTGTGGTGAGGTCGTCTCCATTCCTCCAACCTCGTTAGGTATCCGTTTGTATTCACCGACCGTAAACCAGGATTTCGATGCGTCCGAAGTCCCGCTTTTCAGCAACCGGTGAAGTTGCTTTATCATACTTTCTGTCAATGGCTCTTTCGCGTGGTCAATTATAAAGTCGATGCAGCGGAAATGATTGGTGGTTTCAATGATATCATCCACTTTCACAGCATTTTCCGTGATTCCAATCGTGTTAGTCTCGAATATGTATCGAGTCTGCTCTTTTGTTAACCGGCTACCTTCGATATGGTTTGAATTATATGTCAGGTCAATTTGAGTGCGGTGGTATATTCCGCCTTTGATTCCGGAGTCTTTTTGCTCGCACAATGTCTTCAAAAGGGGAGATATCCTGTTTTTTGCATTCTTGCGCTGAGGGAGTGGAGCCTCGGCTGGTACACTCCACGTTTTGCCGACAAGCTGTGCTCCAGCAATTTTACCTTGAACACAGTAGTTCCTCACTGTGCGTTCGGCGACACCGTGTGCCGCTACATATTCTTTAGTAGAGACGTAATCCATAATCTACGGCACGGAAAATAGCATATGCCGATACAAATATAGGATTTCTTGCCGATAACGGCAAGAAATGGCGGTTATTTTGTCTATTCTTCCGGACTCATGCCGATAGGCCTTGTCCCTAATCTGTGCTCAGCTTGCACGTAAATTATCATTTATCTGACAGTCATATCCCCAAGGTGTCAGTCAGGCGAAAGATTCGGAAATACGAGGAATCTAGGTACGCCGTTTCTGAGTTCTCGTTACCATAACCGAAAAATTGCCTAAATTTACACCCAAAACAGAAACGCAGATGGAAATCGATGAATTGGAACGTGGCCGGCTGAGGAGCAAAGTGCTGAACTTCCTTAAGGCCAATGATATTGAATATAAGTTGTACGAGCATCCGGCATTGTGCTCGGTGGAGGAGTGTCTGGCGTATTGGGGGAATATTCCTGACGCGACGCATTGCAAGAACCTTTTTCTGCGGAACCATAAGGGGAACAGGCACTACCTTGTGAGTATGGAATGCCATAAGACGCTCGACATCCATAGCCTGGAGCATACGTTGAAGCAGGGAAAGCTGTCTTTCGCGTCGGAGGAAAGGATGGTTCGATGCCTTGATCTGCATCCTGGGTCGGTGTCGGCCTTCGGACTTATCAATGACATCGATCCGAAGGATGCGGATCCCAAGGAACTCTTCCCGAACGGTCACCGTGTCAAATATTACATTGACAGCACGTTGCGTACCGCCGACAAGATAAGTTTCCACCCTTGCGAGAACACGGCCAGCGTCGTGATCTCAGGCGCGGACTTCTTGCGTTTCCTGTCAATCTGGGGCGGCGAGGTGGAATGGTTGGAAATATGATGGGGTCCTGACCTCAATTAAATTTCATATTGACCTCCTCTTTCATTATATTTGCCTGATGTGCGACAGATTGTAGAAAGATGAAGATTTTGACGAAACTGATGCAAGGACTTCTGAGGGTGATCTCGGCGCTTCCGCTGGGATTCCATTACGCGTGGGCGGGCTTCTTTGCCTGGCTGCTGCGTGATGTGATGCACTATCGGCGTGATGTCGTGATGATCAACCTCTCCCGCGCTTTCCCTGACAAGAAATACAAGGAACTGAAGCAAATCTCCAATGCCTTCTACAAGCATTTCGGCGAGGTGATAGCCGAGACCATCTGGTTCGGCGGATGCCGCAATCCTGAAAGGCTGCACAGGAAACGTTTGGTTGAATATACCAACCTGGACACCGTGGAGGCCGCGCTTGCCGAGAGCCCCGGGGTTGTCGTCTTGAACAGCCATTTCGGCAACTGGGAACTAACCGGTGGCTGCCTGACTTACGACTACAGGCCGGACTCTGAGCGGTCAAAGATGGAGGCAAATGACATCATCGCCGTTTATAAGCCTTTGAGCAGCAGGATGTGGGACGAGATAATGCGGGTCAACCGCTGCGCTCCGGTGCTGCGGGACGGCTGCGCGGTACAAAAAAAACTTGGCGGCTCAATCGAGGTCATCCTGAAGCCGGGATGTGATCATCATCCTCACAGTCTCTAAGCTCCTGCACCAGTAGTCCGTTTCTTGCTGGACAAGACTCTTTCGAAATAGTCTGATCATTATGCTAAAAGGCTGGCCTCGTCAACTGAGGTCAGCCTTTTTGCGCGCCCGGCTCTAGTTAGCCAGAAATATTCATTTGTCGGCACGGCTTTACGAGGAGAAATGTACCAAACGCAATAAATCACACCATTGGTACAGGGGATGGACTAGCGGTGCACCGCCTAAGACATCAGGCTCGGGGCGGGGACGAACGCCGTGGCCGGACAATTGACAATGTTCGTCCTTTCATATGCTTTATGAGATCACGTGAAGACACTTATGACAGTAAGCGTCTTACGAAACGCGTTCAGCCGCTCCGCGTGCAAAGACGGCCTTCCAGATTCCTGTCTACCGACCCTGACGTGAGGTTCTGCCATCTTGTTCAGATCCGGGCGGACTCTTTCTGGCGCGCAAGGCATGTTGGGCACGCGAGGTGAGATTCTGATTTGGATCGGGGTGTGGAAATCCTTTTATCCCACACTAAGCATAACAGCGAAATCTTCTTCAGTGCCTTGTCTTTCAGGATGCCTTACGACGGATTGTCGCAATGAAATTCAAGTAATAAGCATACGAATTATCACACAGAAGCGTTGCGCGGTAGTAATTGGTTAAAACATCAATGCTATAAGACAAAAGTTAGTCAACATATATATAGTTCCCATTATTTTTTTTATTTCATTTTTGAAGTTAACAGCAGGATGGCATTGGGGAATTGTTGTGTGTCGGCGGATTCGCGATTATTGATTTGATGTCATGCTTCGTTTTTTGCTTAAAGATTGTTATTTGGGTGTTATTCGCGCATATTCAGCGATTTAGGTTACTAAAACGATATTTGTGATTTATTTTGAAATGGAGGTAGATTTTTTTTATACCTTTACGCACTTAACAAATTTAATGTTCCAGCAGTTGGCTCGAACTTTTTTTATTTTTTAGTAATATGAAAAATTTTTTCAGATTCCTCATCGCTGCCGCGTTAGTGTTTACCGGCTGCGACAAGAGCAATGATTCCCCGGAGCCGGAACCAGTACCGGTTCCCGACTTCACCGTTGAACAGACCGCGCTGACGCAAGGCTCGTTCAGTGTCAGAATCACCCCTAAGGACAACGAGAACACCTACTATTTCAGTGTTCTCACCAAGAAGGACTATCAGTCCAAGTACAAGGAGACCCCCGAGACTCTCGAAGCGGCGTACAGTGAATGGTTCGGCCAGATGGCCACCCAGGCGGGACTGTCTGTCGAGGACTTTCTGAAAAACGCCCTGCTTTCAGGCATGCAGAACTACCGGTTCCGTTCGCTCGAACCCGGCACAGACTACATATTTTTCGTTTTCGGTGTGGACTATTCAGGGAAGGCCACCACGGCTGCGGACATCGTGCCTTTCTCCACCCCGAAGGCCACACTGGACAAGAATGTGACTTTCAACATCACCCCTACGGAGGTCGGCTCCACATGGTTCAAGGTCAAGATCAATTGTAACGACCCTGACGTGTACTACTACTATGATATCATGCTGCCTTCCATCTACGAGCAGTATTGCGGCAGCAATCCTTCGAAGATTCCTGAATATGTCGCCTCTTACCTTTCAGCCCTTAAGAGCGAGAACGACACCTATGCCGCCATGTCAGAGGCTCAGTTCATCAGCAGCATCACCGTCGGCGGCGAGATTGAGTACGACACCGCGCTGTCTGAGGTGGCCAACTCCCTCCTCCCTGAGACGGAGTACCCTGTGTTCGCAATCGGCATCGCCAATGACGGCAGCTTCACCACCGACCCTACTGTGGTCATGGTTAAGACGGCTGAGACCCCGAAGAACGACTGGAAGATTTCCGGAGAGACACTGACCGACATCCAGTACAACGCCACCGTCACTCCTGCCTATGATGAGGTCTATGCCGTGATCCTTGAGCGCAAGTCCTACTTTGAGGGTGCCACGGATGAGCAGATGGTCAACAACCTCCTTGACGCGAGAAAAGGCACGTTCCAGAACGATCTCTGCGTGGAGACCTCGAAGGTTGAATTCAATAACCTCATCCCTGACGAGGACTACTACCTGTTCATGATCGCCTGCACGCCTGACGGCCTTCCAAAGACCGGCGACAAGCTGAATGTTAAGAAACACGAGGTCAGGACCAAGACCGCGACACCGACCGGCGCCGTTTACAGCCTGAAAGTCTTCAACATCCAGAAGACATCGGCCAGCGTGGCGGTGACTGTCAACGAGGCCGGCGAGAACCAGACCTTCCTCACGAACTATATCTCAAAGGAGGAGTTGAACAAGCTTACCGCATCGATGAGCGAGGGCGAGGCTCTCAAGAAGCACATGGATGACCTGATCGACGCCAAACTCAAGGAGTGGAACGGGATTTATTCCACTATGGACAGGAAAGAGTTCCTTTCAAGGCTCCTGCCGAACGAGTCGAAGACCGGCAGCGGCAACTACATCGATTTGGAAGGCTTGAAAGCCGGCACGACCTACTATGCCTACTCAATCGGGCTCAAGGCTGACGGAACCTACACCACCGAACCGTTCAAGGCGGAGTTCACCACTGTCGAGGATGTCAAGAGTGCCGTCCACCTTACTTCAAGCGGCATGAAGGCCTGGATGTATGACGAGTATTATCCAAACAAAACGAACTACACGCTGGGTGTCATGGCTGATCCTTTCTATCAGGTAGGAGGAGCGTATGGCAAGTCATTCACAGGGACTGATGAATGGGCGGACAAAAGTTTCACCGAGATAGTTGAGGAACTGAAGAAAGAACCGGCGGGTGCATACGGTGCGGTCACGCTCAACCTTACAGTCGAAAGAGGAACGAAATTCTATGCCTACTTCGTAGGTGTTGACAAGAGCGGGATTCCTACCGATGTGATCAAAATCACACATACATCCAAGGCGGAAGGTTCCGTCAACACGGGTATGGGCAAGGAGGTGTCTATTGACAAGATCGAAACCATTGCCAGATAATGCGGACATTTTTGAATTATCTTACGTCATTGCTTGCCGCCGCCGCTGTCATCAGCGGATGCGGCAAGTCTGACATACCGGACACTCCTGACATCCCCCCAGAACCAGAACAACCAACAGTGAAGGCATATTCAGTGGGAGACTACTACCAGAAAGGCTTCGTGAAGGGAGTTGTCGTGAGCGTGGACGAGAAAGGGGAGCACGGTCTGATTGTCTCTCTCAAGGAACATGAAGCCGCCTGGGCGTTCAGATCCGACAATGTCATGGACGGACAGCCTGGCACGGGGCAGTACAACACCGGCCGCGTACGTGAGTTCAAGGATTGGATGGACTTCTATCCGGCTTTTGAACGCGCGACATTGGAGAATGTCGGAGCACTAAAGGACTGGTTTCTGCCATCCATGCATGAGCTGGCGTCATTGTACAAGGCCTACACAGGCCACGACACCAATGACGTGGAACAGGGGGCGGGATCGACCAAAGCCGGGATGAGCGAGAACGAGTCGAAGGACTGGTTCAACAAGTGCCTTGCCGGCAACAAAGGGACCGCCATATCCGATCAGGTTTATTGGTCATCCAACGAACTCGGCCCCAGTATAGCCTCCGCGTTCGACATGCGTACCGGCACCTCGCTGGATGTCCCGTCGGATCTCGACAAGAGGAAGGTCTACAAGGTCAGGGCGATGGCATCGTTCTGAGTCAATTATTCACGATTAAATGTTCATTTAGAAAATGAAAAGAATAACTATCATTTTGGTGTCGGCGGCGCTGGCTCTCGTTTCGTGTTCGAAGGAGAACGGCGACACGCCATGGTCCGGCGTTCTGACCGCGCCTGAGGTGACGATCACAGAGGGAACCGCATCGTTGACCGCAAGCTGGCCTGAGGTCAAAGGGGCCGAAGGCTACAGGTGTGAGGTTACCTATGTCTCGGGAGGAAGGAATGTGGATGTCCTTAAGACAAACATCACAGAGACATCTTTCACAGTCAGCGCGTTGCGCCCGGAGACAGACTACACTGTCAGGGTCGCCGCCACAAGAGGTGGCAAGGCTTCAGCGAACTGGTTCATGGAGGACAGGAAGACAGGAAAGTTCAACGTGACTTTCGACATCACTCCTTATGAGGTGTACAACTCCACGACCGGCCACATTGACTATATGGCGAAAGTGAAACCTTCCGATGACGGTGTGTACTATTGGATCGCCGCTGTGCCATATTCCCAGAAAGTGGACGCCAAGGTTTGGATGATGGATGAGATAGCTGACGCTGTGGATGCCGGAGAGACTTGGGAGTCCCTTGAGAAAAACGGCTATATTGTCAAAGGAGAGGCAGAAAGTGTCTTCGCGTTCAACGGAAAAGATGATTATATGTTTACCGCCGGCATTCTTGAACACATTGGAGATCAGATAAATGTCGTTTCGGAAGTGAGTCTGAGCTACCCTTTCTACGCCGAGAACGCTGAAGATCAGACAAGCCATCAGTGCGCCTATTCCGACTACATCGGAGAGTGGGTGGTGAAACCGTATGACGTGTCTGAATATGGCAACGGCTGGAGCCTTGCTGATTCCAAACCTTTCACAGTCAGGATTTCGGCGAAAGAGGACGGTCAGACGTTCAACATGACAGGTTGGGGTGGAGCTGACAACAAATATTCCACAACGCCGATTGTGCTGGACTATGTTGCCGGCGATGTCGACAGGTTCGAGCATTTCAACATTAGCGTGCCTCAGGACATAACCACAGAGAATGGCATCAAGTGGGCCTACACCGGCTGGATGTCATTGGTATTCTCCGATGAGAACGGCAACAAGGAAGTCAAGGCTTACACTCCTTACGACTACGACTACGACAATACTGCTTCGGAAACGAATCCGAGTGGCTGGCGTCAGGCTTTCAGAGGCTATGTCGCCAATGCGAACAAGACGGTCATAAAGATTTTTGCCAATGAATATCAGTACGAAGGCTTGACCGTCTATATGCAGAGCCTTTGGGTCTGCGGAATGGATGCGGCAGGCAAATATGATTTCAACAACACTGCACATTCTCTCAACGGCAATCGTGGTGGAATTCCTAATGCGATGTACTATCTTGTGCGTAAGGATGTCGCCGAAGGTGCCGAACTGGCAGCCCCGGATGTCTCTGCCGAACTTAAAGGCGCTACTTCTTCTGCGGCGGCCGGCAACAGATCCATAGTTCTCAGAGTGTCAAGATAGAGATTCGGCTATCCAAGCCGCGTCTTGGACATAATCCCTTTCAGCCTCGGCATCGTGTGGTTTTGCCTCACTGCCGAGGCTGATCTTTTTAAAAAATTTCATATTCACAGAGCCTTTCATTATATTTGTCTGAATATGCGACAGATTGTAGAAAGATGAAGATTTTGACGAAACTGATGCAAGGACTTCTGAGGGTGATCTCGGCGCTTCCGCTGGGATTCCATTACGCGTGGGCGGGCTTCTTTGCCTGGCTGCTGCGTGATGTGATGCACTATCGGCGTGATGTCGTGATGATCAACCTCTCCCGCGCTTTCCCTGACAAGAAATACAAGGAACTGAAGCAAATCTCCAATGCCTTCTACAAGCATTTCGGCGAGGTGATAGCCGAGACCATCTGGTTCGGCGGATGCCGCAATCCTGAAAGGCTGCACAGGAAACGTTTGGTTGAATATACCAACCTGGACACCGTGGAGGCCGCGCTTGCCGAGAGCCCCGGGGTTGTCGTCTTGAACAGCCATTTCGGCAACTGGGAACTAACCGGTGGCTGCCTGACTTACGACTACAGGCCGGACTCTGAGCGGTCAAAGATGGAGGCAAATGACATCATCGCCGTTTATAAGCCTTTGAGCAGCAAGATGTGGGACGAGATAATGCGGGTCAACCGCTGCGCTCCGGTTCTGCGTTACGGCTACACCGGTTACGTCAGTTCCGTGAACCTCCTGCGTTTCGCCTTGTCTCACAAGGAGGACAAGAAAATCTACATAATCCCGACCGACCAGTGCCCTTACCGGAACTCTACGGTGAATGACGTTGTGGACTTTATGCACCAGCCGACCCGGACGATGCTCGGCGGCGCGTCGATCGCCCACAAACTGCACTACAGCGTCTTCTATATGAGCCTGATTCCGGTCTCCCGAGGCCACTACGAATGGACCTTCAAGGAAATATGCCGCGACGCCTCGACGATGACCCCTCACTCGATAATGCAGGAATATTACAGCCTGCTTCAGGTCGATCTGGAAAAACACCCGGAGAACTACCTCTGGACGCACAAAAGATGGAAATGACAAAAATTTTATGAATATGAAGAATTACCGCACAGTATCGCTTCTCTGTCTGGCCGCCGCTTTGCTGCCAGCCGGAAGAATCTCGGCCCAGGATCCCGTAGGAACCGTTTCCTACGCCCTTCCTCAGACCACCATTACAATCGAGGTGGAGGCCGTCCGTGAATATTTCTATGCAGGCCCTTACGCCAAGTACGCCCAGAAATATCTTGGCGTTGACGCCCGTCAGGCAGACCAGACCACCTGCACGCTCAGCACGGTCCGTATGACCCCGTACATCGAGGCCGACCAGAATTTCCGCTACTATGTCAATCCGGACAAGGCCACGCAGTCTTTCCTTTCGCTTACCTCCCAGGGACTTATCGCGGTCAATGACGGAAGTTTCGGCGAGAGCGCCGAGTGGAGGTTCACCACGCAGGCCGGGGCTGATTTCAACGGAAAGGGTGTAAGCTCCAACCTTACATCCGAGGCCGCCACGCTTTACCGTGGAGTCAAGGAGGACGCTTCCTACAACCGCATCGCCGTGCAGCAGAATATGGTTGTCCAGAAGTCCCTTGAGCAGAGGGCCAAGGAGGCAGCCGACATGATATTCAATCTTCGTCAGAAAAGGGTTCAGATCGTCACAGGCGACACCGACGCCACTTACAGTGGTGAGGCTATGGGGGCGGCCCTCAAGGAAATCTCCGCTCTGGAGAAGGAATATATGTCCATGTTCATCGGCTACAGCGATTTCCAGACCCAGAAACTCAAATGCGATGTCGTTCCTGTAAAGAACAGAAAGTCTCAGACTTACGTGGCGTTCAGAATCTCAGATACAGACGGAATCGTCTCGGCAGACAATATGTCCGGAAAACCTTACCTTTTGGAGATTGTCCCTCAGCCGATCGGAGAGGCTTCCGGCAAGGGTGCCCAAGCAAAGTCGAATGTGGCCATCTACAGGATTCCGGCCATCTGCACAGTCCGTCTTTCCGATGGCGTGACCTCGTTCCTTCAGGACAGGATGGCCATCTACCAGCTCGGAACCGAGGGCTATTTCCCGCTTTCAAAGTAATCCGGAAAAAATATTCAGCAAACATTAAAGAATACATATTCACATATTAATAGAATAACGCTATGACAATTAAAGATTTGCAGCCAAAGGCCGTTTGGGAGAACTTCTACGGCCTGACAAGGGTTCCTCGTCCTTCAAAGCACGAAGGCAAGGTTCAGGACTATCTCCTGGGCTGGGGAAAAGAACACGGTGTTGACGTGAAGAAGGACGACACCGGCAACATCATATTCACAGTTCCGGCCACTCCAGGCTACGAGAACCGCAAGGGAGTGATAATGCAGGCCCACATGGACATGGTTCCGCAGAAGACCGCTGACACGAAGCACGACTTCCTCACTGATCCTATCGAGACCGAGATAGACGGGGAGTGGGTGACCGCGAAGGGAACTACCCTCGGAGCCGACAACGGAATCGGAGTCGCTCTCGCTCTTTCCGTTCTTCAGGACAAGACTTTGAGGCACGGCCCGCTTGAGGCTCTCATCACCTACGATGAGGAGACCGGCATGACCGGTGCCAACTCGCTCAAGGCCGGAATATTAAAGGGAGACATTCTTCTGAACCTTGACTCTGAGGAGGAAGGCGAGCTTTGCACCGGTTGCGCCGGTGGAGTTGACGGCGCGGCTGACTTCGCTTACAGAACATATAAGACTCCTGAAGGATTCGTCGGCTACAAGATCACCGTCAAGGGACTCAAGGGCGGACACTCCGGAATGGACATTTCCCTCTTCAGGGGCAACGCCAACAAGATCATCTGCCGTCTTCTCGAAGCCGTAATCTCTGAATATGACGTAAAGGTCGCGTCCATCACCGGTGGATCCCTCCGCAACGCCATCCCGTTCGAGGCCGAGGCCGAGATCCTCGTCCCGTCAGCGGACTCGCGCAAGGTCAAGGCTCTCGTTGAGAAGAAGTTCGAGGAGTCCAAGTTCGAGTACCAGTACTCAGACCCGGATATGATTCTCATCTATGAGAAGCAGAGCGCTCCGGCTGCCCGTTACATCAGCCCTAAGGTGATCGGCAAGGCTGTCAAGGCCATCCTTGCCTGCCCTCACGGAGTCCAGAGGATGAGCGACACTCTTCCTGGCCTGACCGAGACCTCTACCAATATGGCTATCGTCCGCACCCAGAAGGGACATCTCACGGTTCACTCCTTGACCCGCAGCTCGATTGACGCCGCCAAGATGTACCTCGCCGACTCGATCCGTTACGTCTTTGAGCTCGCCGGCGCGAAATATTCGACATCAGGCGCTTACAGCGGTTGGGCTCCGAAGCTCGGCACTCCGATGATCAAGGTTCTGGAGGACACCTTCAAGAGCCTCTTCGGAAAGGAACTCAAGATCACGGCCACCCACGGAGGACTTGAGTGCGCCATTATGGGAGCCAAGTATCCGAACTGGGAGATGGTTTCCATAGGACCTACCATCCTCTATCCTCACTCTCCGGACGAGCGCGTGAACATCGCTTCCGTCGCCGAGACCTGGAAGTTCCTCGTCGCCGTGCTTGAGAATATTCCTGAAAAGTAATTTGTCTTGACCTCTAATTTGCGAAAGTTGAGATAATTGACTATATTTGCAGTCCTTTTGGGTTGGCATACGTCCCCGAAAGGACTGCAATTTATTTATTATTAAACAATTAAGTCAAATGTTAAAACAGTACGAGACCGTTTTCATCGCAACTCCCGTTTTGTCTGAACAACAGATGAAGGAAGCGGTTGCCAAGTACACAAAACTGATCGCCGACAATGGTGGCGAGGTAGTGTACGAGGAGGACTGGGGACTTCGTCAGCTGGCATATCCAATCCAGCACAAGACCTCAGGATTCTATTATCTTATCCAGTTCAAGGCTGAGCCAAGCTTCATCGCCACCCTTGAGACCCAGTATTTCCGTGATGAGAGGATCATCAGGTTCCTTACCGTGGCTCTTGACAAGCACGCCGAGGCTTACGCCGCGAAGAGAAGGGAGAACAGGAACAAGCCTGCCGCTCCTAAGGCAGAGGAGGCTCCGGCTGAGGCTCCGGTAGCCGTTGAAGAGAAAACAGAGGAAAACGCATAATCAAGGAGGAATGAATTATGGCACAGAATGACGCACAGAACGCAGGAATCCGCTATCTCAATCCTCCTACAGTAGAGGTTAGGAAGAAGAAGTACTGCCGTTTCAAGAAGGCAGGCATCAAGTATGTTGATTACAAGGACGCTGAGTTCCTTAAGAAGTTCCTCAACGAGCAGGGTAAGATTCTCCCTCGCCGTATCACCGGTACTTCTCTGAAGTTCCAGAGGAAAGTCGCTCAGGCAGTGAAGAGGGCTCGTTCCCTTGCTCTGCTTCCTTATGTAACTGACCTTCTTAAATAATAGGAGAGCGAGATTATGAAGATCATTTTGAAGAAAGAAGTTGCCAATCTCGGCGAGGCCGGAGATGTGGTAGAGGTAAAGTCAGGTTACGGCCGCAACTACCTTATCCCTCAGGGATTCGCTTGCGCCGCCACTCAGTCCGCTCTTAAGCAGCTTGAGGAGACAAAGCGCCAGAGGGCTCACAAAGAGGCCAAGCTTATCGCTGACGCCGAGGCTCTCGCAGCCAAGATCGAGGCCACACCTGTCAAGGTGGCCGTAAAGGTCAGCGAGTCCGGCAAGATCTACGGTTCTGTCACCACCGCTCAGATCGAAGAGGCTCTCAAGGCCGCTGGTGTAGAGGTTGACAAGAAGAACATCACCCTCGGTGAGATCAAGACCGTAGGCGAGTACGAAGGCACCGTCAAGTGCTACAAGGCTGTCAAGGCCACCGTAAAGGTAACCGTTGAGGCCGAGGCCTAATCCCAAGTTTATGTTAAGCCGATTTTGGCTGACAATATTTTAGACCGCAGATTTCCTGCGGTCTTTTTTCGTCCCTCTTTAGCAACGAAATCACGTTAAAATGTTGCCACGGACCTCTTCTTAACCTTCTCGGGCAACGCTCGGGGCCCAGAAAGCGCAGTGTTGCACAAAATTGCTTCCGTCGCATTGCTTTTTATCTCTGACGGGAGCATATATATCGCAAAATGTTCTCGACGAGGTGGTACTTATCTTTGAGAAACAGTCTCGATTGACTAACAATGTGTTACAAATTATTGCTAGTCATGGCAGGAGAGCAACGTTTTGTAACTTATTTATTAATAGGATTTTATCAATTATAGCCGTGTGAGAGACGTCTCTGAACGGTAACGATTTATGGCGTTTTTGTTGCTTAAGAGGTATTTCATGCTCTTTTCGGCAACGTTTTGTGGGTGAAGTGTTACCCAGGAGTGCGAGTTCAAAGAATGATGGCATATTCATAGATGCGAAGGGCAATGGAGGCGGAATATTCCGGCACTTGAATATTCATTAACCTTTAGAGGAAAGGTTGGAGTTGAAAGGAAATTTTTATACATTTGTTTGGACAAACGGTCGTCATGGAATCGTTTGTCTGCTTGCTTTCCAGGCAGGCGTGACCAGGATTATTAACACGTTAATGAAGATTATTTCTTGAATATGAAAGAATACATCATTGCCCTTGATCAGGGCACGAGCTCGTCAAGAGCCATTGTTTTCAATAAGAGAGGCGAGGCTATGGCCGTTCGCCAGAAGGAATTCACACAGCATTTCCCGAAGCCGGGGATGGTGGAGCACGATCCGATGGAGATCTGGGCCACCGAATATGCGATGATGACTGAGGCGGTCACATCGCTTGGACTTGGGGGAGCGGACATCGCCGCCATCGGAATCACCAACCAGCGCGAGACCACTATCGTGTGGGACGCCGAGACAGGAAAACCTGTTTATAATGCCATCGTGTGGCAGGATAGAAGGACTTCTGAATATTGCGACTCGCTCAAGGCCGCGGGAGTGACGGATATGATCCGCCGCAAGACCGGCCTCATCATCGACGCTTATTTCTCCGGAACGAAGATACGCTGGATCCTTGAGAATGTACCGGGAGCCCGTGAGCGTGCCGAGCAGGGAAAGCTTCGCTTCGGCACAGTGGACAGTTGGCTGGTGTGGAACCTGACCGGCGGACACGAGCACATCACGGACGTGAGCAACGCCTCCCGTACGATGCTGTTCAACATCAACACACTGGAATGGGATGAAGAGCTTCTTGATCTTCTGAATATTCCCGCATCGATGATGCCGCATGTCAAATCCTCATCGGAAGTTTATGGAGAGACTGATCTTTTAGGCGGAAACGTTCCTGTCGCGGGAATAGCCGGTGACCAGCAGGCCGCCCTGTTCGGTCAGATGTGCACCGAGCCGGGATCCGTCAAGAACACTTACGGCACAGGTTGTTTCTTGCTGATGAACACAGGTGAGAAGCCGATAATGTCTAAGAACAACCTTCTCGCCACCATCGCGTGGAAGATCGGCGACAAGGTGGACTATGCCCTTGAAGGGTCTATATTCGTTGCCGGCTCTGTCGTTCAATGGCTGCGTGACGGCCTTGGAATCATCAAGAGTTCATCTGAGGTTGAGGCTCTTGCGGCCTCTGTACCGGACAATGGTGGAGTCTATATGGTGCCTGCGTTGACGGGACTTGGTGCTCCGTACTGGGATCAGTATGCTAAAGGCGGGATATTCGGAATAACCCGTGGAACCACGGCGGCACACATCGCCAGAGCGGCTCTTGAAGGCATCGCATTCCAGACAATGGACATTGTCTCGGCTATGGAGAAGGATTCCGGAATCCATCTCGGGGAATTAAAAGTGGATGGCGGCGCGTCCCGCAACAACCTTATGATGCAGTTCCAGTCCGACATCCTTGGCGCCAAAGTCATAAGGCCTAAAGTGACCGAGACGACGGCTCTCGGTGCGGCTTACCTTGCCGGGCTGGCTGTCGGCTTCTGGGAGAGCCTTGATGACGTGAAGAAGCAATGGGAGGCAGACAGCGTCTTCACTCCTTCGATGGATGAGGATGCCGTCAAGGCGGCCAAAGCCGGATGGGCCGACGCTATCGGACGAACATTAACCAATAAGTAGTGAATATTATGAATCCATATTTCGCCGAGTTTCTCGGCACACTTGTACTAATCCTTATGGGTGACGGAGTCTGCGCCTGCACCAGCCTTGAGAAATCCAAAGGCAAGGGCGCCGGTTGGGTAGTGATAACCTTGGCGTGGGGCTTTGCCGTGATGTGCGGAGTTTTCATCGCTGGACCATATTCAGGAGCGCATCTCAATCCGGCCGTGACAATTGGTTTGGCCGTGGCTGGCTCGTTTCCTTGGGCTTCGGTTTTAGGCTACATCATCGCGCAGATGTTAGGTGGCTTTTGCGGTGCGACCCTTGTCTGGGCATTCTACAAGGATCATTACGATGCCACTGACGATCCGGACACGAAACTCGGCACATTCTGCACGATGCCGGCCATCTACAATCCGGCGAGGAACTTCTTCTGCGAGTTCGTCGGAACCTGGCTGCTGGTGTTCTGCATCCTGATGTTCTCCGTTAGTGGCAATACCTCGGAAGTCGGCCTTGGCGCGAGCGGCTCGTTCCCTGTCACAATGCTCATTATGGCGATCGGTATGTCCCTTGGAGGTGCGACAGGCTACGCGATCAATCCGGCAAGGGATCTTGCCCCGCGTATCGCCCATGCCGTTCTTCCTTTCAAGAGCCCTAAGCGTGACAGCGGCTGGAACTACAGCTGGGTTCCTGTCCTCGGCCCGATCGCCGGAGCCGCGTTCGCCGCTCTGTGTTTTATCTTGATATTCTGACGTTATATGGTTGGTGAGCCTGCGGTGCACAGAGCTGCCGAAGTGTCGAACCTACCATATGAACAGCTTCTAAACATTAGGTCATATTATGAGACAACATATTCATAAATTGTTTTGCCTGGCGGCCATGGTTATGCTCGCGTCCGCCATGGCTCCGGACGCTTCCGCGCAGCAGGCGCTTTGGAGCGGGGCGCAGGTGGTGTCCCCTCAAATCAATGAAGACAACACGGTGACTTTCAGGTACTCCGGCCCAAATGTAATAAGAGTCCAGGTGACCGGCGACTTTCTGCCGCCACAGAAAATCAGCACTCCGAACGGCGAGTTCGAGGTTCCGGGCATCGCTGAACTGACACAGAATCAGAACGGTGTCTGGGAATATACCAGCGCCCCTCTTGAGCCGGAGCTTTACAGCTACTCTTTCATAGTGAACGGCCAGCGTATGAACGACCCGTCGAATGTCTATCAGATAAGGGATGTGGCCACGGTCACGAGCATATTCATTGTCGGCGGCGGACAGGCTGACCTTTACAAAGTCAGTGACGTGCCGCACGGGACGGTGTCAAAGGTTTGGTACGACAGCCCTTCCCTTGGCATGAGGCGCAGGATGACGGTCTACACTCCGGCAGGTTATGAAAACAACGGAAAGGCCAGATACCCTGTGCTTTACCTTTTGCACGGAATGGGCGGGGACGAACAGGCGTGGATGGAGCTCGGCCGCGCCTCCCAAATCCTTGACAACCTCATCGCGCAAGGCAAGGCGAAGCCGATGATCGTGGTGATGCCGAACGGCAACGCCTCGCAGGAGGCCGCCCCGGGCGAGACTTCCAACGGCCTCGTCCAGCCACAGTTCAACCTTCCGAAGACAATGGACGGCACCTACGAAACCTCCTTCCCTGAAATCATTGAATATGTTGACTCCCACTATCGTACAATCCGCAAAAAGGAGGGACGCGCGATAGCCGGACTGTCAATGGGCGGGTTCCATTCCCTCCACATCTCAAAGGAATATCCTGGCACATTCTCGTACATAGGCCTGTTCTCCGCCGCCATATTCCCGGAAAAGGAATCTTCTGTCTATGAGGACTTTGACGGCAAACTGGCGAGACTTTTCGCCACCAAGCCATCACTTTTCTGGATCGGCATCGGAAAGGATGACTTCCTCTATCAGGCCAACTCCGACTTCCGCAAGAAACTCGATGACGCAGGTTATGAATATTCCTACGTAGAGTCCGACGGCGGCCACATCTGGCGCAACTGGCGCATCTACCTCAGCCGGTTCGCCCCGCTGCTGTTCCAATGACAAACCGGCTTGAAGTGAATCACGCCTATGGACTCAGCCATAGAAATCAGGTTGAGCCTCTATATTGCTGAAATGTAACAAACAACGAATATGAGCGCACTTTCTGTACTGTATATAGTTCTTCCGATCCTGGCGGTATCCTTTTGCCATGCGTTAGAGGTGGTGTTTACCGCCAGACGGTGGGCATCACATCATAGCGCTTCCTCGGATGAGGCGCACCAAAGTTTAGTGAATATCCTCTTCCGCCTTTCCGGAATGAATATGTCAGCGTTAGTCATTGCCGCTGTTGTTGGTTTCCTTGCTGTTCTCCTCTCAACCGCCGCATTGTTCGTAGGCGGCTTATGGACCGAACGCATCTGGGCGACAATCTTTATGGCATATTCAGTGTGCGCCCTGATAAACCTCGTGCGTGCTGTAACCCTCAAAGGCTATGTTCCCGGACTTGTGACCAGCATTATCTCCGTCCCTCTCATCGCTTACACCGCCTATTCACTCTCCCTCGTCTGGCCCTGGTGGGAAATCCTCCTGTTCGCCATCCTCGGCCTTGTCCTCGCCCTCGCCAATCTTTACTTCGCTCAACGTATCGGCCAACGCCAGACTTCCAAATCGACAAAGAATTAAGTTTTGTGAATAAGATATTGACCATACTTGCGGCCATCATGATGGCAGTGATGACATCGTGCTCAGTGAAAACCGTAGATGTCGCTTTCGATCCTAATGTCAAGGATTACACTCCGGTTGTTGTTGAAATCCTGAAGTCACATCCGAAAGGTAATGTGAGGATTTGTTTCGGGAAGGGGCTTTACCCGTTCTATCCGGAGCTGGGGGCGCGGGAGTTCCTGACGCTCTCGAACAACGACAGCGGTGACAAGCGCATAGCCTTCCTGATCAAGGACATGAGGAATGTCACGATCGAAGGCGACGGCTCCGACTTCATGTTCCACGGGTGCATGGCGCCGTTCGCCGTCAAGGGGTCGTCCAATGTCACCATCAAGGGTGTGTCGGTCGATTACGACTATCCTTGGACTTTCGAGGGGACGGTTCTCTCCAGCGATCCGGTCAGCAGAAGCTTCACTGTCAAGGTCTTCCCGGACACCAAGTACCGTATCGAAGGCGACAGGCTTTTCTTCGGAGGCTATGACTGGGAGTATCCGATGGGGGAGAGCATCCTTTTCGACCCGGAGACCCACAGGCCGTTCTTCGACACCTGCGCCTACGACCACGGCTATTGGTCCGGCGAGATGGGAGCCCGGGAGATAGGTGAAGGCATCATCGAATTCACCCGCCTGAGCGCGAGGGACGTTCCTCCGGTCGGAAGCGTTTGGGACGACAAAGGGCCTACAGGACTTAACAGACGTTTCCCGGCGATGGCAGTGCTGTCATCAAAGAATATAAACATAGAGGATGTCCACATCTACCGGAGTGGCGGGATGGGACTGATCGCTGAATATTCAGAGAATATCACGGTGAAAGGTTTCTCGACGGCCGCTCACGAAGGTTCTCCGAGGATGGTCACCACTTCCGCTGACGCGACCCACTTTGTCAGCTGCAACGGAAAGATTACGATAGAGAACAGCCTGTTTGAGAGTATGCTTGACGATGCCGCGAACATCCACGGCATCTACATGCTTGTGGATTCTGTGCTGTCATCTAATACTTTACGGGCTCATTTCGGCCATTTCCAGCAGGTGGGGGACCAGTTCGCCGACGAGGGTGACGTGATCAGCTTTGTGGACAAGTCCAATCTTCGTCCGGTCGGCTCCGGCAGGATCAGGAGCATCGACAAGTCCGACCTCAAGGCCTACATCATAGAGACCGATTTCGATCTTGGCGGAGTCGCGGATCCGACGAACATAGCCCTTGAGAACATCTCCAGAGGCGCGGACGTCACGATTCGGAACTGCACCGTTCGCTACAACAGGGCCAGAAGCCTTCTGCTCTCGACCTATGGCGACGTGCTTGTGGAGGACTGTGATTTCGCCTCGCAGATGTCCGGAATCTGTGTCAGCGGCGACGCCAATTTCTGGTACGAATCCGGTAGGACAAAGAACATCGTGATTAGAAACAACAAGTTCACGGATCTGGCCATCGGCGCGAACGGCCCGCAGGCCATCCTCCAGATCGATCCCGAAATCCCGACCAAGACAAGGGGCAACGACTTCCACTACCACAACAGCGTGACTTTCACCGGCAACATCGTGGAAACCTTTGACAGCCAGATCATCTATGCCAGAAGCGTCGGGACGCTCGACATCTCTGACAACATATTCATTGATTCAAAGTCTTATGCGCCGCTGTTCCCTGGGCAGCCCGTGATCGACGTGCAGTTCTGCGGCGATGTGACCATCAAAGGCAATGATTTCTCAAAGTGGAAGCCAGACGCTGAGATCAGCATCCACGACTGCGTCAAGGTCCTGAATGACTCCGACCTCCCTGTAATCGACAAACCGAATCCTTACCGTGAGCGGAATTGGTAAGGATCCGGTTCGCTAAGATATATTGGGGATGGCTTACTTTTCAGAGGATGCCGTCCCTTTTGATTTGTCCTCGGTATCTTGCTGCGAAGCTTCGTCCGATGTCTTTTCCTTGTACTTGAAACGGCGGATCTTGTGCGTGGCCGTCTTCTCGAAGTCTTCCTTCATCGCCTCGACCTCGCCGATCTTGGACTGTTTGCTGACGTGCTTGTTGACATATTCAAGAACCGCCTGCTTCATCGACTGGAGGTTGTCGAAGAACTTGTCCTCGCGCTGTTGGTTCCAGTCCAGCACATTGTCATCGAACTTCACGAGGGCCACCAACTTGCCGTTCCTTTCCACCACGAGTGATTCGTTCACTCCAGAAATGGTGTTGATCACCTGCTCGATCTCCTCCGGGTAGATGTTCTCGCCCGAAGGTCCCACTATCATATTCCCGAGCCTTCCCTTGATGTAGTAGCGTCCCTTGGAATCCTGGCACGCAAGGTCGTTGGTGCGGAACCAGCCGTCGTCGGTCAGCACGGAGCGGGTCCTTTCCGGGTCGCGGTAGTAGCCCAGCATCACGTTGTCACCCTTGGCGACAATCTCGCCCTCGCCCGTCTCCGGGTTCACGTTCTGGAGTTTGACCTCCACGTTGTAGGCCGGCACGCCGATCGACCCGACCACTGTCTTGCCCACGCAGGCGTTCGTGATCAGCGGAGCCGTCTCAGTCAGGCCGTAGCCGATCGCATAGGGGAATCCGGCCTTGTTGAGGAAATCCTCTACGGTTGAGTCCAGCTTCGAGCCGCCGATTCCGAAGAACTTCAGCTTGCCACCGAAGGATGCGTAGAGTTTCTTCCCGATGAGCCAGTATAGGAGTCTCGGCGTGTGTCCCTTCATCCAGGAAAGCACGCGGCTCTTCTCCACCGTCGGAACCACGCTGTTCTTGTAGACCTTCTCGATGATCAGCGGCACGGAGCACATGATGGTCGGCTTGACCTTCTTCATCGTCTGCATCAGGATGCTCGGTGTGGGCGGTTTTTGAATATAATAGACGCAGCCTCCGACGTACAGCGGGTAAAGCACGCTGAACGCCATCTCGTAGGTGTGCGACATCGGCAGGATGGAGAGCCAGCGGTCGTGCTTCCCGGCCTTCTGGGCGTGGTAGGCCGCGATGATGTTCTGGCAGAAGTTGCGATGGCTGAGCATCACGCCTTTGGCCTTTCCGGAAGTGCCTGATGTGTAGATGATTGACGCAAGATCGTCGGCCTGTGGATCAACACCGTGACCCTCGCAGGTGAAAGCCTTGTCGTCCTTCTTGATGAAGTCGAACGTCTCTATGTCAATCACGAGGGTCAGTTTGTCGATCACCTCCTGACTGAGTTTCTTAAGGAGTCTCTTGGACACGAAGATGGCCTTGCATTCCGAGTGATTGATGATGTTTGTGACCTCGCTTTCCGACGAATCCGGCAGGATTGGCACGGTCACACGTCCGAAAGGCACGCACGAGAACATCGCAACCGTCCAGTTGGGCATGTTGTTGGAAAGTATGGCTACCTTGTCCCTTGCGCTGATCCCGAATCTGTTGAACCGGTGTGAAAGCTCCAGACACTTGTGCTTGAAGCTGTCGTAGGTATATTCCTGCCCACCTTCGACGAACCGCGAGAGCGGCCGCTTGGCGTAGTTGTCGGTGGCATATTCAAATAGCTTGGCCAGGGTCGTGACATAGTTCTCCCTGCTTTGGCTGAAAATAGGCATAATAAATTATTCTTAATGAGTGATATAGCCCTCCGGGTGTTTGCCCTCGAAGTGCATTGTTTCGTAGATCGTCTGGATTCTGTCGGTGTCAGCGCGCGCGTCATCCGTCAGCTCAACCTTCTCGCCGATGCCGACGCGCTTGGTCTTCCAGTCAAAAAATCCCATATAGACAGGGCATCCGACCTCTCTTGCGATGAGGTGGTAGCCGGTCTTCCATTTCTTCACAGCCTTTCTGGTGCCTTCCGGAGCGATGGCGAGGTGGAACTGGTCCACTTTCTCCATCTCTTCTATGAGGCTCTTGACCATGGCTGCTGCGCTCCTTCTGTCCACAGGAATGCAGCCGACCTTGCGGAGGAACACCCCGACCGGCCAGAAGAAAAACTCCTTCTTTATCATGACATGCGCTGTCCTGTCAAACTGTGTGTAGAAGAGGTAGGAGACGACAAAGTCCCAGACCGATGTGTGCGGCACCCCCAGGATGACGCATTTGTCTTCGGGAGCCGGACCACCGACCGTGGTCCATCCCATCTTTTTCAGCAACCAGCCGCAAAATTTCGCCCAACGTGACATAGTCAATGAATATTAGATGTTTACGTCTTCAAGTTCCTCCTCGGAGCGCAGGTTCGCGCGGATGAAGTTCTGGCGGTCGATAGTGTTGTCGCCCATATAGAACTCCATGATGTCCGCAATGGACTCCTCATCGGACAGCTTCACAAGGTCAAGTCTCATGTTCTCTCCGATGAAATCCACGAACTCGTCCGAAGAAATCTCTCCCAGACCCTTGAAGCGGGTGATCTGCACAGAGGTTTTCAACTCCTTGATGGCCGCCTCCTTCTCCTCCGGAGAGTAGCAGTAGCGCCTCTCCTTCTTGTTGGCTACCCTGAAAAGCGGAGTCTGAAGAATATGCACGTGTCCGCGGCGGATAAGATCCGGGTAATACTTCATGAAGAAGGTCAGCACGAGCATCCTGATGTGCATGCCGTCATCATCGGCATCGGTCGCCACGATGATGTTGTTGTAGCGCAGGTTGTCAAGGTCGTCCTCGACTCCCAGGGCTGAGACCAGCAGGTTCAGCTCCTCGTTCTCAGCCACCTTCTTGCGGCTCTCCTTGTAGCAGTTGATCGGCTTGCCGCGAAGACTGAACACCGCCTGGTATTCGGCTTTCCTCACCTTGGTGATGGTACCGCTAGCGGAGTCACCCTCCGTGATGAATATGCTTGTCTGCTCCGCGAGATCCTGCTTGCCTTTAGGCAGCTTGTCACAGAAGTGGAAGCGGCAGTCGCGCAGCTTGCGGTTATAGACATTCGCCTTTTTGTTTCTTTCCCTGGTCTTCTTCTGGATCCCGGCGATTTCCTCGCGCTCCGCCTGGGACTCCTTGATTTTGTTCTCGATGATCGGAACAATGTCCTTGTTGATTCTCAGGTAGTTGTCCAGATTTTTGGCGATGAAGTCATTGACGTACGATCGGATGGTTGGCCCTCGGTCGATCTCTATGGAGCCATCCGGATTCTGCACCTTCTTGCCGTTCCCGTCCGTCTTCTCCTTTTCCCACATATAGGTGGAACCGAGCTTGGTCTTCGTCTGACCCTCGAAGTTCGGCTCCTGAATCTGTATGCTGATCGCTCCTATTATGCCTTGACGGCAGTCCTCAGGAGCGTAGTTCTTCTTGAAGAAATCCTTGAGTGTCTTGGCGATGGCCTCACGGAAAGCGGCCAGATGGGTTCCTCCGTCACGGGTGTTCTGGCCGTTTACGAACGACGCGATGTTCTCGCCGTAGGAGTTGCCGTGGGTCAAGACGACCTCGATGTCCTCGCCCACAAGATGGATCGGAGCATAGCGCGGGGTCTCGGAAAGATTGTCGTTCACAAGGTCCAGAAGGCCGTTCTCGGACTTGTAGGTGACTCCGTTCAGGACTATCGCCAGACCTTTCTTCAGGTATGAGTAGTTCTTGACCATAGTCTCCACGTAGTCCATGTTGAACTCGAAGTTCCCGAACATCGTGCTGTCCGGTGTGAAGACCACGAGGGTTCCGTTCTTCTCGCTGACTTTCTCTTTTCTGTCGCTGCCCACCAGCTCTCCGCGCTCGTAGCGGGCCCAGGAACTCTCTCCTCCTCGGAACGACTCCACGTAGAAACTCTCTGACAGGGCGTTCACCGCCTTGGTACCCACACCGTTGAGTCCGACGGACTTCTTGAAAGCCTTGTCGTCGAACTTTCCTCCGGTGTTCAGCTGGCTGGTGGCCTTGATGACGGAGTTGAGCGGAATGCCTCGTCCGAAGTCCCTGATGGAGACCTGCCTGTCCTCGATGTTGATGAGGACCTGCTTGCCGAATCCGGCGGAGAACTCGTCGATGCAGTTGTCCACGATCTCCTTGAGCAGCACATAAATGCCGTCTCCCGGGTTGGAGCCGTTGCCAAGTCTTCCGATGTACATTCCCGGACGCCGGCGGATGTGTTCGACACCTTCCAGGGTCCGTATGTTGTCGTCAGTGTAGTCGTAGTTCTGTTCTATGTTCGCCATTTATCTTAATCGCATAATCGTACAAAATTACAAAATTTGGCACGCATTAAAAAATAAATATTCTCCTCCTCCGTCCTTCTTGTCCCTCTTGCCCCTTGGAACTCTCTGTCCCATCAGATGCCCTCGAATGTTGACGGCGATTTCAGAACTCTTTCCTGCGATTGTATTACTTGGACTTGAAAAAGTACCTATTAAATGGTAAATTTGCCAATGGAAAGGAATTTGCATTCCTTATGAATATTATGAAGCGTTTGTTTGAAAGTCTCCTTGATGCGAGGGCTCGTCAAACAATTAAACAGCGTGATTTATGAATATATTCAAGCATATTGCCGCCGCGGTGCTTTTGCTTGTGTCCGCCAGCGGTGTCATCGCCGCCCAAGGCTCCGGCAAGGACAACACATTCGGCGGAGTCGTCCAGCTGGACAAGACCGTGCACGATTTCGGGGACATCCTGGTGTCGGACGGCCCTGTGACGGCCACATTCACGGTCAAGAATGTGGGGGAGAAAGCATTGCTGATCTACAATGTCGTATCTTCCTGCGGCTGTACGAATGTGGAATGGACCAGGAAGCCGATCGCTCCGGGTGAGACCGGAACCATCAAGGCCACCTTCAAGAATGACGAGAAGGGAGGCTATCCGTTCGACAAGTCTCTGACCGCATATTTCTCTGGTTTGAAGCAGCCTGTCGTCCTGAGGCTCAGAGGCGTTACCCACGACAAGCAGCTCTCTTTGGGGGAACTTTATCCGATCCGTTTCGGCAATCTGGCCTTCAAGAAAGTGGACATTAAGGGTGGAAATCTGTCTCAAGGACAGCAAAAGAGCGGAACGGTTCTGGTGGCCAATCTCGGAAACAAGCCGTTGTCGGTCAGTTTCTCCGATGTCAGTGAGGGACTCTCGGTAAAAGTGTCGCCGAACCCCGTTCCGGCGCAGTCCACTGCCAAACTGAACTACACGGTCACAGCAGACAGAAACCATTGGGGGAAGAACTATTACTATGCGACTCCGCTGGTGGACGGCCGCCAGTACAAGGCGGTTGTCTCGAAGTCGGCGGAGAAAGAGCCAGTGGCGGCCGGTGCCGAGGCCATCGTGGCTGACCCTAATCCTGAACTCGGAGCCGGCAAGAGCCGCATAGGAATATTCACGTACACGAAAGAGAATTTCTCATCGCTCACGGACAAAGAACGTAATGACGGCCCTAATCCGATGGCTGACGAGAGCACATTCTCCTTCGGCAAGGTCAAAGCCGGAACGAATGTGGACTGCACATTCCATTTCACCAACAAAGGCAAGTCTCCTTTAAGAATATATAAGGTGGATTCAGAGAGCTCGCACGTGAAGGCGCAGGCTTTCGCGGATGTTCCCGCAGGCGGCAAAGGTGACCTGAAGGTGACTTTCGACACGAAGGGATTCCCGGCAGGGGAGTGCCTGATAGTCTTGACCTTGACCACGAACTCACCTCTCCGTCCTATCATCAACCTTTATCTCACCGGCTGGGTGACAGCGTAACAGACCATGATCATTTCCGTTTTACTTGACGCTTTGCGTGGCGCTGTCCTGATCTCCGGCTTGGTGGTCGTCATGATGATGATCATCGAGTCTTTCAATGTGGAGTCGGACGGCAGGATATTCAGATCCCTCAAGAAATCAGGTTTCGCCCAGGTCCTCGTCTCCGCTTTGCTCGGTTCGGTACCCGGTTGTGTCGGAGGTTTCGCCGCCGTGTCGCTCTACACGCACAGGATGCTGAGTTTCGGCGCGCTGGTCGCGATGATGATCGCAACGGCCGGGGATGAGTCGTTTATGATGCTGGCTTTGTTCCCAGGCAAGGCCGCTTTGCTGTTCCTTATCCTTTTTGTGCTGGCCGTTGTGACGGGACTGCTGATCGACAGATTCTCGTCCGGTGACAAGCCGCTGCCAACCCGTCTTGAGGATTCCTTTGAACTTCACGGAGACGGATGCGAGCATCAGGACGGACATCATCACAAGGAAGGAAGACATTTCGGCAGGACAAGAATATTAATGTTCTTTGGGGTTGTGATATTCATAGCCGCCCTGCTGCTTGGCCTCCTGGAGGAAGGAGGTGAGGCAGAGGGACTTGCCGTTTTTGACGAGGAGTGGACTTTCTGGCTTTTCGGTGCTCTAAGTCTTGTAGTGTTGGGGGCGCTGCTTTTCGCCTCCGACCACTTCGTCGAGGAGCATCTTTGGGAGCATATTGTCCGCAAGCATCTTCCGAGCATATTCGCCTGGACTTTCGGGGTGCTCCTGGTCATCGGAATCCTGTTCAATTTCATCGACCTCTCCGCGTGGATCAGCGACAACACCGCGCTGATGATTCTGCTTGCGATTGTGGTCGGCCTGATTCCTGAGTCGGGTCCGCATCTGGTCTTTGTGACCCTGTTCGCCAGCGGTGTAATCCCGTTCCCCGTCCTGCTTGCCAATTCCATCGTGCAGGACGGCCACGCATCCCTCCCTCTTCTTGCCGACAGCAAATCCTCCTTCTTCAAGGCAAAAGCGATAAAAGTCGGGATCGCCCTTATCGTTTTTGTGGTATGGGGTTTGATATTATGATTTTTAAGATTTATATTTGCATAATGTTTCCGGCAATCCGGAGGCAGACAAAAGGAAAACAATTTTATTTTAGTGAATTATGGCTTACAAGATTTCAGAAACTGATTGCGTAGCTTGCGGAACTTGCGCAGGCGAGTGCCCTCAGGGCGCTATCCACGAGGGTGACGTTTACACTATCGATCCAAACGCCTGCATCGACTGCGGCACTTGCGCTGACGCCTGCCCGATGGGCGCCATCCACCCGGCAGAGTAATCGGACATAGCAAGATTCCAGAGAGGACGACTGCAACTCACAGTTGTCCTCTTTTTTGTGCGTACTACTAGGTAATATTTTTTACCCGCTCCCTGTCAGTATTTTACAAAACACCATTTTACAGAACACCATTTTGCAAAACACCTTCAGCCACATAGCCTACCTATGCCCGCAGAGACCGTGTCGGGCTGAAAAACTTGAAGCCAAAGTCACAAGTTTTTCACGTCAAAGTGCCTTCCAGATGCTTCTGGCCAGCTTTGGACTGAAAGCGTTTCGTAAAAAACTTAACCTTCCGCATGCCGCCGAAAGCCACCTTGAAGCATCCTTCTGGTAGGGGAGTGGACTGTTGATGTCAGGGGGAGGGTGTCGCCAGTCTCACGAAGGTGTCGCCGGCTATCCTTGTTTGATGGACTACTATGTCAGATTGCACGTAAGATAAGGAACCGCCGTATGCGGAACCGCACGTACGGTGGTGTGAGAGGTCGGAAAACGAAAGTAGGAAGAAAACCACTTCGTTTTCCTCCTGCTCGATTTGTGTGTCGGGCATTGCTAAAGCATGTGATCCGCATGGCGGGCTTATCAGGTGACTAATAATTGAAATAAGTGCAGAGTCCGTAGTAGGAGATATAGTTGGAATATCGTTCCTCATAGAAAACCTTCCAACCGCTGTTGATTCTATAAGTCGCGGCTCTGTCCAGTCCTTTTGTGTTGTACACGGTAGAGGCTCGGAAGTCACCGTTGTCGCGGCTGCGGTAAATATGAAGCTTTGCCGCGGTTTGCTCCGGCTCGTAGATGCCTGATACAGTCTTAACATACTCATATTCCCGTGTCATCCCATTTTTTTGAGCGGAATTCACGGATGAGCTGTAGTTCGGATGGTTGTTTTGTCCCGAACCGCCTATGGCAGCCACACATTGCTCATTCTGGATGCCGCTGCCTGTGTCCAACAGCCCGGAATCCATAATTTCATTGGCGGCAATCATGGTCGCTGCTATGCCTTTAGCCAGGCCGTTGACGATTGCGGCTCCGACATTTGATTTCTTGGAGAATGTCCCGGAATCATACAATGAGCACATCTCCGCTGCCGGGAGATAGCCTTTGTCCGCAAGCTCTTCAAAGGCAGGAAATGCTTTTGACTCCCCGCGGCTTTCAAAAATCGAGAGATTGTTCACGCCTTGGTACATCTGTTTCATGTCGTAAACAAATTCCCCCGGCAGGTATCCGGCGGACATCGCCTGACGGTAAAGTTCTGTTGCAGATTTGTCATCACCAGTCTCCTCATACACACCGGCCAACGCATACATTGATGGAGTATGACCGAGAATGCAGTTCTTGTCCAGCAGTTCTTTAGCCTTGTCATAATCATGCTTGAAAATTGAACGTAAGGCTTCATAATAACCTGTCTGAATATCTGCTGATACATCGTTTATCCTGTTGTAGGATACTGCATATATCCTTTCATAGTTTCTTTCCTTGCATCGTATGATATTCAGTTCAGGGTCATCATAATTCAATGCATAGTAGTAACAAGCTTTGTCCACATCAACCGGAGTTCCAATACCTACAAGATAGCAGGTCGCTATTATGCCATTGAATATAGGGCTGATATTCTGGGCCTGGCGGTACAGGTCGAAAGCTTTTGCGTCATTATTTTCCACACCATCACCGTACAAGTAGGCATTAGCAAGGTCAATGATGAATGTGAGACGGTCAGGAACTGTAAGCTGTGACTCAGATGGATCGCTTAATGCGTCTTCGAGTATTTTTGCACCGCGCGCCTTGAGGTGATCAGGGTTGTACCCAGCCATCAGGCAGCGGCCGTAGTATGCGGAACAATACAGTTTCCATGACGGTTCGCGAGTGCAGGCCTCTGCATAAGATTCCGTAATCCGACTCAATCTTTTCGGCTTGTACTTGGAAGATATAATGGCATTATGGTACTTGAACATAAAATTATGAACCGCCGCAGGGTACTCGTCGTCAGTGATAATGTCATCTACACCATATACGACAGGCTTGTCAAAAACCTGAGCGTCCGCGCGAATTGGCGTGATTGTCAAAGCGGTTATGACCAGCAGGACAGAACTTGTGGCGGCGAACAGTGCCTTACAGTATTTATTGGTTTCCATCAATCGTGTTTTTGTCAAGATAGTCATTTTTCTTAGATCTGCAAAACTGGTGTCGTGAGTGAGTCCTCATGCCGGACATTGGTCGCAGAGAATCCGGCGGAGGACGGAGGCGAGAGGATTGGGGGGCTTCCGGGCCTCAAGATGCACGTCAAGAGTGAGGCTCGGAAGAGTGACGGGAATAATGGTGAGATCCAGCGGTACGGCAGGAAGCGGAAGCAGTCCGATGATGTCAGGGGAGTTCATCACCAGCTTCACGATGGTCTCGGCTGAATTCGACACGACAGCCATGCGGGCCTTCAGGTACAATGGCAGGATCTCTGAATATATCTACGGAACCGCAAGCCTGGCGCTCTGCGGAAGATCTAACATCTTATGTAGGCTCGGAAGTTGAGAACTATGGAGAGGTTGTGGTGACGGACGATAAGAACATATGCGCTGCCGGATATGCGAGCTACTGCCTTACTCCAGACGGCAAATTGACATTATGTCCGTCTTTCCCCTCTGTTATAGGTGATCTTAAGATGTCCAGTTTTATTGATGTGTTGAATAGTCCGCACCTTGCTTTTTGGAAAAAAGCGAAGCACATCAATCACGCTTCAACTCTCCCGTGGATTTTTTCAGTTCGAGAGTTCGTGTTTCGTCTTTCTTGATGAGTTCTTGTATTTCGGCATTAGTCATAATCGTCGTCACCTTTGTCTTTGCATATTTATGAAAAGTTATTGAAGATTTGGGACTTGGAACAAATCTATTTCTTTAGGGGTCTTTTCCACCTCCTATCAGTAGTTGGTAAAGTGGGACGGAAGTTTGAATATACCCATGCAGATTTTTGGTGGCATCTCATCAGGTTTCCGGATAAAATGACTAACTTGCGAAAAATACTGCGGTTTCAATGACTGATAAGGAACGTGACGAACTCAAAGAGGTGATCAGGAAAGATTACCCGGGAATCTCGGAGGCGGAAATCTCATTTATGGTTTCGTTCTTCGAAATGATGCAGGCTAAGACAGCGGCATATTCAACTGTGGGTGCCAGTGAGACGGCCACTTCAAACACTAAGAATAGCCAAGGGACTGGAAATGCCGGAGGAGCCAAAGGCAAGAAAAAATCAAAGGCCGACCGGCTGGTGGACTCAAGCAAACCATCGAAGACTTACATCTTATACGCTTCCATCGAACAATGTCCTGTCAAGGTGTTCAGACGGATAAAAGTGCCGTCAAACCTTTGGCTTGGGAATCTTGGAAAGATATTCATCACTGCGTTCGGTTGGGCCGGTTATCATCTCTCACAATTCACCAAAGGCGGAGTGGAATATACTTCCAGAGACAACATTGAAGAAAGTTTCGATTTTGGTTATGGTGGCAGAGCTATTGACGAGATGACCGTCACCGTCGCGGATGTTCTGCCGCAAAAAGGCAGCACAATCTCTTTTGAATATGATTTCGGAGATGGCTGGATCCACAATGTCAGGGTCTCATCGGTCAGTTACGAGCCTCTCCGGGGCGAGGATATATGTGTGACATCAGGCAAAGGAGCCTGCCCACCGGAAGATGTCGGGGGTGTGGGGGGCTATGCGCAAATGCTTGACATCCTGTCCGGGAAGGTTGATGACCCGGAGGAGAAGGCCTCATACGAGGAATGGCTCGGACTTCAGGAAGGAGAGACCTATGATCCTGAGGAATTTGATTTGGAGATCGCAAACGAGGATGTCGAAGACCTTGTCGCCTTGATCCTCAAAGGCAAGGAAGACTCTCGATAGAATCAATGGATCAGGAACGTATTAGGTTGGTTTTTAAGCCGGATACTGGTCACAAAGAATGCGGTGGAGTGCTGTTGCGATGTGATTGGATGGCTCGAGGGCTTCTAAATGAACGTCAAGGGTGAGGTCAGGAAGAGAGACGGGAAGCGTGATGAGGTCCTGGCGTGTGGCAGGATGGGGGAGCAGGCCGATGATGTCTGGGGAATCTGCGACCAACTTCACGATGGCTTCGGTAGAATCCGACACGACCGCCACGCGCGCCTTCAAATCAAGCGGCAAAATCTCTGAATATATCTTCGGAACCGCAAGCCTGGCGCTCTGCGGAAGGGCTTTCAGGTCTGTCGTTTTTGAATATGCCGGATTGGAGCTTACCGCCGATGCCGTCACGCTGAACAAGAACGTGCCGATGTCTTCGAACGATGGCTCTGTCACGTGCCTTTGGGCGTAAATCCTTATGTCTGAATTATTTCCGGAAGATTCGCTGCGGATGGAGAAAGTCAGGGACGGATTGAAGGCCAGAAGTTTTGAAAGCGCCTGGGGGAGAATATGGCTGGCGATGAAGCCGTCGGCGGAGATTCTGACGGGTTTGTTGGCGGAGAGTTTGCCCTCCGGCCCGAACATCTTTTCCGTCGCCGTGTACCAGTAGAGGATCCTCTCGGCATATTCCTTGAACGCCGCGCCTTTCGGAGTGAGCGTGACGGAGCCTTTTCTCCGGAGAAACAGTTCCGCGCCGAGGCTCTTCTCAAGCTCCGCGATGTTCTGGCTGACAGCCGGCTGCGACACACCAAGCGCCTTGGCGGCCAAAGTGAAGCTGCCCTTCTCGGCCACCGCCATGAATATTCTCAGTCTGAAATCCTCCAGAACCCCTTCCCGGTAACATTTTGTAGACATATTCACAAAATTAGCCAGTTTTGTGAATATAACCAACGAGGATGACAAAAAAGTCACCCTCGCCGGTAATTGGTAAGCGTTTGCTAATCCTTTAAAGACAACAAGTTGGTGAAGCGTGTCATCTTAAGGGATCTTTTTTTTGTCTGCGGCCAGGGGATCGGGCTTCGTTGATGTTTCTCTGGACGCCTTCGTCGCCGACGACGAGATAGTCATCACCATCGATCAGTAGGCCGCGGCCTCTTTTCTCCTCCTGGTTCTTCTTGTTGTCAACATTCACGCCGATGACCCGGCCGCCATGGAAGGAGGAGATGTCATCAAAGATGGTATGGCCGACGATGATGCGCTCGACCGTGTAACGCTTCAGAATCTTTTTCAGGTCCTTGCTCTTTATCGGATTGTACTTCTCGTCTGTCCTTACCAGCCCACGGTACCAGAGCGGCCCCTCGTTCCCGTACAGGAATCCGGTCAGCGGAGAAAGCGCTTTCCGCTCGCTCTTGCTCATGAAGAGAGCCTTGCTTATTTCCTCATTGACCTGAGAGACAGACAGATCCTCGTCATAGAACATTCTGCCCAGCCCGGCATGAACGTACAGGTCAGTTCCGATGATCTCGATCGTGTTGCGTGTCTCAAGCCAGCGTCCAAGCTCGGTGTCTGGACCGAAGAGCTGAGGATATCTCATCCCCAACTCCTCCGCCAGACTCTTGTACTTCTCCTTCGTGTAGCGAAGGTCGTCCGCCAGAACCATCGTCTCATGGTTGCCCAGAAGGAACGAGACGCGTCCGCCGGCTTTCTCCGCCTCGTCTTCCAGCTTGTAGACCAGCCAGAAGATCTGGGTCGCGTCTTTGCCCCTGTCAAAAATGTCACCGATGATGACCAGATGATTCCCGCCGAAGCTCCAATGCAGGTTCTCGTCAATCACTCCGTTGCCGCGCAGCAGGCTGACGACGCAATCCATCCTGCCGTGAGGATCGGACATTACAAACACCTTTTCGGAGCGGGGAGCCTTCCACACGGGACGGCTGACCGGATGAAGCCTCACTTCGAACGGATAGTCCCCGTTATGATCCGTGACGCGGAAGCTGAAGTCCTCCGGCAAGGTCTCGTAGGTCCGGTCGATGACGTTCTTGTCCTTGTCCACACTTATGACCCTGGCGCTGCCGTCCGGACGATAGAGGATGTATGGCCCGTCTATTGACAGGGCTGCGTTCTCCTTCCGGCTTTCCTTCTTCTCTTCCGGCAGATAATTCGTGGCTGGTGTGCCGGAACTACTTATCAGGACGAGCGCCGACAAGGAAAGCAGCAGTCCTATGAATCTATTTCTCACGTTCTTTTCCTTTTTCATGATGATGCGGTCGCCTTAGTTCAATGCTGTTCATATTCCGGATTCTGAACCATGTTCTCGTTGTATTCCATCTCGTGGATCGGTACTGGCAGCACAATCTTGTAGTAATTCCAGTCGAAAGACCGGGCTTCTTCGGGAACCTCGCTCAGATAGTCCTTACGCTCGACCTTCCTGTTGTTCCTGATCAGGTCAAAGAAACGTTGTCCTTCTCCCCAGAACTCTATGCGGCGCTGCTCCAGTACCAGATCCAAGGTGATGGACTTGTCCGCCAGATCATCCAGATCCTCACCCGTACGTGCGTAGACCGGCTTTAGGTAAGCCCTCGCGTTCGTGATGTCATTGTTCTTCACGGCTGCCTCGGCGGCGTTCAGATAAAGCTCCGAAAGGCGGAACACCGGAACATTGGCGTCCTCATAGCTCTTGTCTCCCTGAGCCGGATACTTCAGGCAATACGGCTTCTTGCTGCTTGCGGCCGACACCATCTGGCGACGTACATCCTTGGATTTTCCCTTCAGGTATTTCTTCCAATACTTGTCGGTCGCTATCATATTGTACTTTGTGCAGATGTAACCGATTGACGATTTGCCAGGGCTGTCCGTGGTAAGGTTCACAATCTCGAACAGCAGCTCGCTGTTGAAAGGCGTGGCCCATATTTTGGCATATTCTTCATTCGTCCACAATCTGTAGCCTTGCTTTTCGGCTCCTTTGATGGCTTCGGTGGCTACCTTGTAGGCCTCGCTGTCCTCTCCTTTGTAAAGGTAGACGCGGCCTCTGGTGAAAAGCTCCGCTCCCATGTTCCTTTCAAGTTCGGCTATGTTTTGGCTCACGGCTGGTTGGGTAACGCCAAGCGCCTTCGCCGCGATGGTGAAGCTGCCGTTTTCGGCCACGGCCATAAAGACCTTCAACTTGAAATCCTCTAACATAGTTATTTTGCTTTTCACCTTGCAAATATAACGTTTTTTGCCCCAATTTTTACCGATGCCGATATATTCAATAATTAATTATCGAAAATCGAATATTATATTTGGAATAACGAGAATTTTGATGTAAGTTTGCCTTGTTGAAAAAATAGAATGAGATGTCGATTATAGTGAATGTTGACGTGATGCTGGCCAAGCGGAAGATGTCTTCCGCCGCGCTTGCGGAAAAGATAGGCATAACGCCGGCCAACCTCTCCATCCTCAAGACGGGGAAGGCCAAGGCCGTCAGATTCTCCACGTTGGAGGCGATCTGCCGGGCTCTGGACTGCCAGCCGGGGGATGTCCTTGAATATTCAGAAGAACAACAATAATCTAATATGGATTCAGTTATGAAAAGATTTTTGATTCTGGTCTCCGCTTTCCTTCTGGGCGCGTCGGCGTTCGTGGCAAGTGCTCAGATGCAGCAGCTTCCGAATGACCCTGCGGTCAAGGTCGGCAAGCTGGAGAACGGTCTGACCTATTACATCAGACACAATGACAAGCCGGCCGGCAGGGCTGAGTTCTATCTCGCCACCAATGTCGGAGCCATTCAGGAGACCCCTGACCAGGACGGTCTCGCGCACTTCCTTGAACATATGTGCTTCAACGGCACCAAGAACTTCCCGGAGAAGGGCATCCTTAATTGGCTTCAGAGCATCGGGGCTTCGTTCGGAGGCAATGTCAACGCCGCCACAGGCATTGACCAGACCACCTATATGCTCAATAATATTCCTTTGGTAAGGGAATCGGTGGTGGACACCTGCCTTTTGATCCTGCACGACTATTCGCATTTCGTGACGAACGATCCTGCCGAGATCGACAAGGAGCGTCCGGTGATCATCGAGGAGAGACGTTCCCGCAGGAACGCAGGCTGGAGGACTTTCGAGAAGTCTCTTCCTTACCTCTATGGCGACACAAAGTACGCCACCTGTACCCTGATCGGAAGCAAGGAGAACCTTGAGACATTCAAGCCTGAGAGCCTTGTGAACTTCTACAAGACGTGGTACCGTCCTGACATGCAGGCAGTCATCGTTGTGGGTGATGTTGACGTGGATGCAGTCGAGGGAAAGATCAAGTCGATATTCGCTGACATTCCGGCCGCCGTCAACCCTAAGGCTAAGGAGAAGATTCAGTTCAAGGAGTTCACCGAGCCGCGTGTGGCTGTCATCACTGATCCTGAGACCACTTCATCGTCCGTTGAGATGGTTTGGGAAAGCGAGGCAAGGGACGAGGCTCTAAATTCCACTTCGGCCGGCCTTATGATGGATCTGATAGAAAGCGTTGTTCAGTCCGTAATGAGCGAGCGTTTTGATGACATCACCTCCAAGGCTGACGCGCCATACCTCTACGGTAGTTTCGGTTTCGGGAAACTTTGCGAGGTCATCGAAGGCGCTGATGCCAATGTCGCCTTGAAGGAAGACAACATTCTTGGCGGATTCAAGGCTTTCGTGACCGAGCTTGAAAGAATGAAGAGATACGGCTTGACTGAAGCCGAGGTAGGCAGGGCTAAGGACAAGATCATCGCTGTTTATGAGAAGGCGGCCAACAGCGCCGAGACCAGAAAGAACAGCGAGTTTGTCAACCCTCTGATCAACAACTTCTTTGGTAACTATGCGTATATGGAGCCGGCCACCAAGCTTGAGTTGGTGAAGGCCATATTGGCTCAACTTAACGCACAGGTGATGAACCAGGTCCTTGCTCAGGCTTTCACCGGAGAGAACAGTCTCGTAGTCATCTACAGCGGTCCTGAGAAGGAGGGCATCGCCACACCTACCGCAGAGCAGTTGCTTCAGGTGGTCGAGGATGTGAAGAAATCCGAGATCGAGGCACCGGCTGAGGAAAAGGCCAGTGAGCCGCTTATGGATCCTTCCTCATTGGTGGGCGCAAAGGTGAAGAAAACCAAAACGACACTCTATGGCGCGACAGAATGGACTCTTTCCAATGGCGTGAAGGTCGTTGTGCTGCCTACAGACTACAAGAAGGATCAGATCCTGTTCTCGCTCTACAAGAATGGTGGCGAAAGTCTTATCGCTACCGAGGATCTTCCTTCATTCGACGGCAGCATCTACAGTGTGTTCCAGAACGCTCAAGGTTTGTCAAAATTCAAGGGAACAGAACTTTCCAAGATGCTTTCCGGAAAGATGGTGAGTGTCAGTCCTTTCATAGATGATCTTTATAACGGAATCTCCGGAAACTCTTCCGTGAAGGATCTTGAGACAGCGTTCCAGCTTCTCTACCTTGAGTTTATGGAGCCTCGCTTCGATCAGGAGGAATTTGACAACGCCATCGCCCAGATCAAGGCCGTTCTTCCTAATCTCGTGAACACACCTAACTTCGCTTTCCAGAAGAGATTCAACAAGGTTCTCTACAACGACAACCCAAGAAATGAGGTGCTTTCTATGGAGAAACTTGAGAAGGTCAACCTCCAGACCATCGAGAAGAACTATCGCAGGCTCTTCGCCGATGCTGCCGGTGCCACAATGGTGATTGTCGGTGATGTCAGTCTTGACACCCTCAAACCTTTGGTAGAGAAATATATCGGATCTCTTCCAAAGGGCAAGAAAGCCGCCAAGTGGGCTGATGTGCAGCCGCAGCTTGTCAAGGGCAAGGTCGTGGATGTCTTCGACCAGAAGATGGAGACTCCGCTGACAACCGTCCTTCAGGTCTATAGCGACTACCGTCCGTTCACCGTCAAGGAGCAGACTCTTGCCAGCGCTGTCAGCTACATCCTCGACCAGATCTACACCGACACTCTCCGTGAGGACGAAGGCGGTACTTATGGTGCGTCCACCGTGGCTAATGCCCGCAAGGATCCTAACGGGAGGTATCTTCTTCAGGTTTACTTCAACTGCAAGCCAGCCCTTGCCGAGAAGCTCAGGGCTCTGGCTCAGGACGGTTTCAGGAAACTCGCCGAGGAAGGCCCGACCGATGAGCAATTTACAAGGACAGTCGAGCATTTCAAGAAGAATGTTCCGGAAAGCAGGATCAACAACTCCTACTGGCTGTCAGACCTGCTCCGCTACTTCCGCGGCGGCTACGACTACGACAAGGAGTGGGAGGCCGCCATAGGTGGCCTGACCAAGGAGTCCATCCGTGACGCCGCCGCCAGACTCTACAACTCCGGCAACTTCGTCGAGGTTGTGATGATGCCAGGCGAGACCACCGAAGCCGAGTAATGAATATATTCCCGGACATTCCGTCCGGATTAACGACAAAGAGGACGACTTAATCAGTCGCCCTCTTTGTCGTTAATAAAATATTCAAATCCTAATTTTACCTCAAGGCCTCAATCTGTTCAGAAGACAACCCCGTGGCAATCTTGATCTGATCAGTGGGTAAGCCCAAAGACAACAATGACTTTGCGACCTCCGCCTTTCCCTCGGCCTTGCCTTGTTCGGAACCTTCCTTAAAGCCTTTGCGGTAACCTTGCTGCTCGGCACCCTTGATGTACGGGCGCATTTCTTTTTCTGTCATCATATCACTGAAATAGTTGTCAATCTCCTTGTCGTCAAGGCCGCTGACGCGCATCGCTCTTTCCAATTTATTGAACACGGCATCTTTTCAGACCTCGATTTGGCAAATATAGTGAAATTCCTGAATATCCTGCACCATCCTGCGATGGGACTGTCATATTCATCATTGTATCGCATAACTCTTGGCAATTCAAGAAGAAAGAACGACATTTGGCCACCAAAAGGCTCTCCGGTTTCGATTTCCTGAGTACGATAATGATAGAGAATCTTGTCATCAGGGGAATTCGGATGCTCGTCCTCGTAATTCATAATGCAGATAACCTTGACCGGAGCCAGAACATAGTCTTCATCTCCACGTTTGATCTGCCTTGTCACAAGTCTTGATCCATAGAAGAACAGCCGGTCGCGTCTTGTATGCCGACCTTTGTTGTCTCGGAGTTCTCCATAGTTGAAGTAGTTTTTAATGATGTCAAATTGGTTCGGGATCTGTTCCCGAATCCGGCGCAATATCGGCATAGTGAACGTAAAAAACGAAAAGAAACATATACGAATCATAAGAAACGTAAATTTTTTTGGTAAATACCCCCTAAAAAACGCCCCTACGACAATTTTGCGAACGTTTGCAAAACCGCCATAGGGGCTTGTGATAGTTTTATTATGTGTTACAACTCCTTAAGGAAGCGGGCCATAGCGCTGAGGAAGTCGTTTCTATATTCCTGAATAGGGTCGTTGCAGTACTTGGCGTTGCGGAAGCCGTAGCCGTGGCCGCCGCCAGGGAAGGCGTGCATCTCGCAAGGGACACCGTTCTTCACGAGGGCGTTGAAATAGCGGACCTCGTTCTCCGGCGGAACACCATAGTCGTTGGAACTGAATATGATGAATGTCTTCGGCGTGTCCGCGCTGACCTGCTTGTCCAATGAATATCTTTCCTTGAGGGCCTCGAATTTCTTCTTGCCGGTATCCCAGCTTTCGAAATCCTTACCTTTCCTGTTGTACCAGCCTTTCTCCGTTCCTATGAGGTTGTTGAAACTGCCTTCGTGACCGACTCCAGGCTCGGAGGAGATCACCGGATAGACAAGGATTGAGAAGTCCGGCCTGGTCTCTGCATCGATATACTGCGTGGATGCAGTGGCCGCGAGATGTCCACCGGCTGAGAATCCCATCACACCGATATGCTTCACGCCCCACTCCGGAGCGTAGTGGCGGCAATAACGGAACACGTTCTGCACATCGTTCAGCGGCACGTTCCAGTGGCCGTATGGCAGACGGTACTTGAGCACGGCTGCACTGATGCCCTGACTGTTAAGCCATTCCGCGGCGTATTGTCCCTCGTGCACGTAAGCTGTGAACCAATAGGCTCCGCCTGGGCAGATGATGACCATCTTGCCGTTCGGATTCTTTGCCAGATAAAGTTCGAACCTCGCGCTGTCACCGGTGAATTTCAGATTCATATCCTTGGTCAGTTCCTCCGACTTAGTGCAGCCGTTGGACTCTCCAGGGCCGAGTGTTATGCCCTCGATTCCCTTATCAACATTCTGTCCTTCCGGGTACAGATAGACAACCTTGTCCGGCTTGCGTGTGAACTGCTCTCTGGCGACTTTAGGCAACTCCTTCTTGCCGTTCACGCTTTCAAGCTGCTGGCCGAGCCATCTTTCCAGAGCCGCTGAGAACTCAGGCCTGCACGATCCCAGATTGTCCTTGCAGACCTTTGGGTCAAGGCCGATGCTCAGATCAGTGAATCCCCAGCCGTGACCTCCTTTCGGATAAATATGAAGCTCAGCAGGAACCTTGTTCCTGACGAGAGCCTGATAGAACTTCACTGAGCTGACAACCGGAACTGTCTTGTCGTAGGTGCTCACACCGATGAATGTCGGGGGAGTGGTAGGAGTGACATCCCGGTAAGTGGTGTACATCCTTTTCAGCCCTTCATATTCATTCAAACCATTGTACCATTGGCCGAAAGGTTTGTCCTCCCTGTCGGTCCACGACGCTTCGCCGCCGAGAAGATTGTCAACCGATCCTTTGTGTGTGGCATTCTCGTCCATCAGGATAACAGGGTAGAGGAGTACCGCGAAGTCCGGCCTTGTCGTGGAGTCAACGTACATAGTCTCGGCAGTGCTGGCGAGATGTCCTCCAGCCGAGAATCCCATCACACCGATCTGCTTTATTCCCCAGTCCTCTGAATGATGCCTGCAATAACGGAATGCGTTCTGCACATCCTGAAGCGGAACCTCACGATGCCCGCCAGGAAGGCGATATTTCAATACGGCGCAGGCGATACCTCTGTCATTCAGCCATTTCGCGGCGTATGATCCTTCGTTCCAAGTTGAAAGACCGGAGTACCCGCCACCTGGACAAGCGATGACCATCTGTCCGTTCGGTTTTTCAGGCAAGAATATGTCAATACGCGCGCTGTCCGTCACGTTGGAGATGAATCCCCAGCCGCCGGCCACCTCCGCTCCTTCCAGACCGTTTGAGACAAGCGGCCCTTGGGTCACAGCCACACCGTTCTCGACTATCCCTTGGTCCACTCCCTGTCCCTTCGGATAGAGGTAAACGGTTTTTGTGGGAGCATATTCAATGCCCGGCGTGTTCTTGGCCTTCAATTTTTCCTCGACAGGGGAAGTCCTTGCCAACGGATTGACATTCACCACCGTCCCGTCAAGGACCAGCTGGCTTTTCTTCGCCTTTTTCTGCGCCGAAGCATCCGTCCCTGCGCAGACAACCGCCGCCACCATAGCGGCCAGAAGAAATGTTCTTTTCATATTATCTGTCTTTTGTGTCCTTTTTATGAATATGTCTGCAAACTTACATAAAAAATCTGCGATTTTTACGCCCGTCACATAAGAAGCTGTTTTTTTTAGGTAACATGAAAAAATAAGTTGCCTCAGATTAAGAGAATATTTTCGAGGATAGATCTATTTTCGAAGAAGGAGTGTGCCGGTGGCACATGACTGATGAGAAAAGAGATATAGACCGAAAAGATTCCTTAAGATGATGCAGGTTATTTTTTGAAGGTTACTAGAGGAAATATAACGAAAAGGAGCGGCTTTTTATGGCCGCTCCTTGAAAGATAACTATTTGATTAGTGGTGTTCACTCGGCGTTTTCCCTGAACTCAAGCAAATCTCCAGGCTGACATTCCAATGCCTTGCAGAGCGCGTCGAGTGTGCTGAATCGGACACCCTTGGCCTTTCCGGTCTTCAGAATCGACAGGTTGACCGCCGAAAGCCCGATCTTGTCAGCCAGTTCGGCGGAAGTCATCTTCCGCCGAGCCAGCATCACATCGACATTTACTACTATTGGCATAATGATTATTCTTCAGCGGTTTCTTCCTGAGGCTGCTCCTCCGGCTTGGTCTCCTTGCCTTTAAGATATTCGGGCAGATTCATTCCGGCCATATTGAACAAATCCTGAAGCGGAGGTACTGAGCCCATCAGACCGGAAATGAAATTCGCGGTCGATGTCTTGCCGTTCTTGCCGTCTCCGTTGCCGTCCCATACGGTCACCTTGTCGATCTTTATGCCCTTGACAGCCTCGACCTGAGTCTTGACGAGTTCAGGCAGTTTGTCCGCGATAAGCATAAGCACAGCCTTCTGAGGATCGCCGGCAGCGGCCTTGACCATCTCGTTGAAACCGTCGGCCTGCTTTGAGAGGATCTCAAGGGTACCACGGGCCTGAGCGTCCATCTTTGCGAATATCGCGTCAGCCTCTCCCTTGGCCAGCCTGCGGACCTTCTCGGCCTCGGCCTCAGCCTCGATGATGAGCTTCTCCTTGTCGATCTGGGCAGGAACGACGATGTTGGCCTGCTGGGTAGCCCTCTCCCTCTCGGCACGGGCAAGCTCGGCGTCACGCTCGCTCTGGTAGGCCTCCTGGAGGGCCTTCGCTGCCTGAACCTTCTCGGCTGCGACCGCTATACGTGCGGCCTCGGCCTCCTTCTCGCGGCGCTGGGCGTCAGAGTTTGCGATGTCGATCTTGGAAGTGTTCTCTCCCTGCACGGCGAGGGCGTTTGCCGCGGCAGTCTTGATACGGGTATCTCTCTGGGTCTCAGCGATTCTGATGTCCTTGTCCCTGTCGGCCTCGGCCTTACCGATCTCACCGTAGCGGTTCTGCTCGGCCACGCTCTTCTTGGCGTCGTTGATGGCCTTGGCGGCGGCTTCCTTACCGAGAGCCTCGATGTAGCCGGACTCGTCACGGATGTCGGTCACGTTCACGTTGATGAGCTTGAGGCCGATCTTTCGGAGCTCAGCCTCCACGTTCTGGCTGACGGCAACGAGGAATTTGTCACGGTCAGAGTTGATCTCCTCGATGTCCATCGTGGCGATCACCAGACGAAGCTGTCCGAAAAGGATGTCGGTCGCGATGTTCTGGATGTTGTCGATGGAGAGTCCGAGAAGCCTCTCGGCTGCGTTAGTCATACTGTCCGGCTCGGTGGAGATACCAACCGTGAACCGGCAAGGCACATCCACACGGATGTTCTGCTTGGAAAGCGCGTTGGTAAGGTTGCACTCGATCGAGATCGGCTTGAGGTCAAGGAACGCATAGTCCTGGAACACAGGCCAGACGAACGCCGCACCACCGTGGATGCATCGCGCGGATGAGATTGATCCGCTCTTGTTCTTGCCTGTCTTACCGTAGATGACCATAACCTTGTCGGAAGGGCAGCGGCGGTAGCGCTTGAGAATCGCCGAAAAAGTCACGAATATGACTGCGACGACGATGAGGATCAGTGATAGTTCCATATTCAAAATCTTTAATGGGTTTATAATATTCCTTTAATATATTCGGTCAGGTTAGAAATGGCTTCGGTTGGTTAGATGATGGTCGGAGTCAGCTCCTCAACCAGTAGGGTGTAGTCATTGATGACTTCGGTGACCTTGATGGCCTTGCCGGTCGGGATTGTCTCCCCGTCTGTGACTGCGTCATATTCCCTGACGGCGTTGTTGATGGTGATCTGGACCTTGCCTTCGCCCTTGCGCTCGCCCGGAATCGTGAGGTAAACCTTCCCCTCGCAACCGACAGCGGACTTATGCACATCGATATTCCCCGTCTGCTGCATTTCGCTGAGCCATTTGAATATCCACATAACAACCGTGACCAGAAGTATGCCGACAATTACGGAGACGATGACCAGCAACGCGTTGGACTGAATCTTCTCGTGCATCAGCACCGCCGTCCATCCGAATCCCAGGCAGAAGTTGACCAGGTTGCGGAACGTCAGCAAATTCATCGAAGGATCCGCGTCGAACGATCCGTCCGAAGTGTCGAGATCGAAATCAGCGTCGTGGTCTCCCAGTCCGAGGAATGTCATAACAGTCTGAATGACGAAAATCAGCGATGCCGAGAGCGTGATGACCCAAAGGACCTGCATTGCCGTACTAAGTGATGTCCACCAGGTAATCATATCTATTAGTTTTTAGTTAGGCGGCCGGATTCCTTTCCGCACCGCTTCTTTTGCAAATATATTAATAAATTTATGAAAAACAATAATCTTTTCAAAAAATACATAAATATTTTATGAATATGCCCGCTCGCCGTCACCGCACCTCGCCGCATAAGGGAACCAGCTGCGGAGCGAAAGGGGGAATGCTGGCGGACGGGCCACGGATTTTGTACGAAAATCAATGAATATTGTATGAAATGAAGGTCTCTCTTATTTCGTACATCATTCCCGTTGTTTCATAAAACTGATTTTGGAATGGGCATTATATTCCGGAACTTTGCATCGTTGAAAATATCGGATATGTTATGAAAACAAAAAAGATACATCATTATATGAACAAAACTATTCACGTGTCGGCCATCGTGCTGGCTATTCTCATCCTGACCGTGGGCTGCCAAGGAAAGAAGGGTGGCTTACGGGCTGAGGATGAAGGTTCAAACACAGTCCTTGCTGACAGCACCATTCAAAAGTATTCCGGAAAGGCCACGGTTACCGGAAGTGAATATTTGGACAAGCTCAGTGAAATCTGCCGTTATTCTGTTGATTCGCTCGATGGCGGTGGATGCAGCCTTGATTTAGACATTCTGGAGAGCAGGTTCGCCGATGAGATATTCCTTGATTTGGATGAGGATGTCAGGAAGGATGATTTTGCCCTTTCGGTCAAGGATTGGTTCGACAGGACGGCGTTCCTCTATTACTGCTCTTCGCTTTATGAGCTTCGCGTGCGATATGACCGTAATAACTATTCCTTTGACACCACGGCTGTGGAAACGCCGGGCTCGACAATGTTGACTGGAGAGATGAGACCGTCAATGAGCGTGTTGCAGAAGGTGTTCCCTGACAAACGTGTCAGAGATGCGGCTTCAGCGCTTTTGAATATGCTGTACAAGACCCCTGATTTCAATGATGTGAGCAAGCATTTAGGTGAATTGGTGGATGCTTATAAATCAGCCGCTTTCGCTTCCGGGATGCCAATAGATACGGCCAAGATCGGCAAAGCTTTCGCGAATGAGGATGCTTACTATGACAAGTCGGCGTTTGTTCCTGACATAAAGCGTTTCCGTGACGCAAGGGCCTATTTTGACAGTGCAGCCGTTCAGATCAAAGATCCTGTCGGAGAGATAGAGGCGCGGATGAAAGCCACGATGGATTTCGACACCAAGTGTGTCTATGCGATAGAACTTTCGCACGTACAGCCGGTAGATTGCGTGGACACCCTCGGGGCTCTCATAGAGTCAAAAATATATTCCCGCTACCTCCTTGAGGTCTGGGAGAATTGGCGTGCAGAAGCCCAGTTCGGGTGGTTCGGCTGCTCGAATGATTCCGAAATTCCCAACGCCTATTATTTGAAAATCAGGAATATCTGTGCAAATACGATGATCCGTCATATTCAGAAACATCCGGAAGACAACGATGCGTATCTGCGCCTCTTCCGTTTGCTTTATTGCGAACCGATCCATCGTGGCGGCGGCCTCTTTGGCAACGAAGTAGTTGCTATATTGTGTCATCTCCGTAGCGCGGAATATTAAGTACTTTTACAAAACCCGTTCAGCCACACAATGTGTCTGTGCCCAAAGAAGCCATATCTGGCTGAAAAACTCGAAGCCCAAGGTACAAGTTTTTCACGGTAATATGCCATCCAGATGCTTCTGTCCTGCTTTGGGATGAAAGCATATTGTAATAATGTTTATATTCCTGCTTCCTGATTTTTAGAAGCAGGAAATTCCTCATCTGCTCTTCCGTGACATCATAGATAGGATGGAGTTTAGGGTTGACACGGCTTCAATAATATTGTTGATGGAAGGTGTGAGCCCTTTTGCTACCGAAAGGCTTGATATGTATTGTCCCATTCTCATATTTGTCAACAAGTATGTTAACGAATATGTTAACAAACCTTGAGATTTCCAAATAAACTTAATTACCTGATATGAATAGTGGAATGTCCTAAGTTAAACGAACTAATGATGCTCCTCAACAGGCGTTAATTTGCGTAAATCACGCTTTTAGAGGGACAATAATCTATTCACGAGCGTATTTCTGTCATATTCCCGCTTTTAGGGAACGTGGGTTAAAATTGGTGAACATACCTGTTCAGCTATCTGCCTTTCTTCATTCTTTTGTGTGTCGTAATCAAATCTGGTCTGAAGGTTCACCCACTCTATTGATGGTATGCCAAGAATTACTTCTAACTTGTCGGCCACTGGCTTAGTGATTGACCTCTTCCCCTTGATAATTTCGCTAAGATGTGACGCATTGTTCACAAATTGCCTTCTACGAATTCGGGAAAAAGGAGTATCCTGTCAGCGGAATGTGTGTTGAACAGCAGGTGCTCGAAATCACGCTTTTTCACATTCAGGTCAATTGTGGCTAACTTGTCCGTGATGGCTTTTTTCAAATCATCAGTGTTTGATATTCCGGCTCTTTCCTTCAGAAACTCATACGAAGGCTTGGTCTGTTGCATCAAAAACATACAATCATAGAAGTCACGGCCTTTTGCCCTTGCGAGCAAGGCTGAGAACTTCATACCGAGCAATACGGAATCCGGTGGAACCGGTAGTGAGAAGAAAAATCCACATCGCTGTACATGCCGCATCTCAATAGGGTATGCGACACCTTGGTTCTGCGCCTCAATCTTCAATAGGAAACGCTCCTCTCTATGACCTGTCAATCCAAGTTCAAAGAGAAATTCAGGAAAGAATATGTTCCTTCTGAAAGCGGTCAACTTGGAATTTGCCTTGTCACGAGTCTCAACATTCAGACCACTATACCTCAAGAATTTGATCACGCCGTCAGTCATTTCAACAAATTTCTGCTCCGTGAGGTCCTTGCAGTCGAAGTCGAGATCTTCCGAGAACCTGTCTATTCCTTTGATGAGGCGTAGGTTTGTGCCACCAATGAATGCCAGTTTGCTGATGTATGGCGTTGTGGCAAGATGGTCAAGCACCATCAGTTGAATATATTCCTTGAGAATATGCTTCTGAAAGGCGGCGTTTGATGCTATCTGAGACGGAAAATAACTGTTAATGTAATTCAAGTCAATCATAAATCGTATATTCTTAATAGTTTCTTGATTCTGCTGTCCAGTGCCTTGCTGCTGATTCTATATTGATATTCTTTGAGTCTTTCAATATCCAATTCTTCAGTCATATATGCTTCATCCAGGCGGAGCTGTTCCAACTCAGTGTTGTTGTCGTAAAACGGATAGAGATAGAGCAGATCCAGCAAAGCTTTTTCGGGTTGCGCCAACAGCCAGGTCAGTTTCGGGGCATTAATCAAGGCCGTGTTGATTGGAAGCTCCACAGGCTTATAGCCGAAGAATAGTTCAGGCTTGACATTTTGATAGGAATATTGCCCGAACTTGTTTTCAAATCGTGCCGTTTTCAATGTCGATATTGACGTGATGCTCGTGACAGCCTCAGGAATCATCCCGTATATGCTCAACGCCGTGTGAAGACTGATATATGATGGACGATAGACGCGGCAGGCCACATAGCGTGAGAAATCAGGACGCTGCAACAACTCTGGAAATGCGTACCATCCCTGCCGTAATTTTATCAACATCCCCTTCCGTGCCCATCTGGTCAGATTATTCCTGTCGAATGAAGGGAAAAACGCCCTTGCCTGATGAACGGAAAAACATCCTTCAGGCAACAACTTTTCCCTAAACTCTAAATAACTCACCACGGCAATATGTTTCTAAAACAATGCAAATATAATGCTTTTTGGAAATAAAATGTCATCCGCTTTATGATTTCGGCAAGAAAAATGATATACGGTGACCACTTAAAGAATCAATTGCGCTGAAATGTTATTATCTTAGCGTGGAAGTTTTGAGGATGGCGGAAAGTGGCGGAAAAGAACTATTGAATATGACTGAAACTGATGACGAATATGCAATATCCATTAATATCTGAATATGTCCGTGCGATGCAGGACTCGGCGGGCAACCTTGACAAGTTGGCGTATCTGGTGCCGGTGCTGGATGACCACGGTGAGCCGATGCGGAGCAGCGGGGCGTTCGCGGTGGTGTTCAAGATGAAGGATGAGAGCACCGGGAAGGAATATGCGCTCAAGTGCTTTACTGAGGATCAAGAGGGTAGGGCGGAAGCCTATCGCCAGATCGCTGACGAGCTGGAGTCGGTGGATTCCACCTATGTCACATCTGTAAAGTATTTGGAAAAGGAGCTTTTTGTGGATAGTAACTGCGATGACGATGAGTTTCCTGTCCTTCTGATGGACTGGATAGAGGGCGAGACAATGGATCGTTACATTGCTGAGAACCTTTACGACAACTATGCGATGTCGATGCTGTGCTACCGTTTCTGCAAGATGGCTGCCTGGCTTCGTTCTCAGCCATTCGCTCACGGCGACATCAAGCCGGACAACATAATGGTCCGTCCCGACGGCACGCTGACTCTGATAGACTATGACGGAATGTTTGTCCCCTCAATGAAAGGCCAGACCTCCCCGACAATCGGCACGAAGGATTTCAGCCACCCGCTAAGGACAAAGGATGATTTTGACGAAACGATAGACGATTTTGCCTTGGCCACCATAGCCCTCTCCCTGAAAGCGATCTCCCTGTTCCCATCTCTGTTTGATGAATATGGATCCTCCGACCGCCTGCTTTTCTCCGCCGATGATTACCGTGACCTGAGCCAGAGCAAGCTTCTGACAGCCCTGCACCCCCTGATGACCGACTTCGAGCTGAACACCCTCCTGTCCCTCTTCCTCCTCGCCCACGCCACGAAGACCCTCTCGATGGTCTCGTTCCGGCTCTTCTCCGTTTCTGAACCGGAATATGTTCCGGTAGTAGATATTTCCACTGAAGTAACAGAAGAAGATTTAGTCGAAGCCATTGAGGATGAATATGGAGTCAAGTACAGTAAAGACAGAAAACGACTTCTAAAAGCTCCCCAAAATATTAAAGGCGAATATTGTATTCGAAAAGGTACAATATGCATCTGTGATGATGCTTTTTCTTACTGTTCATATCTGACAAGAGTTATAATTCCTGACAATGTTACAAAAATCGGTGATGATGCTTTTTACTATTGTATTTAGAGCCTTATAACTAGCCATAACTTACTACGATCAACTAACCATAAAGCCTTGATTTTCAATACTCTTTGATTTTTAACACTTTCTGAGTGCTTTTTGGCAGTTCCCGATTTTCCACATATTTTTGCAGCGTATTTCTACCGTGGAATTTGCGGAGCTTTTATTTTGTCATATCGTGAACGTAGTTGACAAGGGTTTACGAGTGGTTACGATGAAGGACAGATTTGAAGCTGATTGGCAGTATTATATCGTGGACAGGGTTGACAAAGGTTGTCAATGGTTCACTTCTCTAAGCATTTGGATTGCTGGTAAATAATTCTGTGCAACAGCCTTCTTTAGCCAGAAAAATCCTTTCTTTTTCTGTGGGGTCTCAAAAGCAGATATATACAAATCTGCTAATAACATTTGAGCTTCTGCATTACCTTGCTTGGCTACGTAAAGTAGTAAGGATTCTGCCTCACATAGTAATCTGTGTATCCTAATCGAACAAAAAGGAGGATATTCATCCTCTAGCCCAGGCATTTCAGGAGGATAGTTATTAATCGCTTCTCGTATAATATCCTTAGCCCTCATCAATTGCTTTTGCTCTTCTGATAATTGTTGCGTAAAAGCATCATCTACACAAACGAGAATCGTCTTAAAACAATCAAGTGCTTTGAATAAAAAGTCGTTATCCGCAATTAAAATTGTATCAATACCGAATGTCTTTAAGCCATTGGTAACTCCTGCATAATTGAATAGCGTACATCTATCCTTTTCTTTCGATAGGGAACCATGCATATAGAGATTACGTAGTAACCTATAAAAAGAGTTGGCATACTCTACATTTTCTTCTATACAAGTTATCTCTTTTCCGTACTTTGTCTTATATGCTTTAAGAATTGAATCAAGTATTTGTGATGGCAGGGTGGCATTATTTGCTATTTTATAATTATTACTGTCCGCTAAAACTTTTTGACAGTACAAAAAATTAGGCTGAATCTCCGA
>ERZ827088.93-NODE-93-length-120083-cov-38.700720_pt1 | contig 120083 bp, 178 predicted proteins | sample MGYA00519922_ERZ827088 | MGnify/ENA primary metagenome ERZ827088 (study PRJEB31778, sample SAMEA3449254) | human gut metagenome | biome: human gut; feature: human-associated habitat; material: faeces | place: United Kingdom | collected 2010/2012 ... | reverse complement strand
TAAGACCAGATTTGGCTGAGAAATGGGATAATAGTGACGAATATATAGCCTTAGAATATATAGAAGAGGAGGATTAAAATCATGACAGAAAGACAACAATCTGCATTAGACAGATTAAAAAGAGGAATAAATGATATATGGTTTGCCACATTATATAGTCAGGAAGAAATGGACGAAGATATTAGCATTGTATTAGATTTAGTATCTGAAATGCAAACAGAAATAAGCAAAAAAAACTATGAGATAAAAAGAATAAAGAAAGACAATTATGAATTGGATAGAGATGCTCAAAAGTATTTTGATGCTTATATGGATGGTGTTAGTGAGATTTATGGAAAAAATATGGAAATTGATATATTAGTAGAAAAGCTATATTGTTATTTAAAATTTATGAAATATCATAATTTAACACTGGACAAAGAATGTAAAATATATAATGATAAAGATAAAGAAAGCATGAAATATTTAAAGAAAAAAGTTGAGAAGAAAGTGGAGATGGATAGAAATGATGGATTATATGAATAGAAATGGTGAAGAATATGTAGTATTAAACATAGAAACATATGACAGGTTAAAAGGAAAAAGTGAAATTTTAAATAAGATTGAAAAAAATATAGAAAGTACGAGTTATGATGAAGATGGAACTGTATTGTCAGGATTATGGTTTGCTACTACTGCTAAAGTAGAAAAAAAGTTAGAAGTAGATTTAGAAGAAATTTTAAATATATTAGGATATGATATAGAAGGGTTTGATAGTATTATTGTTAAAAATCCATCTAATAAATCATAATACATTTGTAAGGAGGAGCTATGGAGGTATTAATATTTTTATTAGAAATATTTGATAAAATAACATGTTTGGCAGCATTATGTTTTGGGATATTTATTATTCCCTATTCTTTGTATAATGCAATTATGTATATTATTATAAAAATAAAATATTGGAGGAATTCATATGAGAATAGAAGAGGTAATCTTAAAAATTAGAAATGGTGAAATAAAAAAAGGAGATGTTTTATTTTTTGATACAAATAAATCCAGAAAAAATGAAATAGAATATGACGGAGAACATTTTATTGCAAAGTGGACTGTTAATAAATTAGACTTTTTAGAAATTTATAGTTTAGAAGAAGTAATGAATATGGACTTCAAATTATATGAGACAGTAACTATAGGAAACTTAGAATTGAGAGGTACTGATTTTACAAGGCATGAGAACAGCCCATTTATGAATGCGGCTGATACTTTAGAGATTGTTATAAAAGAAGAGATGTATTGTAGAACAATTGGATATTGGATGATGACTGAAATGGGATATGATTTTAGATTTGTTGGTGATAGATTTTTGACAGAGGATATAGATATTTATGATTTATATGATTTAATAGAAGAAGGTCAAAAAATAACACAACAAATGTTTAAGGAGAAAAATAATGGATAGGTATTGTAAAGAATGTGTATATTTTCCTTGTATGAGAGAAGAATGTGATATATTTAAAGGACATTGTAATTATGGGAAATCAATTATTACATTTGTTATAGAAGAACTTGCAAAGGAGAATGGGTATAATGAATAGACCATCTTATATGAAAATTGGATATTGTAAAGGATATTGCAAAGAAACTAAGGAATGGATATATGGCTGGCATTGGACAGATACACCATATGTTTGTTTTTATAATGGAGAGAAAATCAGGCATTTTATAAGAGTTCAAGTTAATCATGATTGGAATTTGACTGAACAAAGAGATTATGAGGTTGAGCCTGAAAGTATAGGTTATTATATTGGAAGAAATGATAGTAATAACATTCCAATGTTTTTAGGTGATAAGGTACATTTTACTAAGAATAAAAAAGACTATGAAGGTAAAATAGGGTACAGTGTAGAAACTGCGGCTTATTGTATATTAGGAAATCCTTATGGGATAATAGTAGATTTTAGTAAGTTATCTAATATAGAAATAAAAGATATTTAATAAAATAAATATCTTTTAAGATATAATGCTAGGAAGCATTGAGTTTACTAGCATTAAAAAATGAACTCGAAGATAATATGGAATTAAATGTAGTTAAGCTTTGAGTTCAATAAAATAAATATATGGAGATGATAATAAATGATTATTTTATTTGATATGAACAAAGAAATGTGTGATGCCTGGAACAAAGAATTTAAAGACTGTAATGATGTAAAGGTATTAAATATAAAACTTGATGAATTACAACCTGTAGATTATTTAGTAACAGCAGGTAATAGTTATGGAATAATGAATGGTGGTATAGATTTAGCAGTAAGAAATTTGTTTGGAACAAGATTACAAGATAGGGTACAATGGGGTATTATAAGAAAATATAAAAAATTATATTTACCTGTAGGAGATAATATAGTAGTTTATGGAAATAATAAATATAAAAATGTTATTTATGCACCTACTATGGAATTCCCAAAATTTATTTCTAAAGATTGTATATCTAAAATATTTTTAAATTGTTTATTAACAGCTAAAAATGGAAACATAGCATGTTGTGGTTTGGGAGCATTAACTGGAGGGCTTACTGTTACTACAGTAGCACAGGAAATGAAATTAGCATATAATAAATTTAAAAAAATAAATTAAAATCGAAAGGATGATATATAATGGATAGTTATGTAACTATAGAAAAAGAAGAAATATATGATATCTTATGTGGTTGTGGATTGATGACTATTTATACTAAAGAATATGGTTCATTAGAAATGACTGATGAAGATAGTATTATGGAGGATTTTATTCCAGCAGTAGTAGACTATATCAATGACAAATTAGATAATACGAGATTATTTTTAGAATAAGTATTGACATTGAATATAAAATATGGTATAATAAATCAAAGAAGGAGGATAAAATATATGGATTTTGTAAAATTAATAATATATCTTAATGACGGAGTAGTTCAAGTAAATATAAGTGAAGAAATGTCAAGAAATCTTTCTACCGCAGTTAAAGATAAATCAGAAGATAAATTACGAGAATATTTTCATAATTTAGAGGATACACTTTCAGGTAAAAAGATTGATATAGAACTAGATGATTTAAAAGGATTTGAATTTAAGTTAGGCAAGTAATACTATAATACTCCTTAATTAGGATATTATAGTGGGGTGATAATGTGTGTGATGACAAAATTTCTAATGCTTGCTACAATTGTCCGTTTTTTATACAAAGTTGTTCATTTTGTCAATTAAATGATGAATATATAGATGATTGTATAGATGTAGTTAAGGAGTTGTATAATAATTATGAAGTTGAAAATTATAGAATTTATGAAAAATCATAAGAACTGGGAAGAATTACTAACTAAAAAACCATATTGTTTAAAAGTTAATAGGCATAATGGATATATTTTATTGAAATATGACCAAATACATTCTGATTTTTCTTTAGATATTGTTAAAGAAGCTAGGGGAATTATAATAAAAGAAGAATGTTACAAGGTAGTATGTTTTCCTTTTATTAAATTTTTTAACATAGATGAAACTTATGCAGACAAAATAGACTGGAATACAGCAAAAGTACAGGAAAAAATAGATGGCTCATTAATTAAATTATGGTGTGACGAAAAAAATGGAATAAAAACATGGAATGTATCTACAAATGGATGTATAGATGCTTTTGCTTGTGATTTAGGTACTGATATATGTCCTTATAAAACTTTTGGAGAATTATTTATGTCCGTTTTTAATTTTAGAACTTTTCAAAAAATGAACCCAAACTATACTTATATGTTTGAATTAGTATCTCCTTATACAAAAATTGTAGTAGATTATCCCAGAACAAAAATATATCATTTAGGAACTAGGGATAATATTAGTGGAAAAGAGCTAGAAGAAGATATAGGTGTCACAAAGCCAAAACTATATCCATTAAAGACTGAGGAAGAAATTAGAGAAACAGCAAATAAGTTACCTTTCAATGAAGAAGGTTATGTTGTAGTAGATAAAAATTATCATAGAGTAAAAGTTAAATCTCCAGCTTATGTTAATGCACATAGGTTAATTAATAATAATGTCATAAATACAGTAAAGGTACTTGATTTGATTATACAAAATGAGCAAGAAGAATTTTTATCTTATTTTCCTGAATATAAAAATGTATTTAAAAACATAGAAAGAAGATATTTGAATTTTAGAAAAAGATTAAAGACAATAGAGGAACGCATACTAAAATTGAAAAAGAAAGCTAAAGATAGAAAAGATTTTGCTATTAAGTTAATAAAAAGAATGCCAGATTATAAAGAAATGGGTTTTATGCTTTATGATGATAAAATAAAAAATTATGAAGAATATTTGAATAATTTAACTACTAAAAAAATTATAGAAGGGATAGAAAGATATGAAAACATATGAAAAGCTTTATGCTGTAAGAGAAAAGAAAACAAAAAAATTAATTAGTAAAAGACATTCTAATCCATTTTTTACTTACAAAAGAAATGCTGAAAGTCAAATAGAAGAAATGGAGAGCCCATATTGGGGATATAAAGAAGGAGAATTAGAAATTGTTACTTTTAGATTAGAGGAGATAGAATATGAATAAGTTTTATATGCTAGTAGGTTTACCTGGTTCTGGTAAATCAACTATTAGTAATGAATTGAATGGAGAGGTTTTTTCTTCTGATGCTTTAAGGAAAGAATTATGGGGTGATGAAAATACTCAAGGCGATAATACTTTATTGTTTAATGAACTTCATAAACGTATAGAAAAAGGATTAAAAGAGGGGAAAAATTGTATATACGATGCAACTAATATTAATGCTAAAAAAAGAATACAATTTTTAAATAAAATAAAAAATATAAAATGTGAAAAAATTTGTATATTAGTAGCAACAGATTTTAATGTATGTTTACAAAGAAATAATTTAAGGGAAAGAAAAGTTCCATATGAAGTAATTAAGCGAATGTATTTTAATATTGATATTCCTCAATATAGAGAAGGATGGGATAAGATTATTATAAAAAGGACACAAGATGAGATGAACGATTATGATATATTTAAATTTGTAGATTATTTAGAAACAATTAATCATGATAATCCTCATCATTTACTAACAATAGGAGGACATATTCAGGCAGTTGTAAAATATATAATGGATAATTATCAATTTAAATTTGCAGGGGATATAGAAAGATTAGAATGTTTATTAAGAGCAGCTTTATATCATGACATTGGCAAAAAGATTACTAAAACATTTATTAATAGTAAAGGAGAAAAAACAGAAGTAGCTCATTATTATAATCATGAGAAAGTATCTGCTTATATGTATATAATGTATGAACATACAGAAGAATTAAAAGATGTAGATAAAATTCTTTATATAGCTGATTTAATTGGATTTCATATGAAAATGCATTGTTATAATGGTGATAAAGAAAAAGCACATGAAAGAATAAGAAAGTTGGTAGGACAGAGAGAATTTGAAGATTTATGTATTTTAAATGAAGCTGATATTATTTGTGGGTAGGAGGATAAAATGAAAGTTTTAATTATTATATTAGGTGTAATATTAGGGTTAGTATTAGGTTTTGGACTTTTAGGGTTAATATGCTGGGGAACAGTGAATGGAATATTATTTTTATTAGGAATGGCAACTACTTTCACATATTTTCAAGGAGTTATCTTAGGTATAGTAATTTGGGGACTGAAAATACTAATTAAAGGATTATTTAGTATTAGAGTAAAATTAGATAAAAGATAATTAATCAGTTAATATGTAAATTATAGAAAGGAAGAGATATATGCCAAAAGTTGTTTTAATATCTGGGAAAGCACAATCAGGTAAAGATACATTTGCCAGATTATTTAAAGAATATGCAGAACCTTATGAAGAATTAGAAAATAAAAGAGTATTAATCTTAAAGTATGGAGATATCTTGAAGTTTATATGTAAACAGTTTTTTTATTGGAATGGTGAAAAAGACTTAGAAGGTAGAACTCTCTTACAAAGAGTTGGTACAGATATATTTAGGAAAAATAATCCTGATACTTGGGTGAATTGTGTAATAGAAATAGTAAAAGGATTAGGAAATTTATATGATTATATACTTATACCAGATACAAGATTTCCAAATGAAATTTCAAAATGGATGGGTTGTGGAATAGATTATGTGACAGTTAGAATAGACAGAGTAAATGCAGACAATACTCCATTTGATAATAAATTGTCTTTAGAACAAAAATCACATATTAGTGAAACAGCGTTGGATAGATATGTATTTGATTATCATGTTACCAACAGAAAGCTTATAGATTTAAGTAGAGAAGTAGTGGGTATATATAATGAGTTGGAGGGATTTTAATGAAAAAAATAAGATTAATAGACTTTTTAGAATTTTTTAGTTTTAGATATTTTGATAGTGATAATAATGAGAGTACAAAAATAGTTCGTATTTATTATCCTGAAGATAGAGATACTTATAATAAGGATAGATATTTTGAATTTGGGATATATGATTATTCTTATGATACCAGAAAAAGAATTATAGATACTATTAATTCGTCTATTTTAGAGTGTTATGTATATGAAATAGATGTAAATTGTGATGGATGTTTAAATATATATGTAAGTAAAGAAGAGTGGATAGATGATATTAATTTAGATTTTTATGATTATCCTTTAAATAATAATAATAATAATAATAATAATAATAAAGATACAGCTATAAAAAAGATATATGTATGTTCTCCTTTAAGAGGAGATATAGAAACCAATATTGAAAAAGCAAAAGAATATTGTAGATTTATTGCTTTAAAACTTGATGCAATTCCAGTTTGTCCACATATCTATTTCACTAGATTTTTAGATGATAATAATGAAATTGAACGAGAAGTTGGGATGAGCTTCGGTTTAAGGTTATTGAGTGAATGTGATAATGTGTATGTGTTTGATAGTAATGGTATAAGTGAAGGAATGAAAAAGGAAATAGAATTAGCAAGTAAATTAAATATACCAGTGGCATATGAAAGTAGTGAGGTGTTTAAATTTGTCAAATAAATATAGTTATGAAAAAGCATGGAACTATTTGGTTACAATGCTAAATGGTGTAAGCCAAATAAGTGATACCGTCAAAATAGATAAGATGCAAGAAATTATGTTTAATCTTGAAAGAAGGATTGATGGTGATGACACAGAGTGACATTTATGTTAAAATAAGGGAATTAGAAAATAAAATAAATGAAACAAATAACCATATCATTGTACATTCCCTTATAAAAAAAGAGAACAATTATTGGTATTTATTGGGTCAATTAGATGTTTATAAATTTCTAATTGAATAAGGAGGTATTATAAATGAAAAATAGTACTGGAAGAAGATTACTAGAACAAAGATATGGTAAAGGGTGCTTTATGGAGAGAGCTGGCATTAGAATAATTACTGAAGAAGAAGAACAAAAGCTTAAAAAGAAAATAAAAGGTTATAAAAAGCTAAATAGACAAATAACTTATCACCATATAAAGGAAAAACATTTAGGTGGAGAAGTATCTTTACAAAATGGGGCTAATATTGCTGCTTATAATCATGAATGGCTTCATAGACAACCACCAGAGGTTATAGAAGAAATAAACAATAAATTGCAAGAATTTAAATTATCTATAGATATTGCATCTTTAAAGGTAGGAGATAAAGATATAGAATTAGATAAAATTGGTTCTATGGATTTAGAATTAGATACAGATGATGTAATTACTATTCCAGTATATAATAATACTCAAGAAGATGAAATTCGTAGGAAGAACAAATTTAATAGAGCAAAGGTTAAAGAAGAGACGAAGCATCTTATTGAAGAAGAATTATATAGATAATGGAGGAATTAAATAGTGCAAAAACTTCAGCAATTTTATGTATTAAAATTTAATTCTAGTAGACTATATAAAGATAATTATAACATAAATATCACAATGAAGACTGCTAGAAAGAATGGAGAGTTAATTTCATTAGGAGATAATCAAGTATTAAGGTCTATAAGAAAGATAAAAGGTAAAGATATTGATTTTGATTTTATTAATAGCCTGTTTAGGGAAAGGAGAAAATTAACTAGAAGAAGAAACTGTATAGAAAATAAGCAAAGAATATTACAAATTGATAAGGATATAGATAACTTATTATTTATTCCTGAATACATATCAGTGGTAATAGAAAAACATTCTCATTATAAACATTTAATAAAACATAAATTGGTAGTAAATGGTAAAAAATATGTTAGATTATTATGTGGTGCAGGAAATGCCAGAAGAAACACAGTGTTTTTTGTACAAGAAGATATTTATGATGAATTAGATAAAATTTTATGTAATGGTCATAATAAAATTAAGATTACAGAAAATAAATATAATGCCTATTATGCATTATCAAATAGTGCAACTTATAATGTTAGTGAACCAAGAGTATGTGTAGTACCAGATAAAGAAATAACAATGACAAAAACAGTAGATTGGGTAATCGAAAAAGAACCAGATGATATTATAGAAGAGAAAGATAAAGAATTAACATTTAATTTATGGGATGGTATGGGAATATGTTCTCCAGAATTAGCAGAGCAATGGTCTAAAGATTTAGAATTAGATTATATTCCTTGTTCTTTTTGTATAAGGAATTATTTTGTTAAAGGAATGGTATGTGTGTTTGATTTTCATAAATTTTCGAGAGAAGTAGCACATACTAATATAATAAAGGATTTATATGGTAATGAGGTAAATACAGATGAAATAGATATGATTATTACAGAAAGTCAATTTAAGCTTTGGAAAGGATATGACAGCTGGGAACATTATCTTAAATGTTGTGAAGAGAATGATGGTAGATGGGGAGTAACAAAATTTAGCCCTAAACAAGATAAAACATCTGTATTTACAAATTATCAATTTTTACAAGTATTAAATTTAGACACATCTGATAAGATAGAGGAATTATGTACTCCTACTGTTGAGTGGTTAGATAAAATAATAAGTCAGGATAGTAATTATACTTTATTATATTTGCTTGGAAGTTTATGTGATAAACCATTGGGCGAAATGGAATTAGATGATTTTATGGATGTGTTTAATTCATTAGAACCAATAGTTAAAGCTTTAATTCTAAATAGAGATATGTTAGGAGACACCTATATTAAAACTAAATTAGCTAGATATTTAAATACTAAAATTAATGAAAGCTATATAGGCAAGCTATTAGTTAATGGTAATTTTCAAACAATGCTATCTGACCCATATGGTTTATGTGAGCATATATATGGAATGGAAGTTAAAGGGTTATTAAATGAATTTGAACATTATAGTAGATATTGGAATGATAGAAAAATAGACAAAGTAGTTGCTATGAGAGCACCTCTGACTTGGAGAAGTGAGGCTAATATATTAAATTTACAAAACAATGATAAGGTAAATGAATGGTATAAATATTTATATAGTGGTATTATATATAATGTATGGGGAATAGACTGTATGCTTCATGCTGATAGTGATTTTGATGGAGATTTAGTATTTACAACAGATAATAGTACAATGATAAATAATGTAATCTCTGGTAATCCTATTACCTATGCAAAGAAACCCACTGAGAAAAAGTATATCAATAAAAACGATTTATATAAAGCTGACTTGTTGTCATTTGATAGTAAAATAGGATATATTACTAACTGTAGTACTACATTATATGCTATGTTACCATTATACAAAGAGAACACTCCTGAATATAATACTATCATGCATAGATTAAAAGAATGCAGAGTAGCACAAGGTAATGAAATTGATAAAGCAAAAGGTTTAATTGTTAAATCTTTTCCTAAGCATTGGACAGATTGGACAAATCCAGATAACCCTAATGAAATGTTTACCGCAGAAGATATAAGATTTAATAATAGTTTATTAATTGATAAAAGACCATATTTTATGAAATATTTATATCCTAAATATAAATCTCAATATAATGAACACAAAAACAAGTATGACTATTTGTGTTATAGAGAGTTTGGTATACATATTGATGAACTGTTAAAATTAAATAATAAAACAGAAGAACAAGAATGTTTAGTAAATAATTACAATAAATTTAACCAATTTTTGGAAACTAATTGTCCCATGAATAACATATGTAGATATATGGAGAAAAGAGTTAAAGAAATTAAAATAAATGCTAAAAAACCATCTCCTGATTATATATTTAATATTATATTTAATAAAAATATAGAAATTACTGAAAATCAGATAAAGGAAATGGAAAAAGTTTATAAATCTTATAGAAAAAGCAAATCTCAATCTAATAATATATCTAATGATAATGTTGATTTTGATGGTGAAAATATCAATATTATATCTAAAGAGAATTTATCAAGTTTAAATTTTGATTATATAAGTGATGATATACAAAGATTAGCAAATCTAGCAGTGTATGTAAATTATTATCTTTATCCAAAATCTCCTAAGAATTTTTGTTGGGATTTATTTGGAGAAGGAATAGTATTAAATATTTATGATAATTCTAACAAACACTTTACTATACCTTTACTGAGTAATGATGGAGATATTGAATATATGGGAAAGAAGTACAAAAATAAAGAGGTGAATATAGAGTGCCAATAATTTTTGATGAAAAAAAGCATGCTCAAGAAGTAATTAAAAATGGAACTCAAACCATAAGAAATAAAAATTTTGAATTACAACTAGTTGCAAATTATCTTAGAGAAGAAGGATATTCGGATGCTTATATAGAAGAGGAACTTCATAGAATTTCAAAGAAGTGTTTTCGAGATTATAATAGAATACAGATGTATAAATCTATAGACCAAAAAGTAAAAAAAAGTAAAAAGGGAATATTAAAAATAGCACTCCCTGTTAAAATTTATAAAGAAGAAATGGATGTTATTTTATCAGAGGAAAATATTAAGTGCCAGAAATTAATGTTTGTATATTTAGTACTAGCTAAGTATTATATGAGTAATGTTAAAAGTGAAAAATATTATGTAGGGTGTAAAGATAATGATATTTTTAAATTATGTAATATGTATACTAGAAAACAAGAAAAACTAGATTTAATGCACTATCTAACAAAAAAGGGATATATAACTCCCACATTAAGTATGAGTTCAGTTGTAAATTATGTAAAAGAAAGTGGAGATGTTGTCTTGGAAATAATTCCTGATTATGATATGATATATTATTTTGAAAAGGAATACTTAGATGGTATTTTTATAAATTGTGAAGTTTGTGGAAGGTTGGTAAAAAAAACTAATAATAGAGTAAAGTATTGTAAAGAATGTGCGAAAAAAATAAATAAAACAAATGCTTTATCTGCTACAAATATTAAAATTTGATTTAGAAACCTTCTACACCTATTGGGAGAGAAGGGGTTTCAGCCCCTTGCTCATTACCATATTATGGATAGAGATATAGCGGAGTAGAGCAGTGGTAGCTCGTCTGGTTCATATTTAATGTTACAAAGTGGAATTATTAACTAGGAGAGTGGTCATATATTATCTTTATTTAATAAGTGTCAGATAAAGGGAATGAAGTGTGAGTTAGAGTGTATTGTAAAATTTATAGAAAATGGTTTTATAGTATCTATACCATATGGAAATACAAGTAGATATGATTTATTGATAGATGCTGGAAATAATAAATATTTTAGAATACAATGTAAAAATGCACATCAAAAAGAAAATGGAAGTTATGTTATTCAGACAGCAAATAAACAATATACTTCAACATCAAGAAATATAAAACATTATACAGAAGAACAAATAGATTTTATATGTTCTATTGTTGAAAATCAATTAGTTGTTATACCTGTAAAATTAATAAAAGGATGTAAATCAAAAATTTTTCGTAGTAAAGAATTTCCACCATTAAATAACAGTTGTATATCAACTTGTAATTGGATAGAAGATTATACTATAGAAAACCAAATATTACCACTTTTGTAAAGAAGAGTAAGAACCAGAAGGTCAATGGTTCAAATCCATTCTCCGCTACCATAATATCTGGGATTAGTGTTTAATGGTTAGCACAGGGCTTTTGGGAAGCTCTAGTGACTGTTCAAGTCGGTCATCCCAGACCAAGATAAAGGTAATTTTTCTTCGGAAGATTAAAGGATGAAAACCCCTTATGCTCCCTTAGTTTAACTGGCAAAACAATAGTCTTGTAAACTATCGTAGTAAGTTCAAGTCTTACAGGGAGCTCCATATAGTAGTCACCAGGAAACTTTAGAAGCCCTGGTGCAATAACTATTTTATTATAGAAAGGAAGATTATATGAATTCAAAATATTTAAGAAAAGAAAATGAAGATAGCTTAGATTATGCAATGAGATTGATTGATATAAAAAAAGAAGAAAAACCAGACGACTTAGATTGGGCTGATATTACTGAATTATTAGGATTGGATTTAAATAAGGATAGTTTAAGGAAATCACAAGATACTATATTTGGTGGAATTTCTGTATATAAACAAATGAAGGCTAGAGGATTAAATAGTGAGCCAATAGAATATCAAAAAGAAATTGAGGTTCAGTTACAAGAATTAAAAAAAGAAAGAATTAAATTGTCAGATGAAAGAGCTGCACTAAATAGAAAATTAAGAACTCAAGCAAGGAAAGAGGATTTATATAGTTTGGCTATAGAATGTGCTAATATTATGAAAGATAATGCAATAGAACTTCATAAGGATTACATAATAAAAGAGCCTGAAGAAAAAAGTGCAATATTAACTTTAAGTGATTTTCATTTTGGTTTAAATATAAATGAGTTCAATAATGTATATAATCCAGAAATATTTGAAGAAAGACTTAATAAATTGTTAGGGAAAGTAATTGAATATATTTGTAAAAATCAAGTAAAAACTATATATGTGTTGGGACTTGGTGATTATTTAAGTGGAATTATACATACTACTGTAAGAATAGAAAATAGAGAAAATATTGTACAACAAGTTGTCAAAGTATCAGAATACCTATATCAATTTATAAGTATATTATCAAATTATGCAGAAGTATTTTATTATGATATTAATGATAATCATGGTAGAGTATTTCCTAATAAAGATGAAAATGAAAATGATGATAATTTTGCATTATTTATTAGATGGTATTTAGAAGCTAAGTTTGCCAATGTTGAATATGTTCACATTATGCAAAATACATTTAGTAATGAAATTGGTGTTGTAGAAATATATGGAAGAAATTATGGATTTACACATGGACATAGAGATAAAATAGGTGAAGTTGTTCAGAATTTAAGTTTAATGACTAAAAAAATTTATGATGGAATATTTATGGCACATTGCCATCATTTTGAGGCAAATGAAGTCCATGGTACTTATGTATATATGAATGGAACTTTGTCTGGAACAGATACCTATGCAAATAACATAAGAAAGACAAGTAATCCTTCTCAAAATTTATTTATATTATCACCAGAAGAAGGAATAGAATGTCAATATTTGATTAGGTTATAAACTTAGGAGTTGGTTTTAGTGAACTGTAATATAAAGAAGATAGCTCAAAAATTTATGGCTGTCGCTTTATGTATAATAATATTATTATGTAATAGTATGTGGATGTTTAAGTTAAATACTTCTACAACACAAATTTCTTGTATGAACGATATAGAGATAGAACAGATTGATGTTGCTTATATACCAAATAATATCAACGAAAGGCACATAGAAGTAACTTCAAGAAGTGGTTCAAGAAGAGAAAAAATAGAGAAAGTAGAGTATAAAATATATGAATTTAATATAAATAACGAAACAAAGTTATATTTTGAAGATATAGATAAGGCAGAATTTCAAAAAGATTATTTATTAAGGAATACAGAAGGAGTACTTGTAGAAATTAATGAAGTAATACAAGATAATAAAGATAACTTATCAGATGAATTTAAAATAAATAATACTATTGAAAATTACATTTTAAAATATAAAAAGAAATTAGAATGTTTTCCTACAATTTCTCATACAGTGACATCTACTTATGGTAAAAGAGCATCTCGTGGTGACTTTCATACAGGGATAGATTTAGCTGGAAGATATGGTGATAATATTTATGCATTTAAATCTGGGACGATTGAAAAGGTTCAATATTCAAATGTGAGTTATGGAAATATGGTATTAATTAAACATGCAGATGGAAGTAAAACCAGATATGCACATATGAGTTCAATAAATGTTAAAAGGGGACAGAAAGTAGGATGTGGTGAGACTATAGGATATATGGGGTCTACTGGAAATTCTACAGGAGTCCATTTGCATTTTGAAATAATTATAAATGGGAAAACTGTAAATCCTTATAGTTATATATTTTAATAATAGGTGGAAAAAGTTTTAAACTTTTGCGGAGCTATGTTCAAATGAATATGGCTCTATTTTTATATTATAGAAGGGATGATAGAATGGCAAGAAAAGCAGTAAAAAGAACGAAAAAAGCTGTAAAAAAACAGGAAGATGAATTAGTTCAATGTGTTTCTTGTGGTAAGTTTAAACTTAAAAAAGATTTTTATATAAGTTATAATGAAATGCATTTGAATGGAGTATTACCTTATTGTAAAACTTGCATAAAAAAGATGTGTAATGACAAGTTTAATCAGTTAGATAAAGAAAAAACATTAAGAATGTTAAGAACTATTGATAGACCGTATATACATGCTATGTATGAAAAAGCTGTTGCTAAAGGTGGAGCAAATGCAATAGGTACATATTTAAGATTAATTAACTTACAACAATATAGAGATAAAAAATGGATGGATGGAGATTTAGATATGTTAGATGAAAAATCAGCTAATATAAAACCTCCTCTTACTGAAATAAAAAATGTAGAGCCTATAAAAACAGAGATAGAAAAATTTGAAGATTTTGAGGTTACTAACGATATAATTGCTTTGTTTGGAACAGGTTATACAGATGAAGAATATTTTCATATGTGGAATAAATATCAGTTTTTAAGTGCAAATTATACTGAACAAACTAATATGCATACAGAAGCATTGGTAACATATGTAAGATATAAAGTAAAAGAAGAAATGGCAGTTGCAGCAGGTAAAGCTACAGAGGCTAAGACTTGGGGAGAACTAGCCATGAAGCAAGCTGAAAGGGCTAAAATTAATCCTAATCAATTTAGTAAAGCAGACTTACAAGGTGGGTTAACAACGATAGGAGAAATAGCTCAAGCAGTAGAACAAAATGTAGATATAATACCAGTATTACCACAATTTAAATTTAGACCAAATGATGCGGTAGACTTTTGTATATGGTGTTATATTAATTATGCAAGAGACTTAGAAGGTAAACCTCTAGTAGAATATAAGGATGTTTATAAATTTTATGACAGAATGAGAGAAGATTATATAACTAGTACAGGCGACCCTTATGGAATATTTGATGAAGACCCTACTTTAAATAATAGAGAAAAAGTAAAGCAGTTTATTCAACTTCCTGATGAATATTATGAGGAAGGTGAAAACTAATGGCATATATTAAAAACTTTGAAACGGAAGCCCACAAACATAGTAGGATGCAGTTTGCACCTAAAAGTGAATATGAAGCATGGGATAATCCAACAGTAAAAGTACGTAAAAATGGTAAACAGAATTTTTTTGAAGAACATATTAAGCAATATACAGAATTAATAAGTTATTTCAGATGGTATCCTGATTTATTTTTAGATATGATAAGACCTAAGACAGGTGGGGTAAATTTACATTTTGACCAAAGAGTATTCTTAAGATGCATTTGTAGATTTATTAGTATATATGGTGTATTTCCTAGAGGTTGGTCAAAAACATGGTCTGAGGTAGTATCAATGTTTATAATAGCTGTTTTATATCCAGGAATAACTATGTCGTTAACAGCACAAACAAAGGCTAATGCGGCAGAGTTACTTAAGGATAAACATGATGAGATAACAAGACAATATCCTTGGTTCAAGACAGAAATATTAAAAGTAAGAACAGCAAAAGATGACTGTGAAATATTTTTTGTGAATGGTTCAAGAATAGATGTGTTGGCAAATGCACAAAGTAGTAAGGGACAAAGAAGAAATAGAATACAGATAGAAGAAAGTGCCTTAATAGATAATTTCACATTTGAAGATGCTTTAAAGCCTATTGTCGAAATAGGTAGAACAACTCAAGGTAAGATAGGTATATCTGACCCACAAGAATTAAATCAACAAATAAATTTCTTTACGACATCAGGATTTAGAGGCAGTGATGAATGGGCTAGAAGTGTTCAAATGTATAAAGATATGACAGACTTAAAAGGAGATATTGTTTTAGGTTCAGGTTGGATGCTTGGTTGCTGGATGGGAAGAGGTTCTAATAAGGGGCAAATATTAAAAAAGAAAAGAGATACGGGCTCAGTAGCTTTTGCTAGAAACTATGAAGAAAAATGGGTAGGAGCTGTAGATAATCAACTTGTAGATATAAAGAAACTATTGCGAACAAGAACATTAACGGAACCTGTTTTAGATAATAAAGATAATAAAAGGGAGATTATCTTAGGTGTAGACGTAGCTCGTTCTGCAAATAACGCTAACAATAAAACTGTAATTAGTGTGGTAGAAGAGCATCACGTAGACAATGGATTGATAAGGCAATTAGACTTAATTAATATGTTTTTGGTATCAAATCAATTAAATTTTACAGCACAAGCTTGTTTAGTTAAAAGAGTACAAAAACAATATAATGCAAAAATTGTAGTTGTTGATACAAATGGATTAGGTAGTGGTTTAAGAGATGAATTGTTAAAGCCTAATATAGATGTTGAAACAGGTGAGACATATAATGCATGGGATGCTGTAAATGGAGAAATAAAGTCTGACTATAGAGATGCAGAACCATTATTGTTTGCTTTAAATTCACAAAATAAAGATGAAACAAAGAAAGATGGAAGAATAAATAGTTATGCTATTATTAATTTTATAGATTGTGTAGATGGTCAAAAATTAAGATTATTAGAAGAAAGAAGAGATAACGGTATAAATTTAGGGGATATAGAAGAAGTTAAAGCTTTTATACCTTTTGAGCAAACAAATGCTCTTGTAGATGAAATATCTAATTTAAAATTAAAACATTTAACTAATGGAGAGGTAACAGTAGAGAAAGTTTTAAATAAAATAGATAAAGATAGATTTTCAAGTTTAATGTATGCATTATGGTGGGCAATGACTTATGATAATGCATTAAAAACAGATAACAAAGATTTGGTTATGACAATAGCGAAAATGAACGGTCTCGGAAGCAGAAGAGGAAGTTCATTGAATAATTTATTTAAATAATTGGGGGTGTATTAAGTGAGTAATAACAAATCTAAAAGAAAAGGAAACACAAAGCCTCAAAATACAGTTAGAATGGCAACCCCAGAACAAGTGGAAACATTAGAAAAATTTGTAAAAACATATTCTGCTGACTTAGCAAAGAAGTTACAGGAATTAGACTTAATTACTAAAATTGCAAGTAATAAAGGTCAATATAATCCAATTTTATCTGAGCAATATCTTAATGATATAACTTTTAATCCTCAGAAGGCAAGTTCTCATGAGATTGAAAGATGGCTAATGGCTCCACAATATAATGATATGAATATTAGGCATTTAAGTCAATATTTAGAGACTGCTGTTGGTCAGTATGGAAGGGCAATTTGGTTCTTAAATACTGAGAAATCTTTTAACTATCTATTAACTCCAGCAGATGCAAATAATAGTGATTATATAGATAAAAAAGAGTACATGAATAGTTATGTAACAGCATTAAATACTTTAAGAAAGATGAATATCAAATATCAATTCCCAAAAATGGATTTACAGGTTATGGAAGATGGCGTTGGATTTTATTTTATTCAAGAGACTGATGATACAATTACATTTTTACAACTGCCAACTGATTATTGTTATATTACTGCACCTTGGACATATGGATGGTTATTTGCTATAGATTTAACATTTTTTGATAGAATGGTAGGAATGCCTGATATATTACCAGAATTAACAGCGGCTTATAAACAATTTGTAGAAAAAAGAAAAGAAGGATATACTGGAGAGAAGTTAGCTCCATTTCAATATTATAATTTGCCACCAGAAAAATCTTTTTGTTTAACATTTAATCCTAATAGGGCTTATAAGATACCACCTTTAACAGGTGCAATGGGGGCATCTTTGGACGTATTAAGTTATAGAGATTTATTAAAAAAGAAATCAGTATTAGATTTATGGAAATTAATTGCAATGAAAATACCAATTGATAAAAATACTAATAAAATGCAAATTCCATATGATGAAGCAGCAGAATTAATTAGTATGATAAAAGAACAAATGCCAGAGAATATAGTGGCTTTTGCTACACCATTTGAGGCTCAAGAGGTTGCAGCAAATCAAGTCAATACAATGGATAAATTAGTAGATTTAGGAGATAACAATGTATTTAGTGCTTTGGGTATGGGGTCAGCAATGTTTGGTAAAGACAATAAAAATGCTGGTCAATTAAAAATATCTTCACAAATATCATTTGACTTCTCTGCTACTCATATGTATTCTCAATTTGCAAATTTAGCAAATTGGATAATTATGCAAAAAACAAAAACATTTAAATGGAAGGTTTCTTTCTTTGGCAATAAATTGGACAAAGATAAGGAAATAGATAATGCTATAAAATTAGTTACAACTTCAAATTATCCTGTGGAATATTTAATGGCAAACACTGGATTTGAACCTTTTGAAGTCCAAAGTTTTGTTAACTGGGCTAACAAATTAGATTTGAAATCAAAAATGAAACCTTTACAATCAATGAATACAATGTCAAACAAGCCAGGTAGTGAAGGCGGGAGACCACAAAAAGATGTTGGAGACATGCAAGATAGTGGTGAAAAAAGCAGAGAATATAAGGATAATAGAGGGTAGGTGAAATAAGTGTTTATAGATAATATGAATGAACTAGATAATGTAAAAAAATACATTTGCGGTTCTCCTAATCTTTGTAAATTTTTAGAACAACATGGATTAAAACCAAGTTATTCTTATAAATTAAGTAAAGAAAGACAAAATCGTACAATGTGGGTATTTATTATGACACCAGAATTATCATCATTATTGACAGAATGGTCAAATAATAAACCTAGCAATAAAATTATATAAGGGTGGTGAAATAATAAAATGTTAATATCAGATGAAACCCAAGAAAAGTTAAATTTATTAATTCAGAGATTTTTCCAACACAACAGAAGTTGGGATAATTTTTTAGGATATTCTAATGTAGAGTGGGCATTTAATCATTTTAATGAAGTATTCCATCATGGATTAGCACATTTGTACCCACTATTAGCAGATGTGGTTGCAGATATAGAATTAAGATATAATATAGTTCCTAAATATTATGAAACAAAAAGAGATACAAGAGTATATGGTTCTATGTTGGAGTTTTTCAATATTAATATTAACGAACATACTGAGACATATGAATTAATTAAGTCTGCAATTGATACAGCAACTGTAAATGGAGATTTAAATGTTGAAGCTGATTTAAAAGCTTTATTAAGAAGATTTAATCACTTTATGGAACAAGCTATTACTTTAAGAGATAAGGCTCAAATTTACGGAGAAGACCATAAGGCTTTATTTGATGGATTTGCTGACCAGTTCTATGTATTACAACAAGAATATGATGATTTAACAGATGATGATAAAGAGGAAGATGATGACTAAAATAGAAAGGAGCATAAAAGATGAGTGAACAAACAGTTAATTTGCAATTTAGTTTAAATTCTGATAATTTTAGATTATTAGAAAATGATGGCTATTGTAGTATTGCAGAAGTAGATTTTTTACACTTAGGTGTAAATAGGAATAAATGTAATATTACAAAAGAATGTGTGCAAAAATCTTTACAGTCTTTTTATAATAAGCCTTTATTATGTATTTTAGATAATTCATTTGATGCATCTTTATCAGTAGATTTTAAAGAACATGCTCGTTCTGAAAATGAAAAGAAAAATTTTATAGCTTTTGGAACAATTCCTGAAAGCTCTACTTTTAGATTTTTAGAAAGAGATAACGACAAAACCTATTTAAGTGCAAAAGTAGTAATTTGGAAAAATTATTTCCCAGTAATTATGAATATTTTAAAAAGAAGAGGAAATGTAAAAGTTAGTATTGAACTAGCAGTCATTGATGGAGAACAAGATGATAATACAGGAATATTAGACATCAATGAATTCAGATTATTGAGTTGTGTTTTATTAGGCGAAGGAATAATGGAAGGTATTGAAGGAAGTCATTTAGAAGTACTTAGATTTGCTTATGACCAAGATGATGTAAAAAAAGCAAATGAATATTATTTAACTTTTTCTCAAAACAATATGAAATATGAAGTGCCAGAAGAAGTACAAAATGCAGTACAAGAAGGTCTTAAATCATATAAAAGTATTGGAAAGGGATGTACAACTCAAGAGGTTGCAATGGCTAAAGGTTTAGCCAATGAAACATATATAGATAAAAATAAAGTTAATAAAATTAGCCAAAAACTTTTAAACTCAAAAGATAAAAATAAAAGTTTAACTTTTGAAATATTGGGTGGAGAAGTTATGGAAAGTTGGATTAACAATTTAAAAGAAGAAAGAGTGGGTGATAGTCAGTTGAAAAGTCTAAGTAATAATGAACTTCAAGAACAATTATGGAAAGACTTAGAAAAGTACAAGTACCATGATGGAGAATGGGAAGGCAGAAAATATTATGTAGAAGAAATTTATAGTGATGAAAAGGTTGCTATAATTAGAGATAATGAAACTGCTGAATATTATAAAGTTCCTTATGAAGTAAAAGATGGTAAAGTTACTGTTTTAATGGATGATAAAAAAAATGTTCATAGAACTTATGAGGAAACTAATGAAGAAAAAACATTCTCAGAATTCACTTCAGTTGTTTTTGCTAAAAAAGATTACGGAACAGAAGAAGCCATCACTGTTGATAAATCTAAAGAAGCATTATCAGAAAGTAGCTGGGGGTCAGTTAATAAAACAGAATTAAGAAAAAAGGTTTTAGAAGCTAAAAATTATAAATCTTTAGTTAAGGATGTTTATGCAGATGTCCAAGAAGGATGGGAGGAAGCTCCAAGTTCTAAGCTTAAATATCCAATTATGGAAATTAAAGATGGTAAAGCTGTTTATAACAGATATGGTTTAGCGAGTGCCTTAGCCTATGCTGAAAAAAATGGAGAAACAGCTGTTGTTAATAAGGTGAAAAGTTTATATAAAAAACTTGACATAGATAAAAATGATGAAGGTGGTGAAAAAAAGATGGCAAAGGAATTAGATAAAGACAAAAAAGAAGAAGTAGTTGAAAACAAATTAGACAAAGACAATAAAGACATTGAAAAAATCAGAGATGATGCTGATGCACAAGAAGATGATGTAAAAGAAAAAGAAAAAAAAGAAGTAAAAAATTCTGATAAATGTGATGATATTGGATTTGCTAAAGATGATGTTAAGAAAAACAAAATCGAAAAAGATGACGAAGGTGAAGAAGACTTAGAAGATGATGTTGATGCTGACAAAGACTACTGGAAGAAAAAAGCTAATGCTTTAGAAATCAAAAACGCTGAAATCGAAAATGAATTAAAGAAATACAAAAGAGCAGAAGAAGAAAGAGAAATGGCAGCAGAAGTAGATAAATTCGCACATTGTATGTCAGAAGACGAAGCAAAAGAACTAAAAAATGCAATTAAAGAATGCACTATGGCAGAAATGAAAGAAAAAATTAATGCTAAAGTTGCAGAATTTGCATTAAAAGTAAAAAATGCTGAAGAAGCAAAAAAAGAAATTCAATATTCAGTTAATCCAATGTTTGAATTAAACACATTAAAATTTTCAAAAAGCGAAATTAATAGCTTAGATGATATTATTTCAAATAGCCATGCAAGTATTGCAGGTAAAAAATAAGAAAAGGAGTGAAATAAATTATGGCAAAACACTATATTGCAAGAACAGTTACAGAAAATCCAGGATATATGCAAGCAAAAATTAGAGTTCCAGCAGATGTTACTTTACATGCAGGTCAAGTAGTAGTAGCTGAAACTTTAGATGCAGCATTAGGATATGGAAATTGGGATGTTTATGCACCAACACAAGTTGCAAATGCTACAAAAGAAAGCATTGCAGTTATTTTAGATGGAGGATTTGAAACATTAGCAGATGGAAGAAGACCAGATGGTAATGCAGATTATACTCAATACTTATTTAATGAAGGAGATGTTGTTACTGCTCATAGATTATTACCAGAAGTAAGATTTGAAATATCAGAAGATGCATGTGATAATACAGTAACAGCAGCTACAGTTGTACCAGGAGATAATTTAATTCCAAAGAATGGTCAATATGAATTAACATATTCAGCTAAAGGTACAGCAGTTACAGCTAAAAACTATTTAACAGTTGAAGCAACAAAATATTTCAGATTAGGTGGTATGTCTGGAGCAGATTTTGCTCAAACAATGGTTGTTAGAGCTAAAGCTACAGATGCTACAGCGTAAGGAGAGGTGAAAAGTAGATGAAAGAATTAGAAATTATTAGAACTTTTTCATCAAAAGATGATGAAGTAAAAGTAATTAAAGAAAACTTAGAAAAAGTTTGTAAATATGCTATGTATCATGATGGAGCATTAAGTAGAATGGCAGACAAGAGTTTTGCTTTAGTTGATAAAGAAATTGATAACTATAATGATTTAAATGAAAAAGCTAAAATTGCTTTATTATCATTCTGTGCAGATAAAGCAGGAATTAGTGAAATTAAAACTAATGGTGATGTAATTAGAGCATTTTCTAATAGTACATTTGCAACAATTTATAACTCTATCATTGTTGATGTATTAGAAAGTATTATCTTAAAAAGCAGACCTGAACAAATTTTCAGATTAGCAAATGTTGACGAAGTTGATGTTGGAGATAGTAAAACTTATGAAATTGAAACAAAAGGATTACCAATTGCTCAAAGAACTTCATATACAACAAATGTAACATTTTTAGATAGTTATTCAAGAATGAGCTTAACAATTACACCAAAACCATACAGTATTGGTACAACAATGGATTATATTAGAATTTTAGCTAATAACTATGATATGGGTAAAGAATTAGCTAGAGTTGCATTTGCATTATTATATGCACAATTAAGATTAATTGTTGATGAAATTTATTCAATCACACCAATTAATGGAACTCCATTCTATCAAAATGCATGGAATTCAGCTAATTATATTCAAATGATTGAAGATTTAAAAATGTTAAATGGAGGAGCTGATGTTACAGCATACGGAACATTACCTGCATTTAATAAAATTGGAGTTTTAGCTACTACTAACTATGGTTTCCAAAGCCAAGATGAAATGATTAGAGAAGGTTTCTTAGGAAGAGCATATGGTGTAGATAATGTTGTAATTGACCAATTTACAGATTTAAGTCAACCATTTACAACAGCTACAGCAGAAACATTAAGAGCAATTCCTAATGATAGAATTATCTTATTATCTAGTGTTGGTGACAAGCCAGTTAAATTAGTAAGAGAAAACTTTGTTCATGTTAAAGTTAAAGAGCCAACAGAAGGTTCACAATACAGACAAAACTATGAATATTTCATGAGTTTTGATGCTGCTATTGCAACACAAGCTAATTATGGTATTCAATCTGTAAATGCTTAATTAAAGTGGGATAGATATCTATCCCATTTTAATTATAATATATTTTAGAATGAATGTCAATAGTTTATATTATAGATTATTATGGAAGGAGCTATGTAAAATGGCAAACAAGAAAAATAATGTTAAATCTAAAGAAGAAGAAATTGAATTAAAAGAAGAAAAACAAAAAATGGATGAAACACAAGCACCAGAGGAAAGTCAAGAAGTAATTGCTTTAAAAAAACAAGTAGAAGAAATGAAGAAAGCTATGGAAGAATTAATGAAAGTTAAAGCTGAGGTGCCTTCTCAAAAAGTTTTTGTAAAGCAAGAAGATGACGAAGTAGTAATTGGTTGTAGAGTATTACAAGGGATTGGATGGGGAGCACCTGAAGACCCAGCAGGGGAAATTAGACTACGTTTTAATGAGGAACAAGTTGTAACTGTTTCTGACATGAAAAGATTTTTCAGACAACATTCAATTAGAAAACTTTTTGAAGATGGTTTATGCTATTTTGCTGAACCAGAAAATTATGCATTATTTAATATAAGAAAACATATTGACTTATCAGATGACAATTTAATAGAAATATTAACACAAGAAGATATTAATGATATTATTAGAGATTTAGATGAAATAACAACTCACAAGAAAAACAGTAGTATTGTTAATTGTATAGTATTTAGGATTTGTGATATGATAAGAAAAAATACTTTAGATTGGGATTATTATAAAAGAAAAGCTATTGAAGATTATTTTAATATGGAATTTGATAGAGGAATTAATACTTTAAAAGCTTTAGAACAATATAGAGGATAAATATAAAAATGTAAGGGGGTGGAAAAATGGCAACAAGTTTTGAAGAAATATATTGTCTTAATGCAGTTATTAAATCAGACCAACGTTTGCTTAATAAACCATCTTATATGTTATATGATTTATGTTGGAAATATTTGCAGTTAGCAATTCCATATTTTCAATATGATTGCAGAAAGAATTTGCTTGATTTAGTTCCATTTTCTCTTACAGAATATTCTTTTACAGGTGATGGAGAAAATAATATTTTTAAATTAGACCCAGCTCCAAATGTAGGAGATAGCCCAAATTTTTATATTACTTTACAATTGGATTGTGGTCAAGAAGCCAGACCAGTTAATGACTATATTTGGGATAGTGAAAACAATACTATTACTTTAGAAAATGTAACTCCAGCATTAGGAGAAATTATTAATATTACAGTTTATGAAATTGGATATTTTAATGCTGATTTAAATTATGACGAAAAAGCTATTTTAGCACGAGCTATGAATATACCTTATTATGAAGAACAGATGACTAGTAGTAAGATATTAAATTTTGCTGTATATGGTGGTAGTATAAAAATGCACTCCCAGGCTGAACAATTAAAAACTATTACTGCTTTATATCAAGGATATAAAAGAGAAGTAGAAGGAGATATTAGTATGTACTCTTATCGTACTGCACCAAAAGGTTTAAAAGGATTGGGGGCGAGAACAGTATGCTTACACCCACTAAGGTATCAACCAAAACCAATTGCGTCCAAAGAATAAATTCAATATTACATGATAACTTAAATGATAATATTGAAACGGATAGTCAAATAACAGAATTAACTAAAAATAATTTTGCTACTAGTACTGATTATAGGGTTGTATATAAAAACTTTGATTATAGCAAACCTTATGATGCATGGATTTATGAAGGTAATGATGAAGATAAGATAGTAGGTTATAAATATTTCCAATCTTATCCATATGATACAGTAGAGTTTAAAATAGGTGATTATATTCATTGGAATTTTAACCATAAAGAATTATCTACTTGGATTTTAATTTCATTAGATACTCAATATCTTTATAATGTAAAAGGGAGAATGTTGCAATGCAATAATTCTTTACGTTGGAAAGATAAGGATGGAGAAATTAACTGTTATCCTTGTGTAATTGAGGATGCCATGACTTATACTAATTTTAAGTGGGGTAATAAAGGTGTTGTTGAGCCAGGTGGAGATATTGTTGTAATTGTACAAAGAAATGAATATACTTCTCAAATAGAAATAAATGATAGGTTTTTATTTAATGAGGTCGGTTTCAGAGTAAAACAAAAATTTATGGAATTAAATCCAAACTATATAGAGTTATATATGATGAAAGCTCCTGAGTTATCAGGAGATAACTTTGAAGATAATATAGCTGTTAATAGTGCTCCTAAAGATGGTGAAACTTCTGGTAATTTAAATGGTATTGTATTGTTACCTGATGTAAAAGAAATAATGTTAGGAAAAACAGTAGAGTTTAATATATATAATTATGTTAACGGAATAAAGCAAACGAACACATTTACTATTGAAGTAAGTGGTGTTCCAAAAGATTATTTTCATTTAGATATATTAGATGGAAACACTTTTACTATAGAAAATATAGTAGAATATCAAATAAATCCACTTATAATAGAGTGTACTGATAATACAAGTGGGAATAAAATAAATAAAACAATATGGTTAGGGGGGAATTGGTAATGTTTTCTCCATGTGATGAATTTGATTTTGACAAAACTGCTTATAATTCTTATAAGTTAGCTAGAGATTTACCTACCTTGATAGTTAATTATTTATTTGAAAATTCCCCTGACTTTTGGAAACTATTAAAATATTCACAAAATCCACTATCTGAACCAGACTTAACAAATGAGGAAAAAGCAGCTATGATATGTAAATCTTCATTTGACACAGAACAATATAATGTATTGTTTCAAAAATACACTGTAGATGCTATGATACAAGCAAAATCTCAAGTAAGAGTATTTATAGATAATATTAGTTCTTATGGAAGAACTAATGCTTTAGTAAGAATAATTTTTCAAGTAATTGTAAATAATAATGAAATGATGATTACTACAGATGTGTCTAAAAATGATAAGAGGGATGTGGCTATTATGCAAACCATAGTAGAAGCATTAAATGGTGTAAAATTAGATAAAACCAAATCTCAAATGTTTATTAATAATGAAATAGATAGATTTGCAGGAGCATCTCAGGTAAGTTATAATAATAATTATTCAGGATTTCAATTAACAATGGATGTGTGGATTTAAGAATGAATATAAGCTATGATAATAAAATGAATTTGGCTTTTGATAAGCCTTTGAAATATAAGCAATTATTATTATATCCTGCAACTGTATCTTATTATTCTATATTTAGTTCTGCTGAAGATTGTTTAGATGTTTCTAGGCTAAATGAAAAAAACGTAGAATTATTAAGATTACCATATTTGGAATATATATATACTAAAGCCATGTTAAATGAAGATAATTTTAAGATGAAATGGGATATGTTGATATGTGTATTGAATATAGTTTTAGGTGAAGACCAGCCTTTTGATGTACTAAAAAAAGATGGTAAAATATATATAAAGGTTTATCAAAGGTCAGAAAATTATGAATTATTGAATAAAGAATATACTATTTTAAAAAATAGTTTATTAACAAAATGTAAAAGTAGTAAAGTCTCAAAAGAAGAATTGAGAACGATTAGTGATAAAATGGTAGAATTACAAGAAAAAATGTATATTCATATCATGATAGGTTCTGAAGATTTTGAAGAAATCAGACAATTGATTATGTTACAAAATGACATAAAACCACAACATTATGATGCTAGAACAGAAGAATTTTTAAATAACATGAAAAACAAATTAAGAGCAGTAAAAAAGAATGGTCAAGATATGACTACAGAAGATTTAATAACAATAGTAGCTTTTTCATTGCATAAAGATACTAGTGAGTTGGAGAATATGACAATAAGACGTTTTAATAGGTTTTTAAATATTATTATGAAAAAAGATGACTATTATATGTATAAACAATTAGAATTAAGTGGAATGATAAAAATGAAATCAGACATACCACATTGGATAAGTCATTATGAACCTAAAGGAAAATTTGATGACATTGTTGTTGAAGGAAGTTCTTTAATGGCATCATTAAAAGATGGTGAAAAAATTTAATGAAAAGGAGAGATAAAATATGGCAATAGATAAAGGGTTAGCTTTAGTATCTGTAGCTGATGTATTATTCTTTAATCCTGTAACAGATGCTTATATTGGAGAAGGTTTAGCTTTAACAAACTCTACTTTAACACAAGAAGTTCAAAGTATTGAACAAAGAGGAGGATATTTAAATGCATTATTATTCGATATTAAGCATAGTAAAACTGTAACAGTAGAATTAGAAAGTGCAACATTTAAAATGGAATATTTAGCATTCCAAACAGGAACACCAATTGTTTCAGGTTTATCAGGAGTTTATAAATTTGATGAATGTGTTTCTTTTACAAATGGTGTTGGAGAAACAGCAGATACTCCACTAGGAAATGTATATGTAAGAATGCCAAATGGTGCAGTAAAATCAATTACACCAACAGGGAAAAGTGTAGATATTGGAATGGCAGAATTTAGTGGTTCTTTACAAGTTGTATACCAATATAATGCACAAGTAGACCAAATTACAATTGATACGAAAACACAACCATTAACTGTAAAAGCAGTTATGAGAGTTCATGTTTTAAGTCAAGATGGTATTGAAGGATATATTCAAATTATAATTCCTAGATTAAAATTTAATGGTAGTATTTCATTAACATTAACATCAGATGCAGTTTCTACATTTGGTATTGGTGGAACAGCACAAGAATATGCTACAGATTGTGGAGAAAGTTATTATGCAGATGCAAAATATATTAATACAGAGGATACAGCTGTTATTCCAGTAGAAAGTGTTGTAGCATCTCCAAACGTAATGACATTCTCAATGGCAGGAGTTCATGAAGCTACAGCTAATGTTATTGGTGTAAGAAGTACTCCATATTCTAATGTTCAATTAGATAATAGTGCATTAACATTTGAAAGTACAGACCAAGAAACAGCAACTGTAGATGCTACTGGTAGGATTACTGGTATTAAACAAGGTGAAACAACTATTAAAGTAACTTACCAAGGATTACAAGACCTTATTTCAGTTAATATTGGTGAATAATGGGTTGTACAGAATATCCTTTATGCAAATATGCATTTTATGAAAAACAACCAAATAAAATGATTGTTTTAAAATGTAGCAAAAGTAATGAACTATGTGCATATTCTAGGTATTGTTCAAGACTATTGAAGGTCATTCATACAAGTACCTATAGAAATTGTGCAATAAGCAAACAACAAATATGACAGGGATTAGTTTATTACTAATTCCTGTTTTTTTACTTTTTAAAGAGGTGGGAATATGTTTGGATTAGATGTTGCAACTTTAACTGCACTGGCACAATTATTATTTAATGGTTTAGCGATTTTAGTTATTTTCTTTTTATATATAAAGGATAGAAATAAAAGACAAAAAGAATATGAAGATGACCGAAAGGCAGAAAGAGAAAGAAATAACAAATTAAGTGAAAATTACAATTCTATGATACAGGATATCATTCAAGGACTTTCAAAAAAGCATTTAACACCAAAAGAAAGTAAAAGTATTGCACAAATAGAGAAGCAAATAACTGATATAATAAATGTTATATTAAAAGAAACCAATGCTTCCAGAGTTTGTATAGTTAGATATCATAATGGAAATAAAGATATGACTGGTAGGTCTTTTTTGAAAATGAGTATGACAAATGAAGTTGTCAATATAGGTGTTACTTCAATGATGGGAGAATTTAAAGATGTGTTTAGGTCTTTGTTGGCTTATTGGTGTCATGAAATTGAAAGTAAGAAATATTGTGTTATAAAAGATGCGGAAGAATTAAAGAATGTAGATATGACAATGTACCAATATTTATCTACAAGAAATATTGAAGCTAAATATGGTACTGGATTAAAAGATAGTTTGGGAAATGTAATTGGTTTTATTTGTATTGAATATTTAAATAAAAATGATTTAGATTTAGATAAAATTAATACAAGTATGACAAAAAATTTCCCTAAAATCGAAGCTTTAGTTTCATTAGATGGAGGTGTTAGTGATGAATTGTAACAGTAATACAGCACCATTGCCAAGCACATCAGGTGAAGGTTGCAATGTAGGTTGCGAACCTAAATCAATTAATGTAGTGTGTAGAAAGATTATTATACCATCAGGGCAAGAAACTTTAGCAGTAGAGGGAGATTTAAATTCTTCATTTAGAGAATTTTTAATTCCATTAGAAACAGAACAAGGATTTAACCTAGAAGATGCAACATTTGCAATATTAGTTATGAATTCTAATGGAGAACAATATCAAGTTATTATTGACGATACAAACAAAACAATACAAGGAAATTATATAAAAATAAAGTGGAATTTATCTGCTCGAGATACATCAGTAGCAGGAGACTTAAAAGTTTCTATTCAGGCAACAAAGGATGACTTTAGATGGGAAACTTATTATGCTAAATTTAGAGTACAGCCATCTCTTGGAGGAGTGGTTAAGATGCAACCTCCTGTATTGTTACAACAAAAAATTGTAACTCCAACTAATAAGGAACAAATTATATTACCAGATGCTGGATATGATGGATTATCAGTTGTTATAGTACAGGCAGTAGAAGGGGGGAGGGACATCATTAACATTAGATGATGTATTTAATAGTATTACAACATCTCATAGCTTAATAAAGAGAGTTGACCCATCTACATCTATGGATATTAGTGGAGAAGAAGTAGAAAATAGAGCTTTAACAAGTCAAGAAATTAATAATATTTTGAATAAATAGGAAGGGATATAAATGGCAGAAAAAAAATATCTTAATGATAATGGGCTATCTTATTTATGGTTAAAATTAAAAGATTTATTTAATGGTAAAGTGGATAAAGTAGAAGGTAAAGGGTTGTCTGAAAGAGACTTTACTCAAGCTTATCAAACTAAATTAGATAGCTTAAAAAATTATGTGTTACCTATTGCCTCAGTAGAAACATTAGGAGGTATTAAAATAGGTGCAGGTTTACAAATTAGTGACCAAGGTGTTCTTAGTGTTACTGGTGGTGGAGTTGCGGATGCTGTTGCTTGGGAAAATGTAACAGATAAACCTACTACTTTAGCAGGATATGGTATTACAGATGTTACTATCTCTGGGCAAATGATAACATTAGGTTCATCTAGTATAACTATTCCAAGTAAAACTAGTGAATTAACAAATGATAGCAACTTTTTAACAAGGATACCTGTAGCCACTTCTAGTGTGTTAGGAGGAATTAAAGTTGGAGCAAACTTACAAGTTGCTGGAGATGGAACTTTATCCGCTTCTAAAGTACCAACATTGCTTAGTGAATTGACAAATGACGTTGGATTTATTACTTCTGTTCCAATAGCAACAGCAGAAACAGCTGGTATAATTAAAGTAGGAACAAATTTATCAATAAGTGGAGATGGGACATTAAGTGTAACAGGTATACCAACAACAGTAAGTGAGTTACAAAATGATAGTAATTTCCAAACAGATACACAAGTACAATCTAGCATTAATAGTGCTATTAGTAATATTACATCATTTGACTATCAAATTGTTGCTAAATTACCACAATCAGGTGTAAAAGGTACAATATATTTAGTACCAAATTCAGGTTCAGGCAATAATTCATATGATGAATATATATGGATACAGCCAGAAGAAGGAGAAGGAAAATTTGAATTTATAGGAACTACTGCTGTTGACTTGACTGGATATGTAAAAGATACAGATTTAGTACCTATAAGCAATGAGGAGATTGATACTATATTAGCATCATAGGAGGTATATTATGCCACAAAAAGATTTTTTAAATAAAGAAGGATTACAATATTTTTATAACGGATTAAAACAAATGAATGTTGCAAGTGCAGATAGGTTATCTACTCCTAGGATGATAAATGGAACCAATTTTAATGGTAGTGCGAATATTACAACAGCAAATTGGGGAACAGCTAGAAATATAGGTATTGTTAATTCTGATGGAACAGGAACAGCAGTGACAACCCCAGTAAATGGTTCGTCTAATATTAATTTAAAATTGCCTAGCACTATTAAGGCTAATATAGACGGAAATGCTAATAGTGCTTCAAAATTGCAAACAGCTAGAACTATTAATGGAGTATCATTTGATGGTAGTGCTAATATAGTTATTCCAGTTCCAACAAAAGTAAGCGAGTTACAAAATGATAGTGGTTACTTAACTACTATTCCTATTGCATCTTCTACCGTATTGGGAGGAATTAAGGTTGGTACAGGATTATCTATATCTAATGGAGTATTAAATGTAGATATAGATGAAATTGTATCAAATAAAATTTTAGAAGATAATAAGAAAAAATACCCTGTAGGTAAAATTATTATGAGTACAACTAACACAAATCCATCAACGTATTTAGGCTTTGGAACTTGGGAACTTTGGGGTTCTGGTAGAGTGCCTGTTGGAGTAGATACAGAACAAACAGAGTTTAACTCTTCGGAGAAAGAGGGAGGAGAGAAAACTCATACGTTAAATGTTACTGAAATTCCTACACATAGCCATTTGGTTCAGGGTGGAACAAGTTATGATGGTAACCATGACCATAGATTACCATCTAACTTACAAGATAAAGAACTTCCAGGTAATATTGACTATTTTACAGGATATGGATATGGTTGGGGTTCTTATTATCCTTTAACTATGCCTGGTAGTGGAGTTCATTCTCATACTATAAATTTTGTTTCACAAAATACAGGTGGAGGAATGGGACATAATAATTTACAGCCATATATTACTTGTTATATGTGGAAAAGAACAGCATAGGAGGGATGTATTAATGAAAAAAAATAAAAAGGATAGACATGTTGTATTTTTAATATGTTTAACTTTAGGAATTCTTGCTTATAACTTGTTCTTTTCTGCTGTTCAATTAACAGATTATAATAAGAGAAAAGATAGTGGAAACGCACGTTGGAACATGGTAGAAGAAAGAATAATAAAAATAGAAGATGATGTTAATTCATTAAAAGAAGATTTTTTAATCTTAAATAATATAGACTAGCAAGGATGTGATATAATGGAAACATTAAGTATTATAGTAATTGCAATTATAGTGATTGTTGGAATTGTATTGGCTGGATTGAAATTATATAGTCGTATAAAATTGAAAGGTTTAAGACAAACAGCAATTGATTTAATTGCACATGCTGAAGAAGCATATGAAAAAGGGAAAAACAATGAAAAATTTCAGGCAGTATTTGATGGAATTTTAAGTGCTTTACCAGCACCAGCAAGAGTTTTTCTTAATGAAAAAACAATTAATTATTTTATTCAATCAATATTTGATAGCATAAAGGTTGCATTAGATGCAAAATCAAAGGAAGAAACAACAGATAAAGAATAAAATATTATGGAAGGAGATAATTATATGGAAGATAATATCTTTGAAGAAACAATAGAATTTTCTGAAGAATTATATCAAAAAAATATATCAGAAAATACATTTGAAGTTGAATATGAGGCAGGTGAGGATAATGCAGATAACTAACGTAGTTTGTCCTGCATCAAAATATTCCATAAAATGTCCAGATATTACAGAAAAAGATGGAATTGCTGTACATAATACTGCAAATGATGCAAGTGCTATGTCAGAAATTTCATATATGCTAGGTAATAACAATAAGGTATCATTTCATGCGGCAGTAGATAACTATAGAATAGTAACAGGTTTACCATTTGATAGAAGTTGTTATGCGGCAGGAGACGGAAGATATGGGAGTGGAAATGCTCATAAAATAAATATTGAAATTTGTTATAGTAAATCTGGTGGAGAACGTTTTGAAGAGGCAGAAGATTTAGCTGCTTGTTATATTGCATATTTATTAAAGCAATATGGATGGGGAATTGATAGAGTATATAAACATCAAGATTTTAGCGGAAAATATTGCCCACATAGAACATTAGATTTAGGATGGGAAAGATTTTTAAATAAAATTAGAGCATACCTAGGAATACAAACTACACCAGTAGAGGACAATAAAGATTATAGTGGAGGAAGTGATGAACCAGTGAGAAAATATGTAAATGGAAGTACAATAGAAAATATTTATGCAGACACATCACTAACTAAAAAAATTGGTTACTTAAGTCCAGGAGAAACTTGTGATTGTTTCGGTATATTTAACAATAGACCAATGGTTAGATATAAGGTTGATGGTAAATCTAATTACAAAATAGGTTTCGCTGTTTGGAAAGGTGGAGTGAAATAAACTATCCAGAAAGGAGAAAATATGAATAGTAGAGACAATTCAGATAATTATATATGCAGAGCTGTTACAGAAAATCCAGGATATATGCAAGTCAAATTTAGAGTACCTGAAAATGTGGAAATTGTAGCAGGTGAAGTGTTTGTTCCAAATGTATTAGATTTAGAATTAGGATATGGAAACTGGGATGTATTTGCACCAGAAACGGTAGAAAATGAAACTGATATTCCAGCTATTATTTTAAATAATTCTTTTGAAACATTAGCAGATGGAAGAAGACCAAATGGAAATCCTGATTATACTCAATATGTGTATAGAGAAGGAGAAACCATAACAGGAATGTTATTATTGCCTGAATTAAAGTTTGAACTAAGTCCAGATAATATAAGTAATTTAGAAGAATTAAAAGATGCTATGGATTTAGATGCGGCAGTAAACACTTATCTATATCCTGAATTAGGTACTAGTAGCTTAAAATGGACATCTGATATAGAAGAAGTAGAAACTAAAGTGTATTTAGTTATAGAAGCTTTGAAATGGTTTAGATTAGGTGGACTTTTTGGCGGTGACTTTGCAAGAACATTGGTTGTTAGAGTTAAGAATAATGATATATTAGGAGCTCCTGCTATTACTTCATTTACTATTACTCCTGAAGAAGGATTAGTAGAAGGAAATGAAAATGTAGAAGTAGGTGCGGTTGTAGCTAATATGGTTGCACAAGGTGGAACTGAACCATATGTTTATGAATTTAATGATGGTGATATGGGAGCAGATAATGCTTTATTTGAAATAGATGGAACTACAATTAAGGTTAAAGATAATCCTTTAACAACCAAAGATTATAAAATTTCTGTAAAAGTGACTGATAGTGAACAAAAAACTAGAACAGCAAATGCAACTATAATTGTAGATGCACCAGAAATTAATACTGTAACTGTCCAAGCATTTGGTAATTTAGTAATACCAGTAAATGTTGATAGTAAAGTTGCTGACATAACTGTAGATGGAGGAATAGCTCCTTATGATTATAGTTTAGCTTCAGGTGTTGGTGATAATGATTTATTTAAAATTAATGAAGCAACAGTAGAAGTTAAAACTCAACTTACAGAACCTAGGGTTTATAATATCACAGTAACAGCCACTGATAAAAATGGAAAAACAAAAGATGGTTCTTTAGCGTTGTCTGTAAACTCTCCAGAAATTACTTCAATTAGAGGAGATTTAGCACCTAATTTAAGTGTTGGAAATAGTAATGTTGCAAGTGGTGCTACTGTATTAACTATGACTGCTGAGGGAGGAACAGAACCAATTACATTTGAATTCAAAGAAAATGGTGGAGAAAGTGCTGACAATGGATTATTTGTAATTGATGGAAATAAAGTAAACGTTGGTTCTAATCCTTTAACTGAAGTAAAAGAATATCAGATTTATATAGAAGCAAAGGATATGTATGACAAAACTTTTGATGAAGGATTTGACATACCTGTTTCAGACCCAGAAATCACTAATATACAAGCTGATATTACACCAGGATTACAAGTTGGTAATGATAATGTAGCTAGTGGTGCAACTGTTCTAACAATGAATGTAGAAGGAGGAACTGCTCCATTTGTATATACATTAGAAGAAAATGCAGAAGCAGGAGCTGATAATGGATTATTTGTTATATCTGATAACAAAGTAAATGTAGGAGAAAATGCTTTAACAGAGGCAAAAACATATAAAGTATATGTGAAAGTAACTGATAGCAAATCTAAAACATTTGTTGAGGGATTTGATATACCAGTTAGTGCTGCTGACCCAGAAATTACAGCATTAAATATAACTCCTGTAGAAGGATTAACAGCACCATTGACAGCAGAAACTGTAGTGGCTAATTTGGCTACTGAAGGTGGTACTTCTCCATACACTTATACATTAGTAGAAGGTGATGTGGATAATGCTGAATTTGAAATTACAGGAACTGAAGTAAAAAACATAGTAGAAATAGCTGAGGGTGCAATTAAAATGATAACAGTTGAAGTATCTGATAGTAAAGGCAAAACATTACAAGAAAGTGCTTCAATTGATATAACTTAATAAGTTATTTATAAACAATACTAAATGTATTATAGGTAAGAAGAATAACTTTTTGGGTTATTCTTCTTATTTTTTTTAGAATGAAAGGTGGAATAGTAATGGGAAGAAAAGTAAAAGTAACATTACCAAAATTTGATATTAAAGAAGTAGATTTTTGTGATAAAAAGATAAAAGTTGATACACACATTACTGTGGAAAATTATGAAAAAATACTAGAAGATATCAAAACTACAATATTATATAATAATGATGTTGAAGATAAATATGGTTTATTACATTTGAGATACATAAAAGATATATTAGATTTATGTACTAATATAGATACTAGTAATTTGGAGGGAGAAGATTTAAATTCTCATTTATTTACTGATTTGTTATGTAGTAATATTGATAATTTTTTTGATATACAAGTATATTTAGAGAAAGAATATGATAAATGGATGTTAGAAAATTGTTTTGGTATTTTAGGCAACAAGCTACCATCAACTAAGGATATGGAGAAAAGTATGAAAAATATAGCAGAAACCATTGAAAATTTACCTGAAGATAAATTAGAACTTATAAGTAAAAGTATAGTATGGAATAATATGCCAGCTTTAGGTAAACAAGTGGCTCCTGCTACTCATGTAGAGCTAATGTCTGAAGCATAGGAAGTGATAATGAATGGCAATTAGAACTGAGGAGGATTTAGAAAAAGTATTTTCATCAATTATTAAAGATGTTATAACTTCAGTTAGTGATAGAGCAAAAAAACTTTTACAACAACATATTAATACTGATACTTATGGAATAGGTAAAAGTGTTACTGGTCATCCTAGTATTAATAAAAGTTATTTAAATGGGACAGGAACACCTTCTTATGAATTTAGAGATGTTGCTTGGAATATTAAACTTCAGAATGATTTAAAAGGATATTTATTTTCTTTGTTTTATGATGAGGGTCTTTTATCACAACCAACTTATAGTTCTCCATATTTGCATGGTAATATATATGAAAATAAAGATAGAAGAAAAGAACTGCCAGATTTATTAAATGTATCAGGCATTTCTCCAGAAAGTGATTTTATAAATCCAAAAATTAGGAACCCTTTTTGGGACAATTTTGAACAAGAATTAAAACAAAAATTAGGTAATTGGTTATATACTGAATTTAATAATAGAGGATTAAGTATTCCAAGTTTAAAAAATGCTAGATTTGGATAATTATAGACTTCCTTTTATTCTATTATAGAAAGGAAGGTGGGAAATTTAATGGCAACAAAATTTGAAGTAGTATTAACTGCTAAATTAGATGAAAGTTCAGTAAGAGATATACAAAAACAAATTAATAGTATAGTAAAAAATCAAGATATAAGCATAAAAGCTGACAACAAACAAGTAAATAGCTTAACAAAGTCGTTACAAAGTTTAGGAGAAGAAGCAAAAAATGCAAAAGGTCATACTCAAGGATTAAGTGATATAGTTAGTAAATTCAGTAGTTGGCAAGTTGTTGGTGATGTTATTCATGGGGTAAAAGATGCAATGAGTGATATGGTTCAACAAGTATTTGATTTGGATGAAAGTTTAACTGAATTAGATAAAGTAACAGATTTGACCTCAAGTGGATTACAAAGTTTAGCAGATGATGCTTTTTCAGTTGGACAACAAATAGGAGCTACTGGTAAAGATGTTATTGATGCTACTACTTTATTCGCCCAAGCAGGATATGAAGCTCAAGATGCATTAGATTTAGGAGAACAAGCCATTATGCTTAAAAATGTATCAGAAGCAGGAGCTACTGCTGAAGGTAGTGCTAGTACTTTAATTGCAGCTATGAAGGCATTTGGATTAGAAGCAGATAGTAGTAGTCATATAGTAGATGCATTAAATGAAGTTTCAAATAAATATGCAGTAAGTGTAAATGATTTATCAACTGCTATTAGTAAATCTTCAGCATCAATGGCGGCAGGTAATAACACTTTAGAGGAAACATTTGGATTAGTAACAGCTGGTACAGAAATTTTAAGAGAACCTGGAAGGGTTGCTAATGGATTATCAACTATTACAGCAAGATTAACTGCTGAAAATGACGAATATATTAAATCTATTACAGGCGGAATGGGTGTAATAGATGACCAAACAGGAGAATTGCGTTCAACTTTTGATATATTACAGGATTTATCAGAAGCATGGGAAGGATTAACTTCTGTAGAGAAACAAGAACTAGCTGAAACTGTAGCTGGAAAAACTCAGAGGTCATTATTTACAGCCATCATGACAAACTTTGAAAGTGCTGTGGGTGCAACAGAAGCTGCTTTAAATAGTGAGGGGAGTGCAGCCGCAGAAAATGCTAAAAGAATGGAAAGTTTGCAAGGTAAAGTGCAACAATTAGAAAGTGCATGGCAAAACTTTTCAAGAAATAGTATTAACAGTGATTTTATAAAAAATATTTTATCTGCTACTACTGCATTAATTAATTTTATGGATAGTATAGGTGGATTACCTACATTATTAATGGCAGCTGTATCTGCATTAATGTTATTTAAAGGTGGTTTAATATTAGATAAAATATTTAAAGCCTTTTCTTCAGGAATAGGAATAGTAAAGAAAAGTATAACTGATTTGACAGGTATATTATCAAATGCTGCTACAGGATTTAAGACATTCTCCGCAGGTATAACAACATTAGGAATTGCTATAGAAGCAGCTGTACCTGTATTAGCTGTAATATCTTTAGCTATTACAGCAGTATCTGCTGCTATAGATTTTTGGATGAGTAAAGAAGAAGAAGCCAGAGAGAAAGCTGCTGAAATGGCGGAAGGATATAAAGAAGAGGCAGATGGGATTGAAAAATTAAAAAATAAATATGATGAAATTTCAGCAAAACAAGAAGATAGTACAGAAACAGGAGAGAATTTACAGAAAGTAATTGATGAATTAGTAAATAAATATGGTTTAAGTGAAGAGGCTCTTAAATCAGAAAGTACAACAAGACAGGATGCATTAAAATATTTGGACGAAGAAATTTTAAAAAGACAAAGATTAGCTGCTGAAAAAAGCAAACAAAGTATTGACACTGGTAATATGCAGTTCCAAATTGAAAATGATAGAGAAATGTTAGAAATGTCAGAAGAGTTAGCTGATAAAAATAAGAAGCTAAGAGAAACCTATGATTTAACAGGAGATACTTTGGTTGAATTAATGGGGAAATATACAAGTGCTATATCTACATTGTCTGCAAAAAGCGATAAAACCAAACAGGAAGAGAAAGATTTAAAAAAATTAACTGAAACTTATAATAACTTGGATACTATAATGACTAAATTTAAAGATGGTTACCAAGATACATTAGAGGTGTTAGCTAGTGGACATAAAATTACTACAGAAGATGCGAGAGTATTAGAAAACTTGGGATTAATTTCTGAAGATATAGCAGATGATGTAGAGCTTATGAATTCTTTATCAGAAGAAGCTCAAGAAGAAGCATGGGCATCCGCTGAAAATCAACAACATTTTATAGATGCCTTAAAAGATAGTGATACTGCTCTTGAAGAATATTCAGAAGCATTATCAGCAGCAGAAGATGCTGCATCTCAATATCAGTCTGCATTAGATAATAATATAGATACTATGATAAATTATAGTGACCATATGGATTTATTAAAAACAGCTGAAGAAGAATTAGCTAATACAGGAAGTATAACAGCAGAAACATTCAAATCTCTTTCAGATAATAATTTACTACAATATTTAGAAGTTGTAAATGGTCAATTAACGGTAAATACACAAGCATTTGCTAATAGTACAGAGGCAATAAAACAAAATGCATTAGAAAACTTACAGGCTACAACATATGAACAAATAAGAACAGTTGTTTTAGCAGACTTACAAAGTCAGGAAACAGCCACTGGAGATGCTGCTACAGCCGCAGGTACAGCTATGCAAAATAGTGGACAAAATGCAATTGATATGGGTGCTAAAATGTTAGAGGCTTCTGGTGATGTTGCTGCATTAAATGCTCAACTTGCTGCTATGCCAGGGGTAACAGGGGATTATACTCCAAGTTCAGATGCAAGCCAAAAGATACAAGACATTTTAAATCAGGCTCAAAAAACTAAGTCATTTATTGAAAGTTGGAAACCATCTAGTAGTAAAGCGGCAACTAGTGGAGGTGGAAGGAAATCGTCAGGAGGCTCAAGCAAGAAGTCTTCAGGTGGTTCTTCAAGCAAATCTGCTAAAGAGGAATATAAAGCCGAAATAGATGCATTATATTGGTATAAAAATGCTTTAGATAATGCTGAAGAAAGTGTAGATAAATTAAATGATGCACTAAAGAATACTGATAACTTCAACGAACAGGAGAAATATTTAAATCAGTTAATTGAAGCCACTAATAATCAAATCAATAAAACTAATGATTTAAAAAATGCTCAAGTAGGACAAATAAATGATTATATAAATCAACTAAGGGCTCAAGGATTTGCTATAGACTATAGTGCTGACAAAAATGAACTTTATATAAATAATATGCAACATTTAGCTGATTTTTCTGGAGATACTGCTAAAAACCTAGAAAAACTTATTGATAAAATCCAAGATTTAAATGATGATAATAGAGACTTGGATGGTTCTATAAGAGATTTAACAGCTGATGTGAAAGATTATTATGACCAATTGGCTGAAATACCTGAGAAGAAACTTGAAAAATTTAATGATTTAATGGAAGAATTCCAACAAAGTAGATTAGACCAAGTTCAATATCAAATTGAAGACCTTGAGCATGAAATGAAGAATGACCCAAGATTAAAAGCATTAGAAGAACAAATTGCAGCTTTAGAAAAACAAAATGATGAAATAGATAAGCAGCAAGAGATGGAAGAAAAACTTCTTGCAGTAGAAGAGGCAAAGTTAAAACTTCAAAATGCTCAACAGCAAAAAACATTACAAGTATATAGAGAAGGTCAAGGTTTTGTTTGGGAGGCTGACCCAGATGCCATTAAAGAAGCTCAAGAAGAATTAGAAGATGCTCAAAAAGATTTAAATGAACAAATAAAAGATGACCAACTTGAACAACTAGAAGAAGAAAAAGAAGCTATTGAAAAAAGTTATCAAGATAGAATAGATGCATTACAAAACTTTTTAGATGAGCAAGAATATTTAATTGACAAAGCTAATAGAGAAGGAATTCAAACATTTGAAGAATTAAGAAATGAATTAGCAAAATATGGACTAGATAGTGCTGAGTATTTAGGCAAAGCAACAGACTGGTTAAATAATTATAATTCTGCATTAGCAAATTTAAATAATACCGTTCAGGGTATATTAGCATCTTCAGGGGATGCAACAAGTGAATTAATATATAGTTCAGCTATGCAAAGTAGAATAAATCAAGCTTTATCTAATGCATTGCCAGAAGTAGCAACTAATTCTAGTATGTTTGGTAGTGGTATCAATTATGATAAAGTATCAAGTAGTAGTAGCCAAACAGTATATATTAATACAGTAGAATTACCAAATGTTCAAGATAGTGAAGATTTTATTAGTGAATTAAAAAATTTACCTAGAATGGCTACTTCACAATCTGCTTTAAGACAATAAAAGAAAGGAGTTTTAATATGTCAACTAAATCAAAACAAGGTTTAACATATATTATTCAGGCAATTAATAATATAGTGGAGCCTAAAGTTGCTTCATTAAGATATGATAAAACATATAGAGCAAAAGTTACTCAACAGATAGATGCAGGTATATATGTTGTACAAATCAATGGGAAAGAATATCAGTTGCCTTATAGTGGTACTTTAAATATTGGTGATATAGTAAAGGTTAAAGCTCCTTTAAATAATTTCTCAGATATATATATAGAGGCATTACCAGGTTCTGGAGGTGGCGGAGAAGGTGGCACTACAAATTATAATGACCTTACCAACAAGCCAATTTTGAATACTGATAATGCTTCTTCATTAGATGTTAATAAAGAAGAGATTATGAGAGGGACGGTCTCTTTACATAAAGTTTCTAAGACTGGTAATTATGATGATTTAAATGGATTGCCTAATTTAGATTTTATACCAACATCTCAAAAAGGGGTTAGTAATGGAGTTGCTACTTTAGGAGCAAATAGTAGGGTACCAACAACTCAATTGCCAGGAGATATAGTTTATGATGAAAATTATGTTCATACTGATAATAATTTTACTACTCCCTTATTAAATAAATTAAATGGTATAGAAGCAGAAGCCCAAGTAAATAAAATTGAGTTAATTAAAAGAAATGGTGTAGATTTAGAAATACAAAATAAGAGTGTAAATATATTAGTTCCATTAAAGACCAGTGAATTAGAAAATGATGGAGATGGGAATGGAGTATTTATTACTGCAAATCAAATAGCCTCAACCACAACTTTAGGTTTAGTAAAAATAGGAGCAAACTTAACCATAACGTCAGATGGAACATTAAGTGCCACTGGTGGTAGTGGTGGTGGAACTGTATCTGATACATTGCCAATTGGTTCAGTAGTAGAATGGTATAGTGAAACTATTCCTGATAACTGGTTAATATGTAATGGACAAGAAATTAGTAGAACTGAATACTCTGAGTTGTTTTCTGTGTTGGACACAACATATGGTGCTGGTGATGGTTCTACTACATTTAATATACCTAACATGTCATCAAGATTTGCAGTAGGTTTAGACAAAAATGATACTGATTTTAATGCTCTTGGTAAAGTGGGCGGAAGTAAATCTGAAGATATTACTCATAATCATACTATTCCAGGGCATACACATACTACAGCAAATCATACATTGACAATTGCAGAAATGCCTAACCATGGTCATGGATTAGCAATTTCTGGTGGAACAACAGCAGGTCAGATAGATAGGGTAGCATTAGATGGTTATGACCAAGGTAGATGGTATTCTACTGTAGAGCCAGTAGGTGGTTCTCAGCCTCACAATCATGGAAATACAGGGTCTACTCCATTAACTACTAATAATAATACTACAAATACTAATATTTCTACATTGCCACCATATATTACTGTATATTATATCATAAAAGCGAAACAAAGTCAAGCTGTTGTTGCAACAGTTGTTGATAATTTAAATTCTACATCTTCAATAGATGCTTTATCTGCTAATCAGGGTAGAGTGTTGAAAAATGCTATTCAGGGCAATGCAGATATGATAGATACATTACAAGATGATATATTAAATTTAGAAGATACGAGATTAGAAGTTAGTAATATAAAAGCTGGTGCAAATATAACATTACAGGTGTCAGGTAAAGATATTACAATTAGTTCCACTGGCGGTGGAGGAAGTAGTATAGAAGAAGTAGAGATTTCTGATGTTGCACCGACAGAAGAAACAGTTAAGTTATGGGTAGACACTTCTACTACAGGTGGTTCATCAGGTAATATTTTAGATAAAGTGTATCCTGTTGGTTCTATCTATATGTCTACAGTAGATATATCTCCACAAGATTTTTTAGGTGGAACGTGGACACGATATGGAAAAGGTAAAACTTTAATAGGAGTAGATGATGAAGACGAAGATTTTAATGCATCTAACAAAACAGGTGGAGAAAAAACACATATATTAAGTGTAGATGAAATGCCTTCGCATACTCATGTACAAAATCCACATAATCATGAATATAATGGAACTACTAGTACAGGAGGTAATCATTCACATAATGGTAACAAATTGTCTGCTGGGGTTAATTCCTCAACAGGGGTAAATGATGTTGTAAGACCTACTGGTTATAGTGGAGATAATGTGCAAGTAGTAGATAATTCTGGAAACCATACTCATACTTTTAGTGGTACTACACAAAATACAACTTCAACAAACACAAATACAGGTGGTGGACAAGCTCATAATAATTTACAACCATATATTACATGTTATATGTGGGAAAGAACTGCTTAATATAAATATTTTATATAATTATATGAATATTAATTATATAAAGAAAGGAGAATGTTAAATGGCAATACAACAATTGACACAACCTATACTAAATCCAATTGTAGCATTTGATGCAACTAAATCTCATACTATAGATTTTATTGTAATTGGGGGAGCTCAAGTAATTGGTAATAGGTTAGTAATTAGTAACAACCAAACAGGTGCAGAAGTATATAATCAAATCCAGTCTACTATGAAATTAGAGCACACTATTCCAGCTGGTACTTTAAGTAATGGTGGATATTATAATGCAGTTATTTATACTATAGATAGTGGAGGTAATGAAAGTGTATCTAGTATTGCAGTACCATTTTATTGTTATAGTCAACCAGTTTTAACAATTGATAATATTCCTGCAACTGAAACAATAGAAAATGGTACATACGCATTTAGTGGGACTTATTTACAACAAGAGAGTGAAGCTTTAAATAGTTATCAATATACTTTATATGACAGTAATAGAGAAATATTAAGCCAATCTCCTTTAATATACTATGAGGCTAATAATTCTTTAACTTATACTTTTGTTGGTATGAGCAATGATACATCTTACTATATAGAATTGACAGGTCAAACAATCAATGGGACACCTATAACATCAGGATTGAGATACTTTACTGTTAGATATTTACAGCCAGCTTCATTTGCAATATGTGATTTGGTTAATAATTGCGAAAATGGATATATACAAATATCTTCTAATATAGTAGCAATAGATGGTCATTCAAATCCAGACCCACCTATCTATATAGATGATAAAGAAGTAGATTTAAGAGACCCAAATGCGTGGGTAGAATGGAATGAAGGATTTAGAATTCAAAATGATTTTACAATGAGAGTATGGGGAAGAGATTTTAATCCTTATCAAAACATTATTACATTAACAAATGATATTAACTCTAGTACTACACCAAATAGAATAGAAATGAAATGGATGATAGGAGATGTTATCAAAAATTTACCAGAATATAAAACTGTATATGGTCATAATATTAACTTAGATAATAGCGAAGAAGATGAAATTAATAATCTTACAATAAGAGGATATACAATACAAAAAATAGGAAGTAATCTTCCTAGTCCAACAAATCCAAGTAAAATTTATTCTGTTGGAGAGATTAAAAACTTGATAGATATCAAAGATTTTAATATTAAATATGACCAAGATTATAGTGTAATTACTTTCAGTAATTTTAAAATTAAACCAAATTATATTTATACATTATCTTTTGATTATATGGTAAATAATGCAACTACTGATTTATATTTTACTGTAGGATATGGAACAAATAACGTATGGACTGATGCTATTATTGAAAATGAGCAATATATTAATTTATCGTCAGGGAGAAACACAATTACATTTGTAGTCCCTGATGAGACTTCAGAAGGGCAACCTATGCCTACTAATGTAGATATGTATTTTAAGTTTGTAGAAACAATTATTTTAGCTGATGTTGATGTAGATATTAGTAATATACAATTAGAAGCAGGTGGTATTGCTACAGAATATCAAGCTCCTAATCTATATAATATATATCCTACAGTAACAGGTAAAAATATTTATAATTATAAAACTCCTTTATATCTGAAGAAAAGTAATGTTACTTATTCAAGTATACAAAATGGATATAACATACAAGTTAAGTTAGCTAATCAAGATAGTAGCTTGACTATAGGTTGTAAAAATATTTTAAATTCAGGAGATACTTATGCTATTTCTTATAATTATAGTGGAAGTTTGTTATCTTTTAAGTTATATACTACAGAAAAAGAAAGTCAAGAACCATTAGAAGAAATTAATTTAAATAATGGGGTATTTACAGCACCTGAAGAAATATATGATTTGCAAATAATAGTTGAGTTGGATAGCAGTAATGCATCAAATTTTTTAGAAATTTGGAATATACAAATTGAAGCTAATGATACTGTTAGTGAATATGAACCTTATGAAGATGTAAGCTCAATCTTAACATTAGATGCTCCACTAATGGCTCCAGCATCTGAGAATTTAGCTGATTTGGTAGCTTTGATATCACCAAATATTTTAAATCAGGAAACACAAAGTGCTACTGTTTTAGGAGATACGGTATATATATTAATGCAAGATGAGAATAATACTTATTATTTGTGGTATTATAATGCACAAGGAAATTTAATAAAATTTTTAGATGAAGAAGGTCATGAAAAATCAGGAGTAGTAATAACAGGTAGTGAAGCTTTTACAACACATAAAGATTGTGTTACAATTACTATTACTAAAAGTAACAATCCTGATGCGAAAGATGTAACTGAAGAGGAAATAACAAGTAATCACATTTATATAGAAAAAGGATATGTAACTGGATGGTATCCATATTTCGCAAGTCCTAGCTTGGTTAGAAATAACAATCAAATAATATTAAATGGAACTGAAAATTGGATAAAAAGAGCCAATACAAATCATACATTTCAAATTACAGTATCAGAGTTAATAGTTAAAGGAATATGTGATTATTATCCAACTTTTACTTCATTAACATTAATAGATACACAGGATGGAATACATTTAACCAATACTTCAAATATAATTATTACAGATATGCGATTTACAGATGTAGAAGATTTCAAAGCATTTATAACTCAAAATCATGTAACAATTCAATACTATCGTTCTACTCCAAGTGTAATTCCGTTAACTGATGCTCAAGCACAATCATTAAGGAGTTTAAAAACATTTAATCCAATTTCTAATGTTTTTACTTATAATGAAGCTTTAGGAACAATAGGCTTTGATTATACAGATAGTTATACAGAACAGCAAACACAAAATGCTTATGTACAATTAAAATGTTATAATGCAAATAGTATGCCTTATTTTGCTCATAGTAATTATATTGACATTCCTGATGATGCTAGTAAAGTATTTATATGGTTAAGGAGAAAAAATAATTTATTTGATTTAAAAATTGAGGATTTAGGAGATTATAATGAAGATGATAATCCATCAGACACAACTAAACCAATAGTGACATTAGATATTAATCTTGATAATATTACACAAAGTGAAATTCCTGTGACAGCAAATTCTATAGATGAAACTGGTTTGAGAACAGTTAGATTTAGCAAAGATAATGGAGTAAGTTGGGATGAAATTATTCCTGTTGATGGTTTATCTTCAACTAATAGTTATACATTTACTAATTTAAATCCAGATACCTTCTATACAATTAGGGTAGAAGCAATTGATTTAACAGGGAATATTGGTGGCATGAGCCAAAGAGTAACAACAAAAGCATAGGAAAGGTGGCTAGTATATGATATTTTTAGGATATAATTTTTTGCAGGACAGGTATTGCTGGCAACCTGTTCCTACAAATTTGATAAATATAGAAGATGTAATATTAAAGAATGGAATATATGACCATTTTAATATTACTAAAGATGTAGATTTTCCATATATTACAACATATCCTGGAGCATGGGATTTAAATACACAAATGGATGCTGATTTTAATGGAAATATTAATGCTGGTAATATTGATTATGTTGTAACACAGATTAGTAGTATAAAAATAAAAAGAAGAAGAAAAGGTACTTTCGATTGGTATACATTATATAATATACCAGTAGAAAATCCTACAGATATAGATTTTGTAAGATATGATTATCTTGCTCAAAATGATACTGATTATGAATATGCTATTGTACCTATAATTGGAAATGTTGAAGGTGAATATTCTATGAATAGTATTACTTCTGAGTTTTATGGGGTCTTTATTACAGATGGTCAAAGCAGTTATAAATTTAAGGAAGGTGCAAGTTATAGTAACAATGAAAGAGTACATTTAACAGCTACTTATGAACCTTATGGCAGTAAATATCCTATTGTAATAAGTAATGGACAATTAAGTTATGATAAAGGTACAGTTGGTGGAAATGTAATCGTATTTACAGCTGACGAACAATTAGATAGAAAACAAACTGTAGAAAGATTACAAGCTATTAAAAACTTTTTAGCCACCCCTTCTGCAAAAATATTAAAGGATTTTAATGGAAATATTTGGTTGGTAACTTTAAGTGATAATTTACCAGTAACTTATTATTCAGAAATAGGTATGGGGTTTGCAAGAGTTGACTTTAACTGGTCTGAAATTGGAAACCCAGATAGTGGACAAGATTTATATGATAGTAATTTGATTTATGCAAATAATTAGAAAGGTAGGTGTTTACAGGTGGCAGTCACTCCAACACAGACAGATTATGATTTAATACAGATGAAGGTTAGAAATACTAAAATAAAAGTAGAGGTATTAAATTTTAATTTTCAAACTGTAAATTCTTTAGAAGGTAGAGTAACATCAGGAAGTATTAGTGTTGATGCAACTTCAGATATTAGAAGAACCTGTAGCATTACACTGGTAGTTGATAGGGCAGACACAATGATTGCTCCTGGAGGAGAGTTGTGGATTGATAAATTTATTAAGGTTTATCAAGGTGTAGATAACCCAAGAGATAATGGAGCCACCGTGTGGTGGAATATGGGTATATTTTTAATTAATAACCCAAATAGCGTATATAATTCTACAACTAGAACTATAACTTTTGAAGGATTGGATTTGATGGCTAAATTATCAGGTAGAAGAAATGGTCAGCTACCAGCTGTAACTACCGTCATACCAGCAGAAAGTAAAATAGCTAATGTCGTAAAACAGACTATTACTCAATTAGGAGGATTTAACAAGTATATTATTGAAGATGTAGGGTATACTGTTCCTTATGACATAAAAAAAGATATGGGTTCCACTATATATGATTTATTAGTAGAACTAAGAGACTTATATGCTGGATGGGAAATGTTTTTTGATGTTGATGGTGTATTCCATTGGCAACAAATACCAGATGGTGTTAATGAACCTGTTGTGTTAGATTTTGACCAGTTGAGTCAACAGTTAATTATTAATGATAGTATAGATGTTGATTTTGAAAATGTAAAAAATAATATTATAGTATATGGAAGATTATTAGACACAGGAGAACAAGTAATGGCTACAAGAATGGACACTTTATCTGACAGTCCATTTAATATAAGCAACATTGGTCAAATTAATTACATAGTAGATGATGAACGTATATATAATAATGATTTAGCTAGACAAAGAGCAAATTATGAATTATTTTTACATGCTAGAATGAATGATGCTATTGTTTTAGAAACTGTGCCAATACCTTGGTTGAATGATGTTAATATTAAGATAAAACATACTAATGAGATAATAGGAATTGTGGGTGAATTTTTAATAAAAAGCTTAGAAATTCCATTAGATGTCGGTTCAAATATGGTAATTAATGCTATTAAGGTATATGAAGATGAGCCAGAAATAATTTCGTATACAAATGAATATTTGTCTTGTGGAGAAGCTTATTCTACACAACAAAATCAATTTCCATATTATGAATAATGAAAGGAGAGAATTGTTATGTATGTAAAGCAAATGTGGGAAGATAGGCAAGTTGAATTCCCTATGACTTTTACTATGGTAGAAAATGATAACGGTACTGTAACATTAACACCATATCCTGGAGTGGTTTCTAACGAAGGGACAAAATTTACAGCTGCAAGAATGAATAATATTGAGGATGGAATTTTTAATGGTTCTGTGCCTACAGGATGTATATTACCATTTGGTGGAAATAATGCTCCTCAAGGATTTTTATTATGTGATGGTTCTGCTGTAAATAGAACCACATATGCAGATTTATTTGCAGTGTTAGGTACTACATATGGAGAAGGAGATAATTCAACTACATTTAATTTACCAGATATGAGAGGAAAAGTTGCAGTTGGGCTAAATACAAAAGGTGCATTTGATAGTCTTGGTAAAAGTACTGGAGAAGAGGCACACCAATTGACTATAGCAGAAATGCCTAGCCACGAACATAATCTTGCTATTGATGGAGGTTCGGATGCAGGAGTTATGGATAGAGTTATGTTAAATGGTTATAATTCAGCCAGGTGGTATTCTAATGTTAGAGCAACTGGAGGAAATCAATCTCATAATAATATTCAACCTTCATTAGTGTTTAATTATATAATAAAGACATAGAAAGGAGAACAAATAATGTCAGCTTTATATCCAGATTTAGATTTTACAAATTATCCTGGAGAATTAGATAATATAACATTAAAGAGTAATATTACTAATGCTACGGATGCACAGTTAGTAGCCCAAATTCAAGCTTCTATATTAGCAGGTGATTTTGCTAATGCTAGTGCAATTTTAAATGCTAATCCTCAGTTAAATGGTAAAATATTTAATGCTAATGATTATAATCAAATTAGAGATGCTATTTTAGCTTTAGAGAGATTTTACAATAGTGATATAAAAAATTATATAACAGAAAAACAAGCTGCGTGGGTTGCAGAAGTTGATAAATTTAATTATAAGGGAGTATATAGTCCTACCACTCAGTATTATAAAAATAATATGGTAGATTATACTACTACGGAAGGTACATTCCTTTATTTATGTATTCAGCAACCAGATACTGGTATTGCTCCTACTAATACAAATTATTGGAGAATTTTAACATTAAGAGGAGAAAGGGGATTATCAGGAGAAGGTTTATCTTTTGCATGGGTTTGGGATAGCACAACGGAATATAATACAAATGATGTGGTAGTATATGGTAATAAGTGGTGGGTATCTACTCAAGTAAATAGAGGACAACAACCAGCTAATGGGTCAGCGTATTGGACAGAGATTTTGACAGCATTACCAGCTATACAAATACCTGTAACAGAAATACAACCAACAGACCAAATAATTGGAGACCAATGGTATCAAGTAATATAAGAGAGGAGGATAATAATGCCTAATAGAGTTATTGAATTAATGGATGATATGCATTTAAGTAGCCAAGCCACATTTATGGATTATTATACTGCTATGCAAAATAATAACATCTCAAATGCAGCTAATATTTTAAAGAATAATCCTAGTGTAGCTAATCAAATTATGAATGCAGACAATATAAATATTTTATTAAATGAAACATATAGAAGGGAATTAACACCTAAAATTGATATAGATTACTTCTTAGAAGGTTTATTATCTGTATATCAAAAAATGATAGATTATACAAGAGTAATGGGAGAATGGGATGCTAATACTCAATATAATGTTCATAACTTAGTTTATTATAATGAAAAAGCATACTATGTATATCCTAATACTACTCCTCCTATAGGAACTCCTCCTACAGATACTCAATATTGGAAGGAATATGATATCAAAGGATTTCAAGGATATGGAGGAATAAATTTAAATTTCAAGTTTAATTGGGATAACACGCAAAGTTATAAGGTTGGAGATGTTGTAATATTTCAAAATAAAATGTGGTATGCGGTAGCTGATAATACAAATTACGAACCAAATCTAAACCATTATCCTTGGGTGGTAATTTCTATGCCTAAATTACCAGATAAAACTCCAATTCAAAGAGCCATACCAAATGGATATGATATAGGAGATTTTTGGTTTCAAATAACTCAAGGAGATGAAGTTATTGTAACTACATGGGGGATTAGACAACCCGAACCAACTCCAAGATTTGCAAGTTCTGCTTTTTCTATTGGAACAGATATATATATAGCAGGTGGTATTAAATCTAATTTTGATAGAACTAATGTAGTAGAAATGTTTGATACGGTTTTAGGTACGTGGTCTACAAAAGCAAACATGCCAACAATAAGAGCAAGAGCGGCTGGATTTAGTATTGGTAATAATGGATATTGTGTAGGAGGAATTGATGCTAATGGTACAGTACTTAATATTAATGAGGTTTATGATAGTACTACAAATTCATGGTCTACAAAAACATCATATCCTATGCCTATAATTTCGTCTGGTGTTGCTACTGAAACATTAGGATATATTATTGGTGGAGAAACAAATAATAATGTATTAACAGGAAGTGGATATTCTTATAATCCAACCTCTAATGCTTGGACTGAAATCATAGCCAAGCCAACATTGACAAGAGGTCACACTTTAGCAACTGATGGGAATGTGATTTATGCCATTGGTGGAATAGATAACAATAAAAATACCTTAGGTATTAACGAAGCCTATACGATTAGTTCAAATACTTGGTCTCAAAAAGATACTTTAGCTGTTCCAAGAAGTTATCTTGCTTCATTTGTCCAATCAGGAATGATATATGCTGTTGGAGGATTAAATTCAAGTTGGTATAGTGTAGATACAAATGAGAAATATGATATAGCCAATAATGAATGGATAACAGATATGCCTATGAATTATAAAAGAAGTAGTTTAAATGCTTTAGTATCAGGAACTAGGGGATTTGCTATTGGTGGAATTGATTTCGCAAATTCAGATATAAGAGGATATAATGAACAATATAATATAGATGATATTCCATCAGATTTTGAAATGGTAATTGATACAACGTTGGATAGTACTGGCTCAAAGCAAGTTACAATTCCAACACCTGAGGGAGGAAATTATGATTATTGGGTTGATTGGGGAGACGGATTGACTTCAACTAAAATAACTACTTATAATGACCCCCAAGCTACGCATACTTATGCTGAAGATGGAGAGTATAATATAAAATTGATGGGAACTTTGGATAGATTGAAATTTACAGGTAATATTGCAAATGATTTAAAATCTGTAACTAAGTGTATTTTGAATTTTTCCACTATTACAGATATGTTTAATACATGTTCAAATTTAGAAAGTGTTTGTGATGGAATATTTGACCAATCTATCAATGTTACGAATGCAAATAACACATTCAAAAATTGTGCTAAGTTAAAGACTATTCCTTTAGGATTATTTGATAATAACAATGTCATTACAGAATTTATAAGTACATTTGAAGGATGTGGAATAGTAAGTATTCCAACAGGATTATTTAATGGTAACAATTTAGCGACTAATTTCAGTACTACTTTTTATAAATGTAGTGGTATTACTAGTATCCCTTCAGGCTTATTCAATAATAATAAAAATGTCACAAATTTTTATGGAGTATTTTCTAGGTGTTTTAATTTGCAGTCTATCCCTGATGGATTATTTGCTAGTAACTCTCTAGTTGAAAATTTTTCTTATGCTTTTAATGTTTGTGAAAAAATAACTTCTATTCCATCTAATCTATTTGGTAATGCTAATGGTTCTGTGTTTAATTATAGTAATATGTTTTCTTTAGTGACTATTCCAGAAGGATTGTTCCAATATGCACAAAATACAACTAATTATGATAATATATTTGCTAGTTGTCCTATTACTGCTATTCCAAATAATTGTTTTAACGGAAATAATGCAAGTGTAGAAAATATATTTGATGTAACAAAGATTACATCTATTGGGGATAATGCATTAAAGGGCTTAGCAATTCCAAGTGGATTTTTTCAAGGAGCTACATCATTGATAACAATAGGTAATAATATTTTTGATACAAATGTAACTGATATGCTTAATATGTTTAATGGATGTAATAATTTAACTACATTAGGAAATATAGATATGAGCAATGTAACAACTATTGACTCTACAATGTTTAATAATTGTACAAATTTAGTAACTGTTAAAGGATTTAAAGATAGAAATACTATGACTAATCCAACAATTAAAATGGACTTTAGTATGAGTAGTTGTCAATTTTTGAGTCATGATAGTTTAATAAACATTAGTGAGAGTTTAGTAACAATGACACCTACAACAAGAAAAACATTGTCATTACACTCAGATGCTTTATCTAAATTAAGTACAATTGAAAAATTGGATATTATAAATAGATATTGGGACATAGAGGGATATAGTCCAACTTCAGATTTAAACCAAAATGTTGCTAATGAGCTAGTGCAAAGCATTTATGGAAATGCTAATACTGAGGCTCAAACTCATATAACGACCTCTCTATATTATTATGTAAAATTATTAAATAGTAGTTCAGGAGCTGTAATAGATGTTTATGCGGTAGATAAAAATACTGGAATAGTATATTTAGCAGATAATATACCACAATATGAATATATTATATATGGTGGAGTTTCTACTACGGACGAACAAACATTTTATGTCCCAAAAGGTAGTGATGGTGATACTACAGGAGCAATATTAAAACAAAATATTAACACAATTTTAACAGATAATCCAACCTATAAAATTATAGAAGTTGGTTCTAAAAACACTGGTAAGTTAAAAACTAAAAATTCTGGACTGGAACAGATTTCAAATGCTTCAGAATTGTTTAGTAAAACAAAAAATATAACTGAATTATATGTTCATGGAGATTTTAATCCTACAAATATGAGTAAAATGTTTGAAGGTTGTGCTACTTTAGAAAGAATATCATTCGACAACTTAAATAGTATCAACACTACTGATATGTCATTTTTATTTTCTACTTGTTCTAATTTAACGAGTGTACCAAGTCTTGATACTACCAACTGTGTAGATATGCAATATATGTTTGCTAGTTGTTCTCATATAGTAGATTGGTCATTTGTAAGTGAATGGAATACATCAAAGGTAATAAATATGAGCAATATGTTCCGAAGTTGTTTTGGTTTAACATCAATGCCTATTTTAAATATGTCAAGTGTAACTGATGCTAGTGAAATGTTTGAAAACTGTGCTAATATGACTAATATTGCACCTAATGTAATAGGTAATAAAGTACAAAATGCCGAAGGAATGTTTCAATTGTGTCAAAGCTTAGACCTAAAAAATATTGGAGATTATACTACAATCTTTGGTCATAATAATAATTTGACAAATGTTTCTTACTTATTTGATGAATGCTCTGCCTTAACTAAAGTCGGAGTTCATGATGTGTTTACATTAGATGAAAGTGGGGATTTTCCAGTACAAGTAATAGATGAAACTAAGATAAACAATCAATTATTCACTTACTGTCCAAATATAACAAATATGAGCCATATTTTTGATGGATGTCACAATTTAGGAAGTGAAGATAATGGAATTCCTATGGGAATATTTTATCATTGTCCAAATTTACAAGATATTTCATATGCATTTTCATCATGTTGGAATATTCAAAATCCATTTTCGTATGGTGGTTTAAGTTTAAATAAAGTTTTATTTGTTAATAATCCAGAACTGGTAAATGTATCTCACCTATTTGAAAATGCTCATGTAGGGTTCATTGGAGAAAATACAGCTAATCCAACATTATTATTCCCAGTACAAACAAAAATTGAAGATGCTTCTTATTTATGGAATGGATGTGAAATGGCTGATGCTCAAGGATATGAATTAATTCCATTTATCTATACGAGTAAAGTACTTAAAAATATAGAGGGAATGTTTATGGGACAAACGTTCTCAAGGGATATTTCAAGTAATTATGATAGTTATAATCCACAATATAGTTGGGATAATTTGCAAAATATCATACCTGCATTAGAAAATTGTTCTAATTTATTCTCTGGAAATACTAATTTAACTGGTAATGCAACTGCTATGATTGAAAGTTTACAAAAAATTACCACATTGACAAATCATGAAAAAGCATTTGAAGGTTGTACAAAATTAAGTGATTATAATAGTATTCCAACAGATTGGAAGTAAAAGAATGAGAGAGTTGAAATATACTCTCTCTTATATAAAAGGAGAGATATAAATGGTTAACGAAAATAATATTTTACAGTATCTTCAAGAAAAAGGAGTAACTAGTTCATTAGAAGAAGTTAAAGAATTAGTTGCTAAAGAAGATAGAGAAAAAATTGTAAATACCCAAAATGAAAGATTTAAATATGAAATTTGGGATAAAAAATCAAGCATTAATGGAATAAGTGCTAAAGATATAATAAAAAATAAAGATTATACTATTGGTCAAGCATATTTAATATACATAGATGATGCTTTAGTATACTTTCAAGACCATAATCCAGAAAAAAGTGGTTATGTAAAAATGACTAAAAGTGAAGCAGAAAAGTTAGCTCAAGACTTTATAAATAAAAAAGCTGAAGAATATACAGATAATATTATTATAGATAAAGTAATACAAACAATATTATCTAAATAGAAAGGAAGGTTATATATGGCAAAAAATATTATAATGCAAGTACTTACTAGTGCAGGGTATGAACCTATGTACCCATTCAATCCAAGACAGATTTTAAATGGTACGTTTTTAGAAAATAGTACAAACACTCAATATAACATTACAATTACAGGTGTGCCAGTTCCTTTAACTAATACATTTGGAAATGATATGGGAATAATTTCATTTATTCCTACTGTTAATAATATGGATAATATTACTTTATCTATTAATGGAGATACTGCAAGACCAATATTATTTGCAGATGGCACAACGGTAAGAGCAAATACACTTGTTGCAGGCAGAACGGTATTATTAAGATACTATAATAATAACTTTTATTTATTATTAGATAAAAATCAAATAGGGTTAGGAAATGTTGAAAATGTTTCTCCAGCTGATATGCCAATTTCAACTGCGGTTACAAATGCATTAAATAATAAATTAAATACTCCTGTTGCAATTCCTAGAAATGCCAACCTAAATAGTTACAGGACAGCTGGGCTATATTATAATGCATCTAATAGTGATGCAGCAACTATTACTAATATACCTGTCCAACAATCATTTAGTCTGTTTATCGAAGTACATGCTGGGGTAAAACAAACATTTACAAATTATTCGACATCAGGAATTCAAACGTGGGTAAGAAATTATTATAATGGAACATGGAGCCAATGGTACCAACAAGCATTTGTATTATATGGTAATAGTGAACCAAACCCAACACTAGGAATGAATGGAAATTTATATTTAAAAATTAATAGTTAGGAGGAATATATAGATGAGTTATTATAATTCATGGAGTTATACTGCTCCTAGTGGTACAGCAGAAGTTTGGATAGATGCAACAAGAAATGGTGTAAATGTTACTGTAAATGCCACTGTTAAATGTACTTTTCGTTATAGTAATGATTATATTGCCTATAATGAAGAAATTAATTTTAACATGTGGAGAGATGCAAATAATGCTAGTGCTACTATAAAAGGATATTATGATAGATGGTATGCGACTAATGAATGGTCAAGAACGAGAAGTTGTTCTATGACATTCCCATGGTATGGGAATGATATGGTTTTAGGTTTTAATATGACAGTTCCACCTGGCAATTCTAGGTTTTCAATTCCGAATACTGAAATTAATTTAGACGTACCAGATTATATTGCACCAGGTGCTCCTACTTGGTGTAATATTTCTCCAAATCCTTGTTCTATTAATGCTGCTCCTACTATTACATGGGGAGGGGCTACAGCAGGTAGTAGTGGAAGGATATTATATGATGTAGAAGTTAGGTCTTCTACTCCTACAGGAGGATGGACAAATTGGTTAAGAATAGCAAATAGTCAAACAGCAACTTCATATCAAGAAATTGTTCTTAGTGGAATGAATGTTAATAACCAGAAACCATTTGCAGGAGTAAAATATCAATATAGAATTAGAGTATGGGATGGAATTCAAACTGCCTCTGGATGGATAAATAGTCCAGAATTAGTTGTTGGATTTATTAATCCTAGCCCTCCAACCTCATATACATTAAGTGATAGCAGTATAAAAAAAGATGGTAGTATTACAATAACATGGTCTGGGGCTTCAGGTGGTTCTGGTTCTATTGTAAGATATTATTTAGACTGGCGTATTTATGACCATAACACAAAAAAATGGACTGATTGGGATAGGTTATCTACTACTAATACTAATTATACATTTAATATATTAGAATATTATCAAAATGCTACAAATGGTGACCAATTACAGTTTAGAATAAGTGTTCTTAATAGTTGGAATGTCCCAAGCGACTATTTAACTATCCCAGCAATTTCAGTTCGTGGAAATCAAATGTGGATAAAGATTAATGGAAGTTGGGTTGAAGGTGATACCTATTTAAAAGTTAATGGAACTTGGGTAGAAGCAACTCCATATATAAAGGTAAATAATATATGGTATGAAACAACATAAGGAGTGAGAATATGGCAACTAAAGAATATTTAGATAAAATGGGATTACAATACTATAGTAATGAACTAAAAAAACAAGTAGTAACATCTACTGAAGTAAGAGAAATTGTTATAGTGGATGAATATCCTCCTGAAGAAAAAGAAGGAGTATTATATCTAAAAGTAATTCAGTAATATAATTAATAAGACTTAATATAGGGTTTAGATGAAATATTAAAGGAGTGTTATACTATGGTGATAATTTCTTTAATATATATATATATATATATAACGATTTGAGGTGATAGTATGGCACCTCAAATTAGAATAAATGACATACATTATAATAAATATACAGTATATGAAGCTAAAATAAATAATAAAATTGTTTATAGAATGACTGGATTTTCTTTTTCTCTTATTAGCCTAGGTATTGTAGCTATTGTTCCTTCAGGGGAAATACAAGATAGTCATTATGCTAAAATAGGAGATAGAATTAGAATTTTAATTTATTTTAATGGTGAGTTAAGTGTAGAACCTACAGTTAGAATAGGGAATAAAGAATTTAATGCTTCATATAGACCATTAAGTTCTAATCCTGAAAAAAATAGTTATGCTTACTATGCAGACTGTACATTAACATCAGACCTAAATCTATCTGAGGGAATTATACAATTTGAAATATATGGATACAAAGATGATAATGGTAAAGAAGGCAATATTTTGACTAATGAAGATATTTCAAATAGCACCTATAATTATGTAATATTTGATGATATCCCTCCAACAGCATCTATTAAAGCAGGCGAACAATTTACTATAGGTAATGATATAGATGGTTATAAAAAAATAAGTTTTCAATTACATGATAATATAGCATTAAGAGGTTATATACTAAATGAAAAAACTACAATATTAACGCCATCTCAATGGAGTGATGCTAATAATATTACAATTTCAACTTCTGGTGCTATTTTGGGGAATAATATAATAACTATAGTAGATATGGCTGGAAATAAAAATAAATATGAATTTAAATTGGTGGAAAGTTAATTTAAAATATATTTTAAAATTTATAGTCAAGATATTACTATGTTTAATTTGTTTAATGTTATTAAATTTATTTATATAAATAAAGGTGAAAGGAGCTGTTTAGATGAAACAGTTAAAATTCTTAAAAACTATTTCTTTAGAAGGTAAGCCAATATGGTATAAAGATTGCTCTTATGAGGTCATAAGCGAAGGAGAAGCCTCTCAAGGTAGAGGTATGTATAAATTATTCTGTGAGGATTTACAATTGAGAGGCATAGATACCATATTGGAAGATAACTTTTATAGAGTAATAGAAGTTCAAGATAATAAACAGACAAAAGAAAATATTATAATTGAAAACAATAAAAATGTTTCTTTTTCAGATAAAGATGTAACAAAAATCAAAACATCAAAAACGACAAACAAAAAGAAAAAAGCTACAAAAAATTAAGCTTTACGTTAGATTTTAAAGGACTTTTATTATATGAGGTATATACTTATATGCCTAAAATTAGAGAGAATATTGATTTATTCTCTCTTTTTTTTATCCTAAATATGTTTTTCTAAAAAAAACTTTTTTAGTTCTTCTTCCATTTCATCTTCTTCATAAAAGAATGGGTCTCTTGGGAGTTGACCTAAAAAATTCATCATTAATTGTCCAAATCTCCAATCTGGTACTTCATTCCAGCATTGTTCCAATATTTTTAAAAATGGTTTTATTCTGTTTTTATCTCTCATTTTATTCCTCCTTTAAAATTGCATCTGCTCTATGCTTATAACTATTATATAATTCTTCTTTTGGGTATCCATTTACATTCAAATCATCAAGCATTAAATCTATTATCTTATTTTGTATGTCTTTTTCTTTTAACATATTTAGAACTTTTTCTATCGCTTTTTGATTTACTGTTCCAATCCAATTGAAATATTCTGTTTCTATTAATCTATTACATTTTTCTAGTACTTTCTTTTGTTCTCTATCCATTTTTTCCTCCTTTCTTTTCTAGGATATAAGCAGTTCCTATTGCAATGGCATCACTTATATCATCTTTATCAATTTTAATTTCATACTTATTTTCAATATAATTGATAGTTTGTTGTTTTTTTTCAGACCTTTTTATTTTTGGACTGTTTGATAATCCTAATACTTTTCTCCAATGAGCAGTTCTTAATGTCTGGTAATTAATTTGATATCTATAACATAATACTTCAATTAATAATTGTAATCCCATTAAAGATTTAGCTGTTGGAGCACTCATTGTTATTTGAACATTTTCAAGAGCAATATCATTTGGTCTATAACGTTGTATTAAATCTTCTATTCCATAAGCAATTTCACTTATTCTTTCTATAACATTCTTGCTTTTTTGTACAATAGCACCATAATCAATAAGTTTTTCATCTTCAAATATAGCATATCCTGTACATGTTGTACTTTCGTCAAATGCAATAAGTATATTACTCAAGTTCCATCATCTCCTTAGCTTTATTTATAATTTCATTTTTAATGTTTTCTGGTAATAAATTATTTTCCATTAAAATATCATATATAATAGATTGTAAAGTTTTACATTGTGTATAAGGTTTATCAATATTATATTCTTCTTTTAAATATTTTTGTATTTGTATTTTTATTTTATTTTGCTCTTGAGCTAATTCATTTAAACAATTTATACAAACATATTTGTTATTTTCTAATTTATATAATTTTTCTTTACTTTTACATTGTAAACATTCTTTTTCTTCCATATTTGCTCCTTAAAATCAATTTTAAGACATTTTATTTTAATAGGCATATAAATTATAGTCTAATATATAAAAACATTTCCTTGCCTATCCTCGTGTGTCCCAGTACTATATATAAAAAATAGCACCAAATTATTGTGTTTTTCGGTGCTATTTTATAAAATTATTCTAAATTATCTATTCCATACATAATAATTTGATTAATTACATTATTAAAACTTATATTTTCTTCTTCTGCAATAGAATTTATTTTGTCAAATACCTTTTTACTTATTCTTATAGTTCTTGTTACAGTATCATTGCTTTTTTTATTATTTATAATTTCTAACTTATTCATTATATCCTCCTATTCATTATTTTTTAATAAAAATTTAGGATTAATAACCTTAAATGATATATCACCTGTGCAACTTCTCCATACCTTTCCTTCTCTTTCAGTCTTATAAATAACAGATTTTCCTTCAGCATCTTTTACTATATCATCAATATTATCTTTTAATAAAACCTCAGTATCTAAGATTGGAACAGTATCAATTTTATGTGGAGCTAATATTTTTCTAGCTGCTTTAGTTCTATATTTATTACCATTTATAATTAAATTAAATACAAAAAACTTATATCCATCTATATTATATTTATTTCCTTGAATTCCTGTTCCACAAATCTCCCCTTGTATTACTACATTATCAGCTTTATATTGTTTTAAGATATTTTTTAATACATTTTCCATGTCATACTCTTTAGCAATAGTCCAATAAGAAGAGTTAGTAGGGGTCTTTAACCTTAAATTTCTACTACATACTCCAAATTCATATTTATTAATAATGCCAAATTTCTTATATTTTTTTATAAAATAAGTTGCAGATTGTCCATCTAATTTTTCCGTACTATCAAAATATATTGGTGTGTCCGTATTGTTCTTTTCAATTATTTCATTAAACTTATCTACCAATACTTGAACTCTATCCTCATCTGTCTTTTTTATCCAGCTTGGGAAACCACTTTTATTAGGTATAGTTAATTTGCTATATAATTTTCTATACCATTTATATTTCATTAATTTTTTATGAATAGGGTTATTATTCTTATTCATTGATTGTTTTAATAATTTATTTTCTTTTTCTGCTTCAGGGTCATATTTAGTTGCTCCGATAAGTTTAGTAATATCGTCTCCTTCTTTTAAGTTAGATATATCTATATTAAAATATTTTTCTAATTCTTTTAATGGTATTATTAGCCCTTGAGATACTTGTCCTCTTAATTTAATTGTTCTAACCCTATATTTTCTATCTTTTAAAAATTCAAACATAGGAATTTCAGGCAACTGTGTGTCAATTTCGACATATGCTACTAAATCTCCTATTTTATGACCTTCTGATTTACTTGCAACAACATGCCATCCTAATATAGTTATTTTTTCAATTTTATCTGCGTTTTCTATTGGTTCTATATTTAATATCCTTTGTATTGAAATTAACTTTCTTGCCATTTCTATAATTACCTCCTTATTTAATTAATTGAACTAACACTATTTAAAACCAGATTGTTATTAATTGAATTGTTAATTTGAGTTAGAAGTTCATTAATATTTATTTCTTCAGCTCTTTTGTTAGTTACTTGAGTATATGCCTGTGCTTCTTTAGGTGTGTCAGTACTTCCAAAGCCACCTATTCTTTCTCCTGTTGAATTGTCATTATCTGTAATTAGATATTTTTGGAATATTCCTTGACCTATTGCCTCACCTTTTTTAATTGTAATGTCTTCATCCCCTATATTATAGAATGCAAACATTATTTCTCCATCATTATCTGGGTTACCATAATAATCTTTATCTATTACACCTACTCCATTAGCTAAAATTAAGTTTTTCTTTTTAGGATTTGAACTTCTATTATATAGCAATAAAACTTCATCATCTTGCATTAAAGCTTTAACTCCTGTTTTTACTAATGTTGGTTTTATTCCTGATTTATATGCAGGTATGATGGTATCTTCTGCTGCTTCTATATCATATCCTGCCGAATATTTTGTTTTTCTAATTGGCAAATTAATACCTGGCTCTCTCATTTCATATCCTGTCGAAATCATTCGATTTACAAATTCAAATTTTCTCATATAATAATTTTCCTTTCTATAATTATGCTGTTCTAGTCCACATATATACTGTTATATAAGGTGGTAAATTATTATGTGGCTGATTACCACCTTCCCAGTCAGTACCAAACCTTCCTCCATTATCTAAGTTGGCACTAACCTGTAACCATCCACTTCTTGTTCCCCATCCAGCATAATATCCGCTATCATTATCTTGCATCTCGTGTTTATGGCTAGGCATTTCTTGTATTGTTAGTGTATGTGTTTTTTCTCCACCTGTTTTGTTGGGAGCATTAAAGTCTGTGTCTGATGAGCTTACACCTATCAATGTTCTTCCTTCTCCAAATGGCTCCCATGTTCCGCCTAAAAAATTAGCAGGAGAATTGTTTTGTAAGGACATAAATATAGAACCTATTGGAAATATTTTCTCTAATAAAACCTGGTCGTCTGTACCGCCATTATCTATTTCTTTCCATTCTCCTGTTTGTGGGTCTTTATATTTTAATACTGCCATTTTATTCCTCCAATTTTATCAAAAACAAGGGGAAATACAATTTATTTCTATATAAATTATTAAATATCCTTAAAATACTGCTCATTATTTTTCTTTTAAATTTCTCAAAATAATATATTTGACTGTACTGTGTTTGACTTAATCAAACTATAAATTGTAATATATAAATCATTATGTGTAATTATTTTTTTTATTTATAAATTGTAAATTGTTTTCCCACCTAATGTTTAGATTGTATTACTTACATTTTCATCTTTTTTTTGATAGATAATCATTTAAATGATTTTAATTGGATATTCTTTATATATAAATAACATCTATATTTCCCCTTGTTTTTTATATTTCAATTTCAAACATTTGTGAATTTAATTGACTAATTTCTAATTCAGTTCGTTGAATAATAGTTTTTAATTCTTGTTCTGTTTGCTCCATATATCTTTTGTCATAAGCTAATTCTTTAGCTGTAAAATAAGAATTATTTGTTTCCGTTGTTCTGTATTTAACTGGATTTTTTTTAGCTAAAGTTTTAATTAATTCCAAATTATTTCTATTATTTTGTATAAAAACTAAAGCTTGTTGTATTGTCATACCTGTGCTCAAAGTTAAAGAATTATTTTTTTCATATAATATCCCTTTTAACTTTGAAATTGTGTCACTTAATTCCATATATTCTTTAAATTTTTCCATAAAATCAGGATATTCTTCTAAAACTTGTTCTGAGCCATTTAATTCAATTACTTTTATATTCATGCAATGGCTTCTAAGCTCCAATGACAATTCATTATATTCTCTTTCTAACTGAGAAATTCTTGACATTAAGTCAACTAAATTTGTTTTCATATTAATTTCCTCCTACATATATATATTTTTTAAATGAAACAGGTTCATCATATCTATTAGTGGTATGAACCCATTCTTCATCAAATTTGCAACCTTTCTTTTTTAAATTATAAATTACTGCACTCAACCTTGTAGCTCCGAATTCTTTAATTGCTTCCCAGCTAGTAATACTACCATATTCTTTTAAGTATTGTAATATTCTATCTTGATGAGTTAATTTCATATAATTCCTCCTTTTTATTAATATGGAGTGCCTAATGGGACTTGAACCCACCCCTTCAGTTTGGAAGACTGATATGCTAGCCACTAACACTATAGGCACATATTTGTTTATTAATCCCATAAATGCCAAAAATATTTAGAAAACAATGTAAATGCTTGTTGCTTTTTCTTATTTCTATATAAATCTAATTCTTTTTCTCTTTGAAAATATTTATGTTTTATATTATTATAATTTATTTTTTCTTCTTTAGTCATGTTATCAGGGTCTACAAGTTTACCATTATTCCATAATATATCTCTGAATGCTTTATCATACTCATTTTGTTTAGAGGAAGTTTCTTCGTTTGCTTCAGTAAAATAAAATATCATTTTATTTAGTATTCTATGCCACTCCTCCATTGTTAAGTTTGCTGGATAACTAATATTACTTTTATTCAATTGTTTTAGCATAGGAACTATTACATTTAAAAACCAATAATCTAAATCCCATACATCATTATCAGAATAGCCTCTTTTGCCCCTTTGATAAAACCATTTTATTTTTCTTGGTAAATACTTAAAGAAATCTTTAACTCTATAAAATATCCACATTTTTACCATTCCCTTTCTTCACAAGTAATTCTATGATGTAAAACTTGTGATTGTGTTAAAATAGTACAATATCCTTCTTTGTTATATCCACATTTTATATTATCACATTTTAATTTATCCTTATTTTCTTCTTTCATATATTTACCTCCAATTTATGTATACAAAGTACAATTATAATCTATTGAAAATAAAAGTACCTTGCTTATAAATAGGGCATTAGTAAAATAATTTTTAGCCCTTTGGTAGCGGTACAGGGAGTTGAACCCTGCTCTCCAGGATGAAAACCTGATGACGTAGCCGATTGTCCATACCGCCATAAATATAAAATGGCGAGTTGCTAAGGATTTGAACCTTAATTGACAGTTTTGGAGACTGTAGTCCTACCAATTGAACGAACAACTCATAGGCGATTAGCGAGTAACCAACTCTTAAAGACACTAACCATTGCCATCCTCAGTTTTTTTAAACTAATTAGTAAACACGCTGACCTTCATTGAGGCATTACGTTTATAGATAACAGCTTCTATAATAACGGACTTTATTTTGGTTATTGGAAAAGTATAAATCAAGAAAACCAATTGGCTCCTGGGGCAGGTCTCGAACCTGCGACTTCTTGGTTAACAGCCAAGCGTTCTACCAACTGAACTACCCAGAAATATTTTATTAATTATAGTATATCATATTTTACTATAGATGTCAATAGTTTTAATAAATATTTTAGGTAGGATTTGAACCTACATGATAAATATCACTATTTATCTGATATGCGTCTTCCATTTCCGCCACTAAAATATTTATTTGGTGCTCTAGGTGGGACTTGAACCCACACGCTATGTTTCAAGCAGAGGATTTTAAGTCCTCTATGTCTACCAGTTCCATCACCAGAGCATATTATAAGCAGTATAATTAACTATTATATAAGTTTATACTATTTCATAAATATTCTAATATGGTGCTCGGAAATGGACTTGAACCATTGACACCCAGAGCTTCAATCTGGTGCTCTACCAACTGAGCTATCCGAGCATAAAGTTGCCCCTGTTACTCATTTCAACGGACATCACCATGCATTGTGAGGAGTTCTAGTTTCATCTGTTTTTCATATATCCTAGAAATATATTACTTAACATATCCGTTCCAGGGCTGGCGACACAGGTAGGATTTGAACCTACGACACCTTTCGGTGTGCCAGTTTTCAAGACTGGTGCATTAAGCCAAACTCTGCCACTGTGTCATATAAAAGCAAGATTAACTTGCCTTAGATAAATCTAGTTTTTGAAGAATTCCTAATTTAGATAATTCTTTTTTTGTTTCTTTCCAAGATTTTAAAGTTAATAAATATAAATTTTTGTCTACACCGATTAATCTTATAGTTTTATTTGTACTAAAAGCTGTAACATCAATAGGATTTATTTCTAATTCTTCTACATATCCATTCTCATATTGTACTTTATATTTAAAATATTTTTTTGTATGTTCATCAAATGCAGTTTTAGTTTCTTCTATAACTTTTCTAACTTTTATTATCATAAAATTTCCTCCTTATTTAATATTATGGGGTGCCTAGTTGGGATTGAACCAACACCTACAAAGTCACAGTATGGTATGCTACCATTACACCATAGACACCATATCAGAAGAATTACTCTTCTGTGCTATCACATAATTCTTCTATCTTGTCTGTGGTTTTTTGAATTAAGTTAATATATTTTTGTTCATCTTTTTTAAGAGCTTTTAAATATTCCTCAGTATCTTTTATTTCCATACGAATACCTTTTAATATAGCATTATCATATTTAAGCCATGCTCTATTCTTTGATATTTTTTTACCTAATTCTACATCAAAATCGTCTTCTTGAGAACATTTTGCTTTTCCAACAAACTTAGCGAAGTTTGGGAATAGACCAAAATCATCTTCTATTGTTGCTTTAATAGTAGTTGTAACTACTTTCTTTTCTTCATTTACATAACTATTAATTTTCTTAGATAAACCATATTCTTTCATTTTAATCTTCCTTTCTATAATTTAAAATAAGATTGGGGACTAGATGAATTGAACATCTATGATATATAATTATAATTTTCTACAAGTTTAGTTCTAATAAAGAACATATATTGGAAAGGAGGTAAATGCTATTCTTATTAAATTATTACGTATCATCTCGTCTTTTGTTTATTTTTTTAGTAGTTAAACTTCTACTACTTGCTTATTATAACTATATATCATTAAACCAATGTCCCCATATAAAAGGAAGAATAAGTTACAACCCTTATTGTTCCTCCCAAGCCTTTTAGTTGTAATTAAGGCTTGTATTTAAAGTTTTCACCTTTAAATTTTGGCGACGTGAGTAGGATTTGAACCTACGGAACACTAGATGTGTTCTCTTCCTTAGCAGGGAAGTGCTTTAAGCCAACTCAGCCATCACGTCACATTAAGCAGATAACTCTGCTAGGTAAGGAGGTTAAAACCTTTGTGCTTATTTTACAGATTATACTGCTTTAGGAGCATTTGCTTGACCCTGTGGTTTTCCTCACTTGCCTCGAACAAGTCCCCCAAGGTTCAAAGCCTTGTGCTCTACCAACTAAGCTAGAGGAAAATGTAAGTTCACTTTCTTTTTTATTTTTGCAAGAGAAAGGAACAAATGACTTGTTAGTATAGTATTAGTTTTAGCACTCTTGTATTAAGAAACTAATTAACTTAATATGAGTTCGCTAGGAGCTATACCTCCTATTTAGTGCGTGGTGCTCATTCTTGGATTTGAACCAAGGACTTCTTGCGTATCAGACAAGCATTCTAACCAACTGAATTAAATGAGCATATAGGAGTGGTATTAGAGGATTTGAACCTCTCTTATAACGTCTTATAAGTTCCATTATATACCACATATAAATCAGGCAGGACGGCGTTCCCTGCATCTCTTTTAAGACCATTTCTGGCGTGATAGCTGCCTCTTTCTATCCTCTGATTTTTTTGGCGGCTCCAAGCAGAATTGAACTGCTGTCTCCTGGGCGACAACCAGGTGTCATAACCACTAAACTATGGAGCCATATAACTTATTAATCTTTTGATTTTATTCCAAATCGGTATAATTCACTGTCTGGAATATAACTTTTAATATTGCATACTGGGCACCTAACATAAAACCCTAATAATCCCCTTTTTAAGTCAAATGTATTGATAATTAAATCTGACCCACATCTTTTGCAAGTACCTTCCACATCATATCCTGGGTTTTCATAAATAACTTTCATATAATACTTCCTTTCTTGTTGGTGGAACTGAGGGGATTTGAACCCCTATTTTCTGCGTGCAAGGCAGATGTGCTAGCCATTATCACTACAGCCCCATAAAATGTAAAGGGAAACCGCTTAAACCTTTACTCGCTACTCTCTATGACTGTATAATACCTCATCTGCATCTATACAATAGATTTCACTTTTCTAGCTGCACGTTTGGATGAGCCAGTGCTCTAACTACCTGACATTTAGTTTTACGGTTCAGGCGTTTACGTTTTCGGATTTGTGGTGGGAGATACAAGACTTGAACTTGTGACCCCAGACTTAGAAGGTCTGTGTTCTATCCATCTGAACTAATCTCCCTTATTGGTGTGCCAAAGAGGAGTTGAACCTCCGACCCCCTGATTAAAAGTCAGGTGCTCTACCAGCTGAGCTATTGGCACATATGTAGATAGAGAGATACTAGAAAAAAGTCTATAAAGTATTCTCTATCTAAGAAAAAAATATTATATATTAGATTAAATATATTATATACTATTTTATAACAAAAGTCAAGTGTTTTTTAAATCTTTTTTAAATTTTTTCTTTAAAAGTTCATATTGTGTTTCGTGAATAAGTGCAATTCCAAAACCATTTATCATATCTTTATCTGTACAGTTATTATCTTTTATCGTCTTAATTTCATTATTAAGTTCATCAGCTAATATCTCGGCTTCTGATAATGGTAGTAATATACCATTTTTATCCTTTCCTAATTTTAGATTTAATAAATATTCCTTTTGTTTTGTTTTGTAACATTTTTCAATAGGTTCTCCAGATACATATCTTTGTATAAATTCTTTTAATCTAGCTAAATGATGTAGTTGTTTTGGGTCATATCCGAATTTGTTAATTTTTTCTATTATTGTGGGATAAGGATGTGTTAAGGCTTTTCTTTTTTCTGTTGCCATTCCCATAATACATCTTAAAAACTGATTTCTATTTATGTCAACAATTTTATCTTTATATTTTAATAAAGCATTGACTATATCATAATATTCAGGATTGATTATTGAAAAATTAGTATAAAGTAATTCTATATAACTTATATTTTCTTTTATCCACATTTCACACATAACTCTGACATCTTTTGTGTCTATATGTTCTTCATTGTCTAGTATATAAGTATGGCTAAAAGCTTTTCTATTATATACAAAGTCGTCAAATGAAGGTAAAATAATAGCTTTGCTGTCAATATCAGAAACATATTCAGAAGTATATAAATCTAATCCATAATTTTGACTTCCTTGTAGAAACACACCCACCACTTCATGTCCTTTGTTTACCAAAAAATCATAATGTTCTTGTAGCCTAGCCATTATTTTATCTCTATCCATATTATTCTCCTTTTATATTTTTTTCTATAATTTCAATATATGGTTGTAATGATTTTATCATTGCTCCTTGAGGAGTAAAATCTTTTAAGTCTAATATATTCTCAAAGATACTTGTAGAAAAACCATTTATCATGCATACATCATTATCATATTTTGTTACTGGAAATCCTGAAGTTGCAACATTCCAGAAAATAATTTTTGGAAGTTGGTATCCTTTATTTTCAAATGCTCTTTTCCAGCCTATAAAATTAGTTCCCTCTTGTGAGTAGCAACCTCTATCAAATTCCATGTCAGACACAATAATTAAATGACTAGGCATGTCTTTTTGATTTATATGGTTTTCTTCAGCTGTATCTAAAATTAATTTAAATACTTTATCTATATTTGTACATCCATAATAATCTCTGATTGCTCTTACCTTGTCAGTAATATCTAGCCCTGATACTTTTTCAAGAGCTGGGTTCGTATCAAATCTCATAAAATAATTTTTGAAGAAACCATGATTTCTTTCAGCAATATATAGAGCTAATCCAATAGAAGTTTCATATACATGTTTTTCCCATGTCATGCTATTTGATGTATCTGCAATAACCAACATATTATCTGTATTCCCTTTTAATATATCTTTTTGCTGTTCCCACATAGCATTAGCTAATTCTCTACTGATGGATTTATTTCTTATCTTTTCTATAATCTCATAACAAAATAGACCATTAGTGTTAATTTTTACCTCACCTTTATTTGCAGATTTAAGATATTCTTGATATCTTTCCCCACAATGATTTTCAAATGCTTTTCTATATTTTAGCATAGCTTTAGCAGGAACTTTAGAAAAATCAATATTATCATAATCTTTGTTAGTTAAATTGTGTTCTACTAAATTTAACTTATTTCTAATCTTAGATAATAGTTTTCTATATTCTTTTTCTGATATATTTAATTTGTTTGCTAAAATAATTGCTTTAGAGTTTGTCTTGTTATGAGTTCTTAAACTTGGAAGCCATTTTGCTAGTAGTGAAGGATGTTCTGTATTTTCATCTTGAGCCAGTTGTGATTTAATAAGAGTTAAAACGTTTTCTTGGATTGGACTTTCCAAAGCTTCTAATACATAATCCCATCTTCCTAAGTTACCAATTTGATATAAAACAATGGTAGCCATTTGTGTGTCAATATTACATAATTCAGAAAATAAAGTTTTAAATATCTTTCTTTCTCCTTTGCCTTTTCTAATATCTAAGAAATACAATAAATTAGCAGTAGCTAATATTTTATCTTCTGAAAAAGCTAATCTAAATTGTAATACAGCTTTTTCTGTATTAGTATATCTGTTTATGCCGCTAAATAAATCTAAGTTAGCATCATAAGTAGAAGCATAATATTCTCCTCCCTTAGTATTTGTAATTGTGGATTTTTGTAACATTCCTTCTAATAAATTCATTTTAATCTTCCTTTCTATAATAAAATAGCGACACTTTTAATAAATATGGTAGGGTGGAGAGGGCTCGAACCTCTAACATATAGCTGCCTAATTATTTGTTTTGCTTATTTAAATGGTTTGCTGTCTGTGTCCTTAGCTAGACACATAAAAAAAATAAAATGCTATTGCTCTACCAATTGAGCTACCACCCTAAGTGTCAAGCCGCGTTTAAAGCTACATAAATTAACAATTTACTGCTTAATGCTGTTAGCGGCTTTCTTATGTAACTAGCCCCATATAAAAGGTTACAGAAATTAAAAGTTTCTTCCTAAATAATTTATTGCTGTAAGGGGCATTATGTAACTAGCCACATTAAAATACAAATAAACATTTTTAAAAATCCCAAATTTTTCTTTTTATTTAAATCTTAGTTTGCTGTATGTGGCAAATACAAGCCTCAATAAATTATACTGTCGGATTTGAACCAACTCATTTGTATTATTACTATAATATAAATTTTAACCTAATAAATTTTGCTGTATGAGGCTTTCTTAACTTTAAATATATTATACACTATTTTATAACAAAAGTCAATACTTTTTGTAAAAAATATTTTTTTATTTTACTCTTTTATATATATAACAAGTTATATAAGGTTGTAAATTATTATGTGACTGGTCATTACCTGCATTTTTAGTTGTTCCTGATATAGTATGTGTATGGTTTCCTGTCCTGTTTCCTACATTACAATTATTTCCACTATAACTATCAGGTCTAACTAAGTCATTAACAGCACTACTACTGCTGGAATTCACACCACTTTCTAGCATTTTACCAGTATGCTGATGAGCACCATTACTACTAGTTGTATTGCTATAATCATGATTGTGAATTGGCATTTCATTAATTGTCAAGACATGCTCCTTCTCTCCGCCTGTCTTTTCAACAATATTAAAGTCTGTATCATTTTCATCTACTCCAACAGGTACTTTACCTTTCCCCCATAATTCCCATTCTCCAAAACCTAAATATTCTGCGGGATTAGTATTTACAACTTGTAATCTTAAACAACCTACAGGATTATCAGCCTGTAAGATTTCTTGTTTAAGCTTTTTTATGTCTACCCCCCCCCACTTAGCTGTTTTAGTTCTCCTGTTTGTGGGTCTTTATATTTTAATCTATATTCTAAATTTGACATGTTATTCACTCCTTCTTTTGTTTTATGGTGCCTATGGCAGGACTTGAACCTGCAAAATTTGGCTTCTAAGACCAACATGTATTCCTATTCCATCACATAGGCATAAATGGAGCACTTGGTAAGATTTGAACTTACGAATAACAGATTTGCAGTCTGCTGCCTTAGACCAACTTGGCTACAAGTGCATTTCAACCTAAATATAGTATACCATATTTTAGGTTGAATGTCAATATAGTTTTATAAAAATTATAACATTTTTTCTTCTAAAACTATTTTATTTTCTCGGAGGCTTCTTCCCACATCAATACATCTTTGATTTTCAGAACCTGCCCATTTTAATTTAAGATTTTTCTTATCTTTTTTAAATTGACCATCTATTAAAACATCTATATAATCTAATACATTATGAGTGTCGGTTCTTTTAATTATATCTTCATATTTATATCCTGTCCATAACCATATATCTTTAGTTGGATAGACATATTTAAAATACTCAGCAATCATAGCAACACTTTCTATATTATTAGGATGTAAGGGTTCACCGCCTAGTATAGATAAACCCTTTATATAATCCTTTTTAGCTAATTTTATAATATTGTTCATATCTTCTGTTGTAAAGATTTTTCCCTTACTAAAATCCCACGTTTCAGGATTAAAACATCCCTCGCAATGAAATTCACATCCTTGCACAAATAAAGAAACCCTGACACCTTTGCCATTAGATATATCCATTTCTCTGATTTTATTATATCTCATATTTTACTCCTTAAAATCTTTATTGTCTAAATGTAAAACTCTTTCTTTTATTTCTTGTGTTCTTCCTTTATTCCAGAAGTTACTTCCTATATATCCACAAGTACGTCTTGCAACATTTAATGTGTCGTGGTTCCTATTACCACAATTTGGGCAATACCATTCCATGTTGTCATCTATTAATATTTCTCCATCATATCCACATTGTTGACAATAATCTGACTTTGTATTAAGTTCTGCATACATAATATTATCATATATAAATTTAATAACTTCAATTACCGCTTCAATATTATTAGTTAAATCAGGGCATTCAATATATGAAATTGCTCCACCAGGACTTAATCTTTGGAATTCACTTTCTAATTTTAACTTAGAAAAAGCATCAATTTCCTCAAATACAGGAACATGGTAAGAATTAGTAATATAATCTTTATCCGTTATTCCTCTAATCTCACCAAATCTATTTTTTAAGCATTTAGCAAATTTATAAGTAGTACTTTCTATTGGAGTACCATAAACAGAATAATCTATATCTTCTTCTATTTTCCATTCACTACATTTATCATTTAGCTTCTGCATTACTTTTAAACCAAATTCTTTTCCTTCTCCATTATCTGTATGTGAATGACCTGTCATATATTTTACACATTCATATAATCCTGCATATCCAAGTGAAATTGTAGAATATCCATGATGCAATAATTTATGAATACTTTCACCTTTTTCTAGTCTTGCTAATGCTCCATGTTGCCATAAAATAGGTGCTACATCACTTGTTACATTGCTTAATCTTTCATGCCTTGTTTGTAATGCCTTATGGCATAGTTCCAATCTTTCGTCAAATATTTTCCAGAATTCATCTATATCTCCCCCTGATGATAATGCTACATCCACTAAATTAATAGTAACAACACCTTGGTTAAATCTTCCATAATATTTACCTTTGCCTTCTACATAATTTTTAGCTTTTGATATATTTCCCTCTGTTTTCCAAGGAGTTAGAAAGCTTCTGCATCCCCAATATATTCCAACAAGTTCGTTAAGCTTGTTGCGTTTATTAAACTGCTATATATTACTATATAGTTTAGACTATATCATATACTTATTACTTTTACCATAATAAGCATCCTACCATTTCAGACCACTTGGTCTTACGCTACTCATTCCCTTATTGAGGTTTCTCCAATAATTGTTTTCGCTAGTCGTTAGGCTTTTATTTACTTGAAACATAATTTATATATATTATCCCTTTTTTTAAATATCCTTTATTCTTTTTTTGTAACCAATTCTGCACAGTACGTTTTGTTACTATAATTTCTTTTGCTAGGTCTACTATAAATTCATATTCTTTTTTAATATTATTGTTAAATATTACTTCAAAAGGTTTATATTCTTTTATTTTTAATCTATGTGCTTCTCTTTCATTATGAATACGAGAACACCATTCTAAATTTTCTTTATTATTATTTTGTTTATTTCCATCTATATGATTAACTTCTGGCAAATTATTAGGATTTGGTACAAATAATTCTGCTACAAGTCTATGCCTATAAAACTTCTGTTTAAATTCTTTGTTATATAGACATACTCTTGAATATCCACCATTATTTATAAAACCAGTAATTAATTTTTGTGTCTTTTTGTTCCTAACTTCTCCATTTTCATTTACTTCATATAATTTCTCCCAATTAGGAATATCTTTCCACATATTAGTCCTCCTAATTGTTTCAAGTAAAATTTAGCACGGTTGGTTGTCCTTTTTAGGATTTTCCCCGTTTAAGTAGGTTTTCTAATAATATTACTATTATTAGGCACAGTTTTTATTTATGCAAGGATAACAATCTCCTTCTCCCCATTGATTTTTCTTTAATTCAAGCATAACTTTTTCAGAAATATAATCTGGAACCATTCTTTTTGCTGTACATTTAGCAGCAAGTTCAGTTAAATACCAATATTTACTATCTTCATGAATGTTATCTTCTTCTAATACATATAAAAGTTTTGGAAATGCTGGAGTAATATATACTCCTTTTTCATTTTTAAATCCTAATATTCTTTGTTTCAAGAATTCTTCTATTATCATTGCTAATTCTTCTTTGTATTCATCTGTTTCGCCTAAATACATATTAACAGATAAAAATGGTGCTTGTCCGTTTGTATTAGTCATAGAGTTTACTTGATAATTAAATGTTTGTACTCCTGCTTCTATTTCTTTTTTAGTTCTTTGCATTGCAATTTCCTTAATTTTATTATCATATTCTTCTATGCTTAAATCACCTAATATTTCTATGTTATCAAATTCTTTACTAACTTCTTCAAAGTATTTATTATAACTGTCCCTAACAAATGGTGCTAAATGTGTAAGAGAAACTGTAGCTCCACCATAGCTTGATGACGTAACTGCTAAAATTATTTGTGTTGCAATTGTTGCAGCTGTCAAAAATCTATGCGGTCTTTCTATCATAACTCCATTTATTACTGTTCCGTTTTGTAACATGTCATCTAAGTTAATTAATTCGCAATTGTGAAGAGCATTTTGACCAAAATAATCCATATCATGAAAATGAATAATTCCCTCATCATGTGCTTTTACAACTTCTTTTGGTAATAATAATCTTCTACTAATATCTGTACTGGTAATACCAGCCAAATAATCTCTTTGTGTAGTAACTACTTTAGCATTTTTATTAGAATTTTCATTATTCCAATAATCACTATTGCCTCCTATAAGTTCCTTTACTTCTTCATCTGTAGTATTAATAGCTCTAACTATAGACCTTTTTTCTCTATACACTATATATTGTTTAGCTAATTCAAATTTGCCAAGTTCCATAAGTTTCTTTTCTACAATATCCTGAATTTCTTCTACTGTTATTATATCTTTATCTAAAGATTTAATATATTTTGCAATTTCTTTTTTATTTGCTATGCTAGCTTTTTCTCTACCTTTTACGTCTTGATTAGCTCCTGAAATTGCTTCTATAATTTTGTTACTATTAAAGTCAACAATTTTTCCATCTCTTTTTTTTACTTGCATATGCTCAACTCCCTTATATTATTTTAGGTCTATAAGAGATAATTCCCAATATATTTATTATATCAAATTTTATAACAAATGTCAATATTTTTATATTATTTTATTTATTTTTTTTAATTAGACAACTCTACATCAAAATTAAACTCTAAACATTTTCTTGAAGCTAAGTAATCGCATTGATGAACAAATTTTTGCATTCCTGTTTGTGGTTTTTGTAACACTTCTCTTCCTGTTTTATAATCTTGTGTCCATTTACCCATATGAGTTTCTATATTTTTAGCAATAATTTCTTTCCATTCTTGATTTAGAGTTCCAGCCGAACTCCTTACAGCATTAGCTGCTAATAATGGGTGTTCTATAACTGTCCATTTTGAACCATTATTGCCATGTTTTCTACTATCATGTAAAATCAAAGAAGCTAATATTAAATCTTGTTGGTCTTGGTTATATGGATAAAGGTCAGTCCTAAATAATTCATAAGCTATTCTTGTAGCAGCTTTAGTATGTCTAACCAACCCTCCTTCTCCTAGAGCATAGTTAGGATGATATTTCCCTGTGCTAGAAGCAGCTACAGAAAAGAAATAATCTGGTGTTTCCTTATCTAACATATAACTAACAAAATTTTTAATTTCAATATTTTTTATTAAATTTAACTCAAATGAAAATAACTCACTTTTATTCATTTATAATTTTTACTCCTTTCTTTTTTATCTCCTCTAGTATTCTATCAGGTAATTCTGGTTTACCTTCTAAAGTAGCACTTACTCCAAAGCTTCCAACCAAAGAAGTAAACAAACCAGGTCTTTTTTCTTCAAAGTATTCTTTTTCTATTTTTTTTCTATTCTCTTTCAACCTTTTGTCTATCTCTTCTGAAGACAAATCAATATCTAATATTTTATTTCCTTTGATTTTTGGTGGTAGTTTTAAATATTCTTTATAATATCCACTAGTCCATACTCCTCCACCATTTTCCATAAGTTGAAATAATGTTTTTATATTTCTATTCTCAATCCAACTAGTCCATTCTATAGCCTTTATAATTTTAGGTTTAGAAAATTCAACTAATTGATATTTTGTATTAAACCACCAGTTTGTATCTAAAGGTTCTAAAGCTCTCCATACATATAAATCATATAAATATACTTGACTAGTAGTTTTAGTATAATATTCATATCCTTTCTCCCATTTAGTAGTTTTTTTAGCACCTTCTATCTCCTTATTTAATTGTATATCATGTATCGCTTCTTTGTATTGTTCCATTTTTTCATGTAAAGCTCCCCAATGCTGACCAATTCTTGCCATTATTAATTTATCTTCACATTTACCATTAATAAATGTAGAACTTTTCAATAATTCTAATAATAAATCAGAACCAATTCCAACTACTACTTTCATATCATCTTTAGATAAAAGACAATTCCAAAAAGATAATTTACCACCTTGACTTGAACCATGTGCACTATCTAATATTTCTAACCTAATATCTTTATTATCTATAATATATTCTACATAATCATCTTCTGTATAATTATAATATTTTCCAGAAGCCCATCTTTTAGCTGTATCAATAGCCTCAGGTTTATTACTACTAGCTATCATTGCCTGAGGATAGTTATATCGTCTATTCTTTTTTTCAGCATATATATATAATTTTTCTGGAATTTTCCATCCTTTATATTCCATATTTGTTCTCCTTTATAGTGTTTTTCCTAATTTTCTCCACTCTCTATTAAAAATATATTCCCATTGTTTATCAGTAATATCAGGGCAATCTTGAAACCAATCAAATAAAATGTCTGCTTCTCCATCTTCTAAACTTTCATCATCTACTTCAAAGTCCCAAGGATATATTTCTAATATTTCTGAGCTATTTTCAGAATTCGATTTTTCATTCAAAGCACTTTCTATAACAGTTATAAAATCACTACCCATGAAGTGTTTATTAATCCATACTGATGGTTCATGATTATCGTCTTTCCATAATAAAATTCTATCTCTCATCATTTATCTCCTTTATTTTATTATATAAGTTTTCTCCATATATTTCTATTATCTCAGTTGGAGATAATAATTTTATAGCTTCTTTAAATGTTGCTTCTCTATAATCAAATTTATCTATTGATATATCTAAAAGTTCATTTAATCTTATAATCTCAAAAAATCCTTTTGAATAAGGTATAAATTGATAATATCCTTCATTTATATCCCTGATAATTTCTGCTTTTTTTGCTATTAATAAATTTTGCATCAATTCTTCAAGAGAACTACATACTTTAAATCCATCTTCTATATCTGTTTCTTCTATTTTTTTATATCTATTAAACCATCTTTTTTCCAGACCTTTAATTTTATATGTTATACAAAACTTCCATAATTTTTTACTCATCACTAGTTTTCTCCTTATAATATAAAATAACATTTATTACTAACAATAGAATTAGAACAATTGTTAATATAATAGCAACTATATTTCCAAGTACCATAGCTAAGTATATCAACCAAACAATTCCAGTTAGCCAACATAATAATATTAAAAGAGCTATAATTATACCAATCAATTTTATAAAATTCATTATACTAATACCTCCTTTACTAATTGGCTAATAGTTTTACCATCTGCTCTAACACCTACTTGAGATTTAACTTCTCTGATTAGAGTACCCATTTCATTTAAGTGATAAATATTTAATTCAGACATAGTTTCGGCAATTATAGATTTTAATTCTTCAATAGAAAGTGGCTCTGGCATATAAATATTTAAAGTTAATATTTCTTCTTCTGTTTGATTAACTAAATCTTCTCTATCCGCTTTCTTGAATTCTTCTATCGCATCTTTTTTTTGTTTGATTTGTTTAGATATTAATTGCAATATTTCAGTATCATTTAAGTCTCTATGTTTTTCTTTAGATATATTTAATATCTCTGCTCTTAACATTTGTATTGTATTTTTCTTTATTATTTCTTTATTAATTAAATATTTTTTAAAATCTTGTAATAGTTGTTCTGATAATTTCATATAATCCCTCCTTTAATTAAATATAATATTTAATATTTGTTTAAATTTATTAGGTTTATTATTCTGTTTATCTAACTTGTATTGTTCTTCATTAATACTTTGTTGAAAAGAATTGGCTGTTTTGAAATCATTGTGTTCAATATAATAGTGTTTAGCTTTTTTTAACTGTTCAATATTATGTTCATAGCATCCAGGCACTAAAATAGGAACACCGTCCATCCATTCTTGATACATATTATCTACCTCCTTTTTTATAAACCAAATTATCTTTTTTCCAATTTAACCCATAACATTTTTGTAGATGTTTCTCTACTTTAGCTTCTAGTTCTAAGGTATTCAATCCATTATCTTGTTCTGTATGACAATTATTACATGCAGTAAATATATTTTCTGGAATACCTAAGCCGCCTTGACTTCTAGGTATGAAATGACAACATGCACATTCTATAGGAACATATTTATGACATAATATACACTTATGGTTGTCTCTTTCCCATACTATTTCTTTTACTGAATAAGGTATACTGGTTGCAATAGTTCTTGCTTTCTTTTTATTTGAAATCGCTTTTGGGGTCTTATATTCTTTTAAATTACAATCATGGCACTTTTGTGGAGAAATTTTATTCTTTATTTGAGAATTAGAACAATAGAAATATTTTTGATAATTTTTGCTTCTAACTCTTAAATAAATGCAATTCATTATTATAATCCTTTCTTTTTACAATAAGAGCATAAAGGCATAATCCAACCATTATTTGTTAATTTCCCTGGCTTTCCACATATAATACAAGTACGTTTACTTAAATTTTCATATTTTTTTAGCCATTTATTATATTTATTATATATCGAATTAGGAACCCCATTATCATACCAGTGTAAAAATCCCCATTTTTCTTTTATTTGTACTATCTGATATTTATCTTGGTAATTAGCCTTCTTTAGAATTTTATCTAATTCTTTAACCATTTTCATCCCAAATTTTTTTCTCCAGCCTTCAGGTAAATCATCAAGCCAAGTAAATTCAAAATTATCATCTACTTTTTTGTTAGTCCATACATTTCTAATTTGTAACCATGGATATTGATTTACCAATGCTTCATTAAATTTCTCTCTTTCTAGCGTTTCTATAGCCCTATTGATACATTCGTCAGGTGTGTTTTTTATTTTATCTAATAACTTTTGTAAAAGTTTAAGATTATTATACATATCTATTCTCCTTCTTTCGGTTTCCAACTTAAAATCATATCTTTTATTTCGTCTTTTGTTTTTGTGGGAATTCCATATTCTTGGCATTCTTGTACAACACCTTCAATTAAATCAGACATTTCCTTTGTATTTAGTGTATGGGTTTGTTTATAAAATAAGTATTTGTTGAATTTTACACCACCTTCTGTGCATTCCCCAAACCATTTTGCATATTTATAAAAATTCTTAATATTTGCTGTTATAGGAATTTTAACTCCAATACTATTACCATTATTATCTTTAGCAATTGTACCATATTGTAAGTTCATTTTAATTTTCATTTCTTCATCTGATATATTAAAATATCTCGCTAGTTTGTTAACTAAAAAATGAAAGTATGCATTAGCATCCAAACTTCTACGATTATATATTCTTTTTATCTCAATATTTATTTCTTTATCTTTATTTTTTATATTTTCTAATTCTTCCAATATACTAGTGTTATTAGTTGACAAAGATATGACAACTTCATTGTTTTCAGGCAAACATATATTTTCTATCTTCCCTATAAAATCCATAATTTTCTCCCTTAAATTATTTATAGTATATCACATTTTATAATAAAAGTCAAGAAATTATTATATATTTTTATAAATTGTACTGCTACGTAATTGACACCATGGTATTTTATAATTTTCCAAAAATAAATAATGTCCTGTACTTTTATTATATTTATCTATTATAATTGTATTATTTTTTAAAATGCAATAAACCTTTTGCCCTTTTTTAAAATTATGATGTACCATGGTTATTTAGTCCAATGTTTTCCCAAAAATTGAACTTCTTATAGATTGATAAGCATCTATATAATAGAGTGCAATTTTAGAATTTTCTTTATCTCTTTTATTTCTCCAAAACATAATACAATTATCTAAATATTTTTTTATTTTTTTTCTTCTAATTAATATATTCATTATTTTTTACCTCTTGTATATCATAATTATTTAATATGTCTTCAAATTCTGTAGTAGATTTTTCCCATTCTTGAGTTTCTCCGTTCTTAAACCATCTTCCTTCTCTGTTAAAAGTATCAATTTTTAACACATTGCTTTTATTAATAGGTTTCATATCAAATACTTTTCCACGAACTTTTACTTGTTTTTTTATACCATCAAATATTCTATATAAATCTACAATTTTATTTTTTCCTCTATCTTCACATGAAGTAACTACCCACAAATCTGGGCTTTCTGAAACATCAACAATATCTATATATCCATAATATTGAAGTTGAAAATTTACTTTCTCATTAATTGTGATATCATTATTTTCCAGTTTATTAAATAAGGAAACTAAACAATCGTAACTATTAAATCCTGTGAATTGTTTTTCTGTTTCTTTAACACAATATTCTTTAAGATATAAAATTTTAACACTATATTGTTTATCTTTCTTTATTATTTTTTTACCATATAATTCATTATATAAATCAATACATTTAAGTATCTTTTTTATTTTTCCAAACTCTTTAAAATAGTCTAATTTTGCAAGTACTGTAATATCAGCTATACCAATATTATTTTCTTTACAATCTATTAATAAATCTAAAAAGCTTTTATATTTTTTATCTTTTAAGGAGTATAACTTATCACCAATAGTCTTACTAAGTCCTTTTATACTAGATGTACCCTTATAAATTGTATTATTATCACAAGAATAGTTATTAGTCGAATGTCTAAAAGTAGGAGAAATAATAGGAATATTTTTTAATTTAGCTAGTTGTGTCCCATTTTTTATATCATCATCATTAGCTGCGGAATTTAAGAATGCTGTAATAAATTGTGCAGGATAATAATATCTTAAATATGCACATAAATACCCTATCATAGAATAAGCTGTAGAATGATTATATCCAAACTGATAACTAGCACTATCTTCTATAACTTGTAAAAATTCTTTTACTTCTTGTTCAGCTATATCTCTTGGTTTATCAGAATTATTACAATATCCTTCCAATATTTGAGGCATTGCAGCATCTAATCTGTCTTTTTGTTTTCTTCCTATGGCTCTACGAACATTATCAGCTTCACCTCCACTTAATCCACAAGCTTGTTGTAAAAAAGCTATAGTTTGTTCTTGATATACTAAATACCCATAACTATTAGATAGAACATCATCAATTAATTTAGAAGGATTAGAATGTTTTTGGTGTGCAAATACTGCATCTCTATAACTAGTTCCTGAAGGTCTAATACAAGCATTTACGAGAGTTAAATCATCAATACTACTTACATTAAAGGATTTCATTGAATTATAAGCAAATGAACTTTCAAATTGAAAAATCCCAACAGGACTAATCTTAATATCTTCCCATACATTCTTATCGTTCCAATCAATTTGATAACTTTTAGGATATGGTTTATTAAGCATTTTATATACATCTTGAATAATACCTACGTTTTTTAATCCTAAAATATCGTATTTAACTAACCCACAATCATGAACTTCTTCCATGTCTAAATTAATTATTGTTTTATCATCTCTGTCTTGAAATACTCCATAATTATCTATTAGAGTAATAGGACTAGCTACAACTCCAGCTGGATGGAACCCTTGAGATATGGCAGTATTAAGTAATCCATCAAAATAATAAAATACATTAGGATATTTTTGTTTTGCTTCATCTGGAGATTTATTATATAAATCTTTTATATCTTTAACTTCTTGTAAAGGTATATCTAAAGCTCTGCCTATTTCATCTATTGTCCCTTTTTCTGAAATAGTACCAATGCTTAATATATAAGCAGTCTTATCATGTCCAAATCTATCCATAATATAATTATAAACCTTTTCTCTGTCGTTTGGTGCAAAATCCAAATCTATATCTCCTACTTCTGTTCTGTATTCATTGCAAAATCTGGAAAATATAGTTCCCCACTTAATTGGGTCTACATCTATAATATCAATTATATAAGCAATTACTGAACCACAACAGCTTCCTCTACCAAATCCTCTAGGAATATTATTTTCTTCGCACCATTGAGATATTTGAGCCATTCCCAACATAAATCCTAACATATTAATTTTTTTAAATACTCTAAATTCTTCTCTGATATTTTCAATATATTTAGGATTTGATTTTATAATTCCTTTTTTTAATTTCTCTTTATATTTAATATTAATTAGATTTTGTAAATCTTTTTCATCATTATTAGAAACAATAGGATATTTTATACTATAATCATCCTCTATATCTTCACATTGAGAAGCCATAATATTAGTATTATTTATAGCATCTATATATACGTTTAAAGGTAAGGCATTTTGAGATTTAAATGCACTTAAAAAATCTTCGTAATTTTTTATAACTAAATCAAAAGTATCTTCATTTCCATAAGATTTTCTTTTAGCTTTTAATAATATATTCCTGCATTCTGCTTTATACTTTGATACTGAATGACTATCTCCTGCTGCAATTAATGGTTTATTATATTGTTGTGATAATTTATATAAGAATTGATTATAATTATATTGCAATTTTTCTGGGTCATTATGATATTGTATTTCATAATAGTCATATTTTTTACATAATTTATCATAAATATCTGGTGAAATATTATTTTTATCAGCCAATGGAGATTTTAAACAGGCTGATATCTTGAAAATATGGTCAGATATATTTAAGAATTCATCAAATGACAATCTAGGATTGTAATAAAAATGTGTTTTATCAGTTGATTTACTGACTAATTTGTTTAATTCTTTAAATCCTTCCATATCTTTGGCTATTAGTATAGTATGATAATTATCTCTCATCTTTTCTTCTAAAGATTTTGTTAAATATATTTCACAACCATGCAAATATTTTATACCCTTTTTTTTGCAATATTGTCTTTTTTCAAAATGTCTATATATATTTCCATGTTCTGTAAATGCTATTGCCTTTATATTATTATCCGCACAAAAGTCAACATAATCCTTAAAATTAGTGCAACTATCTAATAAACTCATTTCTGTGTGGACATGATATGGAACATATGTTGTCATATTAATCCCCCTCCCCTTTTAAAACCTTTAAAGCTTGTAAATATTCTTTACCTTGAAATCCTGTATCATGCTTACATTCTACCATGTGTTCTGTAAAATTTAACTTTCCTTTATATTTGTTACCAGTAATATCATAAGTATCATCATCTATTATAACATAATTTTCAGTTAATAAATTATTATCAAATAAATATTGCTCAATTTCATAACCTCTTATCATATCTTTATGTCTTTTTGTAATGTCAAAAGGTATTTCATATCCTAAATTATTGAATATTTTTTCTTTGACTTTATTTATCCCTTTTTGATTTAACCTCCAAGTACTGGATAAAACAACTTTTATATCATCTTTAAAATGTTCTATTAACTTACATAATAAATTTAAACTAATTGGGTCAAAAATATCTAAATCCTTATGCATTATTTCATAGGCTCTGTCTCTACCTAACATTTCAAAAGTATAAATAGTATAATTCATGTTATTTAAAACACCATCTATATCCAAAAATATTAATTTCATTGCAACCCCTCATACATCCAAGATTTTTCTTGTAATTCTTCCAACTTATCTTTAGAAATCAAAATTGTATTCTTTTCTTCTGCATATTCAATAATAGCAATATAAATCATTTGTCTTGCACTTTCTCTATATATACATTGAACATTTTTTAATTCAGTATAAACATGTTTTTGCATAAAATCATTTACTTCTTTTTCAAATCCATCCTTATCATTAATTCCTTTTATTATTTTTATCATATTATTCCTCCTTAAATTCTTCAGGAAAAGCCTCCATATACATTTTATTAGCAAACTGAATATAATTTTCTAAAGTCTTGGATTGTTTTTCAAGTTGGTTCCAAATAATTTCTTCTTTTATTAACTTTATTTTAATTGGTTGTTTTGCATTTGCAGCTTGTTGTAAAAGTTGTTCAAATTGCATTTGTATTATATCTGGAATTGCTCGAATTTTTTGTTTTTGTATTTTATTACCTATTTTTATTTCTATAATACATTCTTCTATTGCAATATCTTCAAATCCAAAATTAACAAACATAATTCCTCCTATCAATCTATTTTATATCAATACCATAAATCAGCATCTCCCCATCCAGCTGATAAAATTTTTATAGAAGATACCTTATTATGTATTAAACTTTCATTGTAAGTTCTTTTATAATAATTTAACTTATTTTTTATGCTTCTATATCTATTAACAATAAACTCTGTATCTTTTTGTCCTGGAATAGTTAATTCTACAGCTACACTCTGTGCATGTTCTTTTAAAGCCTCATTAAATATCTCTTCTAATTCTTTCATTGTACTTATTTTTCTTAGCACTTTATCACCTCTTCTTTATTATACTACAATATAATTAATTTGTCAAGTGTTTTATAAAAATTTTAATAATTCTTTTTCTGCTTCATCTTCTATTGTATCTTCATCTTCTTCGTTTAGCATTTCTTGTATTTCTTTAAAGTCTTGAAAATACTCACAGTTATCTCTGTGGTTACACAAATTTGCACAATAAAATGAAGTATATGGTGTTATTTCTTTAGGTTCCCACCAAGATATATCATCTTTAAATTGTTCTATTTCCTCGATTTTAGCTTTGATGAAATTTCGAGTTTCTTTTTTTCTTTCCTCAGTATATTCATAATAACAAATATAATCTTTTATTGTATATTTTTTTTGTATATTTTCGGGCATATTATCTAAAGAGTTATTATCAATTGCTATATCTACCATATTTTCTATTTCTAAATCACTGTATTTTTTCAATGATTTTAGTTCTCTTATAATATCTGATTTTAGTTTTTCTACAATAAAGCCTTTTTCTGCTATAGTGGTTCGTGTTTTACCATTTTTTAATTTGTAACTTATTTCTACATATTTCAACATTTCCCAAGCTAAATCTCTAATAACAAATCCTAAGTTTTCCATTGCTATTCCATATAATATTAGCTGTCTTCCTTTTTCTTCTAAGTCAGTATTTGAAAATTTACTACTTGTTTTATAATCTCTAATAGAGATACTTCCATCTTCATTATATATTACTAAATCTATAATACCTTGTAAGTAATTTCCATCTAATTCAATTAAAAATTGTTTTTCTGTTTCTATTTTATTATAGTGTGGTGGATTATAATGAGTGGCAAAATACATAATATCCTTTGTCCATTTTTCTTCTATACTATCATTAGGGAAATTAATATCTAATAGAGTAGCTTCCTTTAGAATTTTTTTTATCTCATTTGGGAAATCTAATTTTTTTCCATTTTGTAAATCTTCTAAACATTTGTGTATGCGTGTTCCTGTAAAACTATATATATTATCTTTAGGTAATAAATGTTCCATATAAGTTTGCCAATATTCCCAGCCACAATTATCTACCGTATTTAACCTACTGATAGAATAAATAGTTTTCCCACTTTGCCTTATTTTTTTTATTTGTTCGCTTATTTCCATTTTGACCTCCTTATTTTTCATTAAATTTTTCTTTTGTCTGATTGTCTAAGTAGCTAGTTTTAGTATAATCATATCCAAATGGATACATATAATCTTGATAGTGTTTTTCTTTCCAAGAAACTCTATAAAATTCATCTTTATCTTTATTTTCTTTTATCCCTTTTTCTAACCCTTGTATATATCCTTTAAGATATGGTATTTCAGAATATTTATATTTCTTTATTTTGTTTTCTAGGTCTTTAATATAATCTAAAATTAAATTTATATATGGCTCATCCTCGTCATCTAATGCTCCTATATTTAATAGCCACTCCAAATGTCCTTTAGCATTTTCTATATCTTCTTTATTATTAACATCCATTCTAAAAACTCCATTCTATTAATTTGTTCCTAATATAATTAATATCTTCTGTACAATACCCCCATAAAAAATCTTGCAAATCAAAGGCGATACAATCATATAACAATTTAACATCCTTACTACAATCACAGAATTCATCATATCCAAAAATATTTACAAATTCTTCTAAATCATTAAAACTAATCCATACTTTAATACTGTCTTCTTCTACTAGATATTCAGTATCCTTCAGAAAAAGTAATAAATCTAAAATCATATCATTATCCATTATTTACATCTCCAATCCTGCATAGTATTCCATAATATCAGCAAATAATTCTACTGCATCAATTTGAGCATTATCATTGTATTCCACATATTCCCCACCAATTGTAACTCCTAATGGGTGTTTATCAATATATTTTTTTACAATATTATATATATCCTTCATAACTGTTGCCTCATCTACATGGTCACTTTCTTCTATATAATCGTTATCTTCAAAATATTCGTGATATCTATCAGAAATTTCTTTACATGCTTTTTCATTAATTCTAACTTCTAGTTGATTATCTCCAATTAAAATCATTTCATCATCATTGCAATTAATTACCATAGTTATTCTTCCTCCATTAAATTAAATAATTTGATTTCTACATATTGTGCTATGTTGTCTAAATTCATTTCTATTTGGTCATAAATATCAATTTTTTTAAAATGTTCTGGTATATCAAAAAGTCCTCCAACTTGAATTTCATATTCTGTTCTGCTCCAATAATGATATTTAGCCCATTTCTTTATTGCTTCTTTTAATGATTTACCCTTATAAACATCATCTATAATTTCTTGTAAAAAACCATCATAAAAAATATTATAAGGAACAATTTTTTTATTATTAAAATCGTATATTAATACATTCCAAACCAACTTATTCATATTTATCTTCATCATCCCATTCTTCTAATATTTCATATGCATAGCCATAACCGCTCCAATTATCTACTCCTGCAGCTTCTAATGCACATAAAAATCTATCTCTTTCATATAAACCATTCAATTCATCTATTAAATCAGAGCATACTTTTTCATTATATTTTTCTTTTATTGCTTCTTCTATCATATTAAAATTAGGCATATGTTTCTTTCGCCTCTCTTTCTTTCCATTCCTTTTCCCAACATTCTTTGCAATAAATACCAGCAAAAAATCGTCCAGCAATTTCTTCTTCTTTTAATGATTTATTACAATCAGAACAGTGTACAATCCCATTAATATATTCATAAGTTATATTTTCTATCCATTCTATAAAGTCATCATCTGGTATATCATTTATATTAATCTCAAAACATCCTAAATGTTCGCTAAAATCATTATACAAAGAAAATTCTGAGCTATTAGGATGTAAAAAGAAACCAAATCTTTTATTTCCTCTCATTAGATATACTTCTGTATTGTCGCAATTTCTTCCAAATACTTCGTTCCTAAATTTAATCCATTTATTTATCGCTTCATATAATTCCTTAAATGTTATATTACATTCTTGCATTTTTCTAAATATATTTCCAGCAGCACATGTGGTATTTTTTTCACTGCTCCATGGATAAAGTGGTAAAATCATCCATGTTCCAGTCCATATTTTTTCTCCTAATTTACTATTAATATCCATCTTCACCTCTCCTATACTAATTCACTTTCTATTCCTAGAACATTAAATATTTCATTAAGTAATTCATATCCAAATTGTGAAAATTCTATATCTGGAGGAGGATTATTATAATCACTATATTTTTCTATATCTTCTTTTTTACAAAACCATACACTATCATTATCAACAAAGCATCTATACTCTTCTTTATTTTCTAACAATAATTCAAACTTTTCTTTATCTGTCATTATAATATCTCCACCTTATCTAAAACTGGAACACCATTTTCCACAAATATTTTATAAAAATTATAATCTTTTTTATCTATGTTATGTCTAGTAAATATAGCTTTTAAATGACTTAGTTCAACCCAAGACACTTTATTTTTATATCCACACCATCCTGTATTAAAAATTTCTTTTGTGTTTTTATTGATAGCAAAATATAATTCTTTGTTATACATATCTTTTACTCCTTTCTAAAACAATAATTCTTTAACAATAATTCAAACTTTTCTTTACCAAAATCTGTTGGAGACGATTTACTTCCTTTAGGAAGAACAGTATTATTACCGTCATAAATACACCATATCTCTTTATTAGTATTAAATATACCTCCTTTTAATTTCTCACATTGAGCTAGAATATGTTCTGCACTTATACCTTCATCTAATGCTATAATAACTTTTTTTACTGGTAGAGATTTTATTATCCTGGCTTGCTTGTCTGTAATTGTGCAGTTACCAAGAGCTAATCCATTATGATATCCATAACTGTCTAGTTGCATCACAAATTTCTCACTTTCACCTATTATAACATAATCTGCTTTTTTTATTTCTTCTTGGTTCTCATAAATACCATATAAATAATTACCTTTAGCAAAATTCTTTAAAGTTTTCCATTTAGGGTTGTTTCCTATATTGTCAAAATTATATCTACCTGTAATTCCTACAAGGTCTCCTTTAGTATTAAACCATGGCACTATAATTCTTTGACTTATATTATCATAATGTATATTAAATTTATATTGTGTATTAAAGGAAATATTATCTTCTAAAAACCTTATATTTGGATGAAATATATAATTGTTTAAAACAGATTTAGGTAAGATATCTTCCTTAATATTTCTTTTATGTTTTACTTTTTTATATACTCCATTAAATATATAAGGTGTTTTTATATTATCCATATCTTTTATTTTTAATGTATCTAAAACAAATTTTATAGTTTTATTTAAATCCCAATTATTGTGGATACTAATAATATAAAACAGACTACCTCCAATTCCTTTACTAAACACATATGTGTGTAAAGTATTACAATTAATAGCAACAGAAGTAGGATTGCCTCCCTCATAATAAGCACATCTTATTTCATTTTTCCCATCATAAAAAGAGATGTCATGAAAATCAGTTAACTCTAAGATTTTAATTATCTCGTTTGGATTATCGCTTAGATAATGTGTTAATGTTTCAATTGACATCCCTCCATCTCCTTTTTATAATCTATTCTCTTCGCCTACTTGGCATAGACCTATTTCCTTCCATTTATTAAATCTAGGAATAAATTCATATGTTACTGTTCTACCTGCTTCACCATTCCTACTCTTACAATGGAAAAATATTTTGTAATGTTTTCCTTCATTTTCTGTAATTGGTATTTCTTCTCTTATATTTGTAAATCCATCTATATCCTTCTTATAATTATATGGGATGATACGTTTCCCTTCTTCTCCATTTGAAAATTCGTCTTTCCATATATCCCTAAACATAAATATTTCTTCATAAATTTCAGATATTTGTTTACTGTTAGAAAGTACTCCTTCATTTAAATATCTTACCCTACCTTTTGTAGATAAGGCTATTTGTACTGGAGTAATAATTGCCACTCCTTCCTTAGATGATATTTGGAACAACTCTTTACTGTCATTTAAAAAAGATTGCCAAACAACATCTGTAGTTGCATCTACCTTAAATGTATCATAAACAAATAATTCAAAACCTTGTCTTGCCAATTTTTTTATAGTTCTTTTTACATTTTTCATACTATAATCATATACTCTTTGAAATAATATTTTAGACTTATATTTTGTATTAATTATTTCATTTGCTTTTCTAAAATATTCCCAATCTTTCTCATTAAAATCTAAATCTTTTAATTTAGTCCTAGTTATATCCCAATAATCTAAATCTGTTGTCAATACATGTAAATATAATAAATCTTTAAAAACAATACTATCTTGTTCATTACTAATAACACATATTTTGATATCTTGGTCTATTAATGGCATTACAATATTCTCAAATACAAAACTTGTTTTACCGCCATTAGTATAACTTGCAAACATAGTAAGTCCTTTTCGTGGAATACCATTACAAAAGCTATTAAGAAGAGGACAACTTTTTGAAAATTGTAATCCTATTTGTTCTCCACTTTGTTTACGTTGAATATCTTTTTCTGTATATTCTAATGTCTCTAATTTTAAATCATGAGTTATATTTAGTGCAATAGAATTTAATTGGGCATCTAAAAAATCTACTACTTCATCTGCTGTATTTAATTCAGAAAAGACATTTATGTTCGTTGCAATATCAAATCCCTTTTTATCTAATTTTATCAACAAATTGTTTTTTACTAATTCATTATAATAAGCCTCTATATTATTCTCATCTAAAACATCAGTATAATCTTCAATAGATTTCCATCCGCCTTTGTCTTCATATTCTAATTTTAGTTCAGGATAATCATTTAAAAAAGATAATATAGAAATTTCGTCAAATGTTTTAATACCCTTTTTTACCATATTAAATCCTAGATTATAATAAAATTTTCCATCACTTGTTAAAAGGTCAGTATCTGAGTTTATAGGAAAGTCTCCATATAATTCTATAGGATTTTTATATAAAGATAAAACAAAGTTACCTTCTAATACATCTCTGTTTTTAGTTAAATCTAATTTTCTCATTTTACACTTCCTCTAATCTAAAAATTTGCTCATATCTCTTTTAGGTAATGGTTTACTAATTATATTTTTATTTAATTGATGTATTATTTCCTCATCATTTATTTTCTTAGTAAATCCTTCATAAGCTTCTTCCTGTCTTTGCATTTTTTTCCAAACTATTTTTAAATTATTTTTAATAATAGCCATCATATAACTTATTTTTTGATAATCAGAACTAAAAACTTTAGTATTAGCATAATCTAAATTCTTCATAGAATATAATATACTATTATATATAATCTTATATGAAAAACTTTGCTTATATAGATTATTTAATTTAGATACTAAAATAGGATTAAATTGCTTAGTTTCATTATAACAAAAATATTTAGTACATAAAATATCTATACATTTTTGCCTATATTCTTCTTCTTCAGAAGGTAATTTTTTATGGTTTTTATGTTTTTGATAATAGTCCCTTTGTTTTTTTCTCTTCATGGCTTTTTTTATTTCTTCTTCATCATAAAGTCCTTGTTCAGAAAGATTAGAAACAATTTCTTTAAATGTTTTTCGTGATATTTTGACTTTTTTAATTGTTTCTTCTATTGTGTATCCCTCTATTTGTCTTAAATCCAATATACTTTTCTCAAGTTTAGTTATTTTTGCCATGCTTACCTCCTATTTTATATAGTATTTTTTATAATCTTCTTTCATCCTATCAAAAAAATTATCAATAATATCATTAGAAATATCTATTTCTTGATTTAAATGAATTAGTTTATCTAATAACATTAAGCAAATTCTATAAATTTCAAATCCATAAGTATGAGCTTTAAGGTCTATATTAATTGTAGATTGTCTTTCTTTATCTCTATATGCCTTCAATATTAAATTCTCTTCCATTTAAAACTCCTTTTTAAAAAAATTAAAAGGGAAACTATTTGTTCCCTTTTTTCTCTACTGGCTTTTCTTCATTCATTAATTCTTGAGGAACTTCAACATTTAAAACATTAGCTAATGAAATAATGTCTTTTTTGTTTTGTTTTTTAGCTACATCTGCAAAACTAGTATATCCTAAAGTTTTCATCTCTTTTGCAATCTCTTCTTTTGTTTTATCTGTAGCTGATTTAAATGCTTCTTTTGATTTTTCAACTAATACTTCTAATGCTCCTTTTTCCTTTTTAGCTCTTTTTTTCTTCTCAAAATCTACACTATCAAACATATCAGCTTCAACAATATCAAATGCATTCATATATAGATATCTTCTTAAATAAGTTTGAACTCCACCTAAGGCTTGAATAGCATTAGCTCCTTTAAGTTCTAAATCTCTCATTGGAGATGTATATCTAATACAATTATAATCTAATACTCCATTTTCAGTTTTTACTGCATTTGCATCTTCAGCATCTACTATAATTAAAATTCCCTCTTCATTTGTAAATGTAACTTGTGTAAATAATTTATGCTTTTCACATAATTCAATAATAGAGGGCATAAAATCTCCTAATTCATAATATTTAAATCCTGCAAACTTATTTTCTCCAGATTTTTTTAGTTCTCTCTCAGATAATTCTTTTTTTACTAGTTGAACTTTTTCATAAATATTCATATAATCTTCCTTTCTAATTTAATTAAATGGATTTTTTTCTGCATCATATTTAGCTATTTTATCTATACTTTCATAATTATCTTCTATAAATTGCCTATTAATTTGACTTTTAAATTCATTGTCTGTACAACTTATAGAAATATAAGCCTTACCATCTTTATTTAAAGTATTATCTGGTCTAGTTAAACATATAAATTCTTCTGCTTTTCCTATAACATTATGCATATATTCCTTAATATCTCTACCAGCATTTATAATTTCAAATTGTATATCTTTTGGTAATGTTTCTAAAGGAGGCAATATTAATTGAGCTCCTCTTACATATTGAGCTTCCCACGTAGCTTTTACATATCCCTCTGATTTATCAGGAAGAAGATTTGCTTTTCTATGCTTTATTAAATCTATATGAGTTGCATTTTTAAAATCAAATCTATTAGTTACAAATTGTACCTGTATTGGAAAATATTCCATTCTTTTATCTGCATAAACATATTGTTGAATGTACGCATTTAATATAAATTTATTCCTTTTATCTCTTTCATCTAAAGACTGATAATTATAAAATAAATCAAGTTTTAATGTCAATTCAGGTCTTAATGAATTATCTACTGTTACACTTTTTATATTAAAATTATTATAAAGTTTTCCATTATTATAACTTATATTATAATCTCCTGATACTTTATATATAGTATTTTCTGATAAAGAATTAATCAATTCATATAGATAATCCATAAAATCATCTTTCCAAATAAATTGTATCTTCTTATGATTATATTCTATATAATATTTAGATACATAAGAAACTGAATTTAATATGTCTTTATCAAATCTCTTTTCAAATGGCACTAAAAATTTTCTTTTAGTTCTATTAGATACTACAACAATTGCACCACTAGATAATGTATCTCCATACATATATGCATAACCTGAATTATTTTCATTTTGTTTGACTAATAACTTAATAAATTTTTTATTATTATTAGTTCTTTTTATAAAATTTTGTCTATCTGAAGGGATAGAAATTCTCCCTATAAAATCAAAAGTATTCAATAATATCACCTTTTATTTACTTTTTTTCTTGTGCCTTAGCCTCTAAATTAGCTTCTTTTAATATTTTTTGTTCCTCTTGTTTTCTTTTCTCTTCTTCTATAGCTTGTTTTTGTAATGCCTCAGTTTGATTTACTGCATTTACCAGTCCTACATATGTTTGATATAATGTTGCATATCTTTTATAATCCATTGCTTTAGTATTCCCTAAACTTTTTTGTACTTTTGTTAACTCTCCTCTTAAAAATTCTAAATTACTTACCATTTTTATCTTCCTTTCTATAAATTATAAATTTATTTATAAAGTATATGCTAATTAAAATAAAAATCTAATCTACTTTAATAGTTTGAATATCTCCTTTTACTTCTGGTTTTTCATACTCAATAGTGATATATAATAAACCATTCTCTGTTTTTGAAGAAATATCCTTTATCTTTTTATTTTTATCTAATACAAATTCAGAATGAATAGAATAATCACTTTCTGTTTCTTTATTTTTAGTTTCTCCAGAAATAACTAATTTACTTATATTGTTATCATTAATAATCTTTACTTTTAAATCTTCTTTATTAATGCCAACTACATTATGCACTAATATTACTTTATTACCTTTCTCATGAACTGAGAATGGGTTCATATCTTTCTCAAATCTATTAAATTTATAAACATCTTTATTCCATAAAAATGGATTAAATAAAAAACTTAACATTAAAATCACTCTCCTAAAAAATAAAAATATTAGCATATACTTTATCTACTTTATTATAGCATATTTTAATTCAAAAGTCAATAGTATTTTATTTTTTTTCTTTATTTTCTTTTTTTTGTTGGTTTATAAAAATCCACATAATCTTTACAACATATATTAATTGTATGCCCACAATTTGGACAATAATTTATCAATGCTCTTTTTATAACTCTTTCATTACCATATTTTTCTTTACTTTCTTTTATATATTCTTTACATTCTTTCATTAAATCTCTCTTATTAGGTACTTCTACATATCTAAATGGCAATTCAAATTCTACTCCTTTTTCTGTTGTCATTTTTTCCTTTTCTTTACAATGAAAACATTTTGCCTTAAATTTCCCTTTTACTTTTTTTTCTGGTACAAAGTCTATACTTTCAATTTTATTTGTTTCCATATTTTTACTCCTTTCCTATTTTTATTAAATGATTTGCATACAATATAATATTTTTGATTAAATTATCCACTTCAAATTCTTTTGTATCAGGCGAAATACTAATCCTTAAAGAACCGTTTAAAAATTCATTAGGAACTCCTATTTCTTTTAATACATATGATGGTTCAGAAAAATTAGAATGACATGCAGATGCAACAGAAACCATATCACCTTTACAAGAAAGCATTAACTGTAGTGTTTCACTATTTATATTCTTAAAAGCAATATTAACAATACCTAGAGCATTAGAATTAATAATAATATTATCTCCGAAAGCAGTTTTTAATTTCTGAACTATTTTATCTTGTAAGCTATTCATATATGTGATATTAAAATTTGTCCAATTATTATAATATTTTTCTAAACACAACGCTAACATATAGTTTCCAAATATATTTTCTGTTCCTGCTCGCAGATTACTTTCTTGCCCACCTCCACAAATTAATGGTTCCAATTCTACATAAGTTTTAACATACAAAAATCCAGTACCTTTTAATGCCCCTACCTTATGCCCAGAAAAAGATGCCATGTCAATTGTATCTAAATTTAAATCTATTTTACCTAATGCCTGAACTGCATCTGTATGAAATAGTATCCCTTTTGTATGAGCTAAATGAGCTATTTCATATATATCTTGCATAGTTCCTAATTCGTTATTAATTGCCATTATACTTATAAGTTTTGTTTTATCATTAATTTGTTTTTTTATATTTTCTATGCCAATATAACCCTTATTATTAGGTTTTACATAGCGAATAGTATATCCAAATCTTTCTAATTGCTTACAAGTTTCTAAAATAGCAGGGTGTTCTATAGTAGAGGTAATTAATTCAGCTTCTTCTGGCTTATATTTTAACATAACACCTTTAAGTGCTGTATTATCACTTTCTGAGCCTCCACTCGTAAATATTATTTCATCCGTAGAACACTGCAAAATATTAGCAATTTTTTGTCTTGCTTTTGATAATAAATCTGCTGCCTTTATTCCTTCTTCATGAGTAGAAGATGGATTATTAAATATACCATCATCTCTTTTTAAAATACATTGTTCAAGTATTTCTATGTCTGTAGGATAAGTAGAAGCATAATCAAAATAATACATTTTATTTCCCCTTTCTGTTTTTTCTTTGCTCTTTAGTAAGCTTACAAGTTATAATCATACTCCTAAAACTTTGCTTGCAAGAATAAGGGCAATCTACACATAATTTATTATAAATGATTTTTCCTTTTTTATCTTTAAAGTACAAATTTTTATCATTCATTTCTTTTCTCCTTATAATATTTTAATATATACTGTTCTCCTCCCAAAGTTTAGAGCTTCTTGATGAGTATTAAAAAATATATCTATTTTATTTCCTTTTATTGCCCCACCTCTATCCTGAACAATATAGGTACCCATTCCTTTTATTTTTATTTTAGTTCCAAATTCGTATTTGTTTGGCATTGCAACAGTTACTCCAGCTTTTGCTTTCACACCACTAGCTGTCATACCATTAGTTTTACCACAACATTTAGCACAAGGACAATATCCTGTCGCCACAAATGCTACATATCCTATATCATTTGTTCGTGATGATGAAGAACGAGATGTAACTTCAACTGTATTATTTTGCTGTGATTTTCTTGCTACTTCTTGCTTTTGTATTTGCTCTTGTTCTATTTGTTCTTGTCTTATTCTTTCTTTTTCTGCGATTTCTGCCTCTTTTCTTAATTTATCTTCGTGTTCTTCTTGCATTTTTTTAGCTATATCAGATGGCAAAGGTATATTTTGACTTGTATTAATTTCTTTGTTTGGATTTATGTTATTTTCTTTAATTATAAATACCTGACCTTCTGGTAATATATGGAAAATATCTTTTTGTGTTTCCATGAAATTAAGGAATTTTGGTACAATAGAAATTAATATATATATTATACCTATTATTAAGCATCCTATTAATCCATTTTTTATTTTATTCATAACTTTTCTCCTTATAAACCAACTTTATAATTTCTAAATACATTGCGAGATTTATTTTGTAGTTCTTTTAAATATATTTGTGTTGTACCAGGATTACTATGACCTAATACATCTTGAATTTCTTCTATTTGAAATCCATGTTTATACATATCTGTAGCTGCTGTCCTTCTTAGACTATGTGCAGAAATTGGTTTTGTTATGCCTGCTTTATTCTTTATTTTTTTTATAGTAGTATCAATACTTTGAGCAGACATCTTTTTACCTGTATTAGATACAAATAAATAATTTAATTTAGTAGAAGTCCTAGTTTTTAAATACTGTTTTATACATTTTGTCACAAAAGAATTAAAATATATTTCTTGCATTTTTCCACCTTTTCTAGTAACAATAATAGTAGAAACTTCTTCATTATTTTCATCTTTAAATACAGTAAAAGTGTCTAAAGTTAAATTTATTAATTCAGAAATTCTTATACCTGTATTTAAAAATATTGAACAAAATGCTTTTTCTCTAGGTGTTTTGCATTCTCTTAAAAAATCTATAATTTCATCTTCTGTTAAATATGTTGTATGTTGTGGATTTACTATTTTTTTTGTTGTTTTAAATAAATCACTACTAGCAATAATATTTTTGTTAAAATCTAATTCAGATTTTGATAACAAAAATGTATAAAAACTACTAACAGCACTAAGTTTTGGTCTTATTGAATTTTCAGATATCCCAGTGTCTAATAGATAATTCTTCCATTCATAATAGTCATCAATATTTAATTTTTTGAAATCATCTAGTGTTGTAATTGATTTAAATTCAAATAATTCTTTAAGATTATCTTTATATCTTTTTCTTGTACCATCACTTCTTTTTGTATTAATAAAGTTGTTTAAAATTTCATCTATATTACTCATATCTCTTCCCTCTTTCTGTATATAGTATAACATAGATGGAGATAAAAGTCAAGCTTTTATTAAAAAAAATATTAAATTTCATCTTCAATTGTAATATATAATCTATTTCCTTCAATATAATTAGTTTGGTGCATATTATAGTTTTCTGTAGTTAAATCTACATATCCTAATACTACAGTATCATCTTCTTTACAGATAAGAATTTGAGAGATATCTTGTTTATTAACATCTAATGTTATATCATTTTCATCTTTTATTTCTGTATAATTATCTATAATCAGTAATAGGCTTTCAACTAATGGCAAGTCTACTGATTTTTTATCTTCTAAACTACTACAATCAACAGGTGCATTTTTTATTATACAATTACATTCACATATATTATTTTTATCTATTCTATATACATCATAGCTAGAAGACATTATCTCTATAAATTTAATATCCATAACATCCTCCTATTTTTTATTTTTATATTTATTTATGTCAAATGTATATATAGCATTTACAATAATAGGAGTTGTAAATCCAATAATATATGGAGCTACAAATCCAGCATATAAAGTGCTTACATATATAGATAGAAATACACTCGCAAGAGTAATAATCATTAATAAAATTGTTTTTATTTTCATTCTATAACCCTCCTTTTATATTTATTAGGCAAATGCCCAGCCATTTGCCTTTAATTTAATTAAAATGGTAAATCATCTGTACTTGCAAATCCAAATGTATCTTTTTCAGCTGAATTAGCTGGAGAAGAATTAGATACGATATCAAAGTCATTAACAAATATTTTTAAATATGTGTTAGTCTTCCCTTCTTTTTCATATTTATCAAAACTTAACCATCCACTTTTAATATTAATTAAAGTTTTATTGTCTAATGTTACACCACTTCTAAATGACACATTAATATAAGCATTATCATAGCTTCCATCTTGTTTCTTTTTTGAAATAGATGTTGAATAAAATCCATTATTATTTTTAAAAATCATTGTTTCTCCAGTTATATCTGTTTTAATCATATTATCTTCCTTCCTTTTCTATAAAAAATTTTTCTAAATAATCTTTTTGTATATCTTCAAAAGAAATTGGTTTATAATTAATTCTTTCCACACATACACAAAGATGATTATTAGATTTCATATCTGGGTATTCACTTTCTAATAATGCATCATGAATATGACCATGGATATTGAATTCATTATCTTTAATATATTGAGGCTCATGAGAAAGTATTACATATTTAAAGTTGTGGTTTCTGTCTACATAATAAAGCTTTTGGGGGCTATCTAACACTAAATCAAATCCTATATTTTCCCAAGATTGTTTCCCTCTATCTCTGTCATGATTACCTCTAATAATAACTTTTATACCTTTTAATTGATTGCATATTGCATGACTTTGCTCAGTATTGCCAAAAGAAAAATCTCCTAAAAAATATATAGTATCATCATCATTGACTGTATAATTCCAGTTTTCTATGAGTTTCTTATTCATCTCTTCTATAGATGAGTAAGGTCTTTTACAATAAGGAATAATACTTTTATGATAAAAATGAGTATCACTAATGAAATATATCATTCTTATTCCCCTTTCTAATAAATAAATTTTTATTTGCATAAGAGTTTCTACTAAATATAGGTTATTGGCAGGTGTGCCCTTTCCTGCATTTCTTTTGACCTATAAGGTGCGTGGCAGCACTTATCTCCACTTCAATCCCTATATTAATATAAAATTTAAGACAATTTTACTTTATTATATCAAATTTTATGATGAAAGTCAATATATTTTATTATTTTTTTCTTATATAAAAAATATTATTATCTTCTTCTACAATGTAATCTTTATCTTCAAAATATAAATTTATTACTTGATTTAATTGATTTAAATTAAAAACAGTTCCTTTTTGATTTTTGTTTAATTTTTCTATACATTCTTTTATAATGTCTTGAGAATAACTTTCTAATGATAAGTCATATGGTGCTTCATTTGTTTCAAATGGAGTGTCAGGCTGAAATTCTGAATATTTAAAAGCTTCTTTATAAAATCCATTATCAATTACAACAAAATGATTTGTTATTTGAAATACTTTACCTTTAATAGTTTTGCAATATTCATTTCCTTGGTCATCATAATTATATATTTTCTTTTCGATTTCTTCTCCTAATTTAAAATAGTCTTTATTCATAATATACCTCCTTATATTTATCAACTAATAATTTCTTAAAGTAGTTATAATCTCCATCATGGGTTGTAGTAGTACTAATACATATAATATCTATCTTGTCAGTATTTAAAAATTTTCTTAAATATTTTATTTTTTTTAGTGTAGATTTATCTAATTTATTAAATTCTTCGTTAAAATATTTATCACATCTTATTCCTTTTACATAAGGAATAGTTATTTTATTTAACCATATCCTATTTAAAGCATATTTAATAAATTCTACTCCTTGATATAAAGCTCTACTGAACATTTTATGAGGGCTTGCATCACATACTATTACCGTATATCCTAATGCAACATCCATTAAAAAATTATAGTCTAAATCAGATAAAATTTTATTCCATAAATGTCTTTCACAAGCACAACTTTGTATTCTTACAAAATTATAATTTTCTTTAAAATCAGTATCAGATAAAAACTCAATGCCATTAGTCAGATTAAGATAAATTTTGATTTTATTGTTCATATTAATCCTCCTTTATTTCATTTAATATAATATCAATAGCTTGACTTAGCTTTACACTATTCAAAATACCAATTTTAAAGTGCAGCTCTCCTTTTTTTATGCTTTCTTTTATTTTTATATTAAAGACTTCTAACCAAATTTTAGCATCATTAAATGTCATTATTTCCACCTACTTTCAATTTCTTTCAATGATAAATCAATTAAATCTAGTTCTACTTTAACATCTTTACTCGGATTAAATCCTAGATTAATACATTTTAATCTTGTTTGTTGTAATTCTAATGTCTTAATAATATATTGTTTTATTATATCGTTCATATTATCCATATTTATTCAACTCCTAACAATTTATCTATATAATCTCTATCTTGAGTGAATATAGGGATGTCTAAATCTATATCCCATTTCCCATCTTTTTTGATTACACAACTGCCCCTTTTAAAATCTGTTCTATATTTGTCAAAATTAATATTATTTTCTTTCCATAATATTTCCTGTATTTCATTACAGTTTTTATTTTGTAATTGAGAATGTGAAAAATATGCCTGACCTGCTGACTGAATTGCGTTACGTGTCGCATCCTGTTGCCTCCAAATAAAATAATTACAGACTTCTTCCTTTGGGATATTAAATGCTCTACTGTCAAATGTAGCTTTCCATCTTTTATTATTAAATTTATAACTAAATCCGTTATATTGTAATTTATCTTCTAAAATATTATTAAATTTTAGTGTAGTTAAACTTGCTGTAATAGATATAATTTTAGATAAATTATTTTGGAACCATGCTTGTGTATCATTATTATCCCAGTCAGTTAATAATAAAGATATCTCATCCGATTGAGTATATCCTAATTTACATCCAGGGATTTCTTTACATAACTCTAACGTAGTATTTTGCATCAATCTCATAAAATCTCCGTCATATGGTTTTTCTAGTCCTTTTGTAAAAGTATGAAAAGCTCTTCCATCTATTCTTACAATGACAGGGGTTCTACATGTTAAATAATTACGTGTAACAAATTCATATCTTTTCATTCTGTCTCCTAATTTCATTTTATTTACCTCCTTTATTTCTAAAATGTACACTATTAAAAGGTATATCTGGAAATTCTTTTAAATATATAGTAGTATGCCATCCACCTACATCTATCCTCTCTATAGTATATTCATGATTTAGTTTTAAATATTTAGAAGCTGCTTTCTTCTCATATTCCATTCCATTATCTGGAAAGGCAAATATTACTTTTGAGCCTATTGAAGTATTAATATCCATTGTATTGTCATTTATAAAAAATTTATCTATATTTTCAAACTCTTCTTTACTTAATATCATTTATTTACTCCTTTATTTTCTTATTAACTATATTATTTAAAGTATTTTCTGTGTAATATTTAGTATGATATGTTCTAATTTCCATTTTTTTATTTTTAGAATTTAAAATCCCATCAATAGTTTTATCGTTATTAAAAGTAAAATTAGAACCTATCCTATTTAAAAATTGTACTGTATCTTCTGCTGTTCTTCTTTCTTTTCTTACCTTACTTAGTTCCCTTACTAATCTATACGCTCCAACAGCACTTAAATCTTTAAATTCAATGTAATGCAGAATATCTTGTTCTTTCTTATTACTATTTCCAAAGTCTACAGAATATTTTTTTAATATATTTTTATACTCTTTTTCTAATGATTTTAAATGTTCCAAGAAATCTAATACATCTTCCTCTAATTTTAATTTTTTGTCTTCATCTTTTTCTTTTTCATTAATCAACTTTATACCTCCTATATTTTCAACCTATGGGGTAGGTTTTCATCTTAAATCTGTATTTTATAAAATTACTTTTACGTTTAAAAATGCTACTTTTAAAATTGCTTATATTTGCTATAATATATTATAATATTTAATTTGATTTTTTATAATTTCTCATAATCCATTCATGATAATCATTATTTACTTTTTTGTCTTTTTCCAATATCATATTAATTTGTTTAGTATTATGCTTACCTAAATAATGCTTTTGACAATATCTACATAAATATTCATCTACAAAAAAATATAAATATTCTAAAAAACTAACATATCTGTTTTCTTTATCCCTATATTTTTTACCATCATATGTTGCTTTTAGTAGTTTATATTTGAAAACCTTTTTATTATTATCTTTAATTAAAATATAAAAATCAAAGACTTCAAGAGGTAATACTTCTAAATAATTTGATAATTTAATATTTTTATCACTCATCTTTTTTAAATTTCTTTTATAAAATAAATTTAAAATTTCTATATTAAATACCTCTTTATAATAAAAAGCAATTCTATTTGAAACTAATTCAAAATTAATATCCTGTTTTTCTAATAATTCAAAATCCATATTATTATCAAATCCTTTCATAAATTTTACTTTTTTATATTATCATATAATATTTATTTTGTCAATATTTTTTTTAAAAAAAATATAAAAAATATTTCAATTTAATAAAAAAAATATTTTTTTATTATTATAAATCTACCTGGGGATTTTTTTATTTTACTGTTACATACCCTGGCATTTTTTATGTTTTATGTTACATATTTTTTGTAATTGCGTGTTTTAAACTCTATTTTTACTAAGAAAGATTTATCATGTAGTTTTGTGTATAGACTTTTGTATTTTATATATGCTTAGGAGCTACGAGGTTGGCTTTAAATCAATTTTTATATTAAGGTAGTATAATTACATTACCTACAAATAAAATCGCTTAAAATTGATTTTAATACGTTACTACAACTATTATAATTAATCTAATATACATATGTCTTTATTAAGATTTAATTTCAATTTTAACCCTCGATTTTTTTTAGTCATATAATAACATTACTACATATAGATATGGTCTTAAAATTAATCCTCGTACTTCCTATCTATATTAAATTATCAATGTACTATGTATAAATGATTATATTAATAATTATCTATGTAATCCAAAAAAAATGGACTATAATATACCTTTTCGGTACATTATAGCCCACTTGCTATTTTCTAGTTTTAAGTTCTAGCAAACTTTATTCAATTTATTTTTTTTACATAATTAGAATATATTACATATCCATTTTTATTCTTTTTTATAAGAATATCTTTCCCTTTTTCTAACTCTTCTAACATTTTATCGCTATTTGCAATAAATAATTCTATTAATTTATCTTTATTTATCATAGTAAAACTCCTCATATATTATTGTATTATCAATATCCATTGTATTTTTAGAAATATAATCAAAATCAATAATTTCATCAATATTATATTCTTCCTCTAAATAACCAATTATATCGTCAATTTCGCCACTTTTAGTATCTCGGTAATTTTCAATTTTCTTTTCCAGCTCCTTAAAATCTATGTTATCACTAAACACAATAACAGAATAAAAGTCATCCTCTACTTTTCTTAATAAATACATTCTTTCTTCTTTCACAAAATATTCCTCCTTTTTTAAATATATGATAATGATAATCATTATCACTTATTTATTTTTTTTCATATTTTAAAAATATGTAAAAGAGAAAATTAATTCTCTTTATTATTTGCTAATCTTAAATATTTAACTTTTGATTTATACTTAAAATGTTCGTGTAATATATGTTTTACTTCTTCATTATTTGTTTTCTTTATTCTGTTAGATATAGTTTGTCTGCTAACACCAAAATGTTTAGCTGTTTCACGTACATTTGCATTTGTTTTTAGGATATAATCTACTATTATAGAATTATCAATATCTTTCATATAATTTATTTCCTACAAAGAAATATAAACAATTTCGCCATTTGATAATTGATAATAAAATTCATCATACAATAAATCACTTCCAAAACGTTCAAAGTCTATATAATTTTCAAGTTGAGGCTCTAAGCTATATAAACTAGTAAATTCATTATATCCCAAATCATATTCATCTTTATATATTCCACAAATTTCAGCAAAATCACTATACGAATAATCATCTATTATACAAAGCAAGTCATCTAAATCAATACCATATTCGTTATTTTCGTTCAAAAAATCTTCTTGTTCTTCTGTTAAGTCATCTAAATTAGTAGTAAATCCACCTAATTGTTCTAATTTATTATATATATCTCTTAATAACATATTTATCCTCCTTTTTAAATTTCAAAATCTTGCATATAATATTGAAATTCTATTACATCATCAAATTCGTCTACTATAATATCCATAATTTCGTTAACTGTATATTCGTCCCCTATTTCATTTTTTAATTCATAAATTCTTTTTTGTATATCATCAAATCTAAAAGTATTTGTTTCCGTATCACGTTTCATTACTAAATACCCATATATTTCGTTTCCGTTTATACAATCTCTCACTAGTGTTATTGCTCTAAAATCTTCGTCTGGTTTAAATTCCAACATATTTATATCCTCCTATATTTCATCTAAAACATCTACTTCTGTAATATAATAATTATTATAATTATCTTTGATATAGAATAATTGTATGTCAAATTGTAATCCCTCTATTGACTCTACATTTCCAATTAATATATCATCACTAATATGGTCTTTAACCTTATTGTCTTCTACTAAATTACCTCTATAAAAGCCTTCTTGAATACATATACTATTTATTATTTCGTCTGTACTATCAAATCGTCTTCCAATAAATGTTTCTAATATTTTATTTAACTTTTGTCTTACTTCCATAGACAAATATGGGCAATTATTACAGTCTGCATTATCCATATCACAATTACTACATGGTCTTAACCATGTGCCACAATTTTTACAATATCCACCATAGATACCAATTATACTTTCATAACCACATTCATCACACCATTCTACTATTTTATTAGTATTCATAATACCCTCCTTATATATCAAATTCTATTTTATCTAATTGTGTTACTATATTATTTACATCTATATCAATAATATTTCCTAAATCTTGTATAAGATTTATAAGTTTTTCATAAGCAATATACCCATTTTCTGTAAATTTTCCATCTTCTTCACATAAATTATCTTTTAATTTAAAATATTTTCGTAAAATTGTTTCTAAACTACTAAATTCGCTTATCTTTTTTATATTATAATCCCAACATTTATTCAAATCATCAATTACATCTTTTATATCTCCATTTAAAGCAATATCCAAACATTCAGAGATACTTTGTATATTTATTATACCTTCAATAACATTTTTTTTGTTGTTGTTTAAATCTTCTAAGTTTTCCTCAAAATCTAACCTCCTAATTTCTTCTTCTGTTAAAATCTTATTATTATCTTCATTCAAATAATACATAATTTATTACCTCCTATTTATTTTATCACACTTATTTTATCATATTTATTTTATATTGTCAAGCACCTATACCAAATTTAAACTTATTTTTAATGCCTTATTTATACCTTCTAAATCTTTTGAACATATCTTACCAATTTTATGTAATATCTGAGATTTATCTAATGTTCTAAGTTGTTCTAATAAAACAACAGAATTTAATTCTAAACCATTTTCATCATCTACTGTTAAAGAAATATGAATTGGTAAATCTATTCTTTTTATTTTAGAAGTTAAAGGGGCAACAATAACTGTTTGACTATATTTATTACCTTTATCATTTGAAATTATCAAAACTGGTCTTATACCACTTTGAACACTTGTACTATTATTATCCCCAAGATTAGCATAATATAATTCGCCCCTATATATATCCATTTTTCCTCCTTTATTATGATATTATTATAACATACAAATTCTATTTTGTCAAGAATTTTTATTATTTTTTTTGAACTATTTTATATAATATTTATATATCTTCATATTTCTTTATTTTTTTATTAATTATTTCCAATTTATCTTCCCATTTCATAAATGGGTCTATTGTAAATATTTCTATTGTCTTTTTATCTTTTCTTATTTCCCAATTATTACCAACTTTTACTGCATTTATCATTATTCTACCTCTATATATTTAACATTTTTTTCTATTACTTCTGTTTTTTCTTTAATTTTAGCATTATTTAACATATATATTAATTCTTCTCTCAACAAATCACATAATAAATCAAAGGATTTTAATAAATAGTAACATTCTTCTAAATTGTTATTAATATCTTCATTATCTTTACCATAAGCTGTATCTAAACTTTCTTTTTTAAACTCTTTTAATGTATCATAATCATAAATATTATCATCAAAGAATAAATCTAATATATTCATTCTTTTATTATATTGGTCAAACTTAGGAACTATTACTAAATATCCATTACTTCTACCATTAAAAAATATATTAGTATTAGTTATATCTTCAAAATCTTCTATTAAAAACTGCAAATTAGCATATAAAAGTTCTTCATCTATACTTATCAATTCAAAAAATTTATCTATCTGCTCGTTTGTTAATTCTAAATTATAAATTTTTATATTATTTGCAATACTTTGTAATCTATTCCAACTATTCATTACATTATATACATAATGATTTTTAATATATTGAAATTTTTGTTCTAATGTTTTCTCCTTTAACCCTGTAAAAAACACTTTTCCTTCTTTTTTATTATCTCCTATAAATTCTTTAATTAATTCTAATTTCATATCAATTTCCTCCTTATCTTTATAATATGATTATAGCATATTATTTTAATCTTGTCAAGTTTTTTTGTAAAAAATATGTAAAATTTATTTAAAAATGAGGTGGGCAATATTTTTATTAATATTATATATTGCCCTTTTGTTCTTTCAAAAGAACTTAAAAAGTAAGATTATTTTATTTTTCATTTAAACCCATAGTTTGTGCATAGTTTTGAATTTCTAATATTATTTGATTTTCTATTGCTGTATTTTTCTTTATGTTCTCTACAATATTAGCAACATCTTCTTCTTGTAAGTCTATTTCTAGCTTTTTACTATATTCTACTACTAAGTCTGCTAAGCTCATTATATATCACCTCCTTATCCCCAATAACTTCCTTCTACTTGGCAAGTATATTTCTTTATAAAGTCATCATCTGCTATTATATCATATTTCAAAAGTGTGTCTTTTACTTCTTGATAGACTTCTTCCCAATTTTCATATTTATCAAATAAAGTATCTTTTTGTAAATACATTATAAACATATTTTCATCTTGAAAATAAATACAGTCATCTATTGCTACTTTTGGGTTATATGTTTCTCCTGTAAATTGAGAGTATATCTCAAATCCAATTTCTTGTGCTATATCACTAAGACATAAACTATCTATATCTTCTATATTTTCAATTTCTAGCCATTCTAATAAATCATTTAACTTTTTTTCATTTTCTTTTCTTTGTAATAACTCTATAAACAATTCTTCATTTAAAATAAAACCATATTCTCTAACACCATAATCTCTCATACTCATATTTATTACCTCCTTTAATTTAATAAGTCTATTCTAACAACATATTCTTCGTTATCATAAGTATATTTGACTACATAATTAAGTTCCAAATCTGTATAAGCTACTATATTTTTAATTTCTTTATGTCGTGTTAATAAGTCTTTTATTTCATCAATTAATTCTTTTTCCATAATACCACCTCTTAACTCAATCTTTCTTCTAATTTATCAATAATAACAAGTTTATAATCTCCAAACATTCCACCCAAACAAATGTTTTCATTAAACTTATCATCTATTGTAATTTCAAAACTCAAACAAATGTCATTTCCCAAATTCACAATATAACCATAATTAAAATCTTCTGTTTTCCTAGTGTGTAAAATTATGTCAACTATTGCAAATTTTTGTAAATCTTTTATAAGAGTTTTTTCTACAAAACTAATATTTTCTTTTGTAAACTTTAAAGTAGAAAACATAGCTTTTCTATAATTCCATATTTTATCAACTTCACGTTTACAATAATCAATATCAAAAACTCCATTATTTTTTTCTTTATTTTTCAATAAATTTAATGTATTTTCAGGAATAGCCCAAACACTTGCAACATTTTCTAATTTATTATTTACATAATTCATAAGAGTTTCACAAGCCCTAATTTCCTTTAAATGTTTTTCATCATCAGGAATAATATCGTAAAAATCACTTAAAATATCATAAAAATTACTTAATTCATTAATTCCCATTTTAAACACCTTCCATTATTTAATTTCTTGTTTTTCAATAGTAATTTCAAAATATTCTCCATTCATGCCATTTATACCGAAAAAACTATTTTCATTATCTGTAAGTTGTAAATGTTCACTTTCAAAATCTACTAAATAATTCTTTTTTAATAATTCAAAATGTTCTTTTGCTTTTTCTAAATTAGAAAATGTAGTAGCATTAGCCCCTTTATCTCCATATTTTATTTCCCAATTTTCAGTAACAACAAATATTTTATTTTCCTTTTTATCCATTTTTCTTAATTCATTGTATATTATTTCTTTTGTTTCTTCAAGCCCTTTTACAATATCTCTAATACGTTTTTTTTCTTGTTCATTTTCTGTTTTATAATATTCTCTTGAATATTCATCAATAACATTACTAATTTCAAATAAAATATTTTCAGCTAAATCATCACTTTCCACAATTTCAATTTCCCAAATCTCTTGAATATAATCTAAAACTTCGCTTGTATCCAATTTTTCAAGTTCCTCAATATCAAATTCATCTTTAAACTTTTGATATATATATTTTTCTAATTTTTTTGGTGCAATCATATCAATTAAATCACTTGCCACCATTTCCATATTAAAATTTTGAATAAATAACATTTTTAGAATTTCTAAATTATCCATTATATATCAACCTCCTCTAATATTTTATTAATTTCTTGTATTGCCTTTGTTTCTTCAACATTATATTTGTTTATAAAGTATGTCGCCATTATTTTGCTTAATTCTTCTTTGTTTTTAAGTTCATAATCCCAATCGCCTAATTCACAAGGTTGAAATACATATTCATTACTTTGTCTATCTATAATAAACCACGTTGTATCTTTAAATTCATATACATTTTTATATTCTGTTTCTGTATATGCAAAACAATTATTTTTGTCATTTATGATAAAAAATGCTATTATTATTCCAATTATAAATGCTATGACTACACTAACAATTATTCCAATAATAAATTCTTTATTTGTTTCTTTTTCTACAAATTCTTCAAAATCCATACTAACACCTTCTTTATTCATATATTTTATTCAATAATTCTTCTAATTCTGTTTCTAGCTCTTCTAAATAAACTAAGTCTGTACTTCCATATCCACATACTTTTTGTTTTTCTTCTTCATATCTTATTAATTGTTCTAATTCGTATATTCTGTTTTCTATTTCTTCAATATCTTCCTCACTCATTTTTTATCCCTCCTTCTATATTATTCTTTATATATTCTTTAATTCATTTTTTTTATAAAATCTAATATAGCATTTAACAGTTTTACATCTGCACAAAAAGGTTCGTCATGTTCTTTCCCACCTTGTTTTATTATCCTTTTTAGAAAAACTCTTTTAGAATTTTTATTGAATATAACTATTTTTTTATCTTCTTCCATTCCTAAAAATCTACCATCATATTTTTCTACTTTTATATATATAATTTTATTATTTGTTGTTGTTTTTATTTTAAATCCTAATTCTTCCATTATAATTCCTCCCTAATTAAAATATCCATTAACATAAATAACTATTATCATAATTACTATCAATATATTCTTTTGCATTGTTTAAACTATATGCTGTATTTATATATTTTTGATTTTTATATATATTATATTCATATTCCGTTCTGCAATCATAATCTGCTTTTGTTTTAACTATTTCATGATTATGGTATTTCATATTATTAATCCCCCTTGATATATATTATTTTACCATAAAATTTATATCTTGTCAAGTTTTTATATAAAAATATTATAATTTTTATAAATTTAAGATTTAAAATATTACTTTTATTATATTATTCCCAACTTAAATAATTAAAATAGTAACAACCCATTGGGTTATAAGATACTTTGATTATTGTATTGTCAAATTCTTCTCCTAATTGGGATAATAAATCTCCTATTATTTCTATGTGATTTATTTTTTCTTCAATATCTATCTTTTCATCTGTTAGAATTTTAGATAGTTCATATGAAAAACATTCTTTTATGTCTTTTACTTTTCCTATTACATCTTCATCATCATATATAACATTAAAATTCTTCATAATTTCCTCCTATATACCCCTTAGTTTTCAACTTATGGGGTGGGTTTTCAAGTGCAATTTCAATTTCAAAAAACTACTTTTACTTTTGAAATTGCTACTTTTAAAATTGCTAAAAATTACCTTGCTAAATATCCAAAACTATTTCTTAATTCTATCAATTCTTTTAATTTTTCATTATATAAATCTATATTTTTATACGCATTGCTAAATTCTTCATTTCTTTTGTTTTCTATTTCTTCTATATTTTCTTTTTTCAAATAAGGATTTAATTCTTCTAAAAGATTATCATAAAATCCACCTTTTACATTATTTTCATAACCTCTCATAATTTCAATATTTTCATAAATTCCATAATAATCTTTAAAATTAATTATTAATGTTCTATCAAAATATTTTTCACTAATACCATTATACTTTTTATCTAAATTTTGATAAAAAATATTTTCAACCTCTATATTTTTTTCTTCAAAAAATTTTCTTGCCAATTCTTCAATTCTTATTGTTATTTTTTTATGTCCTAGTTCTTCTAATTCTAAAAGAAATTCATTAATATGTTTCACAATTTCTATACCTTTTCTAAATTTAATTTCTTCTTCTTTTAATTTTTCTTTTTCTAAAAAACAAAATTCATATTTCATTTTTTTATATCTCCTTTTCTTAATTTTCTTTATTTTAACATACTTTTTTTATTTTGTCAATATATTTTTAAAATTTATTTTATTTTTTTTATAAAATATAAAAAGCTGGGCGAATTTTTAAATCATGTTACGTTTTTGAACTACCCTCCCAAGGCTGGGGCAATTTTTTAGTTCCCTGTTACGTATTTTTCATCTTTCTCCAAATTCAAGATAATACTATACCACTCGGTCTATTTCTTTTATTTTCAAACATATGTTTGTATGTGCTTATATTTACATCATAATTATATATGTTTTTAAATATAGCTAAATTTTGTTTATATTCAAATATAAAGCATTTTATATTATATATGTATAACTATATTTACAATAATTTTTTTATTCTTATATTTGATTTTAAGACTTCAATATTTCAATTTTAAGGCGTTTATTTTTTTTATTGATGTATTTATATTATTACAATATATGATGCCTTAGAATTTAATCTTGTTTATTTTAAAAGTATAGTGATTTTATTTGATTTTCAATGTACATTTTTTTATCTTGTATCAACCATTTTTACAAAAATGGCTTATACAAAACAAAAAAAACAAGCAACAAAAAATAGATTTTTCCATTTTTTGCTACTTGCTTTTAAAAGCTTTCGTCTTTTTTATTTTATACTAAGTTTTTATCATATTTTATGATATTTTCTTTTATTAATTTATTAATGAAATCACGTTTATTCGTTTTTTCGTTTACTTCTTTTATTTTAGAATTTCTTACAAAATCGTATATAAATAAGTATATATGTTTCGTTGTCGTTCTGCTGTAATCCCAATCTTTACCTAAAACAAGCGTTTGTTTTTCGTTGTCCCAAATCGCAACAATACTATTATAAGATTGCAATATTAGCTTTCCCCCTTCTCTAATCAAAAATTGATTTTTATTATAAAAATTTTCTACTTTTAACATTTTTTTACCTCCGTATTTTTTTATTTTTTCAAAAATTATGTACTAATAATCAAAAATATTATTTGTGTAATATTCGTCATCATTTTCAAAATTGTCAAATATTTTATTATCAAAATCTTTTATAATTTCATTTAAGCTTTTGTATTCTTCCATTTTTTCTTTTGCTCCTTTCTTTTTTTTTATTATACACATAATATCACATATAATATTACAATTCAAGAATAGAATTATTACAATTATATTACAAAACTAGTATTCGTTGTAATAATTCCAACAATTCCCAAAAAATGAAATTGTTAACAGTTCCCCCTTTTCTGTTTTTTCTGCTGTTTTTATTTTTAAATTATAAACAATTAAGAAATAACAAAATACAAAGCCAAAAATAAATATTAATAAATACTTAAACCCCTTCATTTTTTCGCACCTCCTTTTTTATTTTAATTTTCTTATTTTTATACATTCAAACTCTTTTCTTTCTAATTTCACAATTTCAAAAATTCTTTTTATTAATTCATCTTGTGTATAATATTTTTTGTCATTTACTGTTTAAAGTCTGCTTGTGCTTAAAATTACAAGCTTTTTACTGTATCTTACTTTTGCTAAAAATTTATTGAATAGATAAAAACTATCAAATTTTTTTTCAAAACTTTTATTTGTTTTTTTATCTAATAATTTTATTGTAAACATAATATAAGCACCACCTTTTTATTATTTTATGTATTTATCAATTAAATTATAACTAATTATTTTATATAGATTTATTTTTTTGTCGCTTAAATTATAGACAATGCCTTGTACTAATAACCCAAAAATCAAAATCCCCATTAATTCAATAAAAATTATTCCCATTTTTGCCAAAAATTCTAAAAATAAAATCATTTTTTACAACTCCTTTTATTTATATTATCACTTTTTCAAATAATTGTAAAGATATTTTATGTGTCATTCCTAATGTCAAATTTGTTTCTTTCGATATTAGCTTTATGGTATCTTTGCCAAAATCTTCTATATAAAATATACCATTAAATTTTACACCATTTGTAAATGGTCTTACTTGTTTATAATAATTCATATTAAAAATACCCCCTATAGTAAGCTTGTTTTTCTTTTATCTTTTTTTTATTCTTTTATTTTATAGTTTGTCAAGTTTTCTATTTCTGTTTTTTCAAAATTAGATAGTTTATAAAATGTAACTTTTTTATGTTTACTATCAATATTTTCTATTTTTTTTATTTTTGGTAAACATTCTTTATATTTTCCAAAAATAAAATTGTTTAATATTATATACATTTTTTTATTTCTCCTTTCTTTTTTCATTATACACATTATATCATTATATATTAAAAAGTCAATGACAAAATCATTACAATTATATTACAATTATATTACAAAATTCAAATTTTAGTTCGCTATTTTTAAATTTGCAAACATTTATTTGCATTCTATTTACTGCTACAATACAATATAATAAGACTTGTAACATATATGTATATTTACTTTATTTTATTTTTATTTTCTTTTATTTTTGTTTTTAGTGGTTTAGTTATGTAAACAATAACATAGCTGTATATGTATATACAAAAGCATTATACATCTAATATATAATAACTTTCTATATTAAAAGTCGCTATTTTTTTATTTTTGCTATTTTTATATTATTGTGTAAAAAGTAGCTGTATATCGTTTTTGTGTTTTATTTTGCTATTCTTACTTTTACTTTTGTTTTTGTTTAATGTTCCACAAACAACATATTATCTTATATAGATATATGAACAAACGTTCTTTTGTTATATTATATTTATTTTTTTTATTTTATTTTTATTTTAATTAATATAAAATAAATTGCGTATATTGTGTTGTCGTGTAATTGTATGAATGAACAAACGTTCTTTTGTGTTGGGTGGGATATGTAATATTGATAATCATTATCATATATTTAAAAAATGCAGTTACCCTTTTTTTTAAACCCCTTTCATTTTTAAAATAGATTTTTTTATATATTTTAAATCAAACTAAAAAGTCAAATTTTACTTATAATTTTAAAACAATATAGCAACCTTAAAATTATTGATAAAATTGTGATTTTATAAATACTAACAACCCCGTTACGTTTTAAATTTATGGTAGTAAGGGGGATACAATAACAACCAAGACCCCAAAAAATCGAACAAGTGTTCCGCGTGCACATCCATTCCCACACCCAACTCCGAAATACCGAAAAAACCTTACTCTCCCAATACATACAAGCACAAAAAATAAAATTATTTATAAAATCGAAAAAACAGATATAAAAAATCGTAAAAACGGTGAAAATAGTGCATTAAGCGAAACAGTAAAAATAATAATTATAGTAATAAATATAGAATAACGATAAAAAAATAAGATATTAAAAATCTCTAAAAACCTTGATATTTCTAATAATTCATACGAAACTTCTAAAAATACTTCTAAAACACTCTAAAATTTCTAATAATTTCAAAAAAATAGAAATATAGAAAAATAGATTAAAATGTTAAAATAAATCAATTATATTATAAATATTTATATACATATTATATATACATATTATATAACATATTTAGTTGTGTAAAAATACAAAGTTCATTGTGTAAAAATACAAAGTTTGAATGTGTAAAAGTACAAAGTTTGGTTGTGTAAAAATACAAAGTTTAGCATATAATTTTAAAAAAGTATTGACTTTGAAAAATAAATATGTTATAATTATATAGAAGCAATTAAGAGAGAAACATAAAGTATTAATTAAGGATAAGAAAGGTGGTGGTATGTGTGTGAGTAAAGAAAGGACATCATTGTTAATACCTAGTGAAGAAAATTTCATATCCAATAAAGAGGTTTCAGATATATTATATGTTTGGATATTGTTAAATGGAGATAATATAGATGGAAATATAACTATCAATCAAAAGCCAAGAGGGGCATATAAGGAGTTAGGTATAAATTATAGAACCTTTTATAGAAAAATAGATAAGTTATTGGAATATGGATATATAGAAAAAGATGGGGAGTACAAATATAAAATAAGCAGCAAGAAATACAAATATAAGAGATATGTATATAAAGATATAATAAAAGAACTATATGACACCAAAATAAATAATATCATAAAAGTATATATATATTTAAGTTCATTATATGATACTAACCAAAAAAAAAGAATTCCTACCTATTTTAGATATAACACATTAGCTAAAGTAATAGGATATTATGGAGGAGAAAACAGAGACAGTAGAAATGAGAAAAAGGTAGGGGGGATAGTAAAAAAACTATCCGACATGAAATTAATCTCATATACACCACAGTATATTAAAGTAGGAGAAAAATATCAAACTAATTTTATATTAAATAAAATAGTAACAAAATAAGGAGGGATATATAAATGTTAGATAATATTTTCTGGTTTTTCATGGGTATAATAGGCAATATTGTAAAATTTATTATAGTGTCAGGGATAATTGGATTTATATTATTATTACCTTTTTTATTAAAAGGGGGATGGTTATTAGGTATAATAATATATGGTTTTTTATTTATATGTATTGGAACTTTTCTAGTAGATAAACATAATCAAAATAAAGACCATTTTGAAGAGATGATGAAAAGGAGAGAAGAATTTAATGAAAGAAGTAAAAAGATATAGTGGAGAAGAATTAATTAAAGCATTAAAAGAAAATAATATACCAGATGGTACAAAATTATATATAGAGTATGAAAAGAAAATAAATCCATCGTATAGATATAAATTTTATACAAAAGTAGGAGAATTCAGACAACTTCATATTTGGAGAGAAGAAGAAGGTAAAGAAGATGAACTTTTAGAAAGGGTATTAGATACAGAAGATTTAACAAATAATACATTTGTTATATATGAAAAAGAGGAAGAATATTCTTTAAGCAAAAGCATACGTATCTTGTCTGTATTTTTAGAAGAATTAGAAACAGTTTTTGAGAAAACAAAAATCAACAACACAAAAGAAAGAAAGGCATTAAAAAAACTATTAGATACATTTAATGATAGTATTTTTATTTCAAAAAAACAATTAATGTTAATGGAAAAAGAAATAGATAAGCAGAATGAGCCATATGAAGCATATAACAAAGAAAGTAGAGCATATTGGTTGAATTTAGGAAAGAAGTCTTTGATTAATATGTTATTAAATGGATTAGGAGGAGAATAATGTATATCTCAGAAGAAAGGATAAAAGAAGTTATAAGCCATATTAAAGCTGGTTTTAATAACATACCACAGAGAGAAAGAAATTTAAGTGCTGAGGGCATAAATTATCTTTTAGATAAAATAGAAGAAAAAATGTTAGGAGATGAAAGTAAGAGGGATATAAAAACAAAATATAATATAGGAGATAAAGTTTGGATTGTATATGAGAATAATGGAGAAGTTTGTATTTTTTCAGATATCATAGATAGTTACTTAATATCTGAAGATGAAACAATAATATATGTAAAGGATAGTGACTGTGTAGATTTAAAGGAAGATGACGTAATATTATATGATGATACAGAGGCATTAATAGAAAAAATAATGGAAATAGATAAACAATATGAAGGGAAATAAAGATATGTTAAGTGATTTAAACGAGTTTAGAAAATTAGTAGGATGGACACATTTTCTTATTGTGTTGTTGTTAGCTTTTATAGAATTGATTTTTAATATACCTTATTTATTATTAAAGTTAATCTTTTATCCTATTTGGTGGTTTTATGATAATTTTATGGAAGATAATTTTTATTGTATAAACTTTATTAACTTCTCATTTTTTAATAAATATGTTAAGTATTTAGAGACACAGATAAAAGAGGAGCAAAGAGATGTGTGATTGTACTGTTTTAAGCAAAAATATTAAATTAATAGGAAATACTATTTTTATAGGAGATAAAGAGATAACAAATCTGCCTAAAGAATTAGAAAATCTATTAAGAAATGGTAAGCCTAAAATTACCGTAAATAGTGTTAATATTATAATAGATGAATGGGAATATAAAGATGGTAAGTTTAAAAAGACTTTAAGAGGTTATATCCATAAATATTTATAAATGGAGGGTTATATGAATAAAAGAAAAATAAAAATAGTTGAAAATGGTTATTGGATATCAGATAATTGGTTTTATTTAGATACTTATAAATCAATTATATCTAAAGAAATAACGTATCAAGAGTTTGAAAATGATTTTTGGGGATATAGTTATAATTTAGATTGGGATGAAGAATATTTAGGTAATAATCCTTTTACTCAAACATGTTGCAGAAGATATTTTTTAGATAATGAAAAAATGTTTGTAGAGGTTTGTGTGTTTACAGGTATAGAAACTGAGTTTTATATTCATAAAGTCATTACTAATAATTATTCAAATTCTAATGATTTAGTAAAAGATTTAATGGAGTTAAATGAAATATATGATTATTTAATAAGTTCATTTGAAAATTATAGGAGGGATATAATAGATGATAAGTCTTTATAATGAATACAATGAAACAGGAGATTATCAAGCATTTATTTCTGCTAAGGAATGTGGAAATAACAAAGATAACTTTTTAAAAGTATTAAAAGAAGAATTAATGGATGATAACATAGAATTAGCAGGAGAAGTAGAAGAAGGATATTATAGGATAAAAAGGTCAGATGAATGGGAGAGAGATGAACTTGGAGAATATTGTTGGGCACCTACCCAGAAAGGAAGAGGAGCAACTTTATTTTATATGGCAGATTGGAAATTTAAAAAGGAGGTTATATAATGTTGTCTAATGGAGAGAAAGTAGAAAATATATCTAGATGGATAGTATTTCATACAAATGACCCAGTTGGAGCAATTAAGATAGGAGAAATGTTAGATGATTTATTAGATGAAATATATAATTCTATCCATAAAGATATATTAATAGAAAAAATAAATAAATATAAAGAATGTATAAAAGGATGTAAGCCAGATGATTTAATGCTTATAGACTACTATGAAGATAGAATAATTTTTTTACAAGAGCTTATAGATGAGATTAATGAAACTTTTATAGAACATAGAGGAGGGAAAGATGATGAAAATAGTTAAGGTTCATGAGATTAATGCGGTAGACATCATAAATATTTCTAATAATCTTGAATTAGATAAAAATGAAAGTAAGATACAACGAATAAAGAAAAAGATTGATAATATTTTAAATCAAATTACTGTTGAAGAAATAGAACGTAGAATAAAAGAAGACGAGGAAAATCCATGTACAAATGAAATTATATTTAATAAGGAGGATTAATATATGGAAGAAGATGATTTTACAGATTGGTTAATTGATAGAGAGGATAGTATAGAATATCCTTATGGTCAAACTAAAAATGAAATTATTTGTGATATAAAGGATTGGATAAACGGAGAAGAATTTAATATAGACGATATAAAAGAAAGTTTGAAGATTTTGATAGATGATATAGAAAAAGACATATAAAGATTGGAGGTAATAATGAATATATTAAAGTTAGGTAAAAATCCAGGAACTCAAAAATATATAAAACGTTGTAGAAATTGTAAAAGTTTATTAGTGTATGACGATAGTGATTTATTTCCTGATATAGAAATGGATTTATGTATAAAATGTCCAGTATGTGAAAAGATTTTACTTATTGGATTATTCCCAAGAAAATATAAACCAGAAAAACATGGAAAAATAAAAAATGAAATAGGTTTTAAAAAGGAGTTATGATGGATAAAGAATTAATTATTAATATGTTGGAAGATACAGATATAAAATATGTGATTGGAATTGATATCAATTTAGAGCTTTATGATAAGGATAGGGTTCGTATTGATTATATGAATTGTAACAAAGAGATTAAGCATATGGAAGGTTATTTTGACAATAGTATATAGAAAGGAGCAGGCATGATTAGTTATATTAATGAATTATATAAAAAAGAAGTAGAAGACAATAAAGAATTAAGAGATTGGGTAGATAAATTGGCTGATTTTATTTTATCAAACCATTATCAAATAACATATGTAGATGAACAACAATGGAATAAAAAGAAAAGAGAAATTGTTGAAGAAATTTGCATTAAGAAAGAGGTATAATTATGGAAGATTTTATATGTGATTATCAATGTGACAAGTGTATAGGGAAGTGTTTTGATACGGATTTAATTATAAAATAGGGAGGTAAAAAATTGTGAATATAGAAAAAGCCTTAGAGGAAATGAGAAGTTGGATAGAATATGAGAAAAATAATAAAGACAAA
>ERZ827088.89-NODE-89-length-123408-cov-8.104975_pt1 | contig 123408 bp, 109 predicted proteins | sample MGYA00519922_ERZ827088 | MGnify/ENA primary metagenome ERZ827088 (study PRJEB31778, sample SAMEA3449254) | human gut metagenome | biome: human gut; feature: human-associated habitat; material: faeces | place: United Kingdom | collected 2010/2012 ... | reverse complement strand
CTATATTTATATGTAAAATGAATATGAAAAGGTTTCTTATTTGGATTCTTTTATAAGGTTGTCTGTTGTCAACAACAGAGTGCTTAACTCAAAAGTTTCAAGTTAAAGTAGTAGAAATTTCTGATGGTTTTGTTGGCCTAAATAGAGATAACTTGCAAATAAAATTTGGGATTTGGGGCATAGATGCTCCAGAAAAAGAAACAGGCTTTTGGGACAAAAACCAAGGATTATTTGTAAGTCCTTATTTTTTGGGGAAAATATTATTGTTGATGTTCAAAACAAGATGGTTGGAGTAGATATATCGCTTATGTTTATACTCTAGAGAATAAGGATGTCGCCCTTGAAATGTTGAATGCAGGAATGGCGTGGCACTATACAAAATATGACCAGTCCGAGAAATATCATAATGCAGAAATAAAAGCAAGGAATAATAAAGTGGGGCTTTGGGTATATCCACGACGAATTGCACAATGGGATTTTAGATAGTAATAGTATTTGGTACACTTAGAACGCTATTTCATACATTATCAAGAACATGGCTTTGCCATATGGATAAACCTGCATATTTTTGTTTGGAAGAACAATCGAATGAAAAAAACAATTGGTCATATCAACCTCTATTGATTTGGTTTGTATAGCACCAGAAAGAATCGTTTATATATCATCGGATGGTAACTATTCTACGCTCGTACAAACCGACAATGAGGCGCGTATGCTTTCCTATCAATTGGGGCAAATTGAAAAGATGATCTCGTCTCAACTCGGTAACGAAGGAAATATTTTCATTCGTATTGGAAAAAGTCTGATCATTAACCGCTCCTACATCTACTACCTCAACATTCCTAAACAGAAATTGATTCTTTCAGATGTGGCATCATTCAATCATACCGTTACTGCATCCAAGGAGGCACTGAAGCAGTTGAAGGAGCTATTGGAAAAGGAGGTAAAATAATGATGAAAGAGCTTAAGGAAATCCGTGATGATCAAATTCGCATTATCGGCGAAGGAGAAAGTAAGAATCCTTTGCCGCGTAATGTACGGATTATCCTCCTTTCTATTTTAGGTATTGCCGTAATCGGTGTAATTATTCTGCTATGCTCGGACCATAAGGAAGAAGAGGTTATTGAATTAAAACAACCTGAACCAGCCTTGTTTGAGCCTGTAAGATTGCCTAAGCCTGTTAAACCTCAATGGATAGGAAAAGAAGTCGATTCATTGGCAACTGGATTTACAGAGATTCGTGATACTCTAATTAATGATATTCCTATAAGAATATACATTCCTCACAACGCGGAAATGTCTCTGCATATTGGGCGAATAGATAAGACAGATACAAGTATTGTATATGTAGCACAAGCAGCAGATGTGAGAGCAGATAATGGCGGAATTGTCGGAGCTTTTGTGTTGAATGGTGAACCCATAGCTTGGGGATTGTCGAAGAAAGGATTTTGTGCATCAATTAATGGTAAGGTGACTGTTGGAGTCGCCGATAACACATGCCTCTTTGAAGAGGCGACCGTCAGCGGTGGATATTTCTTTAGACAGTATCCCCTCGTAAAAGACGGTCAGGTAATCGATAACGAGCCAAAGGGAAAGTCTATCAGAAGAGCAATCTGTGACAGACAGGGCGAGATATTCATGGTAGAGACGGGTACAACTGAGTCATTCCATGATTTTGCGCAAGCATTAGCCGATTTGGGAGTAAATCAAGCTGTATATTTAGTCGGATCTTCTGCATACGGGTGGGCCGTTGATGAATATGATACAACCCACGAATTTGGAGAGGACAGTTATTACACAGGACGTAGAAGAATGCCCAAGAACACAAGTTATATTGTTTGGAGAAGGAAATAAATTATAAATGTCAGACGATTTCTTTACCAGAATTATTGATTGTATGTGGAAAACTTGCAAATGGTTTGTTTTGCAGGTGTTCTTATATTTTCTGACGCCATATTTATGGAACTATGAATATGGAGTGGAAACATTATCACTAATTCTTTTATATACCTTATTCTATGTAGCATATTTTGAGTTTATACCTAAAGAAAGGCTATTTAATTGCTTGCTATTCCCATATATATTATATTCAACGACAGCCTTACTATTATACAATTTTGCCGATAATTGGAATGCTCCTATATGGACTTGTCTCTTTTTACCATTACATGGGCTTATATGTTTTATTTGTTTCAAGCTGTTAAAAAGATATTCCAAAAGGACTATAAAAACTAGATTCAGAAGTATCGTAATATGCTCACTGTTTTTAACATTCTTATTCATCTTGAAATCTTTCAGTGTTTTATGGATGTGTCGTGAACACGACTCAATAGAACAAGAAAGAAATGACATTATAGAAAGAAGGGATTATCTGCTTGACAAATTAATTACATCACCACAAAATGTATTGGATGAAATGCCTGCCGGAATAGGAACACAGTTTCAGGGCGAATGGGCATTGTATTCCTGTTCTATGTTATCAGCTGCATTAGTAAACATTTCTCATTTGTATCCCGAAACGAGAGAAGAGAATATATTGTACATCGATAGTCTGATAAATATTGTGATGTCTCCGGAAATTCGTTATTACGATACAATGAGATGGGATGAAGATCCACTGGAAACTTTAGATGGGAACAGCAGCCATGTGTCATACATAAGCCATTTGGCATGGATGATTTGTGGGTATAAAGATATTGGTGGTGACAATAAATACGATGAATTACTTTCAAGCCTTTGCAAAACGATGAATCGCAGAATTCTTAAAAGTAAAGGTTTGAACTTACCTACATATCCTGATGAATCCATCTATGTACCAGATATGCTTGTTGCGATTGTTGCATTGAATCAGTATGCAGATATGCATAAAGGTAAATATCGTTCTACCGTAAAGAAGTGGATTAAGAGAGCGCAAAAGGATTGGATAGATAATGGTACAGGTCTGTTGGTTTCATTCCTTGATGAAAATGGTAATTTATACAAAGATGTACCAATCAAAGGGTCGTATTCTGCTTTGAATTGCTATTATCTGACATTTATAGATGAAACATTCGCTTACCAACAATACAAAAAATTGAAATCGCTTTTTTGGAAAGATGGATTTATATCAGGTTTAAAAGAGTATTGGGATAGGTCCTGTCCTATAGGTATTGATATTGATGCCGGACCTATTCTATTTGAGTTGAGTCCATCTGGCACAGCATTCTTTGCTGGTAGTTCGGCTTTCTTTAATGATGCTGAGATTAGAAATGAAATCTTAACAACTGCGGAAATCGCTGGACATACAATAAAAATTGGCAATAAAAGGCATTATTTACTGGCAAATGTCGCATTAGTTGGTGAGGCTATTATGTTAGCAATGCGAACGAACTTCAAATAGAGTATATGCAATATGATGAAATGATACAATAAAGGATATTTCATACACTCGGAAAATGATTTCGTACAGTTGAAAAAGAATCTTTCAATTGTACGATTTCTTTTTATGAATTTTGTATTTGAACAAATGTGTAAACGAATAAAATCAAGTGTAAAATGAAGAGTGCTTTGCAAAAATTCCGGATTGCTATTTGGGCTTTGATGAGCCTTGTTGCTTGCGACTCGAAAGAGCCGATGACATCTGATGAAGCTGCCAATTGGGTGGCAAATATGAAGTGTAGCTTTGTTCTAATTATTGTCTTGGGAGTGCTCTGTGGATGCGTCAGACCAAAAAAGGCAGATTCTTCCGGCGCGGAAAGTATTGATATGCCCGAGAGTAAAATAGATACTTTGGTTAGTGTGGAAGCCGCCTCTGATTCCCTGCAAGTGGCGAAAAATGCCATCTATTACTGGAAAACTGTTTTTCGCCTGACGGAATATGACAGGCAATTTTTAAAAAAGCACCATATCCGGAAAATCTATCTGCGGATGTTTGATGTAGACCGTGTAGAAAATGCGGATTGGGAGTTGGAAGTTATTCCCATTGCCACGACCTTGTTTCAAGACACGATTCCTGCCGGAATAGAAATTGTACCCACGGTTTATATCACTACAAAAGCAATCAGGCACGACTCTGATTTTGCAGAATTGATGTACAAGAGAATATATGCCATGTTAATGCGTCATCAGATTCGGAACGTACAGGAAATCCAGGTGGATTGCGACTGGACGGCAAGTACCCAGGATTCGTTTTTCGGGTTTTGCCAAAAATTACGGAACCTATTGCAGGCAGACAGTTTATCGCTTAGCGCCACCATACGGTTGCATCAGTTGAAGAAAAAGGTTCCTCCGGTGGACAAGGGAGTTTTGATGTTATACAATACGGGGTCGATTTACAATCCGGAAACAAAAAATTCCATCCTCAGCTACAAAGATGTGGAAGCCTATTTGAAATCCAACATAACATACGGATTGCCTCTCGATTTTGCATACCCGACTTATTCGTGGGGAATTTTGATGGAAGAAAGGAATTTTAGGGTAATTCTGCACGAGGTGAATTTCTCGGATACACTGCGGTATAAAAAGATGACCGGTGGAAATTATTTGGTTTTGCAAGAGCATTATTTAGAAAACCATCATATCCGTAAAGGGAATATCATTCGTCTGGAAAATTCCACATTCAGCGAAATTATGCGTGTCAAACGGCTCATTGCATCTAAAATGGCATCAGAATCCGGCAATACGGTTCTTTACCATCTTGATTCATTGAATCTATCAATGTTTGAAGAAAAAGAAATTAACCAAATATATACCCCAATTCCATGAGATATCTTTTTTCAATTCTTATCGTCCTAATTCCGGCATGTCGGCTTTCTTTGGCTTGTGGTCCTTATGACAGATCATATACACCGGATGAGTATCATACATTTCGTATTTGTGGAGAAAATATGTCAGGAGATAACATAAAAGGTTGGCGCTACTCCTGGCGGGAAAATCCCCAAATGGACAATTGCCGTAGTTGGGCAAAAATCACTTCAACAGATATTCCACTGAAAGACATTCAAGAAGTCGTATACCATTGGGGATACGACCGGTTGGAGAAATTACATGCCGATGCGGTGGCTGGCAAGAAGAAAAATGACAATGCTTTTGCTAACTGGTTGATTCGGGAAAAAGATACGGAAATAACGTCGTTCCTACTTTTGGCAAAAAAATGCGAGCAGACCCGGGAAAAACAGTGTTCCCAATGGTATTACCCTGCATGGGGAGATGAGGAGAATACCCTTTTGATGGAAATTGTGGAAAAAGCTAAGGAGTACAAGGGGGAACGTCTATTCGACCGTTACACGCTTCAAATGATGCGGGCGCTTTTTTCTTTGCGTCAATATAATGAATGCCTGAGCATTTGGTTAAGCCGAAAGAATTCTTTTCATAGAGATGTAATAGAGGAAATGGCTAAAAATTATGCGGCAGGGGCATGCTATCATATCGGTGAGATAGCAAAAGCAAAAAAGATGTTTATAGAAACCGGAGATATCATTTCATACGTTTTCTGTATAAACAAAGAAGGAAAAACTTATGACAGCTATGATATGCTGCCTATCATTTACCAAAGGGACACGAATGATAAAAGACTGTTTCAGCAGATGCAGAATATAATACATTACGATATAGAATGGGGCAGACCCAATCTTGAAAAGAATTTAAAAACATTATATGATTTCACACTCAACGTATTGGACGAAGGGAAAGCAAAAAATCTTGCCGGCTGGTATTATACAGCTTCCTATCTGTCCGATAAATTGTGTGATACGGTGCAAGCTTTGGAATATATCCGACAAGCAAGGGAATTGCCTGCCGGACAAGATCTGAAAGATGCCATCCGTGTATTTGATATTTATTTAAAAGCTAAATCTGCTACCAAATACGATACCGATTTTGAGAATTACCTTTATGATGAATTGAGTTGGCTGGATCAGAAAATCGTTATGAATTTGGATTCTGTGACAAAAAAACGTATAATCCGATATGGAATAACCTACCGCAATTTTGGCCACAGCCTGTATTATTGGGATGATATGATGCGTAAAATACTCCTTTCACAGGTGGTTCCCAAATGTATCGCTTCCGGTTATCAGGTTCGGGCATTGCAATTGTTGAATATGGCAGACAATCGGTTGTTAAATCTTGTAGGGAAGGTTTATGATTATTCGACGGATTCCATTATGGAATGGGGAAATTTCCAAAGAATTTGTTGTTCATACAGAAGTCGCTGGCGATTAGATTACCTTCCTTACAACGACTATGATTATGGCAACGATTTCTTCATTAACCTTGATTCACTCGGAGTGCAGCATATCGAACGGTTGGTTGTCCGCATGCAAAAGCCGTTGTGCGATTTTGACCGTTTCTTGACTGAACGCAGTTACGTCAATATGGAATATTTTTATGAAATCATCGGAACCCAACTGTTGGCGGCGATGAGATATGAAGAGGCCATTCATTACTTGAATCAAGTATCGAATGAGTTTATGCATACGACCAATGTATCTTTATACTACAAAACAAAACCAAAATATTACTATACAACAGAACCGAAAGATTATAAGTTGAACTTTGCCAAAAAGATGTATGCTTTAGAAGAAAACATAAGAAGGTTGAGAAATCCGGATGATCGGGCGGAGTGTATGCTTGCATACGCTAAAGAGTTGCAAAATTCAATAGGCCCTCACTGGTATCTGACAAGGTATTATAGCGGGCATTGGTATGACTACCCGTTTTATAGCCAATACCAGACCGATTTATATGACAATGTGGTGAAGGAATTTGAATACATAAAATGGAAAGCATTCAAGACATTCACCGATGCAGAAAGAGCCGCCAAAGCTTGTTATGACTGGAGCCTGTATAAAACGGCTGTAACGAAATACCCTCAGACGAAAACAGCGGAATATATCCGGGGACATTGTGACGTACTTGCCGACTATAAAGATGCTCCCGATAAAGAATTGTACAAATATTTCAAACAAAGATAGCTCTGGCAAAATCTATTTTCAATCCTAAAACTAACAAGCGATGAAACGAATCATCACAACATTTCTTTTGTGCCTGTCACTGGGTTGCCTCTTTCTCCACGCCGAGAGAGGCAAACACATCCACGAAACCCCGGAAAAGCAACCGGATTTTATAACCGGCTTCAAATACCTTCCGCCCGGGTTCGAATGCTTTGCAGACATGTTCAAATATAAAGTCATAGATTTCCCCGGTTTCTCGAAACCGGACACCCTGTATTTCAAAAAATACACGCAACCCGTAAACGGCTACATGGTCAGGGAAATACATGCACTGAACGGTGAAGACTGTAACGCGTATGTCCTATGTTTTGAAAAAGGGAACAAAAAATTCTTTGTCGGCGGAGATGGTTACAGGCACGCGGAAATATGCATGAAAGACAAAGTACACACGGTCGATAGCATAGATTACTGGGGAGTTCCGGGCGGACGCACCATTACCCCCCACACCTTCAAATTCTTGAAAGAATCGCAAGACAGTCTTTGCATCAAGGCTTACAACTTGCATTTTGATTCCGCCAAAAAATATACAGACTACGGACATTCTATGTGTCTTACTTTTTGTTTCATAGATATAGACGTGGACGGGAAAGACGAATTAATCATATTCTCTCCTTATTGGGGCACTTGCGGGTTCCGAATTTATGATATACAGGAAACTTCCCGGAAAATTCAATTAAAACCTATCTCGAAAAAAGAGTTCGACAGGGCAGAACGACTTTTAATCGCCTCGGAAGAAGGTTTCCTCCTTGTCTGGTGGAGAAACTGTATCTATAAATACAAAATTCTTAAAAATACAGCCCGTTCAATCATAAAACTCAAAGAGGTTGACAACATATGGTCCGAAATAACTCATCTTTTCCTGAGCTACACGACAGAAGAACCAGAACCGTAACTTTTGTTCTGACAAATCAATCAATATCCAAAAACAATAATCCAAATGACATTATACCATGCTAAAAAATCTGCTTAAACACTTTTCAAAGAAAAAAGAGGATGAAAAAAAGACACAAACTTTTCAACCTCTATACAGAAAATACGATAGAATAATAAACCAACAATTAGCAAAAGATATTCTATTAGGAACCGCCATAGGTGATGCTTTAGGTTTTCCTGTACAATTCATTCCCAGAGAAACAGTGCAAAAAGATCCTGTTATTGGTATGGGAAAGTGTAGGACATTTGAATCACCTTCGGGTATATGGTCTGACGATACTTCATTGTCTCTCTGCTTAGCTGATTCCTTATGCTTTGGCTATAATTTACAGGACATAGCCAGCAAATTTATAGAATGGTTGTTTGAGGGACTCTGGACACCTAATAATAAAGCCTTTGATATTGGCAGAACAACAATGTGGGCTATTAGTAATTTAAGGAACGGAATAGAACCTAAATTTGCCGGTCTTGACGGAGAGAAGGATAATGGTAACGGTTCCCTCATGAGAATAGCTCCGCTTATTCCATATATCTACGGATTAGTAGAGGAACAACAGATACAAATCATTTCAGAAGTTTCTTCATTGACCCACAGACATCCCAGAAGTATTTTAGCTTGTATATTTCTTTGTAAATTTGCAATACAGTATTTAGCGACCAAAGAAATCCCAACTGCATTTGCATATACTCAAAAGGAAATCAAGTATCTGTTAACTCAAGAAAAGTTTAAGAATGAATGCAGTCATTTTGACAGACTGGTTAATCTGACTTACGAACAATTCAGGAATATAGCAGAGAATGATATAAAATCAACAGGATATGTGATTGATACGCTCGAAGCCAGTCTCTGGAGTGTTTTCAATCATGACAGTTTCAAAGACAGCGTTTTGTGTGCAGTAAACTTAGGATATGATGCGGACACAGTAGGAGCAATCACAGGAGCATTGGCAGGAATTATTTATGGGCATGATTCTATTCCTGAAGAATGGCTAAATGTATTGGCAAGAAAAGAGGATATTATTGAATTGGCTAATAAATTAGATTCTGTGAATTAGTCAAGACTTAATCCGACAGTTACAAGTATGGATGATGATTGATCCTATGACCAGTTCTTATGCGAATCAGAAGTAATTTTCAACTACTGATTCGCATATATAACTGCCTAAAAAAATACAAAACATATAAAGATTGGGGATGGTAAGAATGGAATCAGTGATGCTTATTACGATTATCGCTATAAAATATTCCAACAAAACCAAAAACAACACAAAAAGCCCAATGTCGAGTTCTCTACAGCCCAAGAAAAGAAAGATAAAGATTCTAATACGATATTTAGTTTTAGAATCACAAATAATAATTTGAGCAAGAGTATTGATCATGATTGATATTCTTACAATTGCCTTATTTATTATACAGATCAAAAAAATGTAAAACCAAAATAATAATTAATTATGTTGCCATTTAAACTCACAACCTTTTCAGAAACATATTCAAACTATCTTGAATATTACAAATACCACTATGGTCAATCCAAAATAGACGAAGTAAAAAGAAAGATTCAAAACTCAAATACCGTCAAAAAACTCTTCGAAGAATCAAGAATACGGAGAGGAGTTCTTACTGGAAAGGATTATGTAATTGCCATGAATTCTATTACTTACTTCATGTTTAGTAAAAAAGAGACAATAATATTAGGTGCTTTGATAGCTTTGAAGTTATGGAATGAAACAATCAATTCTTTTTATTATTTAGCCTCAGAAGACAGATTGGCACAGATTGCATATAAGATATTTAGGAATGCAGGAATAGATATTCAAGCAGATGTCGATTATGATTAAAATTTGGGATTATAGTTTATTATATACTTTTTATTCTACCATTCACAACATCATTCCACCTCTATTCTATCAACTTTATAAAAGGAAGTGGTTAAATGTGGGATTCTTACTATTAGTATGGTTAAGTCCTTTGGTGCAATGGAACATAAATACAAGTTTTTGGTATTCTTTACTATATAATTTGGGAATTAATTGATAAATAAGATATGAAACAGTTGATATTAGGAGCAATTTGTGGAGATATAATAGGTTCAGTTTATGAAAGATTTAATGTCTTAAAAATGGATTTTCCTTTGTTCAGTAGGGCTTTTACTAGATTCACAGATGATACGGTATTAACCGTTGCAACAATGGACTGTCAATTAGGTAAAAGTAAAAACTATACTTTGTACTATCAAACTTACGGTAAGCATTATAGAGGACGGGGATATGGGTATTTGTTTAGTAAATGGATTTTCTCAGAAACTCCACAACCTTATAACAGTTTTGGTAATGGCTCTGCAATGCGTGTAAGCCCTATCGGTTGGATTCATGCTTCTTTAGAAGAGACATTGGCAGAAGCTAAAAGAAGTGCAGAAGTAACCCATAACCATCCTGAAGGAATTAAAGGAGCGCAAGCTATTGCGGCTTGTGTATTTCTTGCCAGAATAGGCAAGAATAAAGAAGAAATAAAAGAATATATTACCTCCACTTTTGGTTATAATCTAAATAGGTCAATCGAAGAGATTAGACCAAGTTATTATATTGATGCTAGAGCGACTTGTCAGGGTTCTGTTCCAGAGGCTATTATATCATTCTTGGATAGTACTGATTACGAAAATGCCATTAGATTAGCTATTTCAATAGGAGGAGATAGTGATACCATTGCTTGTATGACTGGTGGTATTGCGGAAGCTTATTACAAAAAGATACCTGACGAAATTGTTAATACTGTAATGGATATGTTACCACAACAGATGATAGAAGTAATTGAAGAATTTAGTACAAGATATTTATAACATTTATTATTAGTCAAGACTTAATCTGACAGTTACAAGTGTGGATGATGATTGATACTATAACCAGTTCTTATTTATGCGAATCAGAAGTAATTTTCAACTACTGATTCGCATATATAACTGCCAAATTTCATTTGAATAAAATGGTAGTGGTTATAGCTTACTAAATATTAATATTAACAATCTAATATAAAATTGTATGAAAACAATATTCTCTTTAATTTTTATATCGATTTTCTTGTCATCTAACATTTTTGCCCAAGACCCCTCTTTATCTTTTGAAGGTAACAAGATTTATATCAATAACTGCCAATGGGGTTATTTTCCTGTCATGGGATCTATTTATGCGAACCACATCAAAATGAATAATGCCAGTAATTTAGATTATGAAATCTACAATAAATACACCTCTATTTTTTCTTTCGATAAGGGAAAAAAGGAAATTCATATGAAATATAAAAAAAGAGACCAATACGGAAACTCGAATACTTACTCGGAATACCTATGCACCATTGATGTCGATGAAATAAAAAAATACAAAACATATAAAGATTGGGATGGTAAGAATGGAATCAGTGATGCTTATTACGATTATCGCTATAAAATATTCCAACAAAACCAAAAACAACACAAAAAGCCCAATGTCGAGTTCTCTACAGCCCAAGAAAAGAAAGATAAAGATTCTAATACGATATTTAGTTTTAGAATCACAAATAATAATTTGAGCAAGAGTATTGTAGCGATCCAATTCCAATATGAAAGTACGATGTACGATCTGATGTCTGTAATAAAAGAAACTCATGTAGAAAATAAAAAAATATCTATATCACCTCAAACTTATGTTGATTATAATTTCAGAATAGATTATAATTCTAAAAATGAAGGATATAGCTATCGACTTTATGTTATTGAAGTTATATATGAAGATGGAAGTTTTGACAAAGGATGTTTACAAATACACTAATAAGTACAAAATGAAATCTCTCTACATTACTATTTGCATCATACTAGGGATTGCCCTCCTACCAATTTCTGGAGGGTTTTATATCCTGGTGAGGATAATTGTAACTATTGGTGCTATAGCTGCCACAATCCAAAACTCTAGTAATGGAATAAATATATGGAGCATTATATTTGGAATAATAGTAATATTATTTAATCCCCTTGTTCCTGTTTATTTACATGATAAAGGTGCATGGGGTATGATTGATATTATTGCTATTATCTTGTTTATCATCCAGATTGTAAGGAATAAATAACAGGACAAAAATTGATGAATTATAAAAACAATACTTTTAAACCTTGCTATAACACGATTGAATTACATCAAAATGAAATCTTCACTATTCTTGTTAATTATACTGACTATTAATTTAGCCAGTTGCTTAAATAAACCAGATCATTCACCACTTCATGAATATGAACTGGTAATTGATAGCATCATTGAGGGATATGATAGTAAGGATATTGAAGTCTATAAAAACGCCCAATACAGGATTGCAGAATCTTTTATTTTATATGATATTATTGAAGATAGTTTATTATCAAGTAAAGATAAAGATTATCTAGCCACGAAACTGGATCAAGCCGAATCAACATGGTACAAACATGATAATAATACATTCTTCAAAACAACTTTCATTACAGATGAAAGTAAAGTGGTGGAGCAAGTAAATATTCAATACATGGGTAGTGATGAAACTGATAGTATTGCGATAATGAAGATTTGGGTTCCAGAAGAAGTGGATAGTATATATCTAACACTGGCTAACAGGGAAATAGATAGTGTTAAGGATATATACAGTTTAAGCCCTATGCCCTTGGAACGAGGTCATTTCCTCAGTTGTTTGAAACCTCACGATCAAGAAATGTTATTGCAGAGAAATACGCTTTTCATTGATGGTTATACTGCAGGAGATGATTCTCCTTATTTGTGGGTAGCGATTCCATTAAACTTTTTACATGAACAACTAGCTAATCATTAAACTAGCTATATGAAGAACCTCACAAAAATTAGGACGAAAATGGATAAATCATATATAGAATAAACAGGATTTGTCCCATACTACTCTTACTTAATGACGAAATACAACAATTTAAACTACAATTTATGAATCTAAAATCATTATTCAATAAAAAGCAAGAAGAAAAACCGACAAGAGATCTAGTTGATTTCCTGAATGATTCAAATTATCTAACAAGTGAATTAAGATTTCAACATCAACCCTCTAATATACAAATGAGAGCTAACAAAAATGAAAAAGTTACTCTTGGTATGTTACTAAATAGAACTTTTGATGTTAGAAAAGAAGAGGTTTCAGACATGGGGATAATTTCTAACTACTTTGATAAACAACTAGAAATCATCCATGATAGTGAGGAAATCTGGAATTATGATCTATGTAAATCTATATTGAGAATAAATGAGCAGGGAGAAATCAGTTACAAATTTGGAGAAAATGTAATACTAGCCATATCATGTAGAAAAGGAGGAAGTATAGAAACAGATATAGATAAATCTCTTAGCAGAAATGACGAGAGCATTATAGTTCATTTGAGAGGAACAGGTGCGGGACATGGTTCTTGGTTTATATGTGCAACAATCTTGATTCCTTCTCCTGCATACGAAAAAGAAAAAACTTATGCAAGGGATCAAAATAAACCTAAGGTATTAAGTGTCCTTTTTGCATACGATGAAACAGACCCTAAAGATAGAATCGCTCAATATAACTATTTAAAAGAAGATGCTTTTGAAAAAATACGACAAAAGAAATATAATGAAATAACGGAGGAACAGACATGGTTACTCGATCAGTTACACGTAAACATCTCCAAGGATTACTGGTGGGGAAATAAAGTGCAAAAGGAAAATCGCTTTTGGGATGCTATTATCTATTTTGAAAACGTGTACAATGCATTACAAGATCAATGGAGAGAAGGAACTATTACAGATGAAGGTAAAGATTGTTTCTTCAAAACATGCTTTCGTTTAGGATATTGCTACAATGAACTACAATTATATGAAAAGGCATTATTTTATCTAGATATAGTGTATGGTTTTGTTGGTAATATCCATTGCAAAATGGAATATATCAATTGTTTAGTTAACAGTAAAGATTTCAGGGCTATATATATTATCAACAAGGAAATACAAGAAGATTTAACGAGAGCAATGCAACTAAAGAAAGAAGAGATAACAAAAGATATGGTAACTTTCCATCATTTCTTACGCAGGCGCAAGGCTTATACTTTGGTTAACATGGGCAGACTTGATGAAGCCGAATAAGCTTTTAAAGAAATGCTTGATGAAGACGCAAACAAAGATTACGCCCTGAATGAATTAGCTTACATTCAAAAACTAAGAGAAATAATGTGAATTAGTCAAGACTTAATCTGGCAGTTACAAGTGTGGATGATGATTGATACTATAACCAGTTCTTATTTACTAGATAATAAGGAATAATAATGAGAGATATTGATGAACTATAAATATCACTGTATCCATGAAAATGAATGAATTAATACTACCCTATTCTGTAATACTTCTCTTCCTGTTTATATGTTGTAAGACAGAGAAAAAAGATAACTCGAAATGCATCACTTCAACAAGTGAATTGGAAAGCATTGAGCCAACTCTTAACTATTATAAAGGAGCCCCCTCCACTGACTCACTATGGATAAATACTTTAGATAAACTTGAAGAACCCTCGTTCATGCGGCAGGGTGATTACATTAATGTCTATTTTAAATACGATCAAATTGTTGAGGGCTATGAAGTAATAGCTAAATGGAAGGCCTTTAGTCCAAAAGGTGAAACTGGATATTTACTTATGAATTTCTATAATACAAGAACAGGGAGAAATTTTCAATATATTTCGGAAAAATACAGTAATTACCACACTAGAGAATTAGCATACTTGGATAGCTTTAATGGATTTCAAGAGGGAGATATTTTTCATTTTGAATATATTTACCCTCAAAATAATAGAGAATATAAAGCTTTTCAACTGGGTTACTACACTCCATTCCAATTCCTGGATATTGATTTTGATGGAGAGCAAGAACTGTTGGTAAATGATGACGGGCAATATCAGGGAGGAAATTTCTATGAAGTTTATAAAATTACCACAACCGGGCTGGTTAAAGCAGATTATGTACCTCTTAATTGCATTCAAAATAATTCCATTATTGACACGATAAATCAAACGATTACAATTAAATCATGGGTTGGTGCTGCTTACGGCACCAGCACTTTCTTCTCAAAACAAAAAAATCAAGTAAACCCTATTAGATTCCCAAAATTGCATGAAAATGATTCATGGATAACAGAATACTATAGGCAAAAAAATAACATTTTCTCTCTGGATTCTATTCATGAGTTTTTCAATGATACAGTGTACATTTATTATCTTTCCGCGGAGGGACATTTTATATTGAAGGATTCAACAGTATTGGGAGAGGTTATCCCTATTCCTGATAATATTGATGATGTAACGAAATGATTTAATTAGAAATGGCCTGAATTATTTTGCGTTGTGATTTGATTTCATTAGTGTCCAATAAAAAATCAGAATAACTCTTTAGAATTACTGAAATTCAATTTGTTATAAGCGATTTTAGGGTGTAACGATTTGAAATTACTTTTCCAGTCTGAATCAGGCTATTGAGCATCGTGACTACCGCATCTTCGAGGAGTACATCTTTTTTGTGATTTCGGAAGCCTGCAGACGCAGAATACAGAAAATCTTCGAACTTGACGGTTACGTCTATGTCTTTGATTCAACCTGATGGGATGAAACTCACCGAATTTGGAGAAAAATCATATGTTGTTAAGCCAATTTGAAGGTCGTTTCCCGCCAGAAGAAGAATCTCAAAGTGGTGCAAGAAGCCAACGATAAGCCTAAATACTTGTAATTATTGAGAGCGAACCTGTTGACACAGTGTTGCAGCAATATTTGTCTGAGGTAACGTTAGTGCATTTTATCACCACGTGGAGTTCAATAATTGTAAAATAGTAATTTTATCCCGTAAAATCCCTATTTTTGCACTCTAATCTTTAATCGGTTGATTTATGGAAGTTGTTAAAGCAGAATTTGTCGTCAGTAATGCAACAGTGGAGAAATGTCCGAAACCGGACCGGTATGAATATGCTTTTATCGGGCGGTCGAATGTCGGAAAATCATCGTTGATCAATATGCTGACGAACAATAAAAAATTGGCTAAGACGGCTGCACGGCCCGGGAAGACCCAATTGATCAATCACTTTCTGATCAACGATATGTGGTATATGGTGGATTTGCCCGGATATGGATATGCCCGTACTTCCGAAACCGCCCGCCGGCAATTTGAAAAAATGATTCGGGATTATATTCTCAAACGGGAGAATTTGGTCTGCCTTTTTGTCTTGATAGACAGTAGACTGGAACCGCAGAAAATCGATTTGGAATTTATGGAATGGCTGGGTGAGAATGGGGTTCCCTTTGTGATGATTTTCACGAAAGCGGATAAACTCTCTGCCACACAACGCTTGAAATGTATCGACGACTATCATAAGGTGATGCTGGAAACCTGGGAGACGACACCTATGGCTTTTATGACTTCTTCTGAAAAGCGATTGGGACGGGAAGAGGTGCTGGATTATATCGATGAATTGAACCGTACCGTAAAATTGTAGGATTGAATAGGTTTATAAAGTACATAAACTTTAAGTGACAAAAGAGCAACTTTAAGAACTGATTATATTTTAGAATATGGAGACGAACGTTGTGCTTGCTGTCTTGTTTTGGGGATGTTTGCTCCTGGGGATGCCGGAGAGCCGGGGACAGGAGGCTGAGTGGCGTAAAGGGACTTATCCTGACGGGACATTACGTTATGAAGGGTATTTCAGAGCAGGAAAGCCTGCCGGAGAAATGAAACGGTATTATCCTGACGGTAAGTTGCAGGCGCGGATGGTGTATCGCGGGGATACGGTCGAGGCTGTGTTGTACAGCCGGAAAAGCGATTGTAGCATGCGGGGAAAATATGTCGGCCGGAAGAAGCAGGGGACCTGGGAATATTTTAAGAACGATTGTCTTTTGATGAAGGAGGAATATCGTGATCAGGTATTGAATGGGAAGACGGTCCGTTTTTTCAGTACGGGTAATCCCGCTGAGGAAAAAGGTTGGGTGAACGGTAAACCGGAAGGGGAGTGGAAATTGTATTATGATAACGGACAGTTGCGGATGATCGCCGGTTTGAAAGCCGGAAAATTGGATGGGGAAGTGAAGACTTATAGTTATCAGGGGATATTACGTTCGGAAGGCCGGTACCGGAATGACCGGAAAGAGGGAACCTGGGTATTTTTCGATGATTCGGGGGTAGAGGTAAAACGTAAAAACTACCGCGCCGGTATTTCGGATACGGCAGAGGAAGATGAGCTGGAAGAAAGCCGGCAGTTGGATGTTTTGTTGTCGACGGTAAAAAAGATTCCCGATCCGGCTGTTTTTGCCGATGATCCGGAGGGGTATATGAAATTAACCGGGATGGAATGATGGAGGCGATCAGTCTATATGAATTGAACAACCGGATCAAGCAGACTTTGAAGGCTAGCTTTGCCGATTCGGTTTGGATTACGGCCGAGATTACAGAGGTACAGCTGAATCGTTCCGGTCATTGTTATTTGCAATTGGCGGACAAGAGGGAACAGGAAGACAGTATTGTTGCCACTGCCCGGGGGACGATCTGGGCGTTTACCTTTCGTACGTTGCGTCCTTATTTCGAGACGACAACCGGACGGCAGTTGGAGAAAGGGATGAAAGTCCTGTTGAATGTCGAGGTCGTTTTTCATGAATTATACGGTTATTCGTTGAATATCCGGGATATCGACCCGACTTATACCATCGGGGATCTGGAACGGAAAAAGAGAGAAATCCTGGCTCAGCTCGAGGCCGACGGGGTAATCGATATGAACCGGGAACTGGAATTCCCGGTATTGCCTAAAACGATCGCAGTCATTTCTTCACCTACGGCTGCAGGATTGGGAGATTTTATGAATCAGCTGCAGACCAATCCGTACGGGTATCGTTTTCAGGTCAAACTCTTTCCGGCGATTATGCAGGGGGATAAAACGACCGATTCGGTGATTGCCGCTTTGGAACGGATTTATGAATATGAATCGGTATTCGATGTGGTGGTCATTATCCGGGGAGGTGGTTCGCAGACCGATCTGGGTTGTTTCGATTCTTATGAGATGGCTGCTAATATTGCGCAGTTTCCCTTGCCTGTGATTGCCGGAATCGGTCACGAGAGAGACGAAACAATCGTCGACCGTGTTGCACATATGCGGGTGAAGACTCCTACGGCTGCTGCCGCTTTTTTGATCGGGACTTTCCGGGAGCAGGATGGGCAGTTGGAGACCTGGAAAAATGATTTTATCGTAGGAGTGCAGGAATTGCTCCACAACGAACAAAACAGACAGGTGGTAAGGATATCCGATTTTAAACGTTCGGTGCAAGTGGTGTTGACAGGGAATCGAACAAACCTGAAATTGCTGTCCCAACGTTTGGACCATGCTTCTGAAAATTATATCCGGAACCGGCAGGTATATTTCGATCGTTTGAAAATGAAAATAACCGGGCGGATAGATGTCTTGGCCGATCGTCAGCGAAATCGCCTGGAAAATTTCGGAAAGGCCTTACAACAACAAACCGGTCGGATATTTGCAGATCAACACCGTCGTCTGGAATTGGCTGCAACGACGATCAAATACGTAGATCCTAAAAATGTGCTGGAAAGAGGTTATTCGATCACCCGTTTGAATGGAAAAGCAGTCAGAAAAGCTGCGGTTTTACAAGCCGGAGAGATCGTGGAAACCGAATTAGCTCATGGTAAAATCCAATGTCAAATCCTTAACAACTCAGCAACTCAGTAACTCAGCAACTCAGCAACTCAGTAACTCAGCAACTCAAAAACTTTTATAACCCTATGGAAGAAAATAAATTAACCTATAAAGAGGCTATGGCCGAAATCGAGGATATCGTGACTAAACTGGAAAATAATCAACTGGATGTCGATGAATTGAGCGGCAAGGTAAAGCGGGTATCGGAATTGATTGCTTTTTGTAAATCCAAACTGCACGAGACCGAGGAAGAGGTAGAGAAGATTTTGAAGACGATAGAAGATTGATGATGAGATATTGGGGAGTTGTATTTTGTTTTTGTCTTTGGGGGTGGGGCGTGCAAGGACAGCCGGAAGTGGCTTTAAAGCAATTACTGGAAACGCCGGGATTGAATCACGCTGCTATCGGTATATCGGTGAAAAAAGTCGGAGATGGAACGACGGTATTGGCTCATCAGGCAGGAATGGCCTTGACTCCGGCCTCCGTGACGAAATTACTGCCTACTGTATTTGCTTTACAGGAAAGAGGGAAAGATTTTCGTTTTAAAACCCGGGTCGGGTATACCGGAAAGATACAAGATGGTACTTTAACCGGAGATTTGATTCTTGTGGCAGCGGGTGATCCGACGCTCGAGTCCCGTTATTTCCCCAATCATTCTCTTTTGAGTCCGATCGTCACTGCGTTGGAAAAAGCAGGAATACAACGAATAGACGGAAGTATCCGGGTAGAGGGAGCATTACCGGGAGTGAATATTCCGGGATCGTGGCCTTGGGAAGATGTTTCGAATTACTATGCAGCTTTGTATCTGCCCTTCAATTACCGGGATAATACCTGTTTTTATCATTTTCAGACAGGAGTCGCAGGCACTCCGGCTAAGTTAAAAGAGATTGTCCCTGCTTTGCCGGGAGTGAAAATAGTGAATGAGGTAACGGCTGCTGCCGGAAACCGGGATGATGCCCGGGTGTTCGGAGGACCCTATAGTGAAGTTTTATGTATTCGGGGGACTCTTCCACAAAACCGGACGCTCTTTAAAGTGAAAGGTGCGATACATCGTCCGGCTGAGGTATTTGTGGCCGAATTGACCGATATACTGAAAGCCAGAGGAATTACCGTTGCGAAGAAAAAAATCGAAGAACAACCCCGTACGGAATGGTTGACCCTGACTTCTCCTGAATTGGGGGAAATCGTATTCCATACCAACAAAGCCAGTGTCAATTTGTTTGCCGAAGCCTTAGGGTGCCTGGTAGCTCCGGCGGATTGGCCGGAAAAGGTCGGAATGTTACTCAAAGAGGCTGGGATACCGGCGGAAGGAATGATCTTAAAAGATGCCTGTGGGTTGTCGCCGATGGATGCTGTGCCGGCTTCTGTTTTTACCGACCTGTTGGTTTATGCAGACAAAGTGGTAGGGGAGACATTGGGCCGTTCATTGCCGGTGGCAGGAAAAGACGGTGGTTTAAGTGGTTATTGTATCGGAGCGACAGCATTGAAAGGACGGATGCAGGCTAAAACCGGGTCGATGTCCGGGGTACGTTGTCTGGCAGGTTACCTGACTACTACGGGGAATGAACGAATGGCCTTTACCGTTCTCATCAACCATTATACCTGTACTGCTTCACAATTGCAAAAAGCGGTCGGAAAATTCTTGCAAAGTCTGCTGAGCTATTGATATTCCGATCCCCTCCCGTGATTGGTTTATCTTCGGAAAGAAAGGGTGAAAACACTTCCTGCACCGGTTTGTGATTTGACGGTGATATTGCCTTTATGGAGGGTCATGATTTGTTTACACAGGCTGAGACCGATACCCGAGCCTCCGGATTTGGTTGTGAAAAAAGGAACGAAGATTTTATCCAAAGCTTCAGGGACGATGCCCGGTCCGTTGTCCTCGACGTGGATGGTGATCTGAGTGGTGTCGGATTGGGTGGTGATGCGGATCAGGGGAGCCGGTATATCCCGGCAGGCTTCTTCGGCATTTCGGATGAGATTGAGGAGTACCTGTTCGATCTGGGTACGGTCGGCTTGGATTTGCAGACGGGGATCGTGACAAATAAATTCACAGGGAATAACAGAGGTCGCATGGAGTTTCCGAAGACCGGTGAATAATTCTTCCAGCGAGAGCGGGACTAATTCGGGAGCCGGGATACGGGTAAGTTTCCGGTAATTTTGTACAAATTCGAGTAATCCTTTACTACGCCGGTGGATCGCTTCTAAAGCCTGGAGCATGACCGGTGAGGTCGCATCTTCGGTCGTTGTCCGGGCAACCCGTTCCGTCAGGGTTTCGGATAGAGAAATGATGGGGGCCAGGGAGTTCATGATTTCATGGGTCAGCACCCGGATCAGTTTTTGCCAGGCTTCGATTTCATTGTTTTCCAGTACCGAATGAATGTTTTTCAGGCTGATCAATAATAATTCTTTGCCCTGTATTCTGAAAATGACCGGATTCAGAGCGATTTCACGAACCCGGCCGGATTGTTCCAGACGCAGAATATGAGTTTCTCCGGGGATAAGCCGCAGCAATAGGTCGGGTAAGTCAGGGGTAATCGCTGCCAGTTCTGAAAGTTGGCGAAGGCTGGTCAGGCCGAATTCCCGAAGCACGGTTTTATTATACCATTCGATGGTTCCGTTCCGGTTGAGGACCAATATGCCCGAATCGATGGTACTCAACAAGGTATTATAATATAGGTGTTGTTCTTCGAGGGTGTACATTTTTTCCCGGAATTGCTTTAAAGCTTGTTCCATCGCCTGCGTTAACCGAGGGTCTGCCTGTTTTTTACTCCCCGGACGGAAAGATAACGAAAAATCTGAAAAACGGATAGCCGTAATGAGCCGCATGACCATTTCGGTCAACTTTTGTTGCTGCTTGTCGATATGGAGGATAAACAGGAGAATGACGAAAAAAGTAAAGAGCGAACAAAACCAAAGCGATTTCATCAATAGGATTCCCAACAAAACAGAAAGGAAGACCAACGATCCGCTTTGTAAGAGTAAGATCAGACGGGAGTTTTGGAAAGATTTCATCAGATTTCGTATTTTTCCAGTTTACGGTAAAGGGCAAAACGGGTGATGCCCAGCATTTCGGCAGCCCGGCTGATATTACCTTCACATTTTTTCATCGCTTTCTCTATCGCTTTTTGTTCCAATTCCATCAGGTTTAAGGTTTCCAGGTCACCGGTAGTACTACTATATGGGGGACGTAACATAAAATTGTCCGGTTCTAACAGCTTGCCCGGGGCCAGGATAACGGCCCGTTCGACAGCATGCTGTAATTCCCTTACATTGCCCGGCCAATTGTATTGGAGCAATTTTTGTTGGGTGTCTCGTGTAAAGCCGGTAATTTCTTTTTTGTATTTATAGCAATAGCGGTTGAGAAAATGCCGGGCCAGGAGTAAAATATCCTTTCCCCGTTCCCGGAGGGGAGGAATCGGGATTTCGATGGTATTGATGCGGTAAAGAAGGTCCTGGCGGAATTTTCCTGTAGTGACCATATTGTGGATATCGGCATTGGTGGCACAGATCAAACGGATATCGATGTTTTTAGGCTGAGTAGAACCTAAACGGGTGATTTGACGTTTCTCGATCGCTGTCAATAGCCGGGCTTGCATGGGAAGCGAGAGATTTCCGATTTCGTCCAGAAACAGGGTTCCCCCCGAGGCGGTTTCCATACGTCCTGCTTTGTCTTTCCGGGCATCGGTGAAAGCTCCTTTTTCGTAACCGAAAAGCTCGCTTTCGAATAAGGTTTCTGGGATTGCCCCCAGGTCGATCGGGACAAAAGGAGCTCCGTTGCGGGGAGAGTTTTGGTAAATGGCTCTGGCTATCAGGTCTTTCCCCGTACCGTTTTCACCCAATAGAAGAATGTTGGCGTCGGTACCCGAGATCTTTTTGATGGTGTGAATTACTTCCAGTATGGCCGGCGATTCACCGATGATTTCTACTCCTTCGTCCGGAGCGGAAAGGGCTGTCAGCTGCTCTTTCAAAGCCACTACTTCGGTCCGGGTTTGGCGGAGACGGATAGCCGAGGAAATGGTGGCCAGAAGTTTTTCGGTTTCCCAGGGTTTAGGAATAAAATCGATCGCGCCGGCACGAATAGCTTTCACGGCTTTCTCGGTGTCGGCGTATGCGGTGATAAACAACACGACGGCTTGCGGGTCTTTTTGTAAAATTTTTTCCAGCCATAGAAAGCCTTCTTGTCCACTGCTGGCATCCCGGCTGAAATTCATGTCCAGTAAGATAATGTCCGGGTTGAAATTGTCCATAAAATATTCTATACGCGCAGGAGAAGTGGTGACCTTTATTTTTTCCACATAAGGCTCTAATAATAGATTCAAAGCAAAAAGCACATCTTCATTATCGTCTACAATCAGAATTTTTCCATCCATGGTTTTAGGATTGAACAGGTGTTGTTATTCATTTCAAACAAATGTAGGAATAATATTTACAGCTTGTATGTGCGGATTCGAACATTTTTTGTGCGGATATGCACATCTATTTTATCGCTTTTGTTTTGTAAGTTATTGATTATTATATTATTTTGATTGTGGCACGTTGTTTGCCTCCCTGATTTGTAAAAAGAAACCTATGAACCTGAAATTATGCTATATCACAGGATGGTCATTACTGGTAGCTACCGGGCTTTCGGCCCAGAATAGGGGCGATCTTGCGGTTAAAGTAGCCCGGGATAGCGGTCAGGTGATCGAATTGACTTTGCAGGAGGCTGTCGACATGGCCCGTACAAATTCTCCCTCGGCAGTATCTGCCCGTCACACTTTCCGTTCGGCTTATTGGAGTTATCGTTCTTTTCGGGCGAATTATCTGCCTTCATTGACGCTTTCGTCTAATCCCGATCTGACACGAACGATTAGTAAAGTCACCTTGGGGGATGGTTCGGAGAAATACGTCAGTCAGAATATGTTGACGGTAGACGGTGAATTGTCGATTTCCCAAAATGTCTCCCTGACCGGAGGTAGTTTTTTTGTACAGAGTTCGTTACAACGGATGAAATTATTCGATTCCAATTCGGTATCCTTCCGTTCTTCCCCGATTATTATCGGTTATAGCCAATCCTTGTTCGGATACAATAGCCTGAGATGGGACCGCCGGATCGAACCGGTACGTTATCGGGAGGCGAAAAAGGCCTATGTGGAATCGCTCGAGCTGGTATCTGCTGAAACGGTGAATAAATTTTTCGCTTTGGCACAGGCTCAGAGTAATTACGATATGGCCCGGTTCAATTACAATAATGCGGATACTCTGTATAAATTCGGTAAAGGCAGGTATGAGATCGGACGGATCACAGAAAACGAACTTTTACAGTTGGAGATCAATCGGTTGAACGAATCGACCAACGTGATGGATGCTTCCATTGAAATGGACAACTGCCGTCAGGCTTTGTGTGTGTATTTGGGTCTGGATAAAAATGTTATTCTGAAAGTCCGGGTAAATGTCGAAGTTCCCCGGGTCCGGGTGAATCCGGAGCAAGCCTACGAATTATTCAACCGTAATAGTCCCGATATAGATGATCTCGAACGGCAATTATTAGAAAGTAAGAGTGGTGTGGCACAGGCCAGGGCGAATGCCGGATTGAAGGCCGATCTGTATGTGCAGTGCGGATTGTCACAGACGGGGACCACTTTTAACCAGGCCTATACAAATCCCAACGATCAGCAACAGGTTCGTGTCGGGATTTCCTTACCGATCCTCGACTGGGGCCGTGGACGCGGACGGGTGAAAGTGGCGAAATCCAGGGAAGAAATGGTGAAAATACAGGTGGAACAACAACGGAACAACCTGGAAATGAATGTCCGTAAATTGGTATTACAATTCAACTTGCAGGCCGAACGGGTACAGATTGCTATGAAAACCGACCAGACAGCCCGCCGCCGTCATGAGGTGGCCCGTAAACTGTACTTACTGGGAAAATCCACTATTCTCGACTTGAATGCATCGGTCACCGAGAAAGACAGTGCCAGCCGTAATTTCCTTTATGCTTTGAGTAATTACTGGAATTTGTATTATATGCTCCGGAGTATGACGCTCTATGACTTTGCCCGCCATTCGGAGATCAGTGTAGATTATAAAAAACTTGAAAATTAAATAGTATGGACCGGATTCTTGAAAAAAAACCTTTTATCATCCGCTATCGGAACTATCTGATTGCCGGTGTCGTTTTTCTCGCCTTTTTGATTTACGTGGTCGTAAATTCGATGGGAGGACGCAAGCTTCGTACAGAGGCCGATAAACTGTCGGTCGAAACGGTGAGACAAGATAAATTCCTGGAGTATGTGGATGCCGAAGGGATTGTACAACCGATCCTGACGTTGAAAGTAAATACCCGTGAAGGGGGAAGTGTCGATAAGATCATCGGCGAAGAAGGGGTGATGCTGGAAAAAGGAGATACTATCCTGATACTGACCAATCCGGAACTGATCCGTTCTATCGACGACCAAAGGGATGATTTGGATAAACAAATTACTGCATTCCGCGAGAAAGCGATCGAGATGGAACAAAAAAGCCTGAATTTGAAACAACAGGTATTACAGGCCGCTTATGAATTGGAGCGCCTCGAAAAAAGCTATGTTTTGGATCAGGAAGAATATAAGATGGGAGTGAAAAGCAAGGCGCAGCTCGAAGTTGCCCGGGATGAGTACGAATATAAAAAGAAAAGTACGGCTTTACAACTCGAGGGATTACAGCACGATTCTACCGTGACGGTGATCCGGAAAGAATTGATGCAAGGCGATCTCGAACGCGAAAAGAAAAAATTTGCCCGGGCCTGTGAACGTCTGGATAAATTGGTGGTCAGAGCTCCCGTGAAGGGACAACTGAGCTTTGTCAAAGTGACCCCGGGACAACAGGTAGGCCCGAATGAAAGCATTGCCGAGATCAAAGTGCTCGACCAGTTTAAAATCCACACTTCTCTAAGCGAATATTACATCGACCGGATTACTACCGGACTACCCGCCACCGTCAATTATCAGGATGAAAAATATCCGCTGAAAATTACCCGGGTGGTTCCTGAGGTGAAGGATCGTACCTTTGATGTCGATTTGGTATTTTGTGAAAAGATGCCCGATAATGTACGCATCGGGAAAAGCTACCGGGTACAGGTCGAACTGGGACAGCCCGAAGATGCCGTCGTTATTCCGAAAGGCAATTTCTTCCAGTATACGGGAGGACAATGGATCTACAAATTGGACGAATCCGGTAACAGAGCGGTGAAAGTACCCATTACGGTAGGCCGGCAGAATCCGCGTCAATATGAGATTATCGAAGGATTGAAAGCAGGGGATCGGGTGATCACCTCGGGTTACGATACTTTTGGAGATGCCGAAGAATTGATTCTCAAATGATAAAAGAGCAGGCAGGCATGTTGAGACAGGATTTGTAGATCGTCTGGCGGTGGCTCTGCAAATGGACAGGGCTGTCGGTAGCGATCCTGCAAGGGCCCTGAAAGAAGGAAAGTAGAAATTACAGAAAATTGAATAAAGAGATGAGTTGTCATGGACTGAAAATGGCATACCGGAATTTATTGAAGTACAAGTTACAATCGGTGATTTGTGTACTCGGGTTAGCCGGAGGATTATCCTGCTTTACGGTATGTAATTATATGTTGAGGAAAGAGTTGGCCTGGAATAAACAGTTACCCCATTACGGGGAGACTTATAAATTGGTCACTATCCGGGAAAATGGGGAGGTCGACGGGTTGGTCAGCCTGGATCTGGCTGAACAGTTGAAACAGGAGTTTCCTGAGATTGAAAAATCGGTATATTATGTCGGTATGTCCGGGGTCAGCGATAAATTATGTGTCGTCGGGCAGGAAAATGGGAAACAGACAGCTGCGAAGGCTTTCTTTGTGCTGACGGATAGTTCTTTTTTCGATTTTTATGATTTTCGGCTGACGGCGGGGAATGGGGAGAAATTGAAAAAGCAACCCGATGTTTTGATACTGACATCCGAAGGGGCCGATAAAATTTTCGGTACTTCGGAAGCGGTCGGAAAGAGTTTTACAGAAGTAAATGATTTTAAGAATACTGAGCGTTCCTGGACTGTGGCGGCGATGATGGAAAATTTTCCGCATCGTACGGATTTTCAGTATGGGGACGGGGTGGTCCTGAATTCCGATGTATTGCGTCAGGCCCGATACAGGGATTATGTTTTCGTATACTATCGCTTGCGGGAGGGGACTTCCTATGAATTGCTGAACCGTAAAATCGGTGTTTATATGGAGAAACATCCGGAGTGGAGGGGAAATACACCTTTGACTGTGAAAGTTTATCCTTACAAAGACTATAAGAAACTGACCGGGAAGCCTCTATTGAGTAAGGCGGGATTGATATTTTCCGGGATCGGGTTGCTGGTCTTGCTGACAGCGCTGTTCAATTTCCTGTTGTTTACGGCCGGCAGGATGTTCAACCGCAGGAAAGAACTGGGTATCCGGGAACTCCACGGAGCGACATCAGGGAGGCTGCTTCAGCTGTTTATGGTCGAAATAACCCTGACTTTGCTCATCACCGGAGTGATAGCGGCGGCCATGCTGGAACTGATTTCGATGTATTTTGCCGGGGAATGGACCTATTATATGAATTTTTCCGAGGGTGGGAGTTGGGTGATTAAAATGGGAGGTGATTTAGCCGAATACCTGATCGGAGTGTGGCTGTTGATGTTGGTTGTCGGATACGGAATTATCCGGCAGGTACGGCAAGCGACTATGTTACGTAATTTACAAGGAGGAGGGATTGCCTACCGTGCCCGTATGCAGACAGTGCTATTGGGGATCCAGCTGGTCATTTGTATGTTCCTGATCGGTCTCTCCTGGTTTATGCAGAATCAGCAAAAAGCCTTGGAAAGCCAGATGGCTGGGGGGATGACCCGGGCGGAGATGGAGCGTATTTATGCCTTTAATCTGAATGGTGAGAGTCTCGAGCCGATCCGGAAACAAATGCGCGATATGCTGGCGGCGAATCCCTATGCCGAAGAATGGTGCCGGAGTGGTACCGGATTACTCGCTCCCTGGATGATGTATCCCAAAGGCTATCGGATAGAAGGTGTGGAGGAAGAGAAAGAAGTGACGTTGAACTATAATTGTGTCGACCCGAACTATACCGATTTTATCCATGCGAAAATGGAGGAAGGGCGTTTTTTCAAGACCGGTGAACCTTATGTGATGGTCGTTAACCGGGCATTTGCCGATTGGCTGGGTGAAAATCCGATCGGAAAGTCTGTGACTATCGATGGGATGATGGGAGTGATTACTTACCGGATTATCGGTATCATGGAGAATCTTTTACCCGTAGGAAACGAACCCCGGATCATACCGGGAATTTATCTGCCTTTCCCGGAAGGTTATATCAACGAAACGCTTTATGTGAAATTCAGGCCGGGATATGTTCAGCAAGGGATACAGCCATTGAAAGATAAAGTGCAAGCTCAGTTGAGTTCGTTTACCCCTCTATATATTGAAAATCTTTGGGTAGATATGGAAGGTTATTTAAGTAAGGTGATCGAACTCGGCAGTATGATCTTTTGGCTGGCTGTTTTTTGTATACTGATCAGTGCTTTGGGTGTGTATTCGGCAATGATGCTGGCCGTGGAAAAACGAAGCCGGGAGATGGCTATCCGTAAAATCAACGGAGCTACTTTGACGGATATTGCCGGAATCTTTTGTCTGCATTATCTGAAACTCTTGATCTTTGCCGCCTGTATCGCTTTTCCGCTGATATACGGGACGATGCACCGGTGGCTGGAAGAATATAGCCACCGGATCACGTTGAGACCGGATGTGTTTGCTGCGATTTTTATTCTGATGATGATCATTATGCTGTTGACAATCGGGTCTCAATTGCTGAAAATCATCCGGGTGAATCCGACCGAGGTATTGAAAAACGATTGAAGATATTATTTTTTGTGATTGGTATGAAATTATGATTCGACACATTTTGATTGTTGCCTGGCGCAATATCTGTAAATATAAAGTATCGGCCGGAATTGCGGTAGTCGGTCTGGCGATGGGATTACTCTGTTTTGTATTGTGTAATTTTTGTGCCCGTTTGTTCTTTTCGATAGATAAGGTCTTCCCTAACTATGACCGGATGGCGGAGATACAGATCAAGGTAGGAGAAGGCGGGGAGTTGCAGGATTATTTTGCCGGGACACCGCCGACTTTGGCCGGGGATATGGAAACGGCTTTTCCGGGACAGATCGAGTGTTGTACGGCAGTATCCTATGGGGGACAAATGAATGTAACCTTCGAACGCGGAGAGAAAAAACCTTTGGTCTGTATGCTTTATACGATCGAGGTCGACAGCAACTTTCAGAAGGTTTTCTCGGTGCAACTGACCGAAGGAAATTGGAGGCAGTTGTTCCGGCAAAAGAATGCTGTAGTATTGAGCCGGTCTGCTGCACGTCGGATTTTTGGAAAACAAAATCCGGTCGGTAAGGTATTCCATCCGAATAAATTGACAAGAAGGTCCGAAAGAAATTATACTCCGGAAGAATTGGCTGCTATCGATTATGTGGTGTCGGGAGTGATGGAGGATTTGCCGGTGAATGCCAGTTATAGTCTCCTGAATCGGATTGATGCCCTGTTGATTAACGATCAGCAGGGCCGATTTGCCGGGTATGTACCGGGAGAGGGAACCGGATGTACGACGTTTGCTTTGCTATATCCCGGAGTGAAAAAAGAAACGGTGAATCAAAGGATCGATCCCGAAAAAAATAAGGTTTTTGTCTCGGGAATGGAAGGAAGACCGCAGTTATTGTCACCCGGAAAGAACAGTACGGAATATTATCATGATCTCGGCTATGGGTATTTATGCATCGGATTATTGATCCTGTTGGTGGCGGTACTGAATTTTTTTATTTTCATCAGCGGTAATTTTCTGAATCGACAAAAGGAATACAATATCCGCCGGGCTATCGGGAGTAGCTGTCGACAGGTATTGGGGTTGTTGTTTGCCGAAACGATGATCATGCTTATGGCTGTCGGGATTATCGTGGCTTGTTTGCTCGAATTACTATACGATAGGTTGGATTTTAGTCTGACGAGGCAGGTGATCGTTTTTGAGCCGGCTATGCTGTACCGCCATTTGTTACAATATCTGGGGGGCTGTGTCGTCCTGTTTCTGGGAGTTTGCTGGGGGATTTCCCATCGGCTGAATCGTCAGAGCATACAGACCGGTATAGGAACCTCCCTGAAAATAAGAAAAAACAGATTACGGAATTGGATGTTGGGTATGCAATTGGTGATTTGTTTCCTGTTTTTTACCGGCGGACTGGCTGTTTATTTACAATCGGAAATGAATATGAAGAATATTTTTCCTTTTCTCGATAAACAGGAGAGGGAGCATATCCTCGAAGTTAATCTCACCTATCCGCAGTTGCAGGGATTGGAAACGGCTTATATCGCCCGTTTCGGAGAGATTGCCGGTGTCACCGATGTCTTGCCGATGGATAAGGATTTGTTCGGCGGATACTTTTCGACGACGACGGTTCGGCTGGGGGAAGGGAAGTACCGGGAATTCTGTGAGGTGCGGACCGGACCGAATTTTGCTTCTTTCTTTCATATTCCCGTACTTGCCGGCGAAATGTTTAAGTATCCGGGGCAAAGGGTGGCTGACCGGATTATCGACGGCATATACGGAGGAAAGGTCATCACCGATGGATTTGAAGATATCGATGGGAAAAAAATAAATATCTGTGGGGTGGTGGAAGCTATTCCTCAGATTTATGCAGAAAGTCATACGTGGGCACGTTTATGGATGTTGAGTGAACATCCCAGGTGGTGTTATCTTAAAGTACTTCCCGGCTCCAAAGCGAAGGTCATGGAGACGGTGCAACGTATGCTGGCCGAAGAAGTGCCGGAAAGTCTGGACAACCGGATTTTTACACTGGAAGAATTGGTGCAGAAAGAAAATCACTCCCAGGAACAGATGAAATCGATGTTGCTGTTTTTCACGCTGGTGTGTCTGTCGATTACTGTTCTGGGGATTTATTCGGCGATCAGTATCGATACCGAAAGGCGACGAAAGGAAATCGCTATCCGTAAAATCAACGGAGCATCGGCTTATGTGATAGTACGTCTCTTTGCCCGGTTATACCTGAGGTTATTAGTGGCGGCGATGGTGCTTACTTTCCCTTTTCTGAACTGGATCATGCATTTGTGGCTTCAGGGGTTTACCCTGCATTTCGGTCACGGTCCGGCCTTTTGGATTTTTATAGTCTTTGTGATGGTAACGGTGGTGGCTTTGACCATTGCCTGGAAAATACGCGCGATCATCCGGGTGAATCCGGTGGAGGCACTGAGGGATGAATAAGAGGTAAAAGGCCGGGAGGCTATAGGCTAAGGGCTGAAACAGAAAGGAGAAGGCTGAAGTGACTTGACAAACTCCTCTGAAAGAAGATAATATCGTCTTTCAGAGGAAAATTGAATTGATAAAATCGCTGGAACGTAATGGAGCAACCTTTATTTGGCCCGGTATTTATTTTCCCGGAGGATATTCAGGACTTTTTCTTTCACTTCTCCCTGAATGATGATCTCTCCGTCTTTTACCGATCCGCCGACTCCGCATTTGTTTTTTAGCAGTTTGGCCAGTTCTTTCAGATCGTCTTCCCTGCCTACAAAGCCCTGTACTAAGGTGACCGTTTTCCCTTTACGTTGTTTGGAGTCGAGCATTACTCTCAGATTTTGTTTTTCCGGGGGTAATGTCTCGTCTTCTGTCTCGTTATTGTATTCGTAATTATAGTTCGGATCAGTGGAATAAACTACATGGATTCGGTTCTTTTTATCTGCTTTCATAAACTAATATCTTAAATTCCTGAGATGATACATCCCTAATCTTTCATCTTCACTTCTCTCCCATCTCTTAATAGAAATACAAATATAGAACTTTTTGTTTAATTTTCTGTTAAAGGGTTGTTTGTGAGAAAATAGCCACTAATTTTGTATCACCAAAAGGTGGAATTGAAAAATATTCCATACGGCCCATATAACAAAGAACTATAAACGTATAAAAAATGAATAAGATTCTGAAAAAAACGTACTTCTCTGAGAAGGTGGTGCAAATGGTCGTCGAGGCTCCTTTAATAGCTAAATCCAGGAAACCGGGTAATTTTGTGATTGTACGGGTAGGTGAAAAAGGCGAACGGATGCCGTTAACGATTTCGGACGCTGATCCGGTGAAAGGTACGATTACGCTTGTGATCCAGAAAATGGGAGTTTCTTCTACCAAATTATGTAATCTCGAAGAAGGAGAATATATAACGGATTTGGTAGGACCATTGGGCAAAGCGACTCATATAGAGAAAGTGGGAACCGTGTTGGCTTGTGGAGGTGGTGTCGGTGTGGCTCCTCTGTTGCCGATTATACGGGCCTTTAAGGCTGCCGGTAACCGGGTAGTGAGTATTTTGGCTGCTCGTACTAAAGAACTGATTATTCTGGAAGATGAAGTGCGCAAAGCTTCCGATGAAGTGATCATCATGACCGATGACGGAAGTTATGGTAAACAAGGAGTTGTAACCGTGGGGATGGAAGAAGTGATCGGCCGTGAAAAAGTGGATCTGTGTGTAACTATCGGACCGGCTATCATGATGAAGTTTTGTGCTTTACTCACTAAAAAATATGAAATCCCGACCATTGCCAGCTTGAATGCTATCATGGTGGACGGTACCGGTATGTGTGGTGCCTGCCGGGTTACTGTCGGTGGAAAGACCAGATTTACTTGTGTCGACGGCCCTGAATTCGATGCCCATCAGATTGATTTCAATGAGATGTTGTCTCGCTTGGGAGGCTTTAAAGGGGCGGAAACCGAAAAAATGGAGGAATTCGTACATCATGGCGAATGTGCCCTGAGCGATCGGAATGCCGATTGGCGGAAAGCACTGCGCGAAACTGTGAAAGCGAAAGAGCGTACGATGATCGAAAGGGTGAAAATGCCCGAACGTACTCCTCAGGAACGGATCTCTAGCCAGCGCCTGGAAGTGAATACCGGGCTGACGAAAGAAATGGCTATGCAGGAAGCCCGGCGTTGTCAGGATTGTGCTAATCCGACCTGTATGGAAGGCTGTCCTGTTGGGATCGATATTCCAGGATTTATTAAAAATATCGAGCGTGGAGAGATTCTTGAAGCTGCTGCCGTATTGAAAAAGACCAGTGCTCTGCCGGCAGTGTGCGGACGGGTATGTCCACAGGAAAAACAATGTGAATCGAAATGTTTCTATCTGCAAAAAATGAAAAAAGCACCGGTAGCTATCGGTTATCTGGAACGTTTTGCAGCTGATTTCGAACGCGAATCCGGTCAGATGGCGATACCCGAAGTGGCTGCTCCCAACGGAATAAAAATAGCAGTGATCGGTTCAGGACCCTCGGGACTTTCATTTGCCGGAGATATGGTGAAGAGAGGCTATGAGGTTACGGTTTTCGAAGCGCTCCACGAGATTGGAGGGGTATTGAAATACGGTATTCCTGAATTCCGTCTGCCGAATCATATCGTAGATGTGGAAATCGGTAACCTGAAAAAAATGGGTGTGAGGTTTGTAACTAACTTTATCGTTGGGATGACCGAAAGTATCGAAGACCTGAAAAAGGAGGGTTTCAAAGGATTTTATGTCGCTTCCGGTGCAGGCTTACCTAATTTTATGAATATTCCGGGAGAGAATGCGAATGGGGTGCTTTCCTCTAACGAATACCTGACCCGGGTGAATTTGATGGGGGCTGATAACGAGTTTTCGGATACGCCGGTCTACCGGGGAAAAAATGTAGTCGTAGTCGGTGGTGGAAATACAGCGATGGACTCTGTTCGTACCGCTAAACGTTTGGGAGCCGAGAGAGCGATGATTGTTTACCGGCGCAGTGAAGAAGAAATGCCTGCACGTCTCGAAGAGGTGAAACATGCCAAGGAAGAAGGATGCGAATTTATCACTTTGACCAATCCGGTAGAATATATCGCTGATGAAAAGGGAAGAGTAAAACAAGTCAGGGTTCAGAAAATGGAACTTGGTGAACCCGATGCCAGCGGACGTCGTCGTCCTGTGCCGGTTGAAGGGAGCGAATACCTGATCGATGCCGATGTGGTAGTGGTAGCTGTCGGAGTTTCGCCTAATCCGATCGTTCCCCGTTCGGTGGCCGGACTGGAAGTTTCTAAGAAAGGTACGATTGTCGTGAATGATGCTACCATGCAGTCGAATCTGCCGGAGTTTTATGCCGGTGGGGATATTGTCCGGGGAGGAGCTACGGTGATCCTCGCTATGGGAGACGGACGCCGGGCAGCTGCTCATATGGATGCTCAGCTAAGATCGTAATCGGTCTTTATAGAGAAGGAGCTGGTCCAAAAGTTTTAGCTTTTGTGGTCAGCTCCTATCTGTTCTTTACCTCTTTCCTGATCCGGGTAAAAAAACGCCTCCAGCGATAGGCTTTCGTTTCGGGATCTTTGGCTGTCAGAATCAAGGTCGCTTTACCGATGATAAATTCTTCGGGGATAGGCCCCAGATAGCGCGAATCCTGAGAATTCCACATATTGTCACCGCCCATAAAATACCAGTTGGTACGGAAAGTATAACGCTCGACCAGTGAATCGCCACACCACACCTGACCTTCTCGCTCTTGCAAGTTCAGCCCACTTTCGTATTTAATCATTTTATAATAGATCCGGACAGCTGAAGTATCGATCGGTAAGGTATCCCCTTTACGGGGCAGATAAAGGGGACCGAAATTTATAAAGTTCCAGCCTAGCCGGTAGTCGAATGGATAAGTGTTGTATATTCCCTGCGGATATTCACCCCGATAATTGGAAAGCATCTCCTGATCGTTCAGATTGCCTATTCCCCGCCTACCGTTGATTTCATAAAATCCCCCTTTGATTTGCAGACTATCGCCCGGTATACCGATGCAGCGTTTGACATAGAAACGGGAAAGGTGCATACTGATCCTGTCCCATCCTCCTGAATAGGGAAAATTAAAAACCAGCACATCCCCATTATGAATTTTCGAGAAGCCTTTGATCCGGTAAGTTTCCGGTTCTGTTCGGTCTTTCAGAAAATCGAAATTTTTATACATCCGCGCACCGAAACTCAATTTATTTACCATAATAAAATCTCCCGGTTCTATCGTCGGTTGCATGGAGTCGCTGGGGATGGAATAAAAATCGACGACAAACAGTCGTAACAAGATTGCTATCACTAACGAAATAACGATGACTGCAATATATTGAAGTATATTTTTGATAATTTTTTTCATTATAATCTGATCGGAAACACCGTTTTATTGAACGGTTGAAGTTAACGATAATTTTAAGAATATATCACTTTCCACTATTTTTTTAACAATAGCCCGCTTTCTCCCTTCCCCGTGAGTTACAGCCTGAGGGGACCGCTTGCAAAAAATGTTTAAATTTGAAGAGAGTTTAAAGGAAAAATATGAAAAAGAACTGGTCGGTATGCCTGTGTATGTCAGAAGGGAGAAGTGAAGAATATGTTGAAATAGTGACAAAAAGAAAGGGAGGTAGAACCTGTAAGGATTAACTTGGGAATACTTTCCTTGGTTTCTTTTCCTCCCATGTAGATGAGTCGGCAGTGATCATCTAGTTATGCTTTCTATTGCTTGATTCATTATATAAAACTTTCAAATTAGCTCAGACCGGGCAAGAGCGATAATGCTTGCTTTTTTCGTTACGGAATAAACAAGAACGCTTTGCAACGTCTTTATAGTGAGGTCGGCAATCCTAGGTAACTCAAATATAGCGTTTGTTCTTGCCGGTCTGGCTATTTCAATACCTCATTATATTTTGAAATATGGGTAATTCTACAAAATATTCTGATGTTGTTTTTCTTTTTCTAATAGGTTAAGTCGGTTTATGAACTGTAGGCACGTAAATATTACTTGTTTGTATTTATTTTTTATATATTATTTTTAAATTAATTAATTTCTTTACTGAAATAAGAAAACTGATATAATTATATCATTATTTATAAATGTCAGTTTTTTCTCTTTTTTGAATATTGTTTTTTGTTTTTTCAAAAGCAAAATTATAAAAGATTTATATTTTTGTGCTAAAACAAGTATTCTATAATATTCTTTTTACAAAACTTTTATGTGGTGAATAATAATATAAAGATTATCAATGTATTAACGCTCCTTATGTTATTCTTGTTTCTCTTAGGACAAGGAGTCTGGATCTATCATGTGCGTGAATTGAAAGTTAAAGAATTCAAAATGCGGGCAGGTTATCTTCTTTCGGAAGTGGCGGAGGAATATATTGCAGACGAGGGGCTTAAGTATTTGGCTTATGGTAGAGATTCTTCTTTCCGTAATGGGAGATTAAGAGAAAATAAAGATGAAAAATGTTTTCCGGTAAATCATTTCTATGTGTTTTCTGAGGATAAAATCCACTTGGTATATGATGATTTGTACGAGAATCGGGAGCTCGATGTGAGACGACTCGATTCTTTATTGCGGAATGCCTTGACCGAACGTTCTATGCCTCCGTTGGTTTGTTGGGCCATCTCAGACCGGAATACAGGTCATATCTTACTCACTTGCGGGAAAGTTTCCGGCTCCGATAAGTTAATTCAGGCAGTGCCGGCAAATTTGGGATGCGGATTTCAGCATCACCTGATCGCTTCCTTCGAACTCCCTTTTGTATTCAACGCTTTTATGGGTATCTTGCTGGTGGAAGTTATTTTTTTACTCGGTTTTATATTGAGTTTATTGTGGCAATGGCATTACATTCACACTTTTTGGAAAACTTCGGAAGTAAAGATGATGGGGGCTGCTCATCTAGAACATGAGCTGAAAAAACCGATAGCGATTTTATTGAATGCAGTAGAGGATCTGATGGAAAGTAACAAAGATATCCTGACCGCACGGGAGCAGCTGAAATTGAAAATGATGCGGGTAAGATTGATCAAAATGGCTGATATGACAGATACTTTACTCATGATTTGTGGTAATTCCATGCCCCAATTCAAGTGTGCCGATTTGAATGTCAGACAAGAAATGGACATGGTACTCGAACTTTTCGAGATACTCAAACCCTATGCCAAAGTGAGTTTTCATATCACTCCCGAGGCTGCTTCGGCCTGTCTGGATCAGGTCTATTTCTTTTATATGGTGGTCAACCTTGTAGATAATGCTATAAAATATAGTGGTGATCATCCTTGTGTAACCATTGATTGTTGGAAAGAAAATGATAATTTTGTAATCGCTGTCAGAGATAATGGGATCGGCATTCCAAAACGAGAACAGAAGCGTATTTTCCGGGCATTTTATCGGATGAATACTAGGTGCGTGCGTAGAACGACGGGCTTTGGCTTAGGATTGACCTTTGTCCGGAAGGTGGTGGATACCTATGGGGGAGATATTCAGGTGGAAAGCAAAGTTGGAGTAGGCAGCAGCTTTATCGTCGTATTACCACAATAAAAACGGAAAATGACAATTTTGTATGCAGAAGATGATTCTATGACAGTCATGGAAGTTCAGGAAAAACTGGAGAATAATGGTTATGAAGTTATTGTCGCCTACGATGGCAATGAAGCCCTGGAAAAATTTATTGCCTGTAAACCCGATCTGATCGTTCTTGATGTGGATATGCCTGGAAAAGACGGACTCGAGGTCTTGCAGTTTATACGGCTTCAGGATAGTCAAACACCTGTCATTATTTATAGTTGCCTGATTGATGAAGAAAAACAGATCAAAGGTTTGGAATGGGGCGCTAACGTTTACTTACTGAAAAATTATAGTCCGACGCTGCTGTTAGCCCAAATCCAGCGATGCATTGCCCGAAGTGGGGAGGAAGTGATCCGTTTGAGTAAACAGGTCGAATATGATTTTTCGGCTTGTAACCTGAGGGTGTCGGATGTTGTCTATCACCTCACCATGTTGGAGAATAAGATATTTTCCATCCTATGTAAAAACCGCAATACCCTGGTTGCTCGCGAAGATTTACTGAAAGCAGGTTGGAATAGTCAGGCCCCTAACTGCAGTCTGCAACTCAACAAAATGGTCAGCCGTTTACGAAAATTGCTGAAAGGTGATCATTCGGTATATATCCTTACCGAAAAGCCCCTGGGTTATTGGCTTAAAATCGAACAATAAGCGGGACGTTTCCTGCAATGAGGTTGCAGGAACGGTAGCCTTCTACCGCAGAGTGCCGGTATAATTGTCAAGATTATACTCAAAGGAATAATATCGAAAATGTTCGAAAAATAAGCAAATATACCGAAAGCTAACAGACAACCGCTAAGACCGATTTGTCCGCAGCGAAGGGCATTGTAAAAAGCCGTGATCAGGAATAAGAGAAACCAGAGGAGACCTGGTATTCCGTTTTCTACCGTGATCCGTAAATATTCGTTAAAACAGTAGGAAGTATGGTTGTCGATAGCCCATATTTCAGGAGAATCGGGCGAAATAGAACCTTTTTCAGAAAGATGAGGAGTGGATACCAGTTGGCTGAAACTTCCTAAGCCATATCCCTGATCCGGAGATCGACGGATAAGTCCGACGCTTTGTTCCCATAAAAAAGTACAATCTGCTTCCGGATTTTTCATCGAGGTGTACATCGAGTCTCCGATCTTAAATAGGAGGACAAAAAGGAGTAGGGTAAAGAAAATAACCCTCTTCGGATACCAACGTAATAATAACTTATAGCTACGGAAAGTCCGGAAATGGTAGAGAACTACAACATAACATCCTATTCCTGCAATAAACCAGCAACAAGGATTCATGCTGGCTGGAATTAGAGTGAGCACCAGAAATGTACAGAATCCCGATAACACAGGTACAACGAGATACCTTTTACTCGGAGCATCGTTCGCCCGGAGAGCCAGGGAAAGAGATAACGGGAGCAGACAAGCCAAAAGACCGTCATAGCTTTCAGAATTTTGGAAACTGCCGCTCATCTGAGCTATAAGATGGCGGGGAGCTACGAAATCGTGGATCTGACCGAAACCTGCTATTGCTTCACCTAAGAAATAGAAAAGTAACCCTAAGACTACCGTTAGCTGAATATATTGGGAAAGTCCTGACAATATCCTTACCGTAAGATAAAGAATTCCCAACAGAATGAGATTAAATGCCTGTATATCTGAAAAATGAGAAGACTCACTGTTGAGAAAAGCATTTCCCATAAACAAAATACCCCATAAATCTTGGAGATGAAAATAAAACACCAGCTGCCGTACTGGTCCCAAATTTTTGTTAATCACTTGATTGCAAAACTAGAGTTAATACTTTGCCGACTCCATTGCAATTTAAAAAATCGCTTTCTGTTATCTAAAAACAAATGAAGAGGAACTTCAGAAAGATTGACTTGGGATTTCTATCTAACTTCGGTTCACTCTCCACCAAATAGTTGCTGTGTGTCAACTATTTAATCTTAGGGTTTTATCACCTACCTGATATTCTCCCCATCATTTATCATCTATGCTTCATTATTTGTTTTTGTCTTTACATGACAAACTTAGAAAAGATTATTTTTTCTAAAGAATGGTCTATGTTCTTTAATATACCAAAAATTAAAATAATCGATAATCTATTTATTGTGAGTTGTTTGTTGCTAAAACATTTTGATAAGAAGGAACTAAAAAAGGAGAGGAACAAGAAAAGTGGGCTTGGGAAATGTTTTTTTCCACTTTTACTATGCTCTCTCCTTTGCGTTGTATTTAGTTTTAACCGGCTGACTTTATATAACTAAAGTGATAAGCTACGGTTTACTTCTTCTTCATCTGTTGTTTATTTGTTTCTACACTGTAAATGTAGAAAAGATCTTTTTAACTAAAAAACAGTCTATATTCTTTAATATACCATTCTAAAAAATGATCATTAACTTGTTGGTAAACAGTGGCATCTGGTACAGACCACTCTTGAATACGTAGAGATCAGAGCCAAAATGTTACTGGTATAAAACACTTTTTAGCGTGTCGGTTATAGTGGAGTCGGTACAGGTGGAATGACTCGGACTATAGAAGTTGTGTTTTGTGATCTGGCTAATGCAATAAAATCCTTCGTGAGGGACCTGCGGACTATACCATTTATAAAAATAATTGGCAATTATAACTTTCGCCTGAAGAAATAAAAAAGGAGAGGAACGAGAAACGCAGCCCTTAGGAAAAAATAGTTAACTGCTCAACTTGCTCTCTCCAATACTCGTCGTCGGGTAGAATATCCCCTGCTTGAATCTATAAATTCAGCGTAATGATTTGAGGTTTGTTGCCTTCTTGTGACAGCGCATAAATTGTATTGTCCGCTGCATCATAGCTGATTGCTGAACAAGCATTCTGTAATTGATAAGTCCGGACATGTAAACCATTCCAATCGAATACTACGATTGTTTTTCCTTTGTCCACATCCAGATTATAATCTTTCAGGGTTCTTCCTGAATACAGAGCGAAAATATAATTCTCCGATACCGCCAAATCGCAGAATCCGAACAGGTTATTTCGGGAATAAGTCACCGGATGAGTCAGGCCACGACCTTTCGGACGATGTCTGTTGAATTTAACTCTTGGGGTAGTCATATGGACTTCATTGATACGACTCAGTTCGTTATCATGAATTTCACAGATATCCAGACAACCGGATTGCATATTAGCACAGGCGACTTTGGAATGCATAGGATTCAGAGCCAAAATATTACTGGCATAGAAAATACTTTTTAACGTGTCGGTTAGAGTGGGGTCGGCACAGGTTGGATAACTTACGCTATAGGAGTTGTACCCTGTGGCCTGACTAATACAATAACGCCCTGCAGTGTAGAGACCTGTGGATAAAATTCTTTCATCGAGTCGGATTGCTCCGAATGGAGTCTTTCCATCTTCTGCAAGACTGGTGAAAACAGGTCGGTAACCTGGCGTGGCATATTCGTTTAGGTCGATTTCAACCAATCGCCCGGAACCGAAATCAAAGGCTGAAACGATATCGCCTTGTAGATTCATGCTAATATAGTACATCCCTTCACCTTCGTTTTTTCCTGCCGGTACTAAACGGGTGACGTTGCCGCTTTCACTGTCGTATATGGCAAAACGATAAGCACTGTTCGGGGTCAGGATGGCATATAAGTTTCCTTTCTTTACAAATTTAGAAGGGGATACAATGTTTAATGCCTCTAAATCGATATTATCCGATTGAGCGTAATAAAGCTCTGAAACTTTCGTCCGTACCAACGGCGAAGCTTCACTCTCTAATCTCGGATCAGATTGACAACCTCCAAACAAGAGGGCAGAGATGATGATATAGTGTAATTTTTTCATAAGGCTATTTAATCCATGTCTATGCTTAACCCGTCAAATGTTCCTATATTACCATTCTTGTCTATACCCGTACATAAGTAACCTGCTTTTATGCAGGTAGGAGTAAAATCGTCTCCGGATTCTTTTTCTGCAATCGCATTTATATTATCAAAATATAGAATAGTTTCTTCAGAATTTGAGGAAATAATGAAATTGATAGATAAAGAAATAAAAAAGACTATTCCACCAATTAAAAATTTTACTTTTTTCTTCATTTTGAGTATTTGTTCGTTTTCGGATGGCAAACTTAGGAAAGATTCTTAATTTTGTAAAAAAATATATTCTATAATATTCTATAAATTAGGTGTATGAAGAGTAGAATACGTATAATGGGGCGTTTATCTGTGGTACTGTTAATATGTGTATTATTAGGACAAGGGGCATGGATGTATAGAGTGCGTGAAATGAAAGTCGATGAGTTTCGAAAAACTGCTGATTATGTATTGTAGGATATTATTCAGATTTTTTTGGATAATCAAGCTCCTTTTGCTATTAAGAAATTGAAATTAGGGTATAGTTTAGCTAATGAGGATGAATTTTGTTGGAAATACAATAATACAGAAAAAAGGCTTAAAATTAATTCAATGGAGAAATATATTAGTTTAGGCCGGCAAGTTGTTTATGATTGTTTATTTGAGAACAAATGTTTAGATATACAGAAGATTGCTGTTTTATATCATAAAGCATTACAAGAAAAAGGTATATCTGAAAGTCCTTATTTAATAATTAAGGGGTTAGATGGAAATAAGTTATTATTGTCAGATAAGCTTAATGTAGAACCTAATAGTATTACTACTTCTCCGCTAAATTTAGGATACGATTACAAACACCAAATCACGGCCTCCTTCAAACTTCCCTTCGTTTTCCGAGCCCTTAAAGGAGTATTATGGATTGAATTACTTTTTCTGATTGGTTTTGTTATTTGTTTAGTCTGGCAATGGAATTCGATAAAGATGACACTAAGAAGTGTACGGGTACAGACCATGGGAATTGCCCATTTGGAACATGAGCTGAAAAAGCCTTTAGCTACGATGATTTCGGCGATAGGAGGGATGTTGAAACGGAAGGAATCTGTTTTATGTCCTACAGATGAAGTAAAGTTAGGGATGATAAAGGCACGTTTGATGAAGATGGCCGATATTACCGATACTATGCTGACCTCTTTAAAAACTTCGGTTTTGGAGGTGGAACGCGAACCGATCGACCTGCAACTGGAATTGGAGATGATCACAGAAATGTTTACGATGATCCGAAAACATGCCCGGGTGGAGTATCACATTGCCGAAGGACTCGGATACCCTTGCCTCGATAAAATATATTTCAATTATATTGTTATCAATTTAGTGGACAATGCTATTAAATATGGAGGAGCTCATCCGGTCGTTAAAATTAATTTCTATGAAGAGGGGACTGATTATATTTTGGTTGTTGAAGACAATGGCATGGGAATTGCACCTAAAGATCAAAAACAGATTTTTAAACAATTCTATCGTGTCAGAAATCAGCAAGTCACGAAAACAACAGGATTTGGTTTGGGGTTGACCTTCGTACATAAAGTGGTTTGTGCTTACGGAGGGAAAATACATATAGAGAGTGAAATAGGAAACGGTAGCAAGTTTTTAATTATTTTACCACAGGTATCATGGAAAAATTGAAGGTTTTATATGCAGAGGATGATCCTCTGACTGTGATGGAGGTTGCGGAGCAACTCGAAGAGAGGGGATTTGAAGTAATCGTAGCTACCAATGGGACGGAGGCACTGAAGCTGTTCCGGGAGCGGCAACCGAATGTTGTTTTGCTGGATGTCGATATGCCTGGTCATAATGGGTTTGAGGTGCTGCAAATTATCCGGCTTACCGACCACTATACACCGATAGTGATCTACAGTTCGTTAGGGGATGAAGCCAACCAGATGCGTGGACTCGAAAGTGGCGCCTATACCTATCTGGTGAAAAATTGCGCGCCTGCCGTTGTGGCAGCACAGGTGTATAATTGTCTAAGTAAAAATGGCAGTGATAAAATCTGCTTGGGAGAAAAATCATTTTTCGATCTGCTTTCCGGAGAATTATGGATCGGAGAAAGAAAAGAAAAATTGGTGGGATTGGAATTTAAAATCTTTACCATGCTTTGCCGTAACCGCGAGAAAACAGTTTCCCGTGAATTATTGATCAAAGCAGGATGGGATAAGGATGATTATAAATTGCATTTGCAGTTGAATAAATACATCAGTATTCTACGGCATAAAATTTCACTGACTTCGGCTTCCATTGTCACTGACAAATTTAACGGCTATATGCTCAAAGTGACCCGCTAGGGATTCCGGCCTGGAATCCCGGAGTTTAAAGAGGAGAGGGAACGTTGGTAGAGGGTCCAGATTTTATCGTTTTCGACCGGACTACCGATAAGCAGGACCCGGTTGAGCGAATCGAGCAGGAAAGTTTGGAAAGCCGGTTCGGCAGGAAACTGGTTGATTTTTTGCATATCCCCCTGCGGATCGTATAGGAAGGGTAGCTGACAACGATTGGCACGTTGCAGGATTTCCAATTCGTCGTAATTGTGGACCCAGGCAACGAATAGGATGTCGACATCGTAGCCCAGACTATCGATTTCCTGTTTCAATAATTGCCATTCGGCCAGTTTCATCCGGCATTCCGTACAACCACTGGTGTCGATGTAATTCAGGATTTTATATTTGCGTTCCTGAAAATCCGGGAGGATGGTATCCCGCCCTTGTACTTTTACCAATAAGGGATCCGGAAAAATAACTTCTTTATTTTTCCATTCTTCAACGATTCGAGCTATTTCTTTCCGGCGTGAATGGCAACTACAGAGGAGTAATACCACCAGGCAAATACTAAAAAATTTTACCATAATCGATAGATGTTTTCTATTTATGAATGCAAAATTAGAAAAGTTTTGTCAATCGTGTTTAAATTTCCAATTTGAATTTGTAAATAATCATATTTTCGGTGTCGAGATCTGGTTTGCCATACGCATAGTAATAAGGGGCTGAATAACCGAATATCCGAAAGTTGTCGGGTACATTGAATTCTGCTACCAGGGTCTGATTTTTATAGGCTTGAACGGTTTCCCCGCAAGAAGGTTCTCCATGGTAAAAGTTTCTGAACAGGACTTTGGTTTCAGGGATGTATTTCAGGTAACGGTAAGAACCGAATTTTTTATAATCTTCCTTGTAATTGTTAGTGGCTTCTTCGAAAGTATTGGTTTCTCTGTAATCCGTATTCATCGGATGGCCGGCTAGGCCGAAAGATTGCAGGGTATTGTTCTTAAAGTCCGTTTGATAGATCAGGGAGTCGATCTGGAAAGAATAAAATAAGGTATTTTCTGTATCGGTATCGAATAGAATCGACTTGAAATTAGGAATATAACGGTACTGTTTATAAATGGGAGAATGGGTACACATCATCCGTTCTACTTTGCCGGTACGGGGATCGATGAGTCCCAGGGTATAACTGTTTTCATAAAAATGAGCTGCCTGGCTGTTCGAACGGAAACCGTTGTAAGTAATACAGTCGGTAACGATAGCGATGGCCAGATAGTTTCCCAGTGGGCATAATCGACCGGTAAAGTGTTCAATTTCGTAAATTCCACTTTCGTCAGGACCTGGAGAAGCGAGCAGGATTTCGGGGGTTTTATCGTTTTGCCAGTCGATCCGTAACTGTTGTTTCCCTCCCCAACTTTGATCGAAAATATTCAAATGCCAGTCGTTTATAATTGCATAACCTCCTTGTGGGAGTGCGGTAATCTCATAGATCCCCTGTATTTCCTGCGGACCTCTTCCGTAGGATAGATGGGTACCCAAAAAACGCCCGTCCCGATCGTAGAGGAATAGGGTAGATTGTTCCCGGTCGGCAAAACAAAGGGTATCTCCCAGAAAAAGAAAACTCCCTAGCAGGGAAGTCATTTCGTTTTCATTACCGGCATCGATTCGTATGGTATCGAAATTGACGGAAGATATCGGATGAGCGGAACGTGACGAATAATGAGTAATTTGTGAATAATCGGTCTTATTCCGGGCTTCCGGGATGTTGCTTTTACAATTTATGAGGAAAACGAGGAGCAGACAGCTGTAGATAAAGACTTTTATCATGACAGATTAGGGTTTAAAAAAGTGATTGAAAAGGATGGTTCTGGCCGTTTGGGCTTTCATCAAATGAAAAGCCCGTATTCATGGCGTAGATTTACGCAATGGCCTTTACATTCTACCGATTTATAGTAGGAGGCAGGGGCATAATACCGGACATATTCTTTTTTCGCCGGGTATTTTTTGTAAAGTTGTTTGTGAGTGAGAGCGAGAAGTCGAGGCAGTGGTTGTGCGAGGACTACTGCTTCGGGCAATTCGGTGATTTTTTCTTTTAACCGGACGTTCGGATGTTGTTTCACTTCTTGAAAAGGCAGGGCTTTCATCTCATATCCCAGGCATTGAAAAACGAGTTGTTGCCGAGCGGGGATATGGAGCCCCTTTATTTCTACCTCACCTTTTTCATTAGAGGCTCCGAGAAGATACGATTCGGGATATTGCAGGACTACGGCTCCGATGATGATCTGGCCTTTTTCGTCTGTAATCCGTAAAGTCAATGAATCTTGTTGGGCTGTTCCGGACTGACTCAACAAGAAGAGAGGCAAAAGGTAATAAAAAATTTTTTTCATAGATTTTCAGTAATAGGCTATCAGAGTGGTAACCGATATTTGTTGATTGCATTTTCTTCAGAAGAACTTACGGTATAAAGTATATTGCTGTCTTCGTGGACATCTATACCATTGGTATAGTGATCGAGCAAAAATTTCCGGATCAGCTTACCGTCGAGGTCGTATACTAAAAACAAATTGCCACCATCAGGAGTAGGCTGCCCCTTCATCATTTTTTTGAGTTCTTCTTGGTGATCGGTGCCCGAGAATAAGGTGTAGATGGCTTTTTTCCCGACTTGTACATCCTGATAACCCTTGATTTTGCCGACAAGGAGTCCGTTTTTATCACTCAAAAAATCAGGTTCACCTCCTTTGCCGACAATGAACCGGGAAGAATCCGACGCCAGGTTATGGATTTCCAGTAATTCTCCGTTTTGGGTGACAAGGACTAATAGGTGATTGTCGGGATTATAGTCGAGATAAGAGTTCCATAGTGAGGCTGTCATCGTCGGGTAGGCTTTGTTTTTTGCGGTATTTCCCCACGGAATCTCGTATTTTTTGTTCAGCAGATGTCCACAAGTATCGATAAATGCAATCCGTTCCGGTCCGTCGAAATTGAGCAAGGCAAACCCTTGGTCCGTCCGGCAAAAATTCAGTATCGGAATGCCGGCTTGAGGGTAGTCGATTATCCGGGCAGGGGAAATGCGTTGTTGCATCAGACTGTCTTTCCGGAAGATCGAAAGGCGGGCCCGGCTAGTGTCGAAAACATAAATATGTTGCTTGTCCATACAAAATCCCCCTGTCGAAATATATTCTTCCGGCCCGCGGCCGTTCACGGCAAAGGAAGTGATGAATTGCAGCTCAGGATAAGAATAGAGATGATAGAACCGATCTCCTCCATGCAGGTCCCAAATACACATTATAGAATCCTGTACTTTTATTTTATATGGATATTTCATATATAGGTCACTGTTTTTTAACAAACATTCCGAAGTCAGGGGAACGATCTCCCCGTTATCTCCGGATGGGGGAGTGGGTTTACAGGAAATCAGGAGTCCTGCTAACAGCAGGAAAAGTAGAGTTTTATTCATATGCTTGATTTTATTCATTTGTAACCTGGTGGTCCATTTGATCCGGTCAAAAACCGAGATATCACATGTAGGACGGAGGACGAGCTGATTAGTTACAGCTTAAAATCAGATAATGAATAAAGTTTTAAAAAGGATTACAAGTTATATTAGTTAAGGGAGCCTGGTTTCGGTTTTGGGGGATTTTGGGAATAGGTGAAAAGACGTCGGCTACATTCATCTATGACCAGAAAAAATTCGGATTGGGGATAACAGTAACAATCTTCTTGGAGAGTTGCTGAGTTACTGAGTTAAAAGAGTTGCTGAGTTAAATAAGTTTTCAATAAAATTACACTGAATTGAAATAAGTATGGGGATTATAAACTCTTCTCAACTTAATAATTCTTTTAACTTCTCCAACTCATATCTTAGTTACTCAGTAACTTAGCAACTCTTTTAACTCATCAACTTATCAACTCTTTTTAATTTTTTCTGCCATAGCTTGGGCGATAGCTTTACATTGCTCGATGTCGGAAGATTTCATAGCTCCGAGTGCTTCATTGGGTTCTGCTACCACTTCCCACTTCATTTTTTCTGCAAAAGCTTTCAGTCGGGGGATGGCTCCGCCTCCCCAGGTTTTATTACCGAAATAGGCCAGAAGGTGATTTTTAATGCCCATATTTTCCAGTTCGCACAACAGGGTTTCCATAGTTGGGAAGATACCGCCGTTATAGGCACAACTGCCGAGGATCACTCCTTTGTAGCGGAAAATATCGTTGATGATATAAGAAGGATGTGTCTTCGAAGTGTCGTGGATCCGTATCTTTTTAACGCCTTGTTCGGCGAGGAAACGTCCGATCGTGTCCGCCATCTGCTCCGTGTGACCGTACATACTGCTGAAAGCGATCACCACTCCTTCTTCGGTTTCGTATTTACTCCATTTTTCATATTTAGCGATGATATCACACACATGTGAGCGCCAGATCGGACCATGGGTGGCACATATCGTGTTGAAAGTGAGTGTATTCAATTTCTTCAGGGCTGTTTGTGCCGGCATACCGTATTTCCCGACGATATTCGAATAATAACGGCTGATTTCCTCTTCCAGGTAATCCAGATCGACCTGGTCATCGAAAATACCACCGTCCAGGGTTCCGAAAGCTCCGAACACATCCCCGCTGAATACGATATTCTCGCCCGGTAGATAGGTAACCATGGTTTCGGGCCAGTGCAACATCGGAACCATATAAAAATTCAGGGTACGTTTACCGATGTTCAGTGAATCGCCTTCCTTTACTTCGAGCAAGTTGGAATCTACTCCGTAATAATTTTGGAGCATGGGGAAAGTTTTACAGTTGCCCACTACCGTCAGGTCGGGATAATGGCAGAGCAGGTTTTTGATTGCTCCCGTATGGTCCGGTTCCATATGATTGATGATCAAATAATCAACCTTCCGGCCTTGGAGCACAGCTTGCAGACTATTCAGATAATCATCCATCCGGCTGCGTTCGACGGTATCTATGACGACTACTTTTTCGTCTGCAATCACATACGAATTGTAGGCTACTCCTTTAGGGAGAGGCCAGTAGTTTTCGAAAATATGAGTTCTTCTGTCATTTACGCCGATCCAGTAGATGTTGTCTTTGATTTTGATAGCATTATTCATATGTCGTTGATTTAATCTTATATTCTTTGCAAAGTTAGTTAAAAGGTCGAAAACCTCAAAGGCGTAAAATAGAAAAGGCCGAAGAAATTATCATAACTTCCTTGGCCTTTCAAAACTTTTACGTCACAAATGTCTATTTTATACCCAATTTCTTTTTCAGGTCTTTGGGAAGAGCATCTTTGTGAATCATCACTGAAGTAGTCTTGTAAGCTACAAAAGGATAAGAAGCATACAGGTATCCCTTGTATTTACCATAGTCACCCCAAGAGTTTTTCACGATGAAATATTTATTTCCGATTTGATCGACAGCTTTACCTATTACATGCATGCCATGGTCGTCGGTAGTCAGTTTATTGTCGAATTCTTGCTGACGCAGTTCCTGGGTAATTTCTTTTTCTTTACCCGGTTTCTTTAGCAATTCGGCTTGTTGTTGTGTTTTCGGCATTTTCACCCATTTCGCGATTTCAGCGTCGCTCATTTCTTTGATGTTCACGTCCGGAACAACAGCCAGGCCGTCGCGTGTGAAACCGATTTCAGAAACGTCTGATCCCCAGGAGAAAGTGTAGCCTTTGTCGATCGCTTTGTCGAGTACATCCATCAATTCATCCAACGGAAGATTGTATGACATTTCGCCGATCCAGTTATCTTCTACTTCCAGAGCGAATTGAGTATAGAACGGATGGTGGGTGAAAGAAGTCAGGCTGACATAATCGTCCATATTCAGCCCACAGGCATCTGTTGCGAAAGTCATCGGAGTATATTCTTTTCCTTGCCAGGTGAATTTTTCCGGTTTTTCGCCCAGATAAGCATTCAGTATACCGTCATAACCTCTTAACCACGCAGTGCTTAATTTTTTGTTAGGATTGCTGACAACAGCGTCCAGATAACCTTTCAGGATAGCATCCAATTCGCCGTGTACATGTACTTCTTCGCCGTAGTTCAGGCCGCTGTATAAAGACAACGGAACAATACCGTAGTTCCGGATTGCCCAGGTCACATCGGCAGAAGCGCCTCCCTGTCCGAAGTTTACATGGCCGTTCATCCGTACATATTTATCTCCTTTGGCATGATAGGTGTTCCATACGACATACATCGGAGACAGGCTGAGCGAATCTTTGCCCATACGCATGATTTCAGATTCCAAAAAAGAAATAGTCGACCAGGACCAACAGGTTCCGGCACGATCCTGCGATTTAACACTTGTTGTCGGAAGGCGTTTGATATCCGTAAATTTGTAACCTTCCTGATCATTCTTTTGTTCCTGGGCATTCACGGTCACTGCACAAGCTAACAGTAAGCCCAAGGTGAAACAGGTAAATTTTCTCATGTTTGTAAATAGTTATTAATATAAAAAAAATCTAACGTTTGCGATGCTGCCAAAGGTAATCAATTGAAAATTTAAAAATAAGTCTCAGCACGGAAATGCCGAAGTTTTAAGAAAAAAATAACACTTTACATCTCGTTGCTTTCCTTTTGGATCTTTTTCCATAAACAGATCTTTCCCCAAAAGTGATATTTCCGGTTGCAAATCCAGATGAAGATCACACCGGCGACAAGCATCGTCAGCGTGTCGAAATGCGAAGCTGTCGGATGCAGGTCTTTGAAAAGGGCGTGGGTTTGCAGGGTAGAAGAATCGGAGGTTATGGTGATGGCTGCTATAATATTATTGGCCATATGCAATCCCAGGGATAATTCCATGCCGTCGTCTTTCACCGCTACAAAGCCCAGGATCAATCCCATCAGGATGTATTGGGGAAGGGCCACCCACATGCCGAATTCTTCGACTTCGGGGTTGGCGCCGTGCAGGATGCCGAACAGGACACCCGTGATAACGACAGCTACCCAGCGGTATTTGAAGAGCAGGGCCGACCACTGCATGAGGTATCCCCGGAAAAGCAACTCCTCAAAAGAGGTCTGAAAAGGAAAAAGGAGTAGCGAGATAACGACCAGAATCAGGAAATGAACCGGTTCGAATTGAAATACCAGATGGGAGGTATCTCCGAAAAAGAAAGGGAGGGCCAGGGTGATCAGGGATAAAATACCCCAGACGGCAGCACCGAAAAAAATCCTGCCCCAATCTATCCGTTGCCGGCCGGTTACGATATTTGCCGTTTTTTTATGATGGATATATTTAACACAAAATAAGATGGTGAAGAAACCTACGGCAAAACTGAGTAAGGTTAAAGCCAACCCTGTATTCGTACTTGTGGCTGCCGATATATCCCCTCCTTGCAAGATGGAAGGGTCTTCCATAATCATATATCCCACCAGGGGAAGACTGCCGATTTGTGTTGCAGTGAAAATAATCAGTAACGAAAAAATGTAGAAATACCATTGATTTCGGCCGGAGTAAACTTTTTCTAGGAACATCTGTAAAAAATTAAAAATTAGAAGTTGAAGAGCAAATGCCTCATTTTAGCATTTGCTCGAGTGAATATTCGTCGGATATCAATACTTGCCGGGCTTTGCTTCCTTCGAAGGGACCGACGATGCCGGCTGCCTCGAGTTGGTCCATGATACGGCCGGCCCGGTTGTAGCCGATAGAAAACCGCCGCTGGATGGAAGAGGTGGAACCCTGTTGGGTGCTGACTACGAGCCGGGCTGCTTCTTCGAACAACGGATCGCGTGATCCCGGGTCGATGTCGTTGAGGCCGTTCCCTTCGTTTTCAGGTACATATTCCGGTAGGGCAAAAGCACTCGGATATGACTGTTGGCTGGCAATATGGTGGGTGATCGCATCTACTTCGGGAGTATCCACAAAAGCACATTGCACCCGTGTCATCTCACTACCTACCGATATCAGCATATCACCACGTCCGATCAGCTGGTTGGCACCCGGTGAATCCAGGATTGTCCGGGAGTCGATCATGGAAGCGACCTTAAAAGCGATTCGGGCCGGGAAGTTGGCTTTGATCACCCCGGTGATGATATTCGTAGAAGGCCGCTGGGTAGCGATGATCATATGAATACCTACAGCACGTGCCAGCTGGGCGATCCGGGCGATCGGGGTTTCTACTTCCTTACCGGCAGTCATGATCAGGTCGGCAAATTCATCCACAACCACCACGATATAGGGAAGGTATTTATGTCCATTATTGGGGTTCAGTTGTCTTTTGATGAATTTTTCATTATATTCTTTAATGTTTCTTACCTGTGCCATTTTGAGCAGGTCGTAACGGCTGTCCATTTCAATACACAGGGAGTTGAGCGTATTGACTACTTTAGCGGTCTCGGTGATGATCGCTTCTTCTTCATCCGGCAATTTGGCCAGGAAATGTTTTTCTATGATAGAATAGATACTGAGCTCTACTTTTTTAGGATCGACCATCACAAACTTCAGTTGGGACGGGTGTTTCTTGTAAAGCAGTGAAGTGATGATCGCATTCAATCCGACCGATTTACCTTGTCCGGTAGCTCCGGCAACCAAAAGGTGGGGCATCTTTGTCAGATCGAAAGTATACGTCTCGTTAGAGATGGTTCTGCCCAAAGCTACCGGCAAAGCGTATTTGGATTCCTGGAATTTCTTGGAAGCGATGATACCGCGCATGGAGACTACCTCCGGATTTTGGTTCGGCACTTCGATACCGATCGTTCCTGCTCCGGGAATAGGGGCGATGATCCGGATGCCCAAAGCAGAAAGGCTAAGCGCTATGTCGTCCTCAAGGTTTTTGATTTTGGAAATCTTGACACCCGGAGCCGGTACGATCTCATACAAGGTGACGGTCGGACCGATGGTTGCTTTGATCTTGGTGATTTCGATTTTGTAATTACGCAACGTTTCTACAATCCTGTTTTTGTTGGCATCCAATTCTTCCTGGGTGACTTTCGGATTACCGGAGGAATGCTCTTCGAGGAGTTCTAAACCGGGATATTGGTAATTGGACAGGTCGAGGGTCGGATCGTAATCTTCGGTCGGCTGGTTCTGATCGACGGTTTCTTCCTGATCCTTATTGCTGATGGTCAAGGTGATGTCCTGATCGTTTCCGGCCGGTAAGTCGGTATCTCCTTCTTCTTCATCATCGGTAGACGATTTTGCTCGGTCATCCGATAAATCCGATAGTTCCTGGCTGAATTCGAAATCGTTGATAGAAGCGGACATGCGGTTGAAACCTTGTTGCAAGGTGATTGCTTCCGGATTTTGATCCGTTGTTTCTTTCGGTGCTAACAAACGCTCCGGTTGACTGGAAAAATCGGTATCCTCCGGTTGGAACGTACCGTCGTTGTCATGGGGAAAATCCTCTTGTTCTTCGTCTGCGTTCTCCTTGTCGGAATCGCTTGTTGTATCTTCGTCTTCGGGATCTTGTTGTGCGTCGGCTTGCCGTTGTGCTTCTTCACGGGCAGCTGCAGCACGGGCTTCCCGTTCGGCTAGTGCGGCCAGTGCCTTTTCCTGGTGACGGCGGATTTGTTCTTTGATATAATCGACACATTTATAGAAAGTCCGTTCGAATCCGAAAAACAGAATGGCGATAAAAGTGAGGATCAGAATCAGCATAGTCCCGATACGTCCTACCAATGAGTTCAACCAGACGCTGACAAAATGTCCATGGCCTCCCCCCGGGAATAGGTAGCCTGTGCCGACTTCGAAAAGATTGGAAATACTCTCCGAGAGAAAACCCAGGAATAAAGAGATCCAAAGAATAATACACATACCGATGAATAACCTGCGGCTGAAGTTTTTTACTTTGATACTCCCCAGACGGAAACTGCATAATAATAAAAGATAGCAAAGAATGAAAGAAGATATACCGAACCACCGGTTGATCAATAGGTCCGAAATCCAGGCTCCGATCTTTCCGGCAGGATTACTGACTTCGATTTCCGGATTGGTAATGATTTTCCCCCAGGGACCATCGACCAGACTTTGATCGATACCTCCCGAAAAGAAGAAACCGATCAGGGCGAAGAGAATATACAACGATACCAAAGCCAACGCAATTCCCAGAAGGATACGTGTCCGTTGTTCTTTTAAAAATTCCGGTAGCAAAGAAACCTGTTTTTTCTCCGTTTTGGAGGAAACAGGTTTATGTTTTATTTTTTTCATCTTTACAATTTTTCAGCCTACGAAGGTACGAAAAATTGAAAATTTATCTTGCTTTTACTGATACAAAAATCGTTTAATACTCCGTTTCGGGGTTTTCTCGAACTCTTCGTTATAGAGCTTGTAAGTATTCAGCTGGCTGTAAGCCGGGAGCTGTTGGTTGATTTCTTTCAGGTTGGCGGTCATCAGTTCGTCCAGTTTCTCATCGGTAATTTTTTCTTCGTTTACCAGATCGAAATCGGGGTAGATCAGGGCTACGAGTTTTCCTTCTTTTTCGATAACGATGGATTCGCTGATATAGGGCATGTTGTTGAGTTTATCCTCGATTTCTTCAGGATAAATGTTCTGACCGTTTGAGCTGAGGATCATGTTTTTACATCGTCCTTTGATAAACAGGTAGCCGTCTTGGTCGATGATTCCCATATCTCCGGTATGTAGCCAGCCGTCCCGGTCGATGGCGGCAGCCGTAGCTTCCGGATTTTTGTAGTAACCGGTCATCACACAAATCCCTTTAGCCAGGATTTCCCCTACGATATGTTGGGGATCGCCGGAGTCGATCCGAAGTTCGACACGAGGCACTGCCTTGCCACAGGAGCTCTGACGGAAAGTTTTCCAGTTGTCGTAAGTGAGCAGAGGACCACATTCGGTCATGCCGTATCCCACCGTGTAAGGAAAACGAATCGAGCGGAGAAAGATCTCTACTTCCTTGTTCAGGGCTGCTCCTCCGATGATTAATTCTTTGAATTTTCCTCCGAAGGCGTCGATGACCTTTTGCCGGATGCTTTCCCTGATTTTATCGTTGATGATCGGTATGTTCATCAGTAATTTCATATGCGGTTTCTCGATGGTCGGGAAAACTTTCTTCTTGATGATCTTTTCAATAACCAGGGGAACCGTAATGATCAGATCGGGCTTTACCGTGGCGAAAGCATCTGCTATGATTTTCGGTGACGGGGTACGGGATAAAAAATGGATGTGGGTCCCGTTGACAAATTGGTAAATAAATTCAAAAGCCAGGCCGTACATATGAGCCATCGGGAGCATACATACGATTTGTTCACCCGGATTGATCCCGTAGGTATCGATGGCAAATTGCAGGTTGGTCCACAAGCTACGGTAAGGCAGCATCACTCCTTTGGAAGAACTGGTGGTGCCCGAGGTATAATTGATCACGGCCAGCTGGTCGGGCGTATCGTATTCGTAATGAACATCTTCGGCACGGAAACGATCGGGGAATTTTTTTCCGAACAGTTCGTTTAATCTGGCTCTGGCTTCGGTCAGTTGCTTACTATTCGAGGTGCGGAGCGAGTAATCTTCGATCCGGAGTACGCCGTCGAGGTCGGGCATAGCCGATTCGTCGAGATTTTCCCAGACCACATCTCCGGCAAAGAGCAAACGGGCTTCCGAATGGTTCACGATGTGATGGACATTATCGGGTTTAAACTCGTTGAGTATGGGTACAGCTACAGCTCCGTAAGAAAGTGTGGCCAGAAAAGCGATACCCCAACTGCTGGTATTCCGGCTGCAAAGAGCGATCTTATCCCCTTTACGGATTCCGCAATGTTCGAAAAGAAGGTGTAATTTCTCGATTTTACGGGCTACATCTTTGTAAGAACTGGTAGCTCCCTTAAAGTCGGTCAAGGCAGGCAGATCCCAATGATCTTTAATGCTCTGTTCAATATATTTTATAAAATTTTCTTCCATAATCATGGGTTTATTTGAGCAAAGATAGAATTTTAGGTATTAAACCGGAAACGTTGGAAGAAAAAAATGAGTCCGTATTTTTCTATTTTATTGATACAGATAACGTTTTATACTTCGTTTTGGCGTTTTCTCGAATTCGGTTTCCTGGATTTTTAAACGGGCAACCTGGCTGTACATCGGCAGCATATGGTTGAGGAGTTTACGGTTTTCGTCCATTTTAGTTTTAAGCTGCTCAGGGCTGATCTTTTCTTTTTTCACTACTTCATAATCCGGATAGACGAGGGCGATTAATTTACCGTCCTTTTCAATGACCAGCGATTCGGAAACATAGGGTAGGGCATTCAGCCGGTCCTCGATTTCTTCGGGATAAATATTTTGTCCGCTGGGACCCAGGATCATGTTCTTACTTCTGCCTTTGATAAAGAGATAACCCTCACTGTCGATAATTCCCAGGTCGCCGGTATGCAACCAGCCGTCTTCGTCGATAGCGGACGAAGTGGCTTCGTGGTTTTTATAATAGCCGTCCATGACATTCGCTCCCCGCACTAATATTTCTCCGACGATATTTTCGGGGTCGGAGGAGTTGATGGCAATTTCCATCCGGTCGACAGCTTTACCGCACGAACCGGCTTTGAAGGTGTGCCAGTCGTCATAAGAAATGGCCGGACCGCATTCGGTCATACCGTAACCGACGGTGTAAGGAAATTGTACGGAAGAAAGGAATTTCTCTACTTCGAAATTTAATGCTGCGCCTCCGATAGCGATCAGTTTGAAACGTCCCCCGAAAGCATTGACGATTTTATCCCGGATCGACAGCCTTAATCTGCGGTTCAGATAGGGGATTTTCAGGAATAGCTTGATATGAAATTTTTCCAGTTGTGGCAGTACCCGGTGTTTGATGATTTTCTCGATAATCAAGGGTACGGCAACGATCAGGTTGGGACGGACAGCCGAAAATATTTCGTTAATGATTTTCGGGGCCGGAGTTTTGGAGATAAAATAAACGTGTGTACCACTGGCAAAGGGATAGATCAGTTCGAAGGCCAGACCGTACATATGAGCCATGGTCAGTATGGAGACCAGCCGTTCGCCCGGATTGTAGCCCATTTTGTCCAGGGCATACTTCAGGTTCGACCACATACTGCGGTAAGACAACATCACTCCTTTCGAAGCGCTGGTTGTACCGGAAGTATAATTGATCATGGCCAGCTGGTCAGGTTGATCCGGCTCGTAATGGATATCTTCCGGACGCAGGGCGGCGGGGTATTTCTGCCTGAATAACTCTTCCCAATGTCCGTGAGCTTTTGCCAGTGCCGGATTGGTATTATAGAAAAGAGAATAGTCCTCCATCTTGATGACGGTTTCCGGTTTCGGCATTTCTTCTTTTTGCAGTTCTTCCCAGATGGGAGTACCGGCAAATAGAATCCGGGCTTCCGAATGGTTGACGATATGGCGGATATTGTCGGCTTTGAATTCGTGTAAAATAGGTACTGCTACTGCTCCATACGAAAGGATTGCCAGAAAAGCGATTCCCCAGTTGGTCTGATTCCGGCTGCAAAGAGCGATTTTATCTCCCCGGCGGATTCCGCTTTCTTCGAATAACAGGTGCAAACGGGCAATATGGTGGGCTACATCTCCGAAGGTATGGGTTTGGCCCTGGTAGTCGGTTAAGGCCGGTTCTTCCCAATGGATTCGGATACTATGTTCTATATAGTATAAAAAATTCTCTTCCATCTTGTTATAGATTGATGAGAAAACGCATCTCAGGTCCGGGTGGAATGTGCTTCAGCACGGTCGTGTTTAATTTCGTCCATAATTCCACCGTTGAGGGGGCTCGAGGTGCGTTCTCTGTGTATGTATACTGAATAGGGAAAAGAAGGTTACAAAAAAGAGGTAAAAGGTAGAAAGTAAAAAGTATAAAGTTAAATATTGTGAGAAGTCGAAACTAAAAAACGACGGTGGGCGTAGTTATTGACGAGTGAATGCAAAAAGCTCATTATTATTACGTTACAATAATTTAACTTTATTATTATGAAAACAGAAAATCCAAACACTCCAATTTTCGGAACACCTGAAGAAGCCCGTGTAGCTCCTAAGTTTGAAATGCCTAAAACCTCTATGCCGGGAGAGGTGGCTTATCAGTTGGTACACGATGAAGCGATGATGGATGGAAATGCCCGATTGAATCTGGCCACTTTCGTTACCACTTGGATGGACGACTATGCCCGCCGGGTGATGACCGAAAATATGGACAAAAACATGATCGATAAAACCGAGTATCCGCAAACTGCCGAGATAGAAAGACGTTGTGTGAACATTATCGCTAAATTGTGGCATTCACCCGAACCTCCCTATTGCACCGGTACCAGTACCGTCGGTTCATCCGAAGCTTGTATGCTGGGAGGTATTGCTGCCCTGAAACGCTGGCAAAAACGTCGTCGTGCCAAAGGTTTGCCTACCAATAAACCTAATTTTATCATTTCCACCTGTATGCAGGTCGTTTGGGAAAAATTTGCCATCTATTGGGACGTTGAAATGAGAATGGTTCCCGTGACGATGGAAAAAATTACCATGGATCCGCAGGATGTGGTCGGTATGTGTGATGAAAATACCATTTGTGTCGTTCCGATTCAGGGGGTTACGATCACCGGATTGAATGATAATGTAAAAGAGATCAACGATGCCCTGGATAAACTGAACGCAGAAAAAGGATGGGAAATATGTATTCATGTGGATGCTGCTACCGGTGGTTTTATCCATCCGTTTATCGATCCGGATACCGTTTGGGATTTCCGTTTGAAATGGGTGTTATCTATCAGTGTTTCCGGCCATAAGTTCGGATTGGTATATCCGGGTGTCGGTTGGGTGGTTTGGAAAGATAAACAATATCTGCCCGAAGAGATGAACTTTGCCGTGAACTATCTGGGAGCCAACATTCCGAGTATTTCTATTAACTTCTCCCGTCCGGGCAATCAGGTATTGGCACAATACTACCAGTTCCTGCGTTTAGGTATGGAAGGTTACCGGCAGATCCAGCAGAATTGTATCGATGTATGTCTCTATCTGAAACAACAGTTAAAAGAGATGGGGATCTTTGAATTTTTCAGTGACGATATGCCTAATCCGTTGTTTATCTGGAAACTGAAAAATGATTCTTCCCGGAAATGGACGTTATATGACCTTTCGGATGCTTTGCATGCCCAGGGATGGCAGGTACCGGCTTATACCATGCCGAAGAATATGGAAGATGTCGTGATCATGCGTGTCGTTGTACGGCAGGGAACCGGTAAAGACCTGGCCGATCTATTGGTGAAAGATATTAAAACCAATATTGCCCAGTTGAATCAATTGCAGGAACCGACTAATAGCGCTATTTTGTGGAATAAGAGAGAACCACAAAAGCCCAGAGGATTTAATCACTCCAGATAATCTCTTTTAGAGAAAAGAAGGAGCTGGTCCCCAATGGGACCGGTGTTCCTTTCAAGAATGGATAGGCGTAAAAGGAATCGACAAAATTAGAATGATCGGTACGAATGGATCAGAGCCGCAGATTCGCCGGTCAAAATTCTGAAAGAATTCGCTAACCCAATTTGTAAACCGCTAATCTATCTGAAAAACTTTGCAGACAGATTAGCGGTTTTTATTTATTCTGTCACACAAGAAAGATTCAGATATTCAAACCAGTTGATATTGGTTTTACTTAGAAGGTAAATTGGGGATAAGCCTAATAAAAAGTACCATAAAAAGCTCCGTTTGCCTTCCATCTGGATGCGGGAATGAATAAGGATATGATGAAATTCAATTATCAGGCCGAAAGAATTCATATCGATACCGTTTATCCGAAATGTAAGAGTCGGGCTGCTTACCGAGGAAAAGAGGATAAAGATTGGTATTTGTATCCGGCAAAGTTTGCAGGTAATTAATTTGGGGGATTACGACTTTAGATAAATCGATTGTTTGCATCTTTCGTGTAATTCCGGGAAAAACTCCCGGAATATTTTTTGTAATCGTTCTCCGTGCTCCTGCATAAATAGCGGCGTTTGGGCAGGATCGATCTGCAATCCCCGGTAGCGGGTCATGATTTCCAGGGATTGCTGGATTCCCGTTAGGGAGGCATAACGGCACAATCGGTCAGTCAGGATGAAATGCCATATGAACCCCTGAAAACGTTCCGGCAGGTGGCGGTAGTTCCAGGCTAAGGCGGTATAAAACCTCCGGCTGAACCGTTTGAGGGGAAGACCGGCATAGTCCTGAAACCGGCTGGCCAGGAAATAATCGAACAAGATGTCGTTCACTACAGCCGAATAACGCCCGAAAGTTTCCCGGCCTATCCCTACGGCTTCCCGGACCAACGGATGCCGGTCCGAGAAAGCATCGATTTCGCGGTGTAACAAAATTCCTTGCTGGAATTTCCGGGGATATTGTTTATACCCGTCCCCTTTGACCCCATCCCCGATAAAATTACCGATCTGAATACAACGGTCATTACCCGAAAGGAAAATGTGGGCGAGATAGTTCATAATTCGTTCAGCTTATTTGTAAAGGACAAATTTGCACATTATAAACGATACTACCAAAGCCCCTTTGCGGGTTAAAAGCTGAAAAGATCGTTCAAGGCCTCACTCATAGAAGGATGCGTATAGATCTGATCCCGGAGCGACGAATAGTCTAGTCCGGCTTTCATGACCAGGGCCACATTGTTGATCACTTCGCCCGAATCGATACAAAACAGGGTACATCCCAGAATTTTTCCGTTTTTGGCATTTACGACAGATTTCAATACCCCGTTGGTATTACCTGATACCCGCGCTCGGGGGATGGCCTCGACCGGAATGGTTTTGGTCATCACTTCGTATCCTTTGGCGATGGCTTCTTGTTCTGTCAAACCGATGCGGGATAGAGGTGGATCGATAAATACCGTATATACGACAGGTTCCCGGTCGACAATGGTCCGGCTGCCTTTACCGAACAGTTGATCCCGGATAATCCTGTAATCGTCCTGGGAAATATAGGTGAATTGTTTCCCTCCGCTGACATCTCCCAACGCCCAGATATCCGATGCGGTTGTTTGCAGATATTCGTTTACGATGATCGCTCCATGTTCGTTTAAATGTATTCCGGCCACTCCCGGATCGAGGCTTTCGGTGTTGGGCTGACGGCCTGTCGCTACCAGAACAGCGTTGGCAAAGAGGCTGTGTTCGGTTTTATCGGTCGTATCCCGATAGGTCACTACGGTCTCTTCGTCGGTATCCTGGATCGATTGCATTTCTATACTGAAATGAAATTCTATTCCTTGGTTTTCCATTACTTTCCGTACAGCTTCGGCAATGGTTCTGTCTTCGCGGGATAAAAATTCCGTTGTGTTTTCCAATACGATTACCTTACTTCCGAAAGCCGCAAACATAGAAGCGAATTCCAACCCGATGTATCCTCCTCCGATGATGACCAGGGTTTCCGGTAGCAGGTCCAGTTCCAGGAGTGAGGTACTGGTATATACCCGTCGGCTTTCCCGGATACCTGATATCGGCGGGATCACCGGAAGAGCTCCGGTATCGATAAAGATCCGTTTCCCCTCGATCTCCAGACGGTCTGTTTCGGTGGTTACCTCTATTTTACGGGATGAGCGGAATGAGGCGACTCCTGTATATACCGTTATATTCGGATGGTCGTTGAGCCGGTCGAAATTTAATTTTCGTAAAGCGGTGGTAATTTCGTTTTTCTTTATGATAGCTTTCCGATAAGCTGCTGCCTTTTCTTCAAAAGAAGCCAGATTCAGTTCCTTTATCATTTGGGCCTGATGGATCAATGCTTTGGTCGGAATACAGGCGATATTGATGCAGGAGCCTCCGTACATCGCAGCCGAACGTTCGATTATGGCTACTTGCTGTCCCCGGTTAGCTAAATCAGCAGCCAGTAGTTTACCCCCTTTTCCAAATCCGATAATGATTGCGTCAAAATGTTCCATAAAATGGGTGATTGATTAAAATTTACAGAAATCTCCACTACTTACGAAAATCAAAGGTGAATTGTTTGATTACTCCTTAGAACATCCCTTCCGCGATTATCGTATACAGCAGACAAACGATCACATAAAAATGAAAAATATGAAAACCAGATTGATTCTTTTTATTTTGTTATTCATCAGTGGCTTTGCAATAGCCGGTTGTAAACAACAAAACCAGTATCGTCCCGATGCGAAAATCGTTGCGGCATTTAATAACAAATATCCTCAGGCCGATAAAGTAGAGTGGGAACAAAAGCAGGGGTATTATGTCGCAGAATTCCGGGAAGACGGTATCGAACACGAGGCTTGGTTCGACGGAACCGGTAAATGGGTGATGACGGAAAGTAATCTGAGGTATAGTTCCCTGCCACAGGCCATCCGCGAACAATTCGAGAAAAGTGTTTACAGTACCTGGAAAAAAGACGATATCGACAAGATCGAACGGGCTGGAATGGAAGCAGTGTATATCATCGAACTCGAAAAAGAAGGATTGGATACCGACCTGTATTATGTCGGTAACGGCAATCTGATCAAAACCGTGAATGAAGTGTCTAAAGAGAAACGGAGTTCTTATATGCCTGTCGCTTCGGATATCCAGATTTGGATCAAACAAAAATATCCGGATGCTACCATCATTGAAATGGATAATGAAAAAGGTAAATTGGAAGTGGACATCCTGGATGGAGGAAAAGCTAAAGAATTGATTTTTCAGGGAAACGATTGGTTATCGACTTCCTGGGAAGTGAGCAAGGCCGAAGTTCCTTCGGTAGTAATGGAAACTTTCCGGCATTCGAATTTTGGAAAATACCGCATCGACGATATTCATTTTTATGAGACGCCGAACAATTCGTATTACTATTTCGATCTGGAACAAGGAAATTCTGAAGTACATCTGTCTATCGATCCTACCGGAAATATCCTACAGTGATCCGATTTATCGGGACGATGAAGGTTAATTTATAAAGTCTGTAAAGTTTATGAAGTCCGAAGAATCCGATGACTATATAAACTTTACAGACTTTATAACTCTGAATTTAATTGGAATAAGGGTCCCGCTTTACGCATGTGTGTGTGTATGTGTGTATGTATGTAAGAAATGCATAAGTAGAATTTATCGTGTGAAATATCATAAAGAGTGTATGAATCGATTTCACCTGATTAGAAGATAATTCCGCGGGACCCTGTCTTTTTATGCAGCCTGTTTCTCTTATATCTGGTCAATTCCCGGCGACGTCACCGGAAGAATCTTTTACGTCCAAAACATTCAAAGATCTTGAATACTAATGATGTAGAAAAATGGAAAAAGTTACTTTTTGAGGAAATTTATTTATCGAAAAGTCCGTTACCGGCTAATTTAATCGACGTTTATTTTCTTCTCAAAACAAACAAATATTTCCTTTTTTTAACATTATTAAGTAACTCTTATTCAGTCAATAAAGTATTTTGGTTTTGTGACCTATCCCTTTTTACATCTAACTATTTAAACGTCCATTTTTTATTGCAAGGAACTGTTTGAAACAGTACTTGATAGCGATGACAAAAATAGTTTATTTTTTATTATTCGCCAAATAAATTTGTTGATTTCAATTATTTTCTCTTGAAAGGCTTTTTGAAAGCCGGCCGCTCTATTTTTGTTTCTATTTAATTTATCTGAGTTTGTTAATGATATTTTTTGTATTTATTATTGTCGACAACACTAGGTTGATTGGACGGTTGGGAACAAATTTTCCTGTACCGGTGGAGGTATTTCCTGTTGCTCTGGGTCGAGCAGGAAATAAGAAAATTAGGGGCTACGGAAATTATGCTCCGGCTGGCAAAAGGGAAAGACGGACCGGTGGTGACAGAAAACATAATCTGGTTCTGGATGTTCGTTTCCGGGACATCGGTCCCGCATCGGAAAAAGATCACCGGTGTCGTGGAGAGTGGGGGGATATCGGCCCGAAGTGGTAGTTACTGGGTGAGAGTAGGTGGAAATAAACTTTTCTGGGATGATTACGTACAATAAATTCGATGAGATCGTTCATTTGTAAACTTGTATATTGGATTATGTTGAAGTTGTACGTATTTATTTTATGGGCTTTATTGCCGTTACTGACTATGGGAAAGGGAATTCTGATTCAAAATGTCGTGATTTTCGACGGGAAAAGTGAAAAGACCGTCACGGGAAATGTATGGATCGAGGACAATGCGATCCGGAAAGTATCGGCCGAACCGATTGTTGCCGGAGCAGAAGTAGAAGTGATCGATGGGCGGGGAAAATTTCTGATGCCCGGATTGATCGATGCACATTGGCATGCTTATCTGGCTGCTAATACGATGGTCGATTTGTTGACCGCTCATGCTTCTTATACACAGCTGAGAGCCGGAGAGGAAGCCGGGAAGACTCTTTTGCGGGGTTTTACGACGATCCGGGATGCGGGGGGACCGGTATTCGGACTGAAAAGGGCGATCGATGAGGGAACACTGCCGGGACCGCGTATTTATCCTAGTGGGGCGATTATTTCCGAAACAGGCGGACATGCCGATTTTCGTATGGTATACGATATCCCTGAGCCTTTCGATTGTTGCGGCCTGACTCATACCGAGAAAATCGGGGCTGCTATCATCGCCGACGGGGTGGATGCCGTGATCGTCGCTTCGCGGAATAACCTGCGTCTGGGTGCGAGTCAGATCAAGCTGATGGCAGGCGGAGGGGTCTCTTCGTTGTATGACCAGCTGGAAGATGTGCAGTATTTCGAAGATGAACTGCATGCGGCGGTAATGGCCGCCGAGGATGCGGGTACTTATGTGATGGTGCATGTCTATGTGCCGGAGGCGATCCGCCGGGCTATCCGGGCTGGGGTGAAAAGTATCGAACACGGTCAACTGATCGATGAACCGACGATGAAACTGATTGCAGAGAAAGGCGTGTGGTTGTCGATGCAACCCTTTATCGGAGAAGGAAATAATCATTATACCAATCCTGTACAGCAGGCGAAACACGAACTGGTGGTACAAGGCACCGACCGGGCCTATCAGCTGGCGAAGAAATACGGGGTGAAGCTGGCATGGGGTACCGACTTGCTTTTCAGTCCGGCCAATGCACGGAATCAAAACCTGAATATCGAAAAGATGACCCGCTGGTTTTCCAACTTTGAAATCCTGAAGATGATCACTCACGATAATGCCGAACTGTTGGCTCTGTCCGGCCGCCGTAATCCTTATCCCGGTAAACTGGGGGTGATCGAAGAGGGGGCTCTGGCCGATCTGATTGTGGTGGATGGAAATGCACTCGAAGATATAAAAGTGCTGACCGATCCTGGCAAGAATATGCTGTTGATCATGAAAGACGGCAAAATATATAAAAACGATTTATAATATCCGCTACCCCAGAGCCTTTTAGACCGGGATTTTTCCCCGGTTATCGATTAAACACTGCTTTGTATATTTGGAAAAAACAGAGCAGTGGTTAATCGATAACCGGGAGATTTATGTGTGTAGACGATACAGATAATCGGGGTATCCGGGTAGTTTTGTCTTCTAGATTTCAGGATATGAAGGCAGAAAGAAATTATCTTGTAGAGAAGATATAATTGGGGGGCATAAAATTGGATTTATGTTAGGGGATAACGCAAGAACAGACTGGCAACGGTAAGGGAACCGAAATTTACTTGTACGGGATTGAATATTCCCGCCCTTTGGGGCGAACGGTATGTATTTCCACTCCGGAAAAGAGGGGGCGTGCGATATGTTTTCTATGTGCAGAGTCTGGAAGTATAAGTCTACAACTCTATCATGTTTTGGGGATGATCCTTTGTGGTCTTCAGACATTCAATCTAACCTTGCAGTTAATGAAAAAACGTATGGAGTTATCAGTACCAGATTCTGATTTACGACAGCATGAAGATCGTAGTGAAAGAGTCCGGTATTCCGGTTATACATGTCTGTCACAAATGAGGATTCGAATACATTTTCTGATAATTTTTGTTCGATATAGTTGTTTGTTACTGCAATTATTTATTATATTTAAGGCATAAATATAAATTATTATTATGCGTTTGAAATTGGTACTTAAAATTGTGGAAGGAACCGTTTTACCTTGTAATTATATGTATGAATTGTCAAGTTGTTTGTACAAGGTATTGAATGAAGGTAATCCGGTTTTTACTGCCTGGCTACATGATAAAGGATATTGTAAGGAAAAGAAAGCATTTAAATTATTTACCTTTTCGAATTTCTATTTTCCGTGTTTCAGAATCGAGGGGGATCGGATTTTTGTTTTGGCGGATACGGCCCAGTTGATTGTGTCGTTCTATCCGATAGAAGCAATTGATGCTTTTGTAATGGGTCTGTTTAAGAACAGGCAATTGGAGGTTGGTGACCGGAAATCGAGGGTCCGCTTTGAAGTCTTTAACTTAGAGCGGCAGGCTGAGCCGGAATTCACTTCCCGGATGTTTTTTAAAACTCTATCGCCTATGTTTATTGAAGAGCAATTACCGGAAACCCGGAAAGCGATACATCTTTCACCGGGGAATCCGAAGTTTGCAGAATTGTTGCATTTGAATCTGCTGGATAAATACAGGGTGTTTTATGGACAGGAACCCGATCCGTCCTGGCCTCTGACCCGCTTGCATTTGTTGTCTGAGCCCAAGCCTAAAACAATTGTGCTGAAGGTAGGTACTCCGGAGGAAACCAGAATGAAAGGATATACTTTCCGCTTTGAGCTGGAAGGACAGCCGGAATTATTGCGTCTGGGTTACGAAGGTGGTTTCGGACGATTGAACAGCCAGGGATTCGGTTGTGTGGAAGTGTTGAAACAGTGATAATAAGTTTAGTGTGTGTGGTGTTTGAGTTTTTATTCTGTTGTAAACGGGAAAACAAAACTTTTAACTCCTTGTTTGGGTATCCAGGTTGTTTTGGGTGAATTTGTAATAGTAGTGGGATAGAATTGAAATAACCCGCCGATGTCCATCGGGATACCGTAGGTACTTATTTTAATTGACCTAAGTAGATTTTTACAGAATGAAAATAAAACAATAATATGCTTCAGGAAATTAATAACTTTATGAATAGTTTGCCTGCTGAGTTAAAGCAGGCGGGGCTGAAGCCTAAAGAAGGACTGCATGTTTTGCTGAAAATCCAGGAAAAGGAGGGAACTCATTTTATGGACGAACAGTCTGTCTGCCGGGTTTGTCTGACCCGGAAAGCGACAGAATTCGATTATCCTTTTTTACAGCATTGTGCTGAGCTGGCTCAGGTGGGATGGTGTGTGAATACCAATAAATGTTTCGATCTTCCGGCTAAGGGGCTGCATTCCTGTTCTCCTTATTGCATTGCCTTGAAACGGGAATCTCTGGAAGGAGGAGGAAAATATGCGAAAGATAAGACTAAAATCTACGACCGTATCGATACTTATTTTGCTAATGCTTTATCCTACGTCGAAGAGGATAGCGAGAAAGAAAGAATAAGGGTTTTTCAGCATTTTATCAACTCCAAAGAGAAACTGAATGCTTTATTTGCCTGTTTTCAGTCAGAGGTTGATGAAGTCAAGGATAAGGAGTACATTATTCTTTATTTGGAGGAGGAGATGGAAAAATATCGCCGGGTTCATGAAAAATATTTGTCGGACAAATTATTCAATACCAATGAATACAATATTTCGGTAGAAAATCAACTCTATGGGACCAGCGATTTCCTGAATGGATTTCCAACTAAAAAGCCTTTTTTATCCCATCAGTCGGCTGTTTTCGATATTGCCGGGCGGATTACCGGAGAGATGGCTGGAAATCTCCATGATTTTCAGGAAATCATGCGCCGGAATGTTTTACCCCGTCCTTTGCCGTTGTTTGTTTACCGGGAAGAGTTGCAGACCGAAATGCTTGCGGTTTTCTCCCGGTATTTGGCGGATGGCAAGAGGATCGGTTATCAGGAGATCATACGGGAGCTTTATAAAAATCATCAGGACGATATCGGTGATTATTATTTATTGTATTACTATGGCGATACGGTTTGTGATTTCGATTTTGTTTCCCGTTTCCGCTATCGTTTGCAGAGTGGGGATAAAGAAGGTTGGATGGTAAAAGATCATTTTCAGATCGGTTTTACGGAGAAAATAAGCCATGTATTTGAGTTGGAGGAAAAAGTGTTACGCGAAATATTTAATAACTCGTTGATTACACGAACGAAAGCCGGAGATACACAACGTAAATATTTCGATGAATTAGAACCGAAATACTGTAAATCGGAAAATAACTATTTATTGGTATTGAAGTATCGGCAAGCTTTTTATGATTATATCTATAAATCCAGATTACAGGCTGTTACCCGTCCTATGTTCGATCATATTTTATTGACCGGTATTTTGGAGGATATCCGTTTGGATGAATTAAAAGGAAACCAGCATACCCAACGCTGGGGGATTTTGTCTAAAATGAACATTTGGTTCAGTTTGGCTGAACGTTTTGATTTACAATTTAAAAATACAGATACTATGGCAAGTAAATTGGAAGAACAGAGAGTGTTTATGGTTGCCTTATCGCAAGGTGAGGCTATATTGGAAAACGACGAACAATATGCTTTTGCAGCCGGACAGGTGATTTACTATTTATTACATAAGAGTAAGACGGCAGACAAAAGTTATAAACGGCTGGAGCCTTTTTTGCAGCAGGTGCACGCCTCTGAATTGAATAAAGCGATTGCCCGGCTTTTCGATACCTATAAGCATGAGAATTTTTCAGGCAATTTCCGTCATCCGTTTGCATCGGTTATGGCCTATCAGACCCAAGCGAATATGCGGGACTACCTGCCCATGATGCTGGCCGGGATTTTTTCGGATAATCTGCTTTTTAGCGTTAATAAATCAGAAGAAACAAATGAAGAAAACTAACTTAAAATAAAACATTATGAGTAATACATTTAAAAACAGAGTGTTTGGTTGTGTGGTAATCAAATCTGTCAATTCCAATTATAATGCGGACTTTTCACATCAGCCCCGTACTTTGCCCGATGGGTCGGTATATGCAACAGATAAAGCATTGAAATATACCGTTCGGAATTATATAGATAAAAATTATCCGGAAGACAAGGTATTTTATTTTAAAAGCCTGAATGGAGATATGCAGCCCCGGGATTTAGACCAGAATTATGCCCGTTTCTTCGGCGATTATCCGAAAGCGGATAAGAAAGAGGCGGTCAAGGCGCGTAAAGTGATTCTGGGAAATTTGTTGAGCTGTCTGGATGTACGGTTATTTGGCGGAACTTTTGCCAGTAAAACGGCCAATTTGTCTATTCATGGTGTTGTACAACCGACGCATGGGGTGAACCGATATGTGGAAGGGATTATCTATTCAGAGCAGATTGCTTCGCCTTTCCGGAACTCCAATGATAATAGTACGGATTCGATGCAAACGACTTTAGGAACCCAATTTAAATTACAGGAAGGCCATTACGTACATCATTTTTCAGTCAATCCCGGTAATTTAGACGAACTGACTGAATTTGTCGATAATGGAAGATTAACGGGGGAGGATATTGCCAAATTGAAAGAAGCTTTACGTTGCGGAGTGACATATTATGATTCCTCTTCCAAGGCAGGAACGGAGAATGAGGCCTTGTTGTGGGTGGAATTGAAAGAAGAGTCGAAGCTGGTATTACCCTCTTTCGTGGATTTGATAGAGGTAAATGCAGAACGGGAAATTGATTTTGCGAAAGTGAGTACCTTATTGTCCAAAGAAAAAATCAAAAATGAGATCTCAAAAATTGAATTGTTTTACAATAAGGGAATTACAAAAGTGATTCATCTGCCGGAAGGAACGGTCGAACTTGAATTGAACGGGTTATGAATAATCAACGACTGATTTCATTTGATATACAGGCTGATTTCGGTTTCTTCAAAAAGCCCGATTACAATGATGGGGTGTTGCTGACCTATAATATGTTACATAAGCCCGCCCTGTTAGGCATATTGGGGGCTATTATCGGTTTGCGGGGTTATCGGAAAAAAGGAGAATGGCCGGAATATTACCAGCGGTTGGCTGCCCTCCCGGTGGGAATAGAACCTTTGGAGGGGAGACATGAGAAAGGGAATTTTCAGAAAACGATAGTCAAGTATACGAATACGGTCGGATATGCTAATCAGGATGGTAACCTGCTGGTTGAAGAGAGTATGCTGATTCGTCCGGCCTATCGCTGCTATCTTTTGTTGTCGGAAGAGCATCCGGATCACCGGAAGTTGTACGAGTATATCCGGGAAGGATGGGCCGAGTATATTCCCTATTTGGGTAAAAATGAATATCCGGCCTGGTTCGGAGATTCGTTCCGGGAATATGCTTTTAAAACTTTTGTACCGGAAACTGATTTTCGGGTTTCATCCTTGTTTATCAAAGAAGGAGTATTGAAAGGACAGCAGGTAAAGGCCAGTTTTTCGTTTTCGCTGAAAGGCATAGTGAATCGAGGTAGTTTTGTGTATTTCGAACGTTTGCCTGTTGGTTTTCATCCGGTTCTGATGCAATATGAATTGGCCGACTTCGCTTTTACGGATTGGACCTTACAGGCTGCCACGCAGATGGTAAATTTGTATCAGCTGGAAGAGGAAGGAAAGATTGTTCAATTGTTTTGAATATGAAAGACTGTAAAGAAATAATTCAGGGCCAGATGGAGTCATTGTTCGGCAGGTTGAAAAATGATTCTTATCTGGCACATATTTGTCCCGGAAAATCTGCCGAATCTTTGCAGGAACATACGGCCAAAGTGGTTGAAAGGGCTTGTTGGCTGATCGGCAAGCACGGTTTGGAGAAGGTCGTCGATCGTTTGATTCCGGGGATTGCCGGAAAATACTCGGAGAATGTGCAGGAAGAGTTGAAACGGATGTTTATGGCGGTGTTTGTTTTTCATGATACAGGTAAGGTAAACGATAATTTTCAATATTCCAGGATGTTGAATCGGTTGTTTAAACATCGGAAGACGGAAATATTGGTACCTGCCTATGGACATTCGTTTTTGAGCGCCTGGCTGTTTCTGGCTTTTGAATTGGACCGTGTGTGGCAAGATCCGTGCCTGACGGAGGAAGAAAAAAAGATGCTGTTTGTCTATGCTTTTTTCTTTGCCTATGTTATCCGGCAGCATCATAGCGGCGGTTTGGGATGTGCCGATGAGGAGGAGTTTTTTAATTCATTTGCCGGGGGATATGAAGAATTGCATACTTATCTGACGGTTTGGGGATATGAAGGGGATTTTACTTGTGTCGAAGCTGTATTCGAGCATATTGTTGCTATCCGAAAGGAAACGGATGCGCAACGGGAAGCTTCTTTTGCTTTGTATGCGCTGATTAAATTGAATTCTTCTGTTCTGACGGCTGCCGATTATCTGGCGACTCATGCATATATGACTGGGAGACAGGTGAAAGAGGCCGGAATTTTTGAAGACCGTCACCGGGTAGAGGAAATGATCGGGCATCTGCGAAATTACAAGCATAACCGGGGGATATATGAACAATTGGATAAATTTGTTTTTGAGTATCCGCAGGAAAAATCCGGTGATCACTTGAATCGGCTGCGAACCGGAATGGCTGTGGAAGTCATCCGGACCGTTCGTGAACATTCTGATGATCGTTTGTTTTATATTGAGGCTCCGACGGGAGGGGGAAAGACAAATTTATCCATGCTGGCGGTGACTGAATTAATGGCCGTCCATCCTGAGATTCAGAAAGTATTTTATGTATTTCCCTATACGACTCTGATTACCCAGACAAATCAGACACTGAAAAATGCTTTGGGCTTGACTTCTACGGAACTGGCGGAGTTACATTCCAAAGCCGGATTTAATGAAAAAACGGAGGAAAGAGAGGATGGACTGTATGCGGATAAAAAGCAGGATTATATCGATCGTTTGTTCGCCCTTTTTCCTGTGTGCGTTATGTCGCATGTGAAGTTCTTCGATATGTTGAAAACAAACCGGAAGGAAGCGAATTATTTACTCCACCGCCTGGCGAATGCGGTGGTGGTTATCGATGAATTGCAGACCTATAATCCGCTTTTGTGGGATAAAATGTATTATTTGATTGAACATTATGCCCGCTTTTTTCAGGTTCGTTTTATTCTGATGTCCGCGACTTTACCTAAGATCGGTAAACTGAGAATTCCTTTGAAGGAAAGAACCGGATTTGTGGATTTGTTGCCTCAGGCAAAATCTTATATGCAGAATCCAAATTTTGCCGGGAGAGTGGAGTTCAGGTTTGAGTTGTTCCAGGAAGAGATCGATATGAACGATTTAGCGGATTTTGTTCTTGGGAAATCAGTGGAATATCGGGATAAACCGGGGAAGAACGGGACGGTTCATACCATAATAGAGTTTATCACTAAAAAATCTGCCGCGGAATTTTATGCTTTCATACAAGAAAAGGAGCCCTTTTTTGACGAGGTATTCCTTCTCTCCGGGACAATTCTGGAACCCCGGAGGCGGGAAATTATCAATGAGCTGAAAAATCCGCTCAGCCGGAAGAAAAATATATTGCTAATCACGACACAGGTTGTTGAAGCTGGGGTCGATATCGATATGGATTTAGGATTTAAAAATATATCCTTGATCGACAGTGATGAACAGTTGGCCGGGAGGGTAAACCGGAATGCCTGTAAAGTGGGCTGTGAAGTCTATTTGTTCCGACTGGATAATGCAAGTGTCTTGTATGGAAAAGATAAAAGATATCAGATGGTCCGGGAACAAATTTCTGTCGGTGAATATGAACGTATTCTTCGTGAAAAAGATTTCGGATGTTTGTATGAATTGGTTTTTGAGAAGATAAATTGGATGAACGAACAGACTTATGTGCAGAATTTCCGTTCGGGATTTTTGAGATTTGTCGAAGGGTTGGATTTTCAACAGGTAGATCGTAATTTTCAGGTAATCGAGCAGCAGAATGAAACTGTTTTTGTCCCTATACCGTTGCCGGTAGAAGTGGATTCGATGACAGAAGGTGTTAAAGAGCGTCTGTTTTCTGACCGGGAACTTCAATTTCTGGAAGATTTTGGGGTTGTGCCTTGTGAGGGACTGTTGGATGGAAAGGAAGTGTGGGAGGTGTACGAACGTCTCGTATATCGTGATCATCCTGCAAAATTTGATCTGGAAGAAAAGGTCGGTTTTAAAATCATGCAGCGGATATTGTCGTGTTTTACTTTTTCTTTGGTTGGTTATTCGAAAGAATTGCAGGAGTTGAAAGGGGGGACGGGGGAAGAAAAGTTGGGGTATTTTTATTTATCCCATTGGGAAGATGAGGGGGTGAACGGAAAATTGTACGACTATAAAATGGGATTGAATAACAGAGCATTGAAAGATATAACTTTTATATGATAAATGTGACAGGAACTTTGATTAATCTTTATCAGGTGTGTAAACGGGAAACGTGGTTACATGCCAATGGTATCCGGATGGAACATACCTCGGATGTAGTCACGGAAGGAAAGCTGGTACATGAGACTTCGTATCCGAACCGGGCAGCCAGATATGAAGAAGTGAGAATCGGTGGTTCTGTGATTGATTTTTATGATCCGAAAGAGAAGGTGATTCATGAAATCAAAAAATCTACATCGAAAGAGGAGGCGTATATCTGGCAGGTGAAATATTATTTGCTTTTGTTTGAACGGGAAGGAATAGCCGATGTGGTGGGGATGTTGGAATACCCTTTACTGAGGGAGACGATGCGGGTGGAGTTGGAAGAGGGGGACCGGGAAATATTGCGTCAGATGGAGGTGGAGATCCGACAGCTGATCGGGGAGGAGGCATGTCCGCCTGCTTTATCCAAAGGAAAATGCGGAGCCTGTTCATATTATGAATTTTGTTATTCCGGAGAAGGGGAATGAAACAGGGAATAAATGTTTTTTAATGGACTTAAAATTGTTTTATGAAAAGGACGTACTATTTATTTAATCCCGGGCGGTTGAGCCGGAAGGATAATACGCTGAAATTTACTCCGGTAGACGAAGAGGGACAGGAAGGGCAACCCCGTTACATTCCTATTGAAACCGTAGATAATCTCTTTGTATTCGGTAGTTTGGATACCAATAGTATGATGTACAATTTTCTGGGTAAGCATCAGGTGGCGGTTCATTTTTTCGATTATTATGAACATTATACCGGTTCGTTTATGCCTAAAGATTACCTGTTATCCGGCAAGATGCAGATTGCCCAGATGAAGCACCATATCCGGCAGGAAAAACGGATGGCAATTGCCCGAAGTTTTATCGATGGGGCAGCGTTTAACATGTTGAAGAATCTGAGATATTATACGAATCGGGGAAAAGATACCAGGCAACAGATTGAACGGATAGAAGCCTATATTCCATTGATTGCTACTGCAACCGATATTCCGATGTTGATGGGAATCGAGGGGAATATCCGTCAAACCTATTATGAGGCATTTGATACGATTATCGATGGTTTTTCCATGGGAAACCGGACAAAGATGCCACCTTCCAATGAGGTGAATGCGATGATTTCTTTTGCTAACAGTATGTGTTATTCGTTATGTCTGGATGCCATTTATCATACCCAATTGAATCCGACGATCAGCTTTCTGCATGAGCCGGGGGAAAGGCGTTATTCTCTGGCTCTGGATATGGCAGAAATCTTTAAACCCATATTGGCGGACCGATTGATTTTCTCCATGTTTAACCGTAAACAGTTAAGGGAATCGGATTTCGATCAACACTTAAATCGATGTCTGCTAAAGCAATCTTCTATGAAAAAAGTAGCCCAGGAATGGGAAGAGAGGACGAAAGAGACGATAAAACACCGGAAGTTGGGAAGAAGTGTCAGTTACAGGCATTTGATTAAATTAGAATGTTATAAACTGACCAAGCATTTATTGGGGATGGAAGAATATAAACCTTTGAAAATGTGGTGGTAATGTATGTCATTTTAGTATATGATGTCGATCAGAAGCGGACGGCTAAAATGTTGAAATTGTGCCGGCGTTACCTTTCATGGATACAAAACAGTGTATTTGAAGGGGAGATTTCAGAAGTACAGTTGAAGCAATTAACATCGGAAGCCCGGAATCTTATGGATGAAAAGGATAGTTTGATTTTCTTTAAAAGCCGGGACGAAAAATGGCTGGAAAAAGAGATTATAGGAGATGAAAAAGCCAGCGTTTCTAATTTTTTATAGCGTCGACCTTAAAAAAATGATTGGGGGTTGAGAGAGTAATTACAATAGAAATGGAATAATAGTTCTTTGACATGTTGAAAATGAATAATTTAAAAGTTGTTGTCGAAGGTCAGGGTAAATTTAAGAATTGAAGGTCGACTGCAAATGTTTGTAAAAAATGAGAATAAATGGATGATAAATCATTGATTTTGAAGTATATTTGTTGGCGTTTTTAACGGCTTTTAATTGAACTAAGGTAGAATTGAAACTTTGAATGGTAGAGGGCATTGGCGTCTCCATATACACTTTTAATTGAACTAAGGTAGAATTGAAACAGGATTTCTTTTAAGTTTGCAGATGCTTCCAAGCAGCTTTTAATTGAACTAAGGTAGAATTGAAACTGATTAAATTCGACAAGGTTGGACACCTCGATAATTCTTTTAATTGAACTAAGGTAGAATTGAAACTAAATTCCGTTTTCCCCTTGTTGCATACCTTCAGGCTTTTAATTGAACTAAGGTAGAATTGAAACTACAGAAATCCTCTACACTTTAATTCTTTATCAAATCTTTTAATTGAACTAAGGTAGAATTGAAACAATGTTGACTTGGGTATTATTCAGGAAATTGTTCCGCCTTTTAATTGAACTAAGGTAGAATTGAAACACAAAATGGTAGATTACTTATGCTGGATTCTTCTTGCTTTTAATTGAACTAAGGTAGAATTGAAACCAAAGAAAACAGATGCTGCAACTGATGCTCTAAAGACTTTTAATTGAACTAAGGTAGAATTGAAACCAGATATTCTCGCCTATGATATTATTCTGGGTGGAACTTTTAATTGAACTAAGGTAGAATTGAAACTATGTTGGCCGAGAACCTAAGGTCGAGATTGTCGGCTTTTAATTGAACTAAGGTAGAATTGAAACGCAAACTTTCTGAAGTTGCCGGAACTGAGAATAAACTTTTAATTGAACTAAGGTAGAATTGAAACAAAAAGAGGCCAATCGGAATTAGCCTGGGATGTAAACTTTTAATTGAACTAAGGTAGAATTGAAACTTTCTTTTAATTGGTCTATTACGGACAATCCATTTGCTTTTAATTGAACTAAGGTAGAATTGAAACAAAAAGCTGCGGAGCTTACAATACCCCAAAACATAACTTTTAATTGAACTAAGGTAGAATTGAAACTTCTTACTGTTATCTCTTTTAATATTAGCAGGCAGCCTTTTAATTGAACTAAGGTAGAATTGAAACTTGCCATTACATCCTCTGCAAAGGAGTTTGAGAAATCTTTTAATTGAACTAAGGTAGAATTGAAACTTAGAATAATTGTTCCGTTCCAGCTTATTGAATCCGCTTTTAATTGAACTAAGGTAGAATTGAAACTAATTATTTTAATCTTATTACATTTATCCCGTCTATACTTTTAATTGAACTAAGGTAGAATTGAAACTTTGGTGATCCGTATAATTTAGCTCCGGGAATTTGTCTTTTAATTGAACTAAGGTAGAATTGAAACCACCTTCCGATATGTTCACGACTAAATATTTACGCGGCTTTTAATTGAACTAAGGTAGAATTGAAACATCCTTTTTTCTCGTTTTCTCCCATTCCTCCAAAACCTTTTAATTGAACTAAGGTAGAATTGAAACTTTAAATTTAATACTTCCCTGACTCCCTTCACCCATCTTTTAATTGAACTAAGGTAGAATTGAAACCATCTGAAATACTTCCTTCTATTCGCAAAAATGGACTTTTAATTGAACTAAGGTAGAATTGAAACAAGTCTGATTCGCCAATTTCGTCGCATTCTTCTATTCTTTTAATTGAACTAAGGTAGAATTGAAACTCCGGTACTGCATCCACTTTTACAATCCGGGTGAATCTTTTAATTGAACTAAGGTAGAATTGAAACTAAACTTCTGTTTTTATATATCGCACCACATTATTGCTTTTAATTGAACTAAGGTAGAATTGAAACTCTTTTTCCTTGTATCGCATTGCTCTGGTTCATACCCTTTTAATTGAACTAAGGTAGAATTGAAACTTCTTCTCTAAAATTTAAAATTCCTTTAATACCAGCTTTTAATTGAACTAAGGTAGAATTGAAACTCTATATATGTAGAGAAAATGAATGAAATATAATCCGCTTTTAATTGAACTAAGGTAGAATTGAAACTGTGATCGATTAGGTTTCCAAATTTTGCATGAACGCTTTTAATTGAACTAAGGTAGAATTGAAACAAGAATAATTCGCCCTGCTCAGAATTGTGGATGTTACTTTTAATTGAACTAAGGTAGAATTGAAACGTGACTACGATATAACCAGCAGCTTTTTTCGCATCCACTTTTAATTGAACTAAGGTAGAATTGAAACTATTCTAAATATTTCGGATATAATCCAACTTGTAGTCTTTTAATTGAACTAAGGTAGAATTGAAACGCATTTAGGATTACTTTTATTCTCATTCCCGGAGACTTTTAATTGAACTAAGGTAGAATTGAAACCTGAAATCGACCCCATCCGGTAAGGCAAAACCAACAGCTTTTAATTGAACTAAGGTAGAATTGAAACAATGGATTATATACCCTGGACCCGTAACCGCCATAGCTTTTAATTGAACTAAGGTAGAATTGAAACATTTTTATTTCCTGTATTTCCATAAATCTATATTTACTTTTAATTGAACTAAGGTAGAATTGAAACAATTGGAGCAAGAAATTTTTTCTTTATGACTTTAGACTTTTAATTGAACTAAGGTAGAATTGAAACACTTGGAAATATAAATAAAATAGGAGGATTTGAAATACTTTTAATTGAACTAAGGTAGAATTGAAACGCAATTGCAACAAAATAAAGTAATGATGATGAAATACTTTTAATTGAACTAAGGTAGAATTGAAACATTAACGGAGCAAATGTTGACTTGGGCATTATTCAGCTTTTAATTGAACTAAGGTAGAATTGAAACTAATTTAAATTAAGTAAGCATTCATCAAGTACTCTACTTTTAATTGAACTAAGGTAGAATTGAAACCGACTTTGTCGTTTTCATCGAAAAGCAGGTCGGTCACTTTTAATTGAACTAGGGTAGAATTGAAACTGGACTCAACCTGGCATGTTTTTATTAACCGTCCCGGATAAGGGTGAGATTCCGAAATGTCAGTTTGTCGCCGGGGTATTGATCTTCTCGGAACGATGAATATTGGATTGAATATATTGCAGGATATTCAAAGCTCTTTCTTCCGGACATTTATTCATTTGCCGGGGAAGAAACAGGGCGATATTGCGGGCGACAACAATGATGGTGGTATTGATTACCTGGGCGATAATCTTTTTACTGTAGAGATTCCGGTTTACGTACTTCCGGATGATCGTTTCTACCAGCGATTTATCCGTTTTATGGCGTAAAATACAGCCGGGTTGATGATTGGCATGTTATAAAAGTGAAGCACGAAAACAGCAAGTACGGCAATGCTACGATCGGTAATGGTTTGCCGGCGCTCCGGTGTATATTGTCATTTTGTATCGATAAAGTGGTTGGCTGGGTACGGAACCCGGATAAGAAGAACCATGCAGATATCGGTGCGGCGATAGCGGCCGAACATATTTGTTTGGCTGTAGCGGTACAGGGATTAGGGAGTTGATGGGGTTATAATTTCGATCCGGACGGGTGAAATCTCGATTGTAGTTACCGGATGGCAGGAGCCTGTCGTGATCATCTCCCTGGGGTATGTAAACGCTTCCCGGCATGTGTTTCTATCAGGAAACCGGTGAATGAGATAGTGACTGTACTGTAAACCGGATAGTTTGGCTTATGAAAACAGAACTGGAAAAATGTCTGGCCGGTGAGTGGTATGATTGTCATGTTCCCGTTTTTCCTGAGCTGAAAAGAAAAACACATTGTTTATTGATGAAGTATAATTTCTTACCTTATGAAGGGAAAGAGGAAAAACAAGTTTTGTTGTGCGGGATGTTCGGAAGTATCGGTACAGGGGGGAGCGGTCGGGCATGCTTTTAGTTGAGGTTATGGTTGTAATATTCATATAGGTGATCGGGTGGTGGTAAACACTGGTTGTACCTTTGTCGGTTTTAACCGGATCGCACTCGGGAAGCGGGGGCTCATCGCTTCCGACGTACGGATTTATACGGCTAGGTATCCTGTCGGCTTGGACGAACGCCTGACTCCTGTCGGGATACCGGAAGGTAGCGAATATATCCGTCATACTTTTGCCTTGCCGGTGACGATAGAGGATGGTGGCTGGATCGGAGGAGGTGCAATTATCCTGCCGGGAGTCACTATCGGTGAAGGTGGTGTTATCGGGGCCGGAAGTGTCGTTGCCGAAAATATTCAGGCCAATAGTCTTGTTCCTGCCGGATGATACGTGAAATCAACAGAGGCAAGATGAGAGGGGATTAAATACTCGGGAAACCGGTTAGGCTGAATCTGAAATTAATCTATATCTTTGTTGGGTTAATCCTGACTATTGAATTTATATGAAAAAACAATCTTCATGTCCGTCAGCCTTGAATAGGGAAGAAACAGGCTATTCTGCACAGATAGGACCGGATTTTTTTATCCGTGAAGCTACTTTGGCCGATGCCGCTATCATCTGGCAGACGATATATGATAATCGGGTATATTTGCGTACGTGGCTTCCTTTTGTCGATGGATTGAAGGAGGTGGCTGACGAAGAAGCGTTTTTAAATGAACAGCTGGCTCTTCCCTATGCTGATCGGAACATCGTCTTTGTTATCGGCCAGGGCCACGAATTGTGCGGACTGGTGGGGTTTGTCATCACCGATAATATTAATCATCGCACCGAGATCGGTTATTGGTTGATCCCCGAATATCAGGGCCGTGGTATAATGACCCGTTGTGTCCGCCATCTCTGTGAATGGGCGGTCAGCGAACGGGGAATGAACAGTATTCGTATCCGTTGTGCAGCCGGAAATGCACCTAGCAATGCCATCCCCCGCCGCCTGGGTTTTACCCTTGAAGGCGTTGAGCGCGAAGGGGAATTGATGGCTGACGGGCAATATGTGGATTTGAACGTTTATAGCATTCTGAAGAGAGAAATAGAAAATTGGTAATCTCGTTTATTTTTGTTATCTTAGTACTTCAAATATAAAGGATTATTGGCTGATTTCATTAAACAAATAGTCTTATAATCAAAATGTAGATTTATCTGGATTAGCGTTATTTCGTTCCTGATCAGTGTCACCTTGCAGATTCCGGATAGGTGAAATCCTTCGGATTTCTGATTGGCGAACCTTTGGTGCTGGAGTGGCATTTTTATCAGGAACGAAGTTCCGCCAAGTAGCATCGGAGATGTGCCGATCAGCGAAGTACTAATCAGAAACCGTAGGTTTCCGGGTACAATGGTATATAAACGCCATGACCTTTTAGAAAAATCTCCGGGTACTACCGATCCATCGGTGATCATAAAAAAACGACTGTGGGGTGTCGACTTAATAAATTTTAGTTTATAAATGGTGATTAAGGAGGGTTATTGGGAGAGAGATTTCAATAAATGTAATTTTTTATAAATTCAAGGGGTTATGAGAATTGCGAAAAATGAACTGTTAGCAGGAATTCCGGTTTTGAAAATCAGGGATTATTTTCGGCTTTTATATTCCGGTTTGATGACAAGGGATGGCTTGGCAGAACGTTTCAATTTGAATGAAAAAGAGACGGAAGGTTTAGTTGGTGAATTGCTGTCTAAGGGATATATTGAACCAGCAGACAACGGCATGTATCGTTTGACATTGAAAGGAAATGCTTTAAGCATAGCCCGTTGTATGGCTCCCATTAACCGTGAAAAAGCAGATCGGATCATGCAAGAATTTCTGAAACGGGTAGAAGAAGTAAACCGGGATGATTTTTATCCATATCGGGTGAGCAAACTGGTATTGTTCGGTAGTTATCTGAATCCGGAACAAATGGATTTGGGGGATATAGATATCGCCTTTGAATTGGAACCGAAGATTAAAGATTACGATGAACTTATGCGTTATAATGATCAATTGGTGGATAAAGCCCGTAAAGAGGGCAAATCTTTCTCTTCTCTGATCGATATCCTCGGCTATTCTGAAAAGCTGGTCATATTGAAGTTACGGAATAAAGAAAAATACATCAGTCTCCACCGAATGACCGACGGGATCTTGCAAATAACGGCATGTCGGCAAATTTTTCCTTAGATGCGGGTAGGATACATCGATCGCTCATATTGAAGCCGTTCTTTTTTCAGGGGAATCGGTTTCATGTTTTTTTCCTTTCAGAATGAGGTTGTGGTTGTTAATGGTTTATAACGGAGAAACAGAAGATGATATGGAGAGATATCGTTAAAATAAAGATGTTTGGAACTGTGGGGCCATTTTTATAAATTGAAGTATGAAAAATTTTATCGGAAAATACCAACAACAAGAACAGGAAAATCAGGTATTTCTAGGGAAAAAATTAGAAATACAGGTTAATTTATTCATACAGGGCTTTAATTGCCAGGAACAAATGACATTTTATTATCTCAATGCTTTAGGCATGTGGGAATATAACGAACGAAATTTTGATAAGGTACTGATGCAGGCTTGTGTAAAGATTTCTTATTTGTTGTACAACGCTCATCAGCTTCTTTTAAGAGGAGAATATGGTGTTGCGAATATTTTGTTGCGTCAGGTCTTTGAATATCTGGTTATCGGTAAATATTTCTATAAGCAACAGAATGAAATATGGGCAGAAAAATGGTTGGAAGACAGGAAATATGAGGTGTATGATAAAATTTTGCGGCTTTTGAAAATACCTGATAAAAAGCATCTGTGCGATTTCTGGAAAGTATTATGTAGTCTGGCTCATGCTACTCCTTCTTCACAGCAGATAAGCTTGGACGGTCAGTTTAATGAAATAGATATTGAATTGAGTTATAATGTAGTGCTTATTTTACTCTGTTGTAAACATGTATTGGTAAATTATTTCTATTCGAATAGGAAATTAATGCGGTTAATAAAATTAAGTCCTGAAGTAGCTAAGGAAATGGTGGATTTGAGACAAAAGTCCGCCGCTTGGATTAAAGAGACGACATCTCTATTTTCAGAAGATGGCATAAAGGTTTTGAAAGATTATAAGAGGTATTGGGTATTTAAAAAATAGGATCGAATTGTGATCCTGGCTTTATAATATTGGCCCTGTTCATAATTTTGTGTAAATGGCGACAGGATTCAGTTGTAAGTTCTTTTATAGCTGTATTCTGTATCGGTTATCATTCCTTTCCGAATCCCTTCGGTTACATCGAAAATGACATAGGATTGATGGACGGCTTTTACGGACCAGAATAATATCGATGAGGATACCCGGATGCAAATTGAATTAGTTGATCAGGCTTTGACGGAATTGCAGGTAAAATATAAGCTGCAGGAAGAAATAAAACGTCCGGGGATTGGCCTTTATTAAGCCGGAAGGTTGAAGTTTAATAATCGAACTGATCTCAATTACTGATGTTGGAATAGAAACTTAAAAAACTCAAACCGGACGAAAGGTCCGTCCCGGAATCCCTTTTTTATTTTACAATCCCGATAAATTCCCCGACGACGATAAATCCTTCTTCATTCCTGATTTCAATAGGCTGATAATCCGGATTCAGAGGGTAAAGGATTATTCTTTCATGCATCCATTCACCGGTTTCCGGATCCTGTTTTTTCTCACTGCTGTATTTTTTGATCGAATAGCTGCCACCATTTTCAAAATCGTAATGTTCCGGATGTTGGACCAGGACAATTTTACCGATCCGGGAACCCACAATATTTGCACGGAATACGCAAAAATCCCCGTCCATGATTCGTGGCTCCATAGAGTGGCCGTTTGCCTGGATGATAAACATGCCTGAAGTCAATTTGCCCATGCCTTCTGTTTTGATCCAGCCTTCTTCTTCTGCCTGCTGCCATTCACCGAATTTACCGCAGGCGGCTTTCAGGGTGTAGAGCGGCAGGTAATCGATGTATTTGACGTCGTCATTGACTTCACGTTCAATGCGGGGGCCCTGGGGTTCCGGCAATGAAACTACCTTCGCTTTTTCTTGAGGAAGTTCAAGTTGTTGCCTGAAGTAATTTTCCAGTGGTTTGTCACAGAAATAGACGTAACAGCCCTTCATTCCCCGGGTAAGTAGGGTTCGGTAGGTATTTTTTATCAATTCTTCTGCAAGCTGTGCGGCTTGTGCCGGGGTACGCCCCACCTTGATCCCTTTCACGGAACTGTCCATCCGGGAGCGTTTCGTTACGTCTGTGACCACTTTACCGTTTTCATAGCGCAGGTCATTGCCGATAATCACGCCGGCATAATCCAGTTCGAGGCCCTGGCAGGTATGTATGCAGCCGATTTCATGAATAGAGTTTTCCCCGATAATCCAGGTACTCCCGTCTTTTTCGAGATTCCATTTCATGGCGAACCCGAAGTCAGGAATGTTCACATCAGTGGCTTCCGGGTTTCTTTTACTTTTCCAGTCCCAGCAATAACCTGCCACCATCCGCGATTTGTTGTTTGTTTTGTTTTTGTCTTCGATGGTTTTTCTCAGTTCATTCGGGTCACTGAATATCCGGAAATCGAAATCATCCTGCGATAAGCGGATGTTGGCCGTATCGTTGATTTGCAGGGTATTGTCCAGCCAGGCAAGATAACCGTCCGAACCGTTGCAACGGAATTGGGAAGATAGTTCGAGTTTCTTTATGGATGCATGGCAGGAGCGTGCTGTTTTTTCAATATAGGCAGAGTCTCCGATGTCCTTGATGTGTACCCTTTGATGGTCATCGACAAAGAAAATAACACATTTGGCTGCCCCGATAATTTCGCGGACCTGGTCTTCTCCCTGATTTTGAAACAATCCGCTCTTTTGGTTGAGGCGGTGGGCTTCGTCGACGATAAGCACGTCGAAAGTGTTGGCTGGCGTGTTGTAGAAAGTGCCGGATCCCCCGAACATATTGTAAATCTGGTTTTTTCGTAACGTTCCGGCCAACTTTGCCGCATACACAGCCCGGGGTGCTGCGTTTTTGGATACGTAGCGGGAGACCAGCCTGTTTCGGGTGGTCTCCACCAGCAGGTTGATTGCCACTACGCTTTTTCCGGTTCCCGGTCCGCCTTTGACAATCAGTACCTGTTTTTTGTCGGCACTTGCTTTCCGGATCATGCTCAGGGCTGTCTCATACACCACTTTCTGGTCATCCAGCATGATAAATTCCTGGTTCCCCTTGAGCATGGAAACCAGGTTGTCTGCAAGTTGCTTGGAAGGACGGAGGCGTCCATTTTCTATTTTGTACAGGATATCCTTTGAGTCACCGTATTTGACGTACTTTTTAATAAATTCCCTTAATTTTCCTGCGTCAGATTGGAAAAAAGGAGGGGCTTCGGTAATATAAGGTTCGTAGCGGGGATTCGTGATGATTTGGTCCTTCGGGTAATTATGGAGATAAGCGCAGGGGGTCAGCGTGATTTGCTCGTCCCGGACGGTCTGGTTATAATCCTTGATCAGCGTGGCATATGACCATGCCTGATAGGAAGGGTGTGCCGTCTCTGAGACACCATGCTGGAAACGGGTTTTTACCAATGCATCTTTATCCGTTAATTCAGCCGATGACCATTGCTTTAGTTCAATGATAACGACTTGTTCCTGTTGTACTTCATTTAGCCCGGTAATGATGAAATCAATCCGTTTGGAAGTCAGGGGAATCTGAAATTCAATGGAAATACCGGCATCTGCTGGGATGTCAGGATCTTCCATGATCCTGTCCATATACGACATCGAGTTTTTCCACGATAAGGTTTCATTGGCAGAAGTACTCCGGCCCAGATGGATTTTATATGCTTCCAGAATTTTTTTATCGATCTCATTGCTGAAAACATCATCCCGGAAACCTTGTTTGGTCGATTGGTATACAATCATAGTTCCGTATATTTTTTAGCTGTCCCTTTTGCTTTTTCTACCGGATATTTCTCCCCGTTCTTCCGGATTTTTTCCAGCACAATGTCGAAGATGTCCAGATGGTGCTTCTCGGCCAGCAGTAATGAATAAGTCAGTACGTCCGCCAATTCCTCTTTCAGCCGTTCCGGGTTCACCTCTTCGGCCTGGCTTTCTTTTTTCCACAAAAACAGCTCGTTCAATTCCGATGCCTCCAGCAGTAGCGCCAGTGCCAGATTTTTCGAATCATGAAACTGTGCCCAGTCCCGTTCATCCCTGAACCGGATCAGGGTCTCCACCACTTCCTTGTATTTATCCATATCCCTATTGCCAAATAATTTTAACCAAAAATAAGGAAATGTTTTGAGTTGGGGAAAATTATAAAATGAAATGTTGTATTTAAAAGAGAATATTCTGTATTAATCGAAGATTATGGATAGAAATTTTGGCGTTTTTACACCTTGGTAATCAGTTGACGGGATTAGATCGTTGGAAATTTATTGGGATATCCGGGAAACCGGACGAATTATCGATTGTTTTATTCTAATGATCATCCCGGGGAAAATGGACTTTAGAATTCAAAACAGTTATGACATCTTCATCCGGTTTGGTAAATGAAATCACCTCGGTTGTCGGTACCCTGGCGGTTTCGTTTAAAGAGAAAAAAACAGATCGAAGCTGATTTCCCGTTTCGATCGGATTAATAATAAACTTTGAAAATCTAACCGGACAAAAGGTCTGCCCCGGAATTTCTACATCATCCATCATCACAGTCCGGTTCGTCGCCGTGCTTGCTCTTTTCCAGATAATGGAAGCCATGCATATCTGCATCGAAGGCAATAAACAGAAACCGGGATCGTACCGGTAAGTTTGCACATTGCTCGATGGCACGGTCAAAATAGTCATATAGCTCTTCCAGACGGTGAGTTGACTTTTTCTGCAGAATCATAAGCCGCAGGCTGGCATTGGCTAAGAGTAATTTCTGGAAATCGTATTTTATTCCGGAATAGGGAGTCGGGCTGTCTTTTTTCCGCTTAGATTTCCATTCACATTCGGCAATCAGGGGACAGGAGGTGATGACATACCTGTCGTCAGGGGCTCGGGTGTACCACATGAAATCATATAATAATTCGGATTCTTTTGGGGCGTCCTGCGTTTCCAGCCCATTGCAATGGAAAAGATAGCCTTTGCTGTTACCTAGCCGTGCCAGTGTGTCTTTGATTAACCGGGTTCGCTGGGTCCGGTCTTTATCCTGAAAGAATTCAGGCAGGCATTCCGTTATTCCGTTGAGGATTAATGTGCAGTCTGCGTGGCGGGCAGTCTGTACCGGATTTGCTGCATTATAGGTTTTCCATAATACAGTCTTCCGTGACGAAAGGTTGTTCAATGCCTCTGCCAGGGATTTTGATTTATACCCCAGCCACTCTTTTATCTGTTCCTCCGGATTTTCACCTTCCCATTTTTCCAATGAATGAATATGAGAAAGGAGGACATTTTCTTTGTCTTTAAATTTGTATTCTTTCAGTCCGGTCAGGGAACGCAGGTTTAGCTTCCTGTATCTTCCGGCATTTTTGCCCGGTCTGATCCGTTCGCCGTGAAAAATGGGGCCTGATGTCCATTCATTTTCCGGAGATACCTCCAATACTTCCTTGTTTTCTAATTCTGAGTGGGGTGTTGGGGGCTGGTTAAGTATTTTTTTTGCCACGCGGTGAGGGCCGATGATAACCTGATCGTTTATTTTAGCACTTCGGATCAGAATGCTGTAGCACAGGCCGTTCCGGGTAGAGAGGCAGAGATCTGTTCCGCCCCGGTTTTTGTCGATGGTGTCGGTTGCTCCGAGGCGGTGGAAATATAGTTTGCCGAACCGGTCATACTGCAACGCATGGCAGTGGCAGGAGCTGTCTTCAAATTGATCCCCGTCATTGTAATAAGCCTCCACTTCAAGGGGATAAAGAAAAATACCCTCTGTAATTTTCAGTCTGAATCTGGAGAGCAGTTGGCTGTTGATTTCCTGCAATAGCTTTACTTTTTGCGGGCTTGCTTGGAGGGTTTGGATGAGTTTGTGCAGTTTTTCCATGATGTCAGAGGATTTGGGTCATTTTTTCAAGAATACCTATTCCGGCTTCAATCAAATCTTCTTTCAGGTCGACAGGAATAAAAAATAGTTTCTCTTCCCGGTTTGGTTTCAGGGGATACCCTTTAAATTGTTCCTCCACAAATTCAGTTTTAACTTTATCGGAATATTTGATACACCATCCATGCTGTTCCGCACAATCCAGCGTCAGACCATTCTTTAACTCTAACCATTGATTGAAATCTTTGGTAAGTGGGTAATATTTGTAAACCAGATACCTGAATAGGTTGATGTGATAAGAGCTCATCCGGTCTTTATTGATGACATCAATCCAATAGTTATCCCATCCTGCTTCGAAGAAGATAATGTTATGTCCGTCATGCATGGCTTGCAGGGAATCCGGATATTTTGCGATATAATAGCGGGAATCTTTTTTGTTCAGGTCATAGTTGGTAAGGTAGTTGTCTATGATCTTCCGGAGTTTGTCATATAGGGAGACAGGACTGTCATCTTCGGATAGTTGATCGATTAATCCGGAAACTACAGGGTAGGATTTGGGGGTATTCATGATGTCTTTCCATCTGTCGCTAAATCCGAAGCACTAGTTACGTCCTCCGGTATTTATGGTATAGTCGTTGATGGTAGTTAATGCCCTTGCAATCAGTGAATTGTCGATAATATTCTGCTGTGGAGGGGTGGACAAGGGGATCCGGATATGTTCCGGTTTAAACAATTCCTGGAACAAGCCGAACCGCTTCCTGAATGTATTTTTGTCGGCAGTTGTCCAGGGCTGACGAATGGCGTCGTTGTCTGAGAATTTTTCATACCAGATGCATTTTAACGAACCGTTCGTGACGGGATGTGCCTCTGCCTGCCAGAATAGCTCTTCAAGTTCCGGGTCGCCGGTTTGCCTGTAAATGTTGATCTTATTCAGTTCGTGCTGGTCAAAGACATTTTGTAATTCTTCCGGAGCCTCCTCTTGCTGGGTGTGGATGAAATCGTAGAACGGCAAATTTGAATTTCTGAATTTCCGCAGGAATTTTAGTAAAGGTACATTGTTGACCAGTTTTCTGCGGCAACCGTTTTCAAGGGTTTTGTATATCCGTAGCGGATCGCGTTCATCCCTGTTTTCTTTTACGTATACGGTTAACAGGCCTTTTAGCACGTATAGGTCCCCTTTTTCGAATAGTTGCTTGACTTGTTCCGGGTATTGCCCTTTTATTTTTTCCAGGGCTTGGTAGTAATCTGAAATGGAGGAAAGGGTGAGGGATACTTCAAGGATATCTTCTGCCGGTTTGATTTTGTCGTGCTCTTTGCAGGAGAGGAGCTCTATAACCGTACGCAAAAAATTATTCATCCCGGTATCCACCTGCCTGATATCTTCCCCTTCATTCAGGGAATAGAAAAATTCTTCCCAGGTATCCCATTGTTTGCCATATGCATGATAGGCTGATTTTAAACCCGATTCGCAGAGCTTCTCAAAAAGCAAGGGTTTTATATTTTCGTAGGGTTGTAATATTTCTCCCCGGCTGTTCATGGTGATGTAGAGTTCTTCCCCCTGGGAGGTGTCCTTTACGTTAAAGTACCAGAACCGGACCTTCCCGGCTATCGTATCATATAAAGGCCCGGAATTCTCTCTCAGTTTTTCATCGATGATTTGGAGGGATTTTAGGATGGTTTGGATGGAAGGATCGTTGTCGTAGATGGTGGTATACCATCCTTTGTTTTTTATTTGTTTTTCGATGCCTGTTCCTGTAAACCATGTGTTATCGGAAAACAATTTCCGGAGGAAATCGTCTGTGGTCGACCTGACCCGGTAGGAAAAGCTCATGTGCGTTCCGGAACATTTCAGCAGGCCGTTAAAATCAGCTTGCCTCTTTTCTTTTATAGATAAATAATAGAGGATCAGTACTAAAGTGGTAAACCGTTGCTGTCCATCGATCAGAAAACAGGTGGAATGTGATGCCTGTTCCGGCATATAGGAATACAGGAAACCGACGTTTATATCCGTTCCGGCCGTTGTGATATCCCGGATGAATTGTTCCAGCAATTGTTTGTTGTTACCCCAGACATATTCACGTTGGATTTCGGGGATGACGATGTCTTGTGTGCTTAAAATATCCCTGACACTTAAGGCTTCCATTTTCATGATCTTAATTGTTTTGAGTTAACCATGCATTGAAATTCTTTCCTATTTCTTTGGCGATTTTATCCGTATTCCGTTTAATATCTTCCAGTGTCCACCGGTTTAGCGGGATGCCGGTGGCTTCCCTGGCATCGATATCCCCTTTCATAAATACGGCGAGGGTATGGGGACGTACATATTTTTGGTTCATATATTCCTGGAAAATTATAGTCCGTTTGTGGGCATAATCGGCATTCCCGTAGCTCCGGTTGATCCTGAGGTCCAGTAAAACCATATTGCCGATGGAATTCAGGCCGGCAGAATTCAGGAGGTTTTGCAGCTGGGTGAGTTCCTGTTCGGTCAATTCTGCATCGGAATGATTCAGGATTTCCTGCATCTGGGACCGGATATCCTTGAAATCTTCGGACTGGGCAAATTTTTCCCAGTCTGTTTTGATCGTGGCAATTTCCCCGTTATCCTTGCGTGGGGTTTGGGAAAGGATATGCTCTTTGTCTTCCCCGTCTTTCTGTCCGGATTTGCGGGTAAAATAGTCTGTCGGTAATTTTTTTATGGACTTGGAATCCAGTATCCGGAAAATATCCAGCAGGATCAGGATTTGGTATAGTTCCTTGTCATTATTGTACCAGTTCTCCCTGAAGTCAGAAATTGCTTCTGTCATTGTCTTCAGGCATTTCTGGTAGTCCGGAGCTGCTTTTTCTGTTTCCTCCAGATACCTGTCCAGCATTCTGGTGGCTATTGTATGTTGTATGTCTTTCAGGAATTTATCCCTTGAATTCAATGTTTCCCATTGGGTGTAAATGTCGCGGAATGGAGTCTGTGCTTTGAAATTGAAGAACAGGAAACCCAGGTAATGGTACAGTTCCTTGTCATTATACCAGCGTTGCAGGATGGCATACATTTCCTGTAGTTCGAGGTACATTTCCCAGCGGTCGTCATCCGGGTTGCCGTTCGAGTTTTTGCCATATTCAAAGAAGCTGAAATTCAGCGATTCCTTTTCGTTTCTCCGGTATTCGTAATAGAGCAGGTAGAGCAGGTTTATAGGCAATGTGGTAAAATCAAAGCGGTTGATGCGTGCCATCCCGATGGTTTGGTCTGAGATGAATTGCTTGAAATAATCTGCTGTTTTTCCGAACCAAAGGTTCATCAGGTCGAGTTCCATGCCCATGCGTATGCGGAATTCACGGACTTCGCTGGTGGCGGAGGTGCCGTGGTATTTTTCTTTGGCTGCCCGGGTCATCAGGATTGCCCTTAACAGATCGGCACCGTCCAGGTTAACTTTTCCGCCATTCAGGCTGGAAAATATTTTCTCCTCTTTGTCGTCGACGACATTGACAATTAGTTTGACCCGGGATAGCAGGATTTCCAGAAATTTACCTTTGTCTGTTGCGGTGTTTTCTTTAAACCATGCCTGGATGCTCCGGGCAACTTCCCTGATATAATACTGGTCTTTTCGTTCGGGGACCGTCTCCTTTTCCCAGATGTGGCCTGTGAGAACCTGTTTTGTTATGAATTCGTGTGTCTCCGGCCGGATAGAATATTGTAGCTTATTTTCCAGGAGAAGAGGAGTGCTGTCGGTTTCATGTTGTAGAAAAGAGAGCAGGATCAGTAATGTGGTCAGGCGTTGTTGCCCGTCTACGACATGGAAACAGTTTGCGTTTGTATTTTTTACCAGGGTAATGTTTTGCAGGCAATAAAATGTAGCTTCAGCGTTTCCGGTTTCCTGCCGGAATTTCTCAATATCGTTTAATAAAGCCACTATATTGGCTTCGTTCCATTTATATCCTCTTTGGTATTCCGGGATGTTGTAATATCCGGTCAGTTCTTTACGCAGGAAGTCGGAGAATACTTCCTTTACGCTATAAATTAATTCGTCCATAGATTTGAAAATAAATTAGTTATCGTTTAAACAACTCCGGATTAACCTTTTTGTCAGGTTTTCCGGTAATGATATCACACCAACCCTTTTGCATCATGAAATTGTAACTTTTCCTTTCATCTCCGGAATGGATTGGAATTACCATCATGTCCCAATATTTATTTTAATTTTCTTTGCTAAATAATTTTAACCAAAAATAAGGAAATGTTTTGAGTTGGGGAAGGGATCGTATAGGAAATTGAAACAGGACTTTTGCAAATGTTTATTTGCCAGAGTATAATAGCTTGGTTATGCCGGAATTAATGATTAGGTCGGTTATTCCCTGGCAGTTGTTTTAACGGATCTTTAGTTCGCTGGCGGCAAATTCCGGCATATCTGAATACGTGTTGTCGTGGGGTAGATTTGCAGGTTATATAAAGTAAGATATTGAATAACGATGACATAAAAAGAAACTATAAAAACCTTTTAAGAAAATTTATTATCAAAAACATATTTCAACCTGTATATGAACGTTGTATAAGGCATTAAGCGATAGTAACCAAATTGATTTTACTGATGTGATTCTTCAAGCCACAGAGATATGTCGTACGTATATATTCTCGTTGTTTTTTCCTCTTAGGAATTCGGCCGTGCGCTGCTGTATACGGGCATCGGCAAGCTGTTTGTCGGACACCGGCCTGTATTCCGGCCGATCGATGAACCGGTAGTTGTTGGGGACAGGCAACTACCGGTTCAAATGTTTTTTCCATACTCATGGAGATTTTATTCAAAGATGGTGAAAAAAACTGGACCTGTAGCGTTGGTTTACAGGCTTTTATGGGTTCGCCATCTGCGAAAAGGCGGCCGGAGACTTTTCTGCCGGAAATATCATTTTACGTTTCTTCGAGTCCATCATAGGAGGTTTATTGTTATATGCGAAAGACCGTTTTGCATGTGTTTCTGAACCGCCACTCGTAGAGAGAAAGCCGGCGATAGAAAATCATTCCGGCACATCATCCAGATGGGCATAATTCAACAGTTTGATCTCTCCTGCGGTATTTTCGAGTGTCCCCGCATACACGACGGTTTTGCCCGCTACCGGTTCCTTGATCCAGTTGTCCATCTGTTTCAGCGCCTTCTCGAAATCTGTGCGGTAGGTCATGGCCGACTTGATCTCGATACCGTACAACCCCGAACTTTTTTCAGCACGAGATCGACCTCGTTTTGGTTCGAGTCCCGGTAGAAATAGAGGTTGCTTTCCTTGCCCATGTTATACCGCTGTTTCAATGCCTCCGTCACGATGAAGTTTTCGAACAGTGCTCCCCGCATCTTGTCCCGTGCGAGCTGCTCCGGCGATTCGATGCCGAGCAGATGGCAGGTAAGCTCCGTATCCATGAAATAGAGCTTGGGCGTTTTGGTCAGCCGCTTGCGTGTATTCTCGAAATACGGGGGCAGCAGGGTTACGGTATAGGGCGCTTGCAGTACGGGCAGCCAGGCCGTTATCGTGTGGGAACTGACACCGATCTCGTTGGCCAGTTCCGAGGCTTTGAATAACGAGCCGATGCGCTCGGCACAAAGCCGGATAAATGTATGAAACTGCATCATATCCTTGATTTGCAGCAAATCGCGTACCCTTGTCCAGGTAGGTTTTCACATACGCCGGATAGAGGAATTTAGGCATGTTGCGTCCCGAGCAGATTGCCGGATAGAATCCGCTGAACAATAGATCGTCGAGCGGCGTACCGGTGGCTGTTTTCCGTATTTCGGCGCAGGACATGGGGAGCAGCTCGAATACGGCGGTACGCCTCGCCAGCGACTGCGTAATCTTCTTCAGCATGGCGAACTGCGAACTACCCGAAAGGACAAAACGCCGGTTGGTATCCTCGTCTACCATACCCTGAATATACGACAATAAATTCGGGGCATGGTGTACTTCGTCGAGGAGCATGCCTTCCGCGTACTGGTTCAGAAAAGCGATCGGGTCGTTTTCGGTAAAGCTCCTCACGTCGAGGTTTTTTCCTTTGATTGTATTGAGAATGATACGGAATTGATGGAAGGCTTTTCGGATAGCTCGATGGGGTGGTTTTGAATCTGGAGCATATTAAAAATACCTGCCTTTATTACCTGATAAACTCGCCGGATGCTAAGAGGGAAAAAGGAGGAAACCGGGAAAGAGCTGAACAGGTTGGACGCATTTTGCCGTGACTTTGCCTGGCATAAACAATTTATTGCAGAGAAAGCATTTGATTTTGAAAGTTTTTTGAATCGTTGCACAGAGAATCAGAAAGTGCAAAAAACGGGAATTACTAACCCCTAAAGGAAGGAGGTGTAAATACAAAAATAGATGCGAGGATTCTGCTACAAAACTTATACGACAATAGAGTTGTCAGTTATAAAAAAGAAAAGGGATATAATTTTTCAGAATATTCAGATAATATAAAAACTCAATTAATCTTCTTCCGGGCGGATAAAACCGATAGGGCGGTGCGGTTTGTCTGACAATTTCTGATGTACCTGCAATTCTGCCAGTGTCTGATTGATGAGTTCAAGTTGCATGCGGGTGTCTTCGTTGATGTCGTTCTGGTCGGTGAATATTTCTTCGATATATTGCTTTAACTCCTTTACTTCTTTTTGAAGCAGGGAATGTTTATCTGGCGGGGGATTGGCTATCAATTGACGAATAGCAACAAAAGCACGCATAATACCTTTGTTTATTTCAATGGCTGTTTCAGAGTTAAGTACGCTGCTTAGCATAGCAATTCCCAACTCTGTAAAAGCAAAGGGCAGATATTTGATATTACTCCCACGGCTCTTGTTCAAGGTGCCAATTTGGCATCTTGAAAGTTCATCACGCGTAACCTCAAACATAAAATCTTCACCGTCAAAACGTTTCTTATTTCGTCGGACAGCACGTTTTAATTGTGCGGTTTCCGTTCCATACATTTGTGCGAGATCAAAATCCAGCATTACCCGCTGTCCGCGGATTTCATATATTTTGCTCTGTATGAGTTGTAAGTCTACCATAAGCACATAGTTTCCGGATTGAATCCTATAAATTTATGAAAAATACTTTATTTATCAAAGAGGGGAGTTTCTGGGAGAGACTACTGAATTACAAGAAAGAAGTGGATGACTGGATAAAAATAATTTGAAAAATGGAAAAGGTTGATTTTGACATGTTTAGTTTTTTTTATATTTAGGTGTATATACTAGGGAATCGTGGTCATGGGGTAGATTTGCAGGTTATACGAAGTAAGATACTGAATAACGATGACACACAAAGAAGCTATAAAAATCTTTCAAGAAAAGAAAGTTCGTACTATCTGGGATAGTGAGCAGGAAAAATGGTATTTTTCTATAGTTGACGTTATCTCTGTACTGACGGACAGTGCTGATGGACGTAAATACTGGAATAAGCTGAAACAGAGGCTAAAAGAAGAAGGAAATGAAACGGTGACAAATTGTCACCAGTTGAAAATGCGTGCCGCTGATGGGAAGATGAGAATGACTGATGTTGCTGATACCGGGCAGTTATTCCGATTGATTCAATCCATTCCATCTCCCAAAGCCGAACCGTTCAAATTATGGATGGCGCAGGTTGTCCGGGAACGGTTGGATGAGATGCAGGATCCGGAACTGACGATTGACCGGGCGATGATGGAATATAAGAGATTAGGGTATTCTGACAATTGGATCAACCAACGTCTGAAAAGTATTGAAGTACGAAAAGATCTGACAGACGAACCACTGACAAACCGAGAGCAGAACTGTGTTTACACAAGTTTTGCCGAGGTGCGAAAGAGGAAAGCGAAGCCAATGGAAAAGGAGAGGATTGAAAGAAGGCATACAATTTGCCACCCTCACAGATATTATCACTCAGGCATGGGCTGGCATGACTACAAAAGAATACAAGGATTTTAAAGGGTTGAAAAAAGAAAACCTCCGGGACAATATGTCAAATATAGAACTGATCCTGAATATGCTTGCAGAAGCTACCACTTCCGAGATTTCAAAGGAAAAGAAGCCCGCTACTTTTATTGAAAGTAAAGTTATTGCCAAACAAGGCGGGCAGGTGGCCGGAAATGCACGAAAGGAAATAGAATCCCGTACCGGAAAGGACGTTATTACGCCGTTGAATGCAAAAGATTATTTGGAACTCGATAAACAATCTGAAAAGGAGATTCAAGAGGAGTAAAATTATGCCGGGAAGTTAAAATTTAAAAATTAAATTCATTACAATTGCTAGGGTTGGAATGGAAACTTTAAAGATTCAAACCGGACGAAAGGTCCGTCCCGGAATTCCTACACGGCAATTCGGCAAGTGAGGCTTTCCGAATTGGCAACTGTTCTAATTTGGCAAGCGGCTTACACCCTAACCGCTCTCCTTTTGCTTGATTAAAATGTCGCTACCGATTTTCCAATAAAGAGCAAGCAATTCTGCATTGACGCCAAGGATAGCTTTCAATTTGGATTGCTCAATCAATGAGATAATTTCTTTCCTCCAATTATTGTAATCTTCGGAAAGCATATCTTGTTTTTCAGTCGTTTGCGGTACTATTATATCGTTGCTGATTGTCCATGCGTTTAGACTATAAAGGTACTGAAAGTTAGCCAATTTTCTATTCAATTAAGTTAGGTATTTTCTGTGTGCCAATTTTATGTTGGTCTGATTGACCATAGCATAGCGCAAGGTGGTGTCAATCTTGATATGACCGGGTAAGCGTTGTACTTGCTCTATCGGCATTCCATTTGGAAAATGGGAAAGATGAATTTTGAGAAATATAGGAGAATGTGTACCTTTGTAAAAGAACATAAAAGATGCGAAAGAGTTCGCACACAAATATAGTAAACATCATGATCACTTAGACTAAATTCGGGAGGGAGATTTATGTTTAATAAATACAAAGAACAACGCAGATTGTTTGAAAACTTTAACCGGATGAAAGGTCCGTCCCAGAATTCCCTAAATTAAAGTAAATAATGTTTCGAAAATTAAAGGTGATATGAAAGTTCTGATATATAAAAGGACACATAAGGGTGATCCTGATTTAGATGGAGTCTTTGGTACGCAAGATTGTATGGGAAGAATTCGAAATTGGAATTATGATGCTGTGATCGGGATAGGTGGTATTGCACCTTGGAAAAAGGATGTCGATATAAAATGTAAAATTAATTGGATCGGATTGGGGCCTAAAAAGATCGCTTCTACAGAACGAGGAAATATGATTGCTTTTGCTCACTTTGAGTTATATGAAGGGCAAGGAAAAAATATAAAAGACAATTATCCCCATCTTTTTGAATATATGTATGGAAAGCGGAAAAGATTTTCTATGTCTTCTGATTTACCTAAGAATGTATTTAAAGAAGTTGAAGAGATTTTGGATTCAATTAAAAATAGTCCTCCTTCAAGAATTTATGAGGTTGAAAATAGGAATAAGTTAGTCGTAAAGAATCTTGATCTGTCGAAATGTACAGGGTGTAGTGGAAGTAAGAGAATTAAAGGTGTAGTTCAAGAATAATATATGATTATAAAATGAAGAAACATTATCGGGAATATTTAAGGTTTAGATGAAAATCTGTTGGACTACTTCAATACAGGTAAAAATAGGAGGGATTGTAAAGACGTTCAGTCGATTGGCTTTATAATGTCGGGCAGTTGAAGTTTAAAAATAAAACTTATTACAATTGCTGATGTTGGAATGGGAACTTTAAAAACTCAAACCAGGCAAAGGTCAGTCCTGGAATTTCTATAGGCTTTAATCCGTTGATTTAAAAAGCTGACGATGCATTACACCATATGTCATCACGTTATATCGGAAAGAGGTGATTAAGTGATAAAAGAGTGTGGTGGCACAACACATCATATATGAGAAATGCCCCTATGATTTCCCATTGCATTATAGTATGATAATGCCATAAAAAACTATAAATAATGGTGTATTTACTGTTATTTGAATAAAAATTTTTTCTTTGTAGAAAAAACGCTATGAACGAATATATTAGATTGGAATATAAAGATTGTTTTTCCGAACGGCCGGATGAAATTTTGCATTATCTTAATGGAATTTCTAAAGAAGTTTTACTCAAATTATGTAGCCTATTCCTTTCAAGGGGAGAGGAAACAGTAGAAGGTTTCTTCTCAAGCTATTTTAATGCAGAAAATAATGAATACATAAACGAGATATGGAGAAAATTATATCAGGAAAAATCTGATATTAATAGATATATAATAACCAATATAGAAAGTACGCTTCGCTTATATGAATTTGTATTTGACAATATTACCTATACGGAAATCACTCTTTCTGAGGCGGAAATTGAAATTAATATACTAAAAGTATATCTTCTATTTAACGAACAAGAAAATAGAGGAGATGATATAGCTAGTGAAAGTACAAAAGACATTAAGCAGAATCGAGTAAAAGCACTTTTGTTAACCCAAATGTTTCAATATTTTGATATAACTAATTATAGTTATAAGCAAGAATTATTAGTGCAAACAGAGAAAGCTATTTATTTATATAACTATTTAGCTGAAGAATTACCAATATTATATAATAAATACATTGAATATCATGATTGTAAAAATTGGCAGGAATTAATGTCCCATATTACTGCGTTTGCATATATTTATTATGGACGAAAAGATAAAAACTCATATGTCAATTTAATAATAGATCCCAATGATGATTCCTATGAGTGGAAGTGTACTTTTATTGAACGTTTAACAGCAGAAAATGAGATAGAAGATATAGATTTTCGTATTTTACGCAGCCATCCTTTCTATAAAATTGAAGCTGGTGAATTTTGCGTTGTATATGGGTATTTTTTGCTGGAACTTATCTATAAGGGAGTTTATTTCAAATTGAACGAATTAAATAATCAACTATCCAAAGAGGATAAGATTAAAGGTTTTAGAGCTTTTTATTGTGATCACTTTTCAGAACGAACTTTATTGTATAACGTTCTTTTTGATGTTTATGCAAAAAAATATATTCAAAAATCTGGAGAAGAAATTAAAAATACTTACAATATTGATGCTGAGCCAGATTATTATATTCGTAATGGTAACAAAATCTACTTATTTGAATCAAAAGATATTCTTATTCCATCAGAAGTTAAAATTTCAAATGATTATACTAAAATTACAGCAGAATTGAAAAAACGCCTTTATTATGAAGAAAAAGGAGATGGAAGTATAAGTAAAAAGGCTATTCTCCAATTATTATATAATATCAAGAAATTGTTAAAAAAGAATGCAGAATGGGATTCATGCTATAAAGAAAATAGAGTCAAAATTTATCCTATAATTATCCTCCATGATAATATATATAATTGTCCTGGAATTAATGATTTGGTCAACCAATGGTTTGTTGGAGAATTAGAAAAAATGAAGGATGAATATAATATATCTCAGATAGAAAAAATTACAATCATCAATATAGATGTATTTATTGCATATCGAGATTTCCTACAAAGACCAGAAGGAGCTTTAGATAAACTTATAACTTCTTATCATTCTTATATTTCTGATGACATATTGAAGAAGGCAATTTCAGAAGAAGATGCTATCAAAAAATATAAAGATAGAAATGGATCCTTTGAGTATTATTTATCTACTCTATTTACTCCAGACTACAAAAAATTATTGATGATGGCAGGGGAAAAATATCTTGTAGAATAAATTGGGTCAATATGATTGTAAAATATCCGAAGACTTATTTTAGAATAATCAAGATTTGTTCTGACAGTTTTTTGTCCAATAGTAAACTGACTGTTAGACCAAGTCTTGACTATTACACCTCCTTCTTTGGGGAGGTGTAATACAAAAACAGATGTGAAGTTTCTGCTTCGAATTGCTCGCTGTAAAACTTGTACAATAGCAGGGGGGCAGTCATCAAGAAAGAAAGGGAATATAAAAATAATTTGAAAAATAAGAAAGATTTATTTTGATATGTCTATAGAAATTTATATGTTTGTTACGACTAACATTATCGTTCATGGCGGGAAAACCTGCCATTCTATGACAGGCATTTTTTATGCCTGTAACTTCGATATACGGCGGTTTTCGTACCCCTGTGTCGGAGTGTTAATGCACCCGCAGCCGTGAGCGGTGTTAGTCAACAGGAAAGGCGAGAACTGTCCGTATTTATTTTGCTTTTCCTTTTGCTTGACAAAAAAGCATTATTTGTAACACGTATGAGTCTGAGATATATACAAAAAAATGTAATGATAAAGACAATAAGTGCATTATTTTTATATCAAATAGTTAAAGGTATTTTTCTGGAAAAAAGTCACGTATTGAACAGTCAAAAATTTTTGCAATTTCATTAAGATGGTCAATATTATAAGCAGTATCATCATTTTCGTTCTCAATATTCCTTATGAAACTTTGAGATACATTTAAACAATCTGCAAGATAGCGTTGACTCATTTTTCTCTTTTTACGCTGCTCTTTAACTTTTTGTACGATATACAGTTCTATCGCCGATTTCATGTTCTATATTTTGTTTTATAACACAGTAAAGAAAGGGCGTTTTATTAAATAATAAGAGCATGTATAGGTGCTTAATACAAGAAGCCGTTATTTAAATCAATAGATAAGGGTACAACAAATCCTGATTTTAAATCAAAAAAGAGGAGAATATGGCAAACACGGCATGATTGAGAGTAATAAAATTAAAATAATGGTGTATGCAAGAAAACAAGAATTTACATGAGAAGGAAAACAGACAACGCTGCATTAAAAATACCTGGCGGTGTGGAATTTATATCAACGCCCTGTTAAATAAAAGGTATGGAACCTCCTGCCTGACTTATTAACCCAATTTGAATAGAGAGTTTTTAATCATTTTTAGTTATAAACCGAATAAAACTTTAATTATGGATGTAATAAGCAAATTTAAAAGCAGCATTTTTTGGTAAAGTTGCTTAATCACTTTTTGGTAAACTTGATCACCACTTTTCAGTAAGCTAGGAAGTAGCATATTTTAGTAAAGTGAGATTAATCGTTTATCGGTAAGCAGGGTTAATCACTCAACAGGTTCAGTTTTATTCTTATCCTTTTTAAAGATTGTCTTTCTGTTTTCCAACCTGTAGCTTGTACCGGTCAGTTTGACTACTTCACACCGATAGAGAAGCCTGTCGAGCAGGGCCGAGGTCAGGACTTCGTCATCCAGCATCTGTGTCCATTCCGTGGGAGCCTTGTTTGTTGTGATGATGATGGATGTCTTCTCATGCAGGGTGTTTATCAGGTTGAAGAAGGCGGTGGCTTCCTCTTTTTTCACGGGGAAGAGCATAATGTCATCGATAGCCAGCAGACCGGCATGTACAATCCGGTTGTAGGTCATCATTGCGGAGGTGGACAGTTCCTTCATTTTCAAGCATGTCACTATGTCCTCCATCGTCATCATGTAAGCCTTGTGACCGGCCTTTACGGCCTCATAGACCAGTCCTGCCGCAATGAAGGTCTTCCCTGTACCGGAAGGTCCCATAAGTACGACATTGTAGGCCTGCTCCATCCAGTGCAGCTGGCGTAGCTCCTTCAGTTGGTACTGTGTGATTCCTTCCGCGAAGTTGAAGTCGTACAGATCAAGATCATGTCTTTGCGGCAGACGTGCGGCGGAGAGTCTTCTCTCGTAATCCTTTTTTTCACGACACGTGATTTCTCTTTCTAAGAGGCCCATCAGGAACTCATGGTAAGTGGGCTTGTCCTGCTGAGCGACGTGCAGCAGTTCGTCCATATGGTTGCACAGATGGTACAACCGTAGGCGTTTGCCGTATTCTTTCAGTTGTTCGTTTCCTTTCATTTAAATATGCTGCTATATTGGTTTATATTCGTTTTTTCAGGCATCTCCTGTGCTACCGTCGGGATTGTGGCGGTTGACATGGGTGGCAGGTCTGCCGGCTTTTCTTTCTTCCTTTTCTGGATACTTCTGGCGGTATCTGTCAGCATCAGGGCGTTATAGGCTCCTCTGTCCAGACATATCTCCATAGCCTCATGGAATGTCTCCCGGGAGAAGGTTCGCATAAAACGGAGGATGTGGTTAAGATTGTCCCAGTAGTAACGGGGTTTGCCGGCACGCAGACCGTTCATCCACTCACTGGCTATGCTGTCACCACCGGCATAGTCCACGATACGTTTCTCCATATCCTCACGGGGAACGTTTCTGACACGGTGATGGGCCATGTTGGACACGGTCTTGCCCTTTTCCTTGCATAACGGATGGCTGGTTATCTGCTTGCCCGTCTCCTTGTCGAAGATCTCCAAACGTTCCTCTTCCGATTCCTGAACCCATACTGTAGTGCTCTGCCCCTTGTAGGTCCCGCAGGGGAGCGTATAGAAGTTGCTGTGATAACAGATGGTATTATCCTTGCGTACATAATACTCCTTCATCTTTTGCCGTGGTTCGGTCGGTATCCCATGGTAAGGTTGCAGACAGTTCCTCTCGATCTGGAACTCCTCCGAAGGGATAAGATGTGTCAGGCTATGCTCGTTTCCGTTTCCGGTACGTTCAAGCCATTCCAACGCCTCCTTGTTCAGTTGATCTATCGAGTGGAACGTGCGCCCACGAAGGAAGTTGTACTTCACGTATTTCACCACGTTCTCTATCTTTCCCTTCGATTCCGGATCTGACTTACGGCAGAAAACCGGCTGGAAGTGCTGCTCGTTCACGAAGGCATGGAACTCACGGGTCAGCAGGACATCTCCAAGGTTTTCATTGACGATCAGTACCTTGTCCTGGTCATAGATGATCTTCTTGGGTTTGCCTCCGAGATAGGCAAACGACAACTCATGGGCATAAACCGTCAAGGCTGTTGTAAAAGGACTCCGGCTGAAGTAAATATACTTGTATCGGCTCCGGCATAAGACAATGGCATAGAAGTAGACTTTGACCGGATGATGCTCCTTATCATACATCCATCGTTCGCCAAAATCAACTTGAGCGTATTCTCCATAGGCTGTGTCTGGTTGCTTCTCGTATTGACGGTTACCATGCCCGACACGCTTGGAGATATGATATTTGCGACGGATGTACTGCACGTAGGTGTAAACTGTCTTTTGCCCTACATCGGGGAAGTCTTCATACTGTTCACGTAGCCAGTCTCGTATCTGGCTACTCGACAGATAAGGATGAGAGTCCAGACTCTTATGTACAAAATCCTCATACGGGTCCAGTTTATGGTTATAATTACGACGATAGCTCTGGCTGTTCATAAACTCGCTCTCACTCATCGACTGATATTTACGAACGGTGTTACGGTTAATTCCCAAACAACGAGCTATCTGCGTTTTGTTTAGGCCTTTTGATTTTAATTCTTTAACTTTGTACCACATTACAAGTTTCTTTAGGGAACCTGTGAGTTCTTCGGCATCCATATTCATTGAGCTTTTCTTATCACAAAGGTATGGATGCCTTTTTTCTGTTCTTCCGAAAGTGATTAATTTACTTTGCCATTTTTCGACACTGCAAAGTTACCGATTACATTTATAAGTGTAACATGTATATAACTACCTAATATAAAATGGAGACCTGAATTTTAGTGTGGAATTATATTTGGATTCAGGGGAAAATAGGTTTCTTTCTCTAATTTTTTTTGTATTTTTGATGGGAATTGGTGTTGGTTAAGAAATTATTAATAATTCTGTTAATAGTTCAGGAATAAGTTTGTTCTTGAATTAGGAGGGGATAGAATATACAATAGGAGCAAAACGAATAATAATGAAAAGAACGATGAAAAAGTTATTTGGCTTATTATCAGTGGTATTGGTTGCCGTTATCTGTTTTACACAGCCTGTTGATGCGGCAAAGAAAGAAAAAAGAGCGAAGTATGTTTTTTATTTCATCGGAGATGGAATGGGAATAAATCAGGTGAACGGCACAGAGATGTATCTGGCTGAGAGAGCAGGAAAAATCGGTGTCGAGCCTTTAAATTTCACCACCTTCCCGGTCAGAAATTTTGTGACTACTTATTCGGCCTATAATTCGGTGACTTGTTCGGCTGCTGCCGGTACGGCTTTAGCTACCGGCGAAAAGACAAAGAACGGGACGATAGCGATGGATAAAGAACATAAAGTACCGGTATACAGTATCGCTACCAAAGCCAAAGAACTGGGAATGAAAGTAGGGATCGCTACCAACAATAGTATCGATCATGCTACTCCCGCTTGTTTCTATGCTCATCAGCCGGACCGGAATATGACCTATGAGATCGCAACCGATTTGCCGAAAGCGGGTTTCGATTTTTATGCCGGAGCCGGTTTTGTAAAGCCGGAGAAAAAAGATTCCGTAAATATTTATACTCTTTTCGATCGGGCGGGGTATACGATAGCCCGGGGAAATGACGATTTCCAGAAAAAAGCAGCGAAAGCAGATAAAATTATTTTTATGCAGGAGCAAGGATGTGACATGGGGAGTTTGCCTTATGCCATCGACCGGAAACCGGGGGATTTGTCACTTGAAGAGATTACACAGGGAGCAATCGATTTTTTGAGTAAGGATAAAAAGAACGGTTTTTTCGTGATGATCGAATGCGGATTGATCGATTGGGCCTGTCATAGTAACGATGCGGCGGCTATGTTTAACGAGGTAATCGATTTTCAGAAATCGATACAGAAGGCGATCGATTTTTATAAGCAGCATCCGGATGAAACCCTGATTGTCGTTACGGCAGATCATGAGACAGGGAACTTTGCTTTGGGAACAGGTAAATATGAACTGAATCTGAAAGCGTTGCAACATCAAATGGTCTCCAAGGGGCAGCTTTCGAAAAAGATTTCTGCTTTGCGGACAACCCACCATTATGCAGTGACCTGGGAAGATGTAAAGAAATTGTTGAGTGATAATCTGGGGCTGTGGACGAAGGAAGAACTCAAGGAGTCGTATGAGAAAGATTTGAGACACCGTTATGATAAAGCCTTTTCGAATGGGGAACAGGAGATGGTGAAAAGTCTTTATGCCGAAGATGAACCCTTGGCCAATACGGCGGTTCAGATACTGAACCGGATAGCCCGCATCAGCTGGGGAAGTGGCGGACATTCTGCCGGGTATGTGCCCTTGTTTGTCCTGGGTGTCGGAGCAGAAAACTTTAACGGTAAGTTGGATAATACGGATATTCCGAGGCAGATCGAGGCATTGATGAAACGGTGACCGGTAGAATCGGCAGGTATTTTGTTTGGCTGTCGTAACCCCGAAAGATTTTATTTCATCTCGTCCCGTTTCTTTTCCAGTTGAAACATTTCATCCCGCAGGCGGGCTGCTTCGATGAAGTCGAGTTCTTTGGCTGCTTTTTGCATGGCAGCCTTGGTTTTTTGGATCATTTTTTCAATCTCGGGTTTACTCATGTAAGCTACGACGGGGTCGGCAACCAGATGGAGGTGTTCTTCCTCCACATACGCTTTGGAGGTATCCTGAGTCAGCGCTGCATCTGTCGATTTGTAGATCTGCCGGGGAACGATGTGATGTTCTTCGTTGTATTTCAGCTGCTTTTCACGGCGGTAATTCGTCTCGTCTATCGTTTCCTGCATAGAACGGGTTACTTGGTCGGCATACATAATGACTTTCCCGTCTACATTACGGGCAGCTCGTCCGGCAGTTTGAGTCAGTGAACGTGTAGAACGCAGAAAGCCTTCTTTGTCTGCATCCAGAATTGCTACCAGAGATACTTCCGGCAAGTCCAGCCCTTCCCTCAATAGATTGACACCGATCAATACGTCGATGATTCCTTTACGAAGATTCTCCAGGATTTTTACCCGTTCGATAGTATCGACATCCGAGTGAATATATTGGCATTTAATACCGATCCGGTCCAGGTATTTACTGAGCTCTTCCGCCATTCTCTTCGTCAGGGTTGTCACTAATGTACGTTCCCGAAGGTCTATGCGCTGCTGAATCTCGTTCACCAGATGATCGATCTGATTTTTGCTGGGGACGATTTCGATTACCGGATCCGGAATACCTGTCGGACGGATAATTTGTTCCACGATGATGCCTTCACTTTTTTCCAGTTCATAGTCGGCAGGTGTGGCACTGATGTAAATCGTCTGGCCGGTTTTACTTTCAAATTCATCGAACGTGAGGGGACGGTTGTCGAAAGCTGCCGGTAAACGGAAACCATAATCCACCAGCGTCAGTTTCCGTGCGTGATCGCCTCCGTACATCGCCCGTATCTGGGGCAGGGTAACATGCGATTCGTCGATGACCATCAGAAAATCTTCCGGGAAATAATCCAATAAGCAGAAAGGACGAACTCCTGCTTTCCGGCCGTCGAAATAGCGCGAATAGTTTTCAATGCCCGGGCAATAACCTAATTCCCGGATCATTTCCATATCGTATTTCACCCGTTCTTCCAGGCGTTTGGCTTCCATAAATTTCCCGATCTCTTTCAGATAAGCCAGTTGATCTTGCAAATCCTGGCCGATTTCAACCAGGGCGTGGGCTATCGTGGCTTTGTCGGTGACAAAAAGATTGGCCGGATAAATATCGAGTTCATCCTGACTACCGATGCTCTGTCCGGTAACCGGGTTAAAAGAAGAGATCCGGTCGATTACGTCGTCCCAGAATTCGATCCGGTAAGCTACGCCGTCGTAAGTTTCTATGGCAGGAAAAATATCCACGGTTTCCCCTTTGGCCCGGAAACAACCCCGTTTGAATTCGATTTCGTTGTTTGCATATAAAGCGTCTACCAGCCGGCGTAATAAGACATTCCGGCTGATAGTCATGCCTCTTTTCAAATGGGTGACGTTCGAGCCGAAAGCCCGGGGATCGGCCATACCGTACAGACAAGACACCGAAGAGACAACGATGACATCCCGACGTCCCGAAAGCAGGGAAGCGGTGGTCCGTAAACGAAGTTTGTCTATCTCGTCATTGATGGCGAGGTCTTTTTCGATATAGGTATCTGTTGTCGGCAGATAAGCTTCCGGTTGGTAATAATCGTAATAAGATACAAAATATTCGACTGCATTTTCGGGGAAAAAAGATTTGAATTCCCCGTATAATTGAGCTGCTAATGTTTTATTGTGACTTAAAATCAGAGTCGGACGATGGATTTCGTTGATGACATTAGCTACAGTAAAAGTTTTTCCTGAACCGGTGACTCCCAGTAAGACCTGTGATGACCGTCCGCTTTGAAGTCCCTGGATCAATTGGCGGATGGCTTCCGGTTGATCGCCGGTAGGTTGGAATTCAGAGGTTAGTTTAAATTGCATATCAGGATAAATATTTACTTAATGTTTCAAGTAATTCTTTCCGACGGATCGGTTTTAATAAAAAACCATCGAACTTCTCATTTATAATCTCCAAAGAAGAGAGATCATGTGCTGTTTGTGCTATTACGATTTTTCCGGGCAATTGTTGCCGGATAAACCGTAAAGCCTCTATTCCGTCAGAATCCGGCATGCTGATATCCATTAGAATCAGATCGATGGAGGCCGTTCCTGAAGCGATTTGTATCGCTTCTTTTCCGTTACGTGCCCGTAAGATACGGACATGTGTTTTTTTTAACAGAGCCGCAAGGATCGTATAATTACTGTCGATATCTTCTGCTATCAGAAACGTTTTGTCCGACCAATCCGGATACTCTGGGTAAGTTTCCACTACAAACGACTTATAATTTACTCATGAATTTCTCCGGGTAGATGATAAAGCGGTCGTGAATAGCATGTCCTATTGTTCCTTTTTCATCCGTGGCTTCGATCTCAATACGTATCCGGCGGCCATCGATTTCGACGATCGTCGCTTTGCACATCACCTTTTTACCGACGGCTGTTGCCTTGGTATGCTGTACATGAATTTCAATACCTACGGTATCTGTATCCGGTTCCAACATGCCTTCCAGGCAGTGTATCGCCGTATTTTCCATCAGTCCCACCATTGCTGGTGTCGCAAAGACTTCCAAATGGCCCGAGCCGTGAGCTAAGGCGGTGTCTTTAGGACCGACGATGATTTCTTGTGTATATGATTTTCCGGTTTCCAACATAGGATTCGATTTAAAGTTTATGGTTAAAATTCTGAGGTAAAGTGAAAAATCAGTTTTTTGTAATTTTCCTGAGCCATATGCAACATATATTGTGAGTCGGCCAGAAATACATCTCTGCCTTCTTTGTCTTTCGCCATATATTGAGCTTTATGTTTTTTGAAATCTTCCAATTCTGCCTGATCCTGGGCTTCGATCCAACAAGCTTTGTAAAGATTGATCGGTTCCCAGCGGCAGGCGGCGGCATATTCGTGTAAAAGCCGGTATTCGATCACCTCGAACTGCAGTGCTCCTACCGTGCCGATGATTTTCCGGTTATTGAATTGGCTGACGAATAATTGGGCTACCCCTTCGTCCATCAATTGATCGATCCCTTTGGCCAACTGTTTGGATTTCATCGGATCGGCATTTTCAATATACTTGAATAATTCCGGAGAGAAACTGGGGATACCTTTGAAATGCAGTTTTTCTCCTTCTGTCAGGGTATCTCCGATTTTAAAGGTACCGGTATCGTGCAAACCGATGATATCACCAGGGTAAGCCTCATCGATCACCGATTTCTTGGAGGCCATAAAAGCGGTGGGAGTGGAAAATTTCAACATTTTACCGTTTCTGACATGTAAATAATTGGTATTCCGTTTGAAAATTCCCGAACAAATTTTCACAAAAGCAATTCTGTCCCGGTGGTTAGGGTCCATGTTGGCATGAATCTTAAATACAAAACCGGTGAATTTCTCTTCTTCCGGCCGGACCGGGCGTTCTTCGGTTTCCCGGGCAAGAGGTGCCGGAGCTATTTCGATGAAGCAATCCAGAAGTTCCCGGATACCGAAATTATTCAACGCCGAACCGAAAAATACGGGAGCCACATGTGCGTCCAGGTATTCCTGCCGGTCGAGACTGGGATAAACCCCCTGAATCAGCTCCAGGTCTTCCCGTAGTTTACCGGCAGCCCTTTCGCCGATATGATGGTCGAGTTCGTCCGATCGGGTATCGGTGATCTCAATGCCTTCGGGGATGTTCTGAATGCTAGGACTATACAGGCAAAGGTTTTGCCGGTGGAGGTTATAGATACCTTTGAAGGTATCTCCGCTTCCGATCGGCCAGCTGAGTGGGTTTACCCTGATCTGTAGTTCTTTCTCTACATCGTCGAGAATATCGAAAGGATCGTTGGCCGGACGGTCCAGTTTATTGATAAACACGATCACCGGGGTTTTGCGCATCCGGCAGACTTGCATCAGCTTACGGGTTTGCGTTTCTACTCCTTTGGCTGCATCGATCACGATGATTACACTGTCGCAAGCCGTTAAGGTTCGGAAAGTGTCTTCGGCAAAGTCCTGGTGACCCGGGGTATCCAGAATATTGATCTTGATTCCGTTGTACTCAAAACCCATGACAGAAGTCGCCACAGAAATACCACGCTGACGTTCGATCTCCATAAAGTCGGACGTGGCTGTCTTCTTGATCTTATTCGATTTAACAGCTCCGGCAACGTGAATGGCTCCTCCGAAAAGCAATAACTTTTCCGTTAATGTGGTTTTTCCGGCATCAGGGTGACTGATGATTCCGAAAGTACGGCGTCTTTCAATTTCTTCTTTAAATCCCATAATTATTTTTTTGAGTGTGCAAAGATAGTTAGTATTTTTTGCTTTCCTTTTTAACCTAACAAAAAAATGCTTACCTTCGTTAAATAAAAAAAGAAAGATCTTTAATTGTAATTTATATGCAAATTGTTTACACGACTTCGAATTTTAAAGGAGGCATATACAGGGCGGTTTTAGCGATTTTGCTCGGTTTGGCTCTTTTGATCTGGCCGGCCGATGCATTGAAGTATGTTGTTATGCTGATAGGTATCGTTTTCCTGGCCATCGGTATTATTGCGTTTATTATCTCTTCCAGAAACCGCGAGGAACATCAGCGGAGTTTTGCTCCCTTGAGCGGAATCGGAAGTGTTATTTTGGGATTACTGCTGGTATGTCTGCCGTCTACTTTTGCGACCGTTTTTATGTTTCTCCTGGGATTTATTTTAGTGGTCGCTGCTGTCGGACAATTTGTGACCCTTGCCGCAGCCCGTCAGTTCGGGCGTATTGCGCCGGTCAGTTTTTTATTCCCGGTACTGATCCTGATTGTCGGTATCGTGATTTTATTCGATCCTTTCAGTTCGGCCGAAAGCGTGTTCATCCTGTTCGGGATTACCGCCGTTTTTTATGGCGTAACCGATCTGCTCAACCAATATTCCATCCGTAAAATGCGCAAAGCCAGTGAAGAAAAAGAAAAAATCGTGAAAATGGGAGGAGATTCGGATATCGAGGATGCCGAATTCGAGGAAGTGGAAGAAGGCAAATAAGAAGGAAATCGCCTTCTCCGATCTAAAGACTGGAAAATAGAAAAAGAAAGAAATAGATTAAAACTGCCAGGATAACGCCTTTCGAGGCGTTATTCTTGTTTAAGTGCAGAAATAAATAAAATAAGCCTAAGTCGGCAAAGAATACACCGACGGAAATGAGTTTGAATTGTACTTTCAATGCGATCGCCTGGTGGATAAATTGGGAAAGCGGGAGGTCGTGAAAGCGGAAAAGCCAGAACAACAGGATGATGATGAAAGGAGCTGACAGGCCCGGGAATAATCCGTATAGAAGACGATCTTTCATCGGAGAGTTTTAAAATTGTACCGCAACAAAACAACGGGGCGTATGAAAATCCGGTTTGGGAGAATCGATCGGACGCCAGGATAAATAATGCCGGCAGGATAGCCGATCTCCGCATTTATAAAGGTTGATGCGGGCTTTCAAACCCTGCCAGGTATCGATGTTGTGACGGAAAAGAGCTGAAGCCGGAATTCCCACAGTCAGTTCCCAGGGATGGCCTAGCCGGGTTTCTTCGAAATTTGCCCCGCCCAATGAAGAATAACGGAGAATCGAGGCCATGATATCTTCCGGGGCATGAACCGCCGCTGGGCGTTCTTTCCGGAAACCTAACAAAGTTTTACCGATACAGGTAAATTCGAAATTGTAATACCCACTATCGTCGACTGCCAGGAAAAATTCGACACAGGAATCGTTACACACTTGCTCGTTGTCTTCCCGGGTGAGGGCCATGGTACTGGTCTCGTCGACCTTAAACCGGATAAAGAGCATTTCTCCGTTGTGTGCCATGGTAAAAGCTGCATAAGGCGTGTAAGGGAATTGTTCCGGCCAGTTATTCTGCCCGATTCGGTGAAAATCGATTTTATTCAGTTGCTCACCTGCCTGTCGGAGGTCGTTGCTGTCTAAAAAGGGAAGATAGGGAATTTGCATGTTGGTATTGTCAAAGAAAATCATTCGTCAGTAAAAGTTCTTAAAGTTTATGGATCCCTGCGGGGTTTTCTTCATGGAACCGGAGGTCACTTTAAGAAAATATCCCGCAGGGGTCTGGAACTTTACAAATCGATCAATGTTCGGTGTCACCTTTATTTCGTTCTGATTTTATAACCGGCTACACCATAATACAGGATAAACAGAAAACAAGGCAAGGCTAACCAATAAGCCCCTTGTGCCCCCAAACCTTCTTGCAAAAATCCGAAAACAGTCGGGATAACGGCTCCTCCGGCGATAGCCATTGTCAGAAGAGCACTGCCTGATTTGGTGAATTTGCCGAGGTCTGCCATAGCAAGCGGCCATAATGCCGGCCACATTAGCGAGCACCCTAGAGCCATCAGGAAGATTGCCCAGATAGATATTTCGGCAGGCAGCAATACAATGGCCAGAGAACCGGCTACACCGATGCAGGCACAGATTCTCATTGCCATGTCTTGAGTTAGGTATTGCGGAATCAGAATGATACCGCAAATATAACCGATGACCATACCGATACTCGGAATCCAGGCATATAAATCGGGATTTTCCAAATTCAACGCTTTGGCGTAGTCGACGGCTGTACTTAGAGACAAAGTTTCGACACCGACATAAATGAACAAGGTCAGTGCACCCAGAACCAAGTGGGGAAATTGCCAAATAGAAGTTTTATTTGCTGCATACGGGCAATTGGCGGTATCCGATTCGTCTTCTCCGGCAGCTTTTACTTCGGGAAGCGGAGCCATTAAAGAGATGATACCTAACAATAGAAATACGCCGATGATGATGTAGAAAGGCAGATACAGATCGGAAGTCTGCACATTGGTTTGGTCGGCTACCACGAGTGCGAAAAACAAAGGAGCTACCGGCCATGCCAGTTTGTTGCAGATACCCATGATACTCATTCGTTTGGCCGCGCTTTCAATCGGTCCCAGAATGGTAATGTACGGGTTTACCGATGCTTGTAAATAAGCGTTGGCGGCACCGCTGACGAAAGAAGCGATGAGGAAAAGAATGAAATTTTCCAATTTAGCTGATAATACAAATAAAATAAAAGCAACGGCAAAAATCAAAAACGAGAGTGCCATTGTTCTTTTGTAACCGATTTTGGCAATCGTGGCAGAAGCCGGGTAGCCGAAAATCAGGAAAGGAACGAAAGTAGCTGCTAGCAGCAGGTAGGCTACCCCTGAAGGCAGAGACAAAGCACCTTTTAATACCGGAATCAAAAATGAGTTGATGCCCAATGCGAATCCGATCGCAAAAAACATCATACCGACGAATGCCAAAGGCACAGCAAAATTTGTTTTGTTTTGTGACATAATATTTGGGTTTGTAGATAATAATTCAGCACGCTGTTTCAAAAGGTAAATGTAATAAAAAAATGAAATAGGGTGCCACTTTTGACACCCTATTTAAAATGCTTCGCCCGAAGATTATTGTTTCGGTTTGAAAATCAGATCGACAACATCGGCACCCTTGAAAAGAGACTGAGCAAATTTCTGAATGTCTTTGGGTTGCAGTTTATCGACAATGTGATCGAAGTTTTTCGGATCGTTCGGATTCACACCACTGATATAATAAGAAGTAATACAATTCATCCAATAGCTGTTGTGGTTTTTGGATTGTTCGTGGTTTTTCTTCATATTGGCGATCACTTTATTCATTTCTTCCGGAGTCGGAGCTTCTTTCATGATTTTATCCAATTCGGCATAAATCAACGATTTCAGATGTTGTGCCTTGTCCGGATCACAATCGAAGCTCATCGTCATGCTATAGTTGGAGTAAGGCTCGCGTACAGAACCGGCCTGAACACCTACACCGTAAGTTCCTCCTTCTTTTTCCCGGATATTTTCGGTATATCTTAAATCCAGGATTCCTTCCAGAATATTATTACAGATATTGTTGTAAACACTGTATTTCATATCTTTAGAGAAATTTGTGATCACGCTCGATTTCGGGGTAGTCAGTTCCAATTCGATTTCTTTTACCGTTTTGCCTTTCGGACCTCTTACATGGTTGTCGCGCCAGGTTTCTTTCCGGTTTTCAGATTTTAATGAACCGATGTATTTTTCTACCAATGGTTTTACCGTTTCTGTATCGATATTACCTACGATGAAGAAGGTGAAATCGCTGGCATCTTTAATCCGGTCGCGATAAACCTGTTCGATCTTTTCGATACTGATCTGATCCAGGTATTTTTCGTTGAAGAGCAGAGTACGCGGATTGTAGTTACTCATGATCAGACTAATCGAATCTTTCATGATTTTCTGCGGATTTTTCTCCATATTGGCGATAGAGGCCCTGGTGCGGCTCATCATAGCTTCATGGGCTTCCTTGTCGAAACGGGGTTTTTCGAAACGCAGATACAACAATTGAAGCATGGTTTCGAAATCCTGAGGTGTAGAGCTACCGCTGACAGATTCCGACAAACCGTTGATAGAAACTCCGCAGGAAGCCATCTTCCCGATCAGGATTTTTCTTAAAGTGGTTGCATCGAAATCTCCTAAACCGTAAGCTCCTACAAATGCAGCAGCGTTATTGGCGGAAGGAAGCATGTCTATATCGTAAAGTGAAGTTCCTCCTTTGCTGTAAGAAGTCAGTGATACGGCATCTTTTTCGTAATCTGCTTTACGGAAGACTACTTTCGCTCCATTGGCCAGTGTCCATTCTTCTGCATCGAATAAGGGAAGTTTCTTGGTAGAAACGATTTTTGAACCCGGTAATTCTTCGCTGATCAATGTTGCATCGGTTACTTCGTCGCGATAGGGTTCTATCTCTTTTTTAGCAACCTTATCCATAATAGCGGTTACTTCTTCCCGGGTCAGGTGCTTGGCATTCTCTGACGGACCGGAAACGACTACTGTACGGTTTTTATCGGTATTCCACTCTTTAGCCCGTGCAGATACCTCTTCTACGGTAATGGTCGGAATAATTTGTTTGACAGCATTGTAATAGAAATCGAAATCTACGATCGGTTCCTGTTCCAGGAAATTCGCTTGCATTTCCCCGATATAACTTTCGTTACCGGTTTTGTCTTTTTCTTTATAAGCCGATTCCAGGCCGACCAGCATATTGGTTTTTACCCGTTCCAGTTCACTCGGGGTGAAACCGAACCGCCGGATTCTTTCATTTTCGGTTAAGATGGCTTCCAGGGCAACGTCTTCTTCGTTGGGTTTGGCCGTTGTGTTGATGTTATAAGCATTATAACCTCTCACAAAACCATCGAATCCGAAACCTCCGTTGATAAAGGGAGGATTACCTTTCTGCATCATTTCGCTGATCCGTGCTCCGGCCATCTGATTGTAGAAAGAGTTGATTATGTTATCTTTAAAATAAGCCAATTTATTCTTTTCTGTTGCCGGAGTACCGGGTAACAGGGTCACGATCTGAATAGAAGATTGCTGTACTTCTTTGTCGGTTGCCAGGCAATAATACATCTCGTCGTGTTCGGGAATTTCGTAGAAAGGACGGGGAGTCGGATTTTCTACAGCAGGGATTTTACTGAACAATTCTTTTACTTTTTGTTCCATTTTAGCTACATCGAAATCGCCGACGATTGCTATGGCTTCCAGGTCTGTCCGGTACCATTCATGATAAAAATCACGGATAGTCTGGTATTTGAAATTTTTGATTACATCTAAATTACCGATAACGTCCCGAATGGCGTATTTTGAATCTTTGAAAAGTACCGGGAACATCTGTTTTTGAATCCGGAATTGCGGTGTCCGGCGGGTTCTCCATTCTTCGGTGATCACTCCGCGCTCAGCATCGATTTCGTCGTCTTCCAGGGTAAGATAGTAAGACCAGTCGTGCAGAATCAACAGGCAGGTGTCTAACAGAGATTCGCTGTTTGTCGGTACATCGCTCAGATTGTAGACCGTTTCATTTTGTGCAGTGTAAGCATTGATGTTACGGCCGAAAGAAACTCCGTGCTTTTCCAGAGAGGTGATGATACCTTTCCCAGGGAAATTCTTGGTTCCCTGAAAGGCCATGTGTTCCAGGAAGTGGGCCAGACCGTCTTGTTCATCGTTTTCGAGCAGGGCTCCGGCATTACGTATGATGTAGAAACTCGCTCTGCCTTTGGGTTCTTCATTGTGACGCAGGTAATACACTATACCGTTGGGGAGCTTTCCCGTTACAATATTCGGATCTTGAGGAAGCGGGGCCTGAAGATCGACCTGTGCAAAACTTCCTTGCAGGAATAATAAACAGGAAAATGTAATTAAAATAAATAGTCTTTTCATAGTTAAATTTTTATGATTCGAAACAAAAGTAGCTTTATTTACGATCAAATATAAATACAATAAGGGATTTAACTTAAATTTAATAAGGGACCGCTATTCCTGTAAAAAGCTCAGATTGAGCATAAACAATATTTTAACATATCATACTTATGAGAGACTCTGTTTCTTTTTTGCATCGGGTATCCGCCTGGACTGAAAAAGCCGGAATGACAGATGACGAAAGCACTCTAATAAAAATGGCGATAACGATTACCGTTGCCATTCTGATTTATATTATTTCCAGGAAATGGCTCTCCAAACTCTTGAAAAAAGTTGTAGGAAAGACCAAAAGTACTTGGGACGATATCCTCTACGATCAGGGTTTTTTCCGTAAACTGGCTTCCCTGATCCCTCCTTTTACAGCTTATATCGTTCTCACTTTTATTACCTGGGAATATAAATATGTCCTTCGGCGCCTGGTAGATATCTGGTTGATTATCGTTACCCTGTTTATCATTACTTCTTTATTGAATGCGATCAACAAGATTTATGAGAGCTATCCGGTTTCGAAAAATCGTCCGATTACTTTTTTTATCCAGTTGATCAAGGTGTTTTTGTATACGGTTGTGGTGATTACCGTCGTCAGTGTGCTGGTGAATAAATCGCCGGAACACCTGATTGTCGGTTTGAGTGCTTTTGCCGCGGTGCTGCTTTTGATCTTCAAGGATTCGATCCTGGGATTCGTTGCCGGAATCCAGCTGACTTCCAATAATATGATCCGCATCGGCGACTGGATTCAGATGGATAAGAATAATGCCAATGGAGTTGTGTTGGAAGTGAATCTGTACACCGTCAAAGTGCAGAATTGGGATATGACTATTTCGATGGTACCCACTTATCAGTTGGTGTCGGAATCTTTCACCAACTGGCGGGGAATGCAGGAATCGCCGGGACGGAGAATTATGCGGAGTATCAATATCGATATCGATTCGGTTCATTTTTTGAGTCATGACGAAGTCGTAAAATTTGCTTCTTCGGCCTTCCTGAAAGATTATATCGATCAGATGGTCGCTAAACTGGGAGATATCAATAAAGATAAAATTACGATTCTGGATGAGCGTAAGCTGACCAATATCGGTATATTCCGTTATTATATGGATGCATGGATCGAAGCTAATCCCGATATCAATACGAATATGACACATATGGTCCGCCAATTACAACCCGGCCCGACCGGTATGCCCATCCAGATTTATTGCTTCTCGGCTATTCAGGAGTGGGTGACCTATGAAAAAGTCCAGGCCGATATTTTCGACCATATCATGGCGGTATTACCCGAATTCGGACTGAAAGTGTTCGAATATAAATCCATGTATGTGGGTGGGGAAAACCAATCGTGATTAACTGCGTATACGGCAGTTCGGGTTATCTGTTGTGACGACTAAAAAGGCGGTTTCGGTCACGGCTCTTTTAACTGAAAAAAACATGTCCGATAAAGAGAATAATTATAAAATACACCGTTTTATTCAATATACCTAATTAGAAATAGTGTATCGAAGAATAGTTGCATAGCCATATTCTTCGATACTATAATCAATTATTAATGTAAAAATATAAAAGAAAAAAGAAAGAAGCCAAAATCATCAGTATTAATTGGTACTTTTTTCTTTCTTTAATATAATAATACCATTCTTCGGGTAATTTTCTTTATCAAATTGGAAAGAATGGAAAAGGGCCGGGGGAATATGTCAACTTGCAATCTTCTGTTCAAATAAAAAAAATTCTTCTTTTGATATTATCGATCTCAATGGAGCCAAATATTTAAATTACTCTCCCGATAACGGAGTGAATATAGAACAACCTCTCCCTGTCAGAGTAGAAGGTTATCCTGAAGTGTGGCTTAACGATACATTGCTTTTGATGAGTTATAAACGATCGGTCATTGCGACATTGATTTTTTTGTTGTAATTTTGGAAGCTAAAAAATCGGGGCATGGCTAAAGAAAAAGTAAGACTTTGGGATCGTCTGAAATATAAATATAAACTTTCTGTCATTAACGAGACTTCTTATGAGGAGGTGTTCAATTTCAGATTGTCCCAGTTGCATGTATTGACTGCATTGAGTGTGCTGGCGGTAATTTTGGTCGTTCTGACCATTTTATTGATAGCTTTCACCGACTTGCGGGAATTTATTCCTGGCTATCCGGATGGAAATATGCGGCAGATGATCGCCCAAAATGCGCTCCGGGTAGATTCGCTGGAGAATGAATTGCTGAAGAGAGACCGCTTTTTCAAATCCATCCGGTTGGTTTTGAATGGGGGAGATACCACTTCCCTCGAACGTTCGCGGGAGGATACGGCGCGCTACCGGAACGATACCATCCGATTTCAGATCAGCGAACAGGAAAATGAATTCCGGGCTGCTATCGAAGAGCGTGAACGCTTTAATCTATCGCTGGGAATGAAAGAACAAAACCACGATTATTATCATTTTTTCCCGCCTGTGGAAGGAATTGTAACCCAAAGCTTCGATGAGAAGAAACGGCATTACGGCACTGATATTGTGGCGAAAGCCAATGCTAAGGTGGCTGCGGTATTGGATGGGGTCGTGATTTTTACCGATTGGACGGTGAAGACCGGATATGTGATCCAGGTGCAACATACCAACGACCTGATTTCTGTATACAAACACAATTCTATCCTATTGAAAAAACAGGGAGATTATGTCAGGGCCGGAGAGGTCCTGGGGGTAGTGGGAAATACCGGAGAGGAGTCCAGCGGCCCCCATTTGCATTTTGAATTGTGGCGGGCAGGTAATCCGCTCAACCCGGAGAATTTTATTAAGTTTAAATAAAGAATCGGTAACCGGAAGTTGTTTCGGCAATTTCGGTTTGGAAGAATGAATATATGAGAAAGATTGCGATATTAGGTTCGACAGGATCGATCGGAACACAGACGCTGGAAGTGGTGGAAGCCAATCCCGAACGGTTCAGTGTCGAAGTGCTGACAGCCAATAATCATGTCGATTTATTGATCGAACAGGCATTGAAATTCCACCCGGATAGTGTGGTGATTGCCAATGAGGAGAAATATCCGCTTCTGCGCGATGCCTTACAACATGAAGATATAAAAGTATTTGCCGGAGCCGATGCGCTTGCCCAGATCGTGACTTTTGCAGACGTCGATCTGGTGGTGACAGCTTTAGTCGGATACAGCGGTTTAATCCCGACGGTAAATGCCATTAAAGCCGGAAAAAATATTGCTTTGGCTAACAAAGAGACTCTGGTCGTAGCCGGAGAATTGGTCAACGAATCGGTCGCAGAACATCGGGTAGCTATTCTGCCTGTCGATTCGGAACATTCTGCCATCTTCCAGTGTTTGGCCGGAGAGAGCCGGAGTAAAGCCGAAAAACTGATTTTGACCGCTTCCGGAGGTCCTTTCCGGGGAAAAGACCGGGCTTTTTTGGAAAAGGTGACTCCTGCCGATGCTTTGAAACACCCTAACTGGCATATGGGTGCTAAGGTGACGATCGATTCGGCTTCTATGATGAACAAAGGGTTTGAAGTGATCGAAGCCAAATGGTTGTTCGGCATGAAACCCGAACAAATCGAAGTGGTGGTGCATCCCCAATCTATCGTTCATTCGATGGTGCAGTTTACGGATGGCTGCGTGAAAGCCCAGCTCGGAGTGCCGGATATGCGGCTGCCGATTCAGTATGCCCTGACTTTCCCCGAACGGACTACAGCTGATTTCGGACGTTTGGATTTCAAGGTATGTCATTCCCTGACTTTCGAACAGCCTGACGAGAAAACCTTTCGTAACCTTGGCTTGGCTTACGAGGCTATGCGGCAAGGCGGAAACATGCCCTGTATCCTGAATGCGGCCAATGAAGTCGCTGTGGCTGCCTTCCTGCAAGGGCGCCTGTCTTTCACCGGTATGTCCGATCTGATCGAAAAAACAATGCAACAAGTAGATTTCCTGAAGAAACCGACTTTGGAGGATTATATGGAAACCGATCGCCTGACCCGTGAAATCGCCAGGAAAAATGTATCCCCCAAAATACCTCCTCTATAGCTTTCTAGCTTATAGTCTTTTAACTTTAATCTTTTACTTTTTACCTCATATCATGGATATTTTTATAAAAATAGTACAATTTGTCTTGAGTCTTTCTATCCTGGTTTTGTTCCACGAATTCGGACACTTTTTGTTTGCGAAGTTGTTTAAGACCCGGGTTGAAAAGTTTTATATGTTTTTTAATCCCTGGTTCTCTTTATTTAAATTTAAAAAGGGAGAGACCGAGTATGGAGTCGGTTGGTTGCCGTTGGGTGGATATGTGAAGATCGCCGGAATGATCGATGAATCGATGGATACCGAGCAGATGAAACAACCGGCTCAGCCTTGGGAATTCCGGGCTAAACCGGCCTGGCAACGCTTGCTGATTATGTTGGGCGGGGTATTGGTGAACGTCTTACTGGCTTTTGTCATTTATATCGGCATCCTATTCACCTGGGGGGAGACCTATCTTCCTGCAAAAAACGTCACTTACGGAGTGGTATGCGACAGCGTCTTCAAAAATATCGGAATGCGAAACGGTGATATTATCGTTGCTCTCGACAATAAAGAAGTGGTCCGTTTTGACGATGTGCTTCCCGAAATATTGTTCAATCGTTCCAAGACCATTCAGGTATTGCGCAATGGAGAGCAAGTTTCTTTGGATATTCCGGATGACTTTATTGCTACGCTGCTGGAATTATCGTCCAAGAGTTTCAAGCTGAATCCGCTGCTTACTCCCCGTATCCCGGTCGATGGAATCGAGATACAGGACTTCGGGGATTATTCTGTGGCTTATGATGCAGGTATGCGAAAAGGGGATAAGATTCTGTCTGTCAACGGACATACTTTTCGTTTTTACGATGAATTTTCGGATTTGCTCGCCGCCAATAAAGGAAAGCGGGTGGAAACGACCGTATTGCGGGGAGCGGATACATTATCTTATGCTTTTACTTTGGGGGAAGACGGAAAATTCGGTTTTTATCCTTTGCTGACTGCCAATGCCTATGAATTGGCGACTCAGAAATATACACTGGCAGAAGCGATTCCTGCCGGAATCGAGATGGGGATCGGACAACTCGGCTCTTATGTGAAACAGCTGAAATTACTCTTTTCTCAGGGAGATACCGCTTATAAGTCGGTCGGTGGGATGGCTTCGATCGCCAACATTTTCCCGGGGTATTGGAATTGGCATTCTTTCTGGGAACTGACCGCTTTGATCTCGATCATGCTGGCCGTCGTGAATATTCTGCCTATACCGGCTTTGGACGGAGGACATGTTTTGTTCCTGTTGTATGAAGTGGTTACCCGTCGTAAACCGGGAGAGAAATTTATGGAGTATGCTCAGATTACAGGCATGATTTTTATCTTCGGCTTGTTTATTCTGGCTAATGTAAATGATATAATTAAATTTTTCGGGTAATGAAAGATCAGATTGAAGAATTCAGAGCTTACCGGGCCAAAATGAACGAGAGGATTCTGGCGGCCGATAATAAAGTGATCAAAAGAATCTACAATATCGATACCAATACTTATATGGAAGGGGCACTCTCCTCCAAGGTAAAGGAGATGTTGGGACTGGCCACTTCCATGGTTTTGAGATGTGACGATTGCATCAAGTATCATTTGGAAAAATGTTATGAACAAGGGGTGACTACTCCCGAATTGTTCGAAGTTTTTGCTGTGGCCGACGTTGTGGGGGGGGCTATCGTTATCCCTCATTTGAGAAGAGCTGTCGAATATTGGGAGCTGTTGCAGGCCCAAACCGGCCCGGAGGTCGAAAACGAAAAATAAAGCATGAGGTATGACGGTTTTTCCTTTTCGATGAGAACGGAAAGCTGATAGAACGTCTGTATTATTATCTGGACTGCCGGCGGGGAAGTATGATTCTGGATTATATCGGTTCGGATTTGTATAAAGATATGGTGTGGAGTGATTATGGCAGGATGAGGTCGAAAGAATGCCTGTGATCGGGTTGGTTGATAAAGCTCATTTCAAAATTCAGACAAAGATGAAATTATTGGGTATATTATTTTTGCTTTGTGTGCTGACGATGCCTGTTGTGGCACAGGATCATTGCCGGATTATGTTTTATAATGTAGAGAATTTATTCGATACCGCCGATGATCCCTCGACTGCCGACGATGAGTTCACTCCCCGGGGAAAGAAACATTGGACGAAGGCTAAATACACGGATAAATTATTGAAAATCGCAGAAGTGATCGATAGCGTGGGAGATAAAGAACTGCCTTGTATCGTCGGTTTGGCGGAAGTGGAAAATCGCTGGGTATTGGAAGATTTAACGCAGAAAACGGCTTTGGCCGACGGGAATTACGGAATTGTTCATCAGGATTCTCCCGACCGCCGGGGTATCGATGTCGCTTTGCTTTACCGGAAAGACTGTTTCGAACTTTTAGAAACCGATTTCTTGCGCTTGTCATTTCCCGAGGACACCACCATCCGTACCCGGGATATTTTGTATGCTTCCGGGGTGCTGGATTCGGATACCCTTCATTTTTTTGTCTGCCATTTCCCTTCGATGATCGGTGGAGAGAAGCAAAGCGAGTGGTGCAGAGAACGGGCAGCTTCGACGGTACGGCATAAAGTCGATTCATTATTGGCTGTTCAGCCCCGCGCCGGTATTGTAATCATGGGTGATCTGAACGGGAAAGCAAATACCCCGGCACAAAAGGTGTTGGGTACCAAAAGTTCCGATAAAAAACCGAGGTGTAAAGATTTATATAATACAGGCTATTATTTATTGAAAAAGAATTACGGCAGTTACCGTTACAAAGGCAACTGGCAGACCATCGACCACCTGATTCTTTCGGGAGCTTTACTGGATGGGCACTCTGTCTGGAAAGCCGATCGGCGGCTTACTGTTTTTTCAGCTCCTTTTCTACTGGAAGAAGATAAAACTTATTTCGGATACAAACCTTGTCCTACTTACCGGGGACCGCGTTATGTCGGTGGATATAGCGACCATTTACCGATATATATCGATTTGAAAAAATGATTTCTTTTTCTATTTTTGCCGCACAAAATTCATAACAATAGATATGGACGATTATCATCAAAAGTATTAATCTGAACAAAGGTTTTCTCAGGCCTTTGTTCGTAACGAATGGAGGGTTTTATATGAGAAAATTTTTATGTTGCAGGGATAATTTTGCTGAAAAGCAGGCCTGGCAAAAATACTGTTGGGTGAATATCGAAATGCCGACCGAGGAAGATACGCTCTACCTTACTCGTGATTTGAAGATTCCTTCTGCATTTTTATCCGATATCCGGGATGTCGACGAACGTCCCCGTATCGAAACGGAAGATGGCTGGACCTTGATGATTCTGCGCATCCCCTACCGGGATGAAGGGAACGATATTCCCTATATCACCGTTCCTTTGGGAATTATCATGAAAGCCGATTATTTTGTGACGATCTGTCACCATGCAACGGATATGCTGCCCGATTTTATCCGGTATATGCAGCGTAAGAAATTGCCGATCGATGGGAGTTGGGATCTGTTGTTCAGATTGTTTTTGTCTTCTTCCGTGTGGTATCTCAAATATTTGAAACAGATCAATAACCAAAGCCGGTCTGTTGAAAAAGAATTGGAAAGATCGATTCAGAATGCCGAATTGCAACGGTTGCTGAAAATCGAAAAATCATTGGTGTTTTTTATTACCTCTTTGAGAGGAAATGACAACCTGCTGGTGAAATTGAAGAATTTAAAAAGCCAACGGGAATTTTTCGATCCCGATCTGGTAGAAGATGTAGAGATCGAACTGCGGCAGGCTCAGGACACCGCCCGAATCTATAGTGATATCCTGAGCGGTACGATGGATGCCTTTGCTTCGGTTATCTCTAATAATCTGAACGTAATCATGAAGCGTATGACCGCTATTTCCCTGCTTTTGATGATTCCGACATTGATTGCCAGTTTATATGGTATGAATGTTCACAATGGATTGGAAGACAGCCATTATGGACTGTTTGTCATCGCTATTATATCGGTTGCTTTTTCTATATTGAGTTATTGGATGTTCAGGAGAAAAAACTGGCTTTAACAAAGTGTTAACATTTTGAGGGATAAACTCCCGGAAGTTTTGTTTGTCTAAACCTCAAAACAGTTATTTTTATTGAAAAAAGAACTGAAAAAGGTGGCTTATAATTTTTAGATCGTTTATTAAGTTCGTAAAGTCTGTCAGGTTTGTAAAGGTTCTGAATCCTGCGGGCATTTTTTACGGTTGTCGGTGGGACCGACCGGGATCTCCGGTTCCGTTAAAAAGGTGCACATAGACTTTATGGACTTTTAGCGATGAAAGGGCAACTTTATGAACTTTATAAACTAAAAAGGGTTGATTTATTGGATGAAATATGAATAAATACGTAAAGAGATCATTACAGATCGGGATTCCGCTGGCTTTGGCGGCTTGGATTATAATCCCCCGGATAGGTGGAGATGGGGTGCAATCAAAACAAAATACACCAGGTAACATGGGGAAAGGTAGACTTCCGGTAACGGGGATTATTGCTAAGAATTCCGTTGTGGCTGCCGGATTTCCGGTGAATGGTTCTTTGTTGGCAAACGAAGAGGTCGATTTGGTAGCAGAGATCGTGGGAAAAGTCAGAAAGATTTACTTTCAGGAAGGGGTGGCCGTTAAAAAGGGACAGCTGCTATTAAAAGTAGACGATGCCGATTTGCAGGCTCAGTTGACCCGGGCGGAGTTTCAGAAAAAATTACTGGCCGAGAAGCTCGAACGGCAACGGATTCTTTTGAAGCGCGAATCGATCAGCCGCGAAGCCTTCGATCAGTTACAGACCGATTATAATATGCTCGAAGCGGATATCGAACTGCTGAAAGTGAAAATCAGCCGTACCGAAATCCGGGCTCCGTTCGACGGGGTAATGGGGTTCCGGTATGTCAGTGAAGGTAGTTATGTGCAGCCCAGCTCACAAATTGCCCGGATCGTAGACAACTCTACCCTGAAATATGAGTTCAATATTCCGGAGAAATATGCCGATAATAATTTGAAAGGGCAGGAAGTATTTTTTAAAGTGACCGGAAATGATAAACTCTATTCGGCCAAGGTTTATGCTGTAGATCCTTTTATCGACGTGAAAACCCGTATGATTCTTCTACGGGCTCGTTTCCGGAATACAAACGGGGAGTTGATGCCCGGTATGTTTGCAAAAGGAAACCTGGTGGTGGGTGGAAAATCTGAATTCATTGCCGTACCGACAGAAGCCGTCGTGCCCGAAATGGACGGAAAAAGAATGTGGATCGTGAAAAATGGAAAAGCCTTAAGTGTACCTGTCGAAACAGAAAGCCGCGATGAGAAAAATGTAGAGGTGACTTCCGGTATCAGTGTCGGAGATACCATACTCACCGGTGGGTTGATGCAACTCAGAGATGGGATGGCAGTGGAGGTGAAGATGAAAAGGTAAAAGCTAAAGGCTAGAGGCAGGGGAGAAGGTAAAAAGGAGAAGGGATTCTGAGATTTGACAATTTAGTGATTCGATGATGTAATAATGAATAACTTAATAAACTCACAAACTCTGCAACTTAGTAACTCTATTAACTCAGCAACTCAGTAACTCTATAAACTCAGTAACTCTATAAACTCAGTAACTCTATAAACTCAGTAACTCTATAAACT